>Ga0302325_10006192_pt1 | contig 26973 bp, 33 predicted proteins | sample Palsa_T0_2_FD_201948 | JGI IMG/M metagenome (GOLD analysis project Ga0302325, IMG submission 201948) | Peat permafrost microbial communities from Stordalen Mire near Abisko, Sweden - Palsa_T0_2 | ecosystem: Environmental > Terrestrial > Soil > Palsa > Peat permafrost | place: Sweden: Abisko... | reverse complement strand
CCCATATTACGCCCGAACAACACGAGACAGTGAGTTTTGGACTTTGGGATTTCTACGATATCGCGGAATGGACCGTCGAGGACCACAACAAAGTCCACCTCTCCGACCTCGAATGGCTACACTCCCAACTCTCTGCAAACTCACAAGAAACCGGCGGTGGACAAAAACGTGTCTTTGTGATGACGCATCATAGTCCGACGGTCGCGGCCGAAGCATGCAATCCGACCCATCGGAATTCAAAGATCTCTTCTGGATTTGCGAGTGATCTCGTTCCCGGACGGGAAAGGTTACAGGGGATCGATGTTTGGGCTTTTGGACATACGCACTTCAATTGTGACTTTGTGGTGGGGGGGATGAGGGTTTGTACGAATCAGAGGGGGTACTATTTCAAGTTGGCAGAAGGATTTGATCAAGGAAAGGTTATCTGCATCTAGGAATATCAAAGCATGAGAGAATATTAGCATGGCTGCATGCCCAGCGTAGAGATCCTTTGGTAGTCCCTCCTGTACGGAATTCCGAGGCAGTGATGTGTCCCCCGCCCCGTCAAAAGGTACAAACACTGAGAGATGGTGATCCCAGTTGACAGCATGCTGCATGTGAAGATTCCGGATTACATACATATTTTTAGTTTTCAAATTTAGCTTCTTCGCCCACAAGGATCGGTCCAATCCAACCCGTGTCCACCCATTTCCCCACTTCTGCACCGTTTCCGGAGTCCGGTAAGTCGATGGAGGACCGTTTCCGACGCAAGGGCCTCGAATCAACCCAACCTAGCTCAACTGTCGCGTGGCCTGTGCATTAATATCGCTTGTATGAACGGCCCCAACGCCATTACACTCATATGTATTTTGAAGAGCCCTTGTTTATCACCGGAATCGCTGGGGCACAGAGCTGAGCGGAAGCGTTTTTTGGGTTTGATTTGAGCGACGATCGCCACGTTACTTGCTTGATTATCAGTGACTGACAGTGAGACCCTGTTTCAATTTTGGAACGTTTGACGCAGATCGACACACAGATACAGATAGCGTAGTGTCAATTGCATGAAACTGCTCATATGACTGGGTTACTTATGCGCACGGGCCGTGTATTGCGGAATGTCCCTCGCAGCGCGCGGTCCTCAGGGCGCTCAAAATGGGTCACAACAGCCTGCCCCAGTTACATATGCATTTAGGTGATGGATGGCCCACGGGTCTGCGCGGCCATTAAAGATATTTTCGGGGGAGGGGCTATGAGGTAATGACGCACTGGTAAAAACAACCAATAGGAAGTGCAGAGGCCAGCCACCCCTTGGGATGTCGATCTCGTGAAAGCGCACTTCACTGAGCGAGCACAGCAGGCGACCGAGTCAAGGGCAAATTCGTCTGTCCACGCTCCCAATTCCGCCCACCCGGGCTTGCATTGTCGGATCGCCTTAAGAAGGACGGTGGCCGACATCACCATTTTCTCTCGTGTTTATCACTGCTTTGTTTGTTGGCCATTCAATTCGGGTGTCAAAGACCGGCTCGAATCGTCGACTCAAGCCCGAGCACGGACCGCAATCCTAATTTGCTTTTCACTCTCGTCTCCCGCTCGAACCCCTTTGCGACCCCCTTTTCTCTCCGTTCGCCGTGCTGTGGCACTATTATCAACAATTACTCACTGCGGCACCCACAACTACCGGCGCTTTACCTAACCTTACGTGCCCCGATCGGAATAATCTGGTGAGTGTTTGATCTGCAACAAAGGAAGCGGCCCCACGATAGTCAGCGTCTTATTGCCATTTTCTGTCTGCCGTCGACCCCCTTTACCCCCGTCTGTGGATACTCCTCCTGGCTGCTCAGGAGCACTTATTCGGCCTCGACGGTGAGCCCAACATGGTTCGTCCAGCTACCTACTCGGGCCAAGGCTCCCATTCGGCATCTCCATCCGTCGCCTCTGCTAGCTCAATCAGCTCAGTTTTCTTCCTCCCTCAGTATATGCATGTCACCGACCCCTCTTACATTTCTCTTGAAGCGGCCAACGCAATCGTCGCCTCCTATCCTCCCCCAGAGACAACCCGCAATGTCATTTCTGAAGATACAAGTGTCAGTCCAGCTGCATTACGAACCGTCAACATGTTCCTCGATTACATACTGCATGAATTCCTGGCCCGTGCAAAAGCGACCTCCCTCCTCCGTCTCCGGGAAGCCGTCGCCCTGGTCATCCGAACGACCCTCGGTACAGCCGCCATGGTGGAAGCAGAACAAGAATTGGCAGCGTACCTACATGACAGTGATGCCGAGTTATACGGCCACGGAGATGAGTCAGATGACGATCACGAAAAGGGCGAAGCGACATGGAATCTAGAGAAAGTATGGGCACGGGCAAGAACAAAGTGTATGATCTATTCTACCCTTGGCGATAAAGAAGAGGACGATTTTGAGGAAGAATCAGAGGAGGATGCAGATTACGATCTACCTGCATCAAAGAGAAAATTATCTCCTGCCGGCGCAATCTACCTGACTGCCGTTCTGGAGTTTATCGGCGAGCATTGCTTTCTCGTTTCTGCGAGAACAGCGTTCCATCGGCTAGGGAACTCCCTGCGCGCAAATGATCCCCTCACGCAACCTGTCCCGCTGGTTGTCGAAGATGCGGATGTCAAGCGTGGAATTGCGGAGGATGAATTAACAACAAGAATATGGCGCAAATGGAAACGGTCCGAAAAGCTATTGACGACATTATCCGAGCATACCCATCGCCGCCATACCGAACCCCGTCGCACCATTGATAGTCGCACTGGCTCGGAGACCTTGACTCGATTACCCTTCACTCCCGCTCAAGCGTCAAAAGAGTTAGGTCCTGTCGCTCCCCGGCGGGCTAGCATCCTGAGTGTTCCTGACATGGCGCGAGAAGGAAGTGGTCATAGTGTTGAGTCGAGAACGATGTCACTGCCTGCATCTTCTCCATCAAAGTCTTCATTCGCCGGGAAGCATAAACGTCCTCATCATAAAGGAACCTCAGATTCTCAATCTGGAGCGGGACGCCAAAGTGAGTCTGTTTCCAACATCAAAGAGACTCTTGGCGAGCGGGGGGTGATGTTACCAGACAGCCCGCGAAGTTCAAGAGGGAGTCTCTTTGAGGAGTCTCCTGCCAACGGGATTGCGTCTGAGGATATCGGACCTCGTCGGCCTAGCATCCTGAGTGAGGATAGCGCTGAAAGCACTTCACGACCTATCTCTGCTCGTGGAAAGGAAACCCTACCAACTGCAAGAGATGGAGACCAAGAGACGGAAAATCAAGACGCTTTGGCAACCCCGCAGTGTGATGAGTTACATCCGGTTGATCACATGAATGACGAAGATCCGATGAAAACGCCAACCCCGGGCCGCGCTACACCGTTCTTCTCCGCCGAGCCGACCGTCACTACCAAGAACGAAGAAGGCGTTGTCGTTATGGGCGGTGATAGCGGTCTAGACGTAGTTGTCCTAACTTGTCTGTTCTAATTTGTAGTATTCGGTATGGGAGACAAGAATCCCATCAGACCAACGCTTCTACTTTTCTCCGCCAACACCTAAAGGAAGCTCTCCCCCATCTGAAGCCAGCTATCAGGTCCTCAATGCTCCTACAGAAGATGGCAGCCGTCCACCGTCATCTCGTCACGCATCTAGTCGTGTAACCAATGATATGAGTGAACACGGAAGAGAAGAACCAATGTCGACAGAACACAATGTGCGTTCAGTACAAACTGATGAAGCACCGCCCAATGCTCCCCTCGTTATAGTGAAGCCTGCCGACACATCGGACGAAGAAAGCGAGGTAATCCCAGGAAGTTGGCCTGTAGAAGGCGAACCGGTCTCGCAGATCAATACCCTTGCGGTTGAAGCAGACGAATCGGATGCAGCTTCGGCTCATTCCAACCATGTCAACGACAAAATCGTCAATCAATTCAGAGAACTCGAGGAGAAACAAGCTGCTGCTGCAATTGGTCTCGGCTTAGGGGAGTGTGGCACACATGAAATGTCGCACCTGACAGAGACGGAATTGTACCCAGAACAGGGACCGATGATTATCAACCACACTGAACTTACTCCGATCATTGAAACCTCTCCTCGTGAGTCTATGGCTTCCGAGTCTGCATCACCCGCTACATCACCCAGGCTTGTATCGGTTAAAAGTCGGACAAGTGATGAAAGAAGTCCACCAAGCACACGACATTCCAATCACTCAGGAAAAGGTGTTGGATCTCCAGCCATGTCCATTCACAGTACCAACGAGCGAGCTCGATCATCATCTCTGACCAGTCAAGCTGAGCGTCTACGAAACAAATTCATTCATCGAAATGGCAAATCATCGCCAGATAAGGAATTAACGGTGGATACAGAGGTCGCGGATCCAGCAAAAATGGAAAGGAGAATGAAATTCGAAAGCCTTATCCGAAGCGGCGAGACTATGAAATTGAGTCTGACACCAACCACCCTGCGTACCATTGAAGTACATCTCTTCTCCCATTCATACTAATTGTAGGCTGATAATATTACTGGCCAACACGTCGAACGAGAAAATCGTACTATTCCTGAAAAAGTTCGTCAACAAGCTCAGGAGAACTCGACTCGTGAGCTGTCTGATTTTCTCCGTTCCACCGGTCCGGAATCATTCCTTGGAGGCACGACTTTCGAACGGCGTGGTTCGTTACCAACGGACCAGATTCAAAAGTCCCCTCCCCACAAAGCCATTCGAAGTATGCCATCGACTCCAATCATTCGGAATGGAAAGTCAATGGAGAAGCCACCCATGCCTTCGCCGAAATTCATGCCTCGATCCCCTGTCAGTGTCGATCCTGACCATTCTACTCTACAACTCGCTGCATTCCTTCGCACAACTGGGCCAACTGGAACTGATGCTCCCATTACTCTTGGTGGACGGCATGCTGCTGAGAAGGTGATCGCAAACTCCGTCCATTCGAACGGTGATTCGTCTACGGCGGGATTACTCAGATATCAAAGTGTTCAGTCACAACGATATCCACCTTCACCAAGTACCAGTACTGCCCATGGAACAATGCTAGAAGACGACGACTCTGACGATCCTGAGCTGGCCATGTACCCTGGGGCCAGAAGGAAAAAGAAAACCTTCCCACAGGAAGAGTCGCTCGCCGACTTTCTCCGTAGCACTGGTCCCCCAGAATCGGCTTTACCTCCCTCTCCAACCACACCGAAAGGCCTACGAGAGAAATTCGGAGGTAACAATAAGACCAAAGGCCGGGCGAATATGAAGTCCCCAGAACCCGGACAGCCAAGAGGCGTTGATATTTTCGAGGCGGCTAAGATCGCGCCTCATCGGGTAATGTCGCCTACTCCCAGTGTGATGACCACTGGCACCGCCAGAGGAAATTATCAAGTCGGCGGCCCATTATCCCCTCCACTAAGTGCCACAAATAATTACAAGGGATTGAACGTCAATCTCCCTAACTCTTCATCATTTATGGGGGATGAATACTTCGCGGGTCGTGCTCGCTCTACAATGTCACGTCAAAGCAGCCTCATGCGTGATCCAGATGAAATCCAAACAATCCGAAAATCTCCAAGTCGTACACTAGTCAACGGAAGTGGTCCGCGAGAGCCAGTCGCCACCCGATCCCCTGCGACCGATTCGCTGGCCGATTTTCTCAAGAATACCGGTCCCACAGACTTTGGCGTACCGGCTCCGAAAGCAGTAAAGAAATCAAAGAGTGGGTTTTTTAGTAGATTATTCGGTGGTGGAGATAAAGCGGCAAAAGTACAGAGAAGTGGGAGCGTCAGTGGGAGATTCACGCCGATTACGATTCCTGCAAATGTAAGAGGTTAGAATTGTTGGATTTAAGGATCAAGTTTGTATCTATGGAGCGGAAACAGGTATTTATAAGTGAATTACTATTTTGGCAGTATTTATAGTAAGAGGGAATAGGAGTATCTAATAAATGACTTGGGAAGGATCTGATTCACATGTAGATTCATCTAGGACGAGAACTTGATTTTTTCTCCTATCAATACATTGAAACATGTCCCATATCAACTGTCGATAATTTAAGTCTTTCCCTGTTCCCCCTCTTAGTGATTGTTATCAGAAGGTTATCAAGATCTGAAACACTATCAAAATTAAGGGGCTCAGGGGCACGAGACTATAAATATTAAAGTGGTGATCCTCCGCATTAACTAGTCGGCATGTCTCTCTCCTCCTCCTTGCGTTCGCTGGTAAACCCTCCCTCAAGGAAAGGTGGCAAAGTCATTGCGGGAGTTCATCCTCGAAGCTCCCTTGGCACCACTCTCGGGTTATCTCGCATTGAGCCGAGACGCAAAATCCGGCAGAAAGATACGATCATGAGTATCACTGCCCCTGATATTCGCAGACTGGCACGACGAGGGGGCGTCAAACGTATTCGGAAGGATATTTATCCGGAGACGCGAGCGATTCTCAAGTCTCTTCTAGAAGAGGTATTGCCATCATTTTTGTAATTCTAATTGCAGATTTTGAGGGATTGTTGTCTTGTTGCAGAATTGGCAAAGAGAAAGACTATCACCGTGTATGATGTGATGTATGCCATGAAGAGGAGGGGCAAGGCAGTATGGGGTTTCGACCCTGTCTCACAGAATTTTTCAAGGAAAAAAGTAGCATATAGGAAATGAACCCTTGCATGGAATCTAGTTGAATAGTCCGTATGTACGTGCAAACTCCTGTCATGCTACCAAGAAGTGATATCCTGCCAGTTAGCAACCTGTTCCCAGTGCAAAGGGACGGAGACAACAAGGGGGGATTGTACATCAACCTCAGCCTCTCCAAAGAGACTGCTTTTCACAGCTTTCAACTCAGTTTCTCCATTAGTACTTTCCACGTCCATAATTTCCGGAATGATTTGTCTCATAAACCCCATGATATATCTATTAACCTGATCAAACTCCAATAAAAACCCATCATGTCCCTCGGGACTAGTAATCTTTTCCAGCCGGCCATTCGGTAATCCCTCTGCAATTTCCTGTTGTTCTGCAAACGTGAATAAGCCATCTGATTCGATGCCCAGGACAAGTGCTGGTTGTGTTAATGCCGCCAAAGCGTCCTTGATGGAGTCGAAGCGGGAGCGGGCAATGTCATGGGTGTCAAGTTTACGAGTTATGGTGATATAACAATTTGGATCGAAGCGTTTGACGAATTTGGAGCCTTGATAGCGGAGGTAGGATTGGGCCGAAAAGTAGTGTTGAGCGGATTTCTTTGCGGAAATTGAGGCCGACGGAGATGGAGAGTGCGAGGAGTGCGAGGAGTTACCGTTGGTTTCGAGGACAAGGGAGTTGGAAAGAGAATCTGGGGGTGTGGTTAGGGAAGTGTGATGTGGCCGGGCTGAGGGATGTTCAGCCCGGAGACGATGACCATCATTGTGGATCACCCAGTGTTCTTCTTGTGGGGTTTGAGGAGGCGCTCGTTCGGGATAGGGATTCCTTGCTGGGTCTGGGACTTTTCTGCCAAAGCGGGATTCAAAGGAGTTGCGGGAACGGTAAGTCAGTAACGCTGACATGCGTGCTGCAGTTAATCCTGATAGCGGTGGCTAACATTAGCACAAACAAGGATCTAGAGATACATCGTTAGGCGGATAGTATCCGTCAACTACAGATTAGAGGCATATGATCGAGGTGACATACGGTATTTTGGGTCCGCATAAATACTTTGTCGCTGTGCCTCGCCCCAACTTATACACCATGCAGAATGCCGCGCAGATGTCGCCATGGGGACAATCGACTTGACATATTCAGGCCCATAGTAGGCCCACTCAAGGACATTCATTCCTCCCATGCTCCCACCAATGACAATAGCAATTTGTCTCACTCCTAAATCATCCAGAATAATTTTATGTATACTACTATCAGCGATTTCCAGCGACAGAGTATACTTGACATCATCACGGATTGTGACAAGGGGAAATTCAGGGCCATAAGGTTCCCCAGTGTCTGGATTAATCGTCACCGGCGACGCAGACCCATACGGCGAGCCCAATGCATTTCCACAGAAAATAAAGAACTTTGAAGTATCGAATGCCTTTCCAGGACCGATCAAAGGGCCCCACCTGCACCGTTGTCAGCGGCAAATCTCGAGCAGACGCAGGGCGACAAACCAATCCTCGACATCAGCGCTCCCAGACAATGCATGGCAAATAATCAGAACATTCGATCTCTGCGTATTCAACTTCCCCCACGTCTTGTAAGCCACAGGAGCATCTCTCAACACGACGCCCGACTCAAGTTCGAACTCGGGAATAATAGCGATCGATTGTCCGTCCACAAGACCCGCATACGGATTCTCTGGCTGAGAATCAACATGTTCTGCGACACAATCAGCAATCACGCAGGCACAAGGAGGCAGTACTTAGTCTGTTGAGAGACATTGGTGATCCGGTTGTCCGGAAGACGGAATGTGTGTTTCTGGGACGGCGGAACTTTTTTGATCGTCGAATTTCGAAGACGCAGAAAGGTCCCGTGAAATTGCGACACATTCTAATCGCGACTAACTTTATCCTGAGTCACAGCCGTTCATTTCCCGAACTGCATTGGGGCGCCATACTTGGGGCGCCATTTCAGGGGCGGTGTTTTTGATGTCATTGTTCGTCTTTCAGCACAGATATTATATCGTCTAAAAATATAGTATTATTACTCTGTTGTTGTGTTTTTTAAATTATTTCTACCTAGATTCCTTGATGCTTTCCTCTGTGTACCTCCTCCATAATGCTTCCCCGAAGTCTAAGAATACTTACGCCAGGTGTCTCAACCAAAACACTACCAAGCAAAAAATAGCATACTCCCAAACATCCACGAGTTCATAGTCCAAAAATTCATAGACCGCGCCCCCCTACCTCAAATACTGCATCCCACCCAAATATAATCGAAACAAATTTATGCTTTCACCTCATTCATTCTTGGCTTCGGTGGCTTTCTCCATAGATTCCAATGCCTCTTGCAACCTCGCATTCAACAACGCCGACGCAGTAGCAGGGCTAATCTTTCCCACCGGCGACCCCTTCTCCACTCTCTCCTCTTCCTCCGAATTCACCTATCATCAGTCGTCTATCCAAACACGCACGGTAATGGGAAATCAAAACAAAGGGGTTTTTGGAGACATACATAGGAAGCCATATCCCTAGCTAGTAAGTCCGAAGCCTCTTGCAATGCCATAGAATTACTATCCCTCATATTGACATCACTATACTTGACTCTGATAGACCTCTTCCACGGACTCGATGGATCAGAAACATCATGTGCCATGACACTCCTCGCGGGGCTCGATCGCGTCGAAACATTCATCCTGTCCTGAAACGCCTTTGCTAGATCATCGTCCGTGAACAAAGTCCCCGTACTCTTATTGTGAGACATATAAAATTGGTCAGAATAGTAGCGTAAAGCGCCGGTGTATTGGTATGTTGAAGGAGGTGTTCGTTGGCCGTCTTGTTCGTACAGCGAGTGCAGAGAGGATATGGAGCTGGCGAGGGAGACGCGCGGGACGGGCGGGAAGGTCGGTGAGGGAGGGATGCTGTAGTCGATGATGGTGTCGAATTCGAAGGTTGGTGTCGAGGACATTGTGTGTGGGATGCTTCTCTGACTTTTTGTGTGCAAAAAGAGGCGCCCCTTGGAGGATGTTTGTGAAATAGCCTGCTGGCACCCAAAGAGTCCTTCAAAGTGCTGAGCGAGACACTAGACCGTTTGTGAAGTGATGGAGCCCGCCTTTACAACCCGCGTTAATATAAAGAAACCACGCACTCTTGATAATCGTTTATGGACGAATTGTTTAGTACACCTTGGATAGTACACCCTTTATACGCGCAATCCAAGTTTCAGCCGCGAACCTTGCTTTTGAACCGCTTCCGGACCGTTCTCGGTAATCGTTTTCTTGCACACTCGAAGCGAGCTCGTGTAGTGCCTTTAATAGACTGTGAGAGATGAATTTATGTTTCGGTTCAAGGGGCAGGAAAATTCCGTAGGGACGCGGTAGAAGGGGCCGATTTACCCCAACTATTCCAATCCCTTACCTTGGAGACAGAAAAGGCGGCCCATGCGAAGACAAGGGAAATTGCTTATGAGCGTGGGGGTCGCACAGTGAAAGTTAAATTTTGTAGAGGCTCCGAGAGGTCGGGCTGGTGGGGGGCAGGCCGTCTGGGCGATGCCGTTTGTCCCACGGGGGGGAAGGGAGCGTTAGTCTTGGCCTCGGGAGCCCGAGCATTTGATTGCAATCGGAGTGCGATTGAAAGATCGGTTGGTTTTGTTGGAGGCCTCGAGCTCGTGATTCTGATTGTTCGGTGAGCGGATTTGAGGTCTGTGCCATCCCACCCCGGTTTATGAGAGTATTGTACTTTCGAATAAGCCAGGTTATATATCCTTGAGTTCAGAGACTCTTTGGCGAAAAGGGGCGATAACACGGTTGGAAATTGCTTTTTGAATTACTCTTTAAGGGTTTGCGATCCTTTCTTGTGCCCCATTCGTTTGCCTCTTTCCACAAAAAGCAGGTACTACGGCAACGTAGACGAACCTTTAATCGCAATCGGGGAATAGCGGCAACAACCACTGACTTTCTCACCAAAGGCCCGATTTTTCAACACTGCCTGCAGCCTGCCTGCCTGCAGCCTGTCCAGTGAGCCATTCAGCTCATCCGTCCGTTCCATGTGTGTCAAATTTGGATTTGTGTGGGGAACAGTCACCTGTCTTCACCACGAAAACCCTTTCACCACTGACATCTCAGTTTCTCATCAAAGACGCTACATACTTTGAGCAACCCAAGGAAAGAATTCATCCAATCCCGTATCTCGATATCATCAGTGGATTTCTGTGTGAATATGAAACATGCGACAAAGTTTTGACAAGCTTGGAGACCATCAAGAAGCATTGCTGAGTTGAACGCAGATGGAAAGCCAAGGACGGAGAGTGTTGGGTTCAGACACGAGTACAGACATTATTTCAACGCAACCATCAACGGTATATTCAAAGTAGAAGGGGCTAATGGTAGATACTTCCCCATACAAGAGCCAGACACATTGCCAGGAAACACCTTGCTGAGCAACTGCTACAGGATTTACTGTTCAACGCCAACTATCGAGATGAGGAATCGATACCCTCGTTTGCTACCATATCCAAGACCACGGTTTCCTGCAATTTTGAAGGGGATTATCCCCTTTTGCTCTACAGCTCCTTGTACTCGTTCCACCATGTTCGCTCCTCGAACCCGAAAGAGACCCTTCAGAACCTTCTATTCGCATTTCTAACCGCTTCAAAATTCTTGTATGGATACATACGCTGTTCTGTACCGGATATCATGAGTTGTTATCCCATGCTCTTAAACTTGATTGGGGGTTTGGTGTGATCCTCTCATGGGCTGTATTCACTGTTCTGGCAGGGGACCAAAGTTGGAAGTGGTGGCTGCAAGATGGCAGACGGACCTGCAATTGCTTACCCTCGAGCCATTTGTCATGACTGAAGTTTATACAGGGGATAAACGGGAGGGTCTAAAGAAGCTGTATCTATGAGATTGGAGACTGCTATGAAGGAAATTGGGAAGATGGTCCGCGAAATGGCTGGGTGATAATGAATTTCAGAAATGGCAATCGATTCGAAGGATACAGGAAAGAAGATCTAAGGAAAGAACATTTAATTCGGTATCACGACCACAGGGGGCAGAGATTATGCAATGGAGGCTGTTCCCGCGATATAGGCCTACCGCCCGAGCCACTGAATAACGAAACTATCGAATATTCCATCTAAAACTACGCTGGGTCACAAACCTTTGTCCGGCCAGGAGGCGGCGTATAGAGCGGTTGGACCATACTCCGCAATGAATGGCCTTTGCGCAATTCCTTTCTCATACCGAAGCACAGGCCACTTTTTTGATTGGCGCAACTCAAGAGTCGTTGTTTCAGGGGTTGGGAAGGGGGGGGAGGTTGTCCAAGCAATTTCAATCAAAGGTGCGAACGCGGAGAGTAGGCATAAATCGCCTGATTTGACGGATGCAGCGAGTTCGCTTTGAACACTGCGACGTGAGAAAGTTAGCCTTTAGGCGATAAAACGGGACGCAGACGAAAGGAGGAGGAAAGACAAAGAGCGGAAAGCGAGACAGGGAAGGGGATGGTTTCGCGGGGATTGGGAGTTTTGTTCTGGGAACAATTTCTAAAGATTGATTGGGTTCGGTCTGTTCCAGATTGACAGTGAACTTCATCGAGTCAAGGGCGTCGTCTTCTATAAGAGGCCCCTTCCTCCTCACTCATGCATCGCTACACGAGTGTCATTTCACCCTACCCGAGCTGTTCTCATATCCTCTACACAGTTCCGTAAACACACGCGCGTACGCCTATTCAATCGATTTTTCGAAGATGCAGAAGAAAAGGAAGCGGTCGCATCACTGCCCTTTGGCAAGCAAGGGTAATTGTCGAAAAAATGAAGGTATTTGTACCAAACACCAAATCATTTGCCCGGTGTATAAATTCGGCCATTTGAAAACCGAAGGCTGTCGTGCTTGTGCGGCCGCAGCAGCAAGGCTGAAACGGAAGAAAAGCAGAGAGAACGGGATGACACGGAAAAGGAGCTAGGGAAAGAGAAAAAGAAGGGAGTCAAACGTAAACAGAGATAGCGGGAATTGGAAGATGCAATGTATTCAGTTATGTATCCGGAGGGGGTAGCGAGGCAGAGTAGGTAGCAAGGCAATTAGATATTTACCTAAACTTTGTGCTTTGTGTTTCCAACGCCAACAATCCTTCAAGTCGATCAATCAGGCACCCTTCCCAGGCACCTGTAGACCGCGCCACGACAGAGTTCCATCGTTGCCTGACCCGAAGTATCCCCAAACCTTTTCAAAACGACAGATGTCGACAGATTTCCAACCAAAGACCCCCATTGCCACGGTTTCCTCAGTCACCACTTCTAGCAAATCCACCACGTCGGCTCCATATATCCGAGGCCTTCCCTTCGAGTCCCTTCAGCCAAAGATTATCGAGCTCTGTTTATCGTTGGGGTTGGGCCGGCCTTGTCACTTGGAAGAAATCGGAGGAGGTGGCTACAACAGGATTATTGGCGTCAACTTCGATATCGAATTGAATGTTCCACCCTGCATTTTGAGGATCCCCTTTGACGAAACCGAATTTTCTGAGTCGAACGAGATTGCAGACCAGGTTGCGGTGCTTCGCTTCCTTCATAAACATGGCCTTCCCGTTCCGCAAGTCCGAACGTATGATATGACGGCGGACAACGCGATCGGGTCTAGATATATCCTTCAAACACGCATGCCGGGCGCACCTCTTAGCGACATTTATGACGATCTTTCGACGGAGGAGAAAAGGCAAATTGTTGACCAGTGGGTCGACCTTCTTGTCAAAATCGAAAGCATCAAATTCCCCATGGCCGGGCGACTAATTGCAGCCGTCCCCTCGAAACCGTGTCCTAATTCGAACCTTCAAGGCATTGAAATTGCTGGATTCGGGACCAAGCAGTTTGAAGGGGATCACAATGCGGTGGAAACGAAACCCGCTACGTCTCTGATGGAGCTTCTTTTTGGCCAGTTCGAAGCTTGGAAAGAGCATGACCAAAATCTCTCCATGGACCGTGGTACTTCATTGCTTTGGGCTCAAATAATCGAAATTGCAAAGGAAATGGATTCCCTCCAACTTCTGGGGTCGGTGAACGATAACGAGAACGTCCTCTACCATTGGGATCTTGAAGCCCGTAATGTTCTCGTAGAACAACGACTAGGGAATTGGGAGATCACCGCTGTTCTCGATTGGGATGGAGCACTTTCGGTCCCGCCAGTTCTGGCAAGGAAACCTCCCCTCTGGTTGTGGGATTTCTCAGATGACCCAAGCGATTGGGATGGCGATGTAGACATATATATCCCCGAAGGCCAGCCTTGCATAGACCACACGTTGAAAGAACACTTTCATGAGAAAATTGGGAAGCATCTGTCGACATATATTCAGGATGCTTATGAGAACGGCCGGTGGATTAGGCGGTTGGGGCGGTTTGCATTGTACGGGTTTTTTACTAACGAGGATTTCAAACGATGCGACACATTTCTTCGGGATTGGAGAGCGAAGATGGATGGAACTGTGTAATCCCATAGGCTATGGAGTTTGCGGATCTTAAGTAAAGTTATGTAATACCTGAGCTTCGCCCAAAATGCCTGTCTAGTGAGCCATTCAGTTGCATCCATCCGTTCCAAAGTTGTCCCTGGATGGGATTTGCCGAGTGTGTGTCGGCAGTTCTCCGCGATCTGCCGTTCTTACAAATGTATGGGGAAACGAATTGCGTGACGTTGCTATGTCTGAAAATATCCCAGCGGGGTTTCATCCGCCACTCAACCATTATCTCATATAATTCATCAACAAATTTCTCAATCTCTTTTTCTACAGAAATTTCCAAGTCGATATCTATTGATTGAGTAATTGAACGATGGCATGTATGCCCCATGTTATAGGCGTTGCTGATTATAGCATTCGATCGAAAGAACATGCAGTATCGGTAGGATTCGTCTGGTGAGAGTCGGGGCTAATCGTTTTAGTTTCCTTGGAAACACTGGTCTTCGGGTTTCTGCCTTGTCGCTTGGTGGGTGGGTCACTTATGGAGGCCAGGTAGGCGAGGAACTTGCCTTGAAATGTATGGATGAGGCATGGAAGAACGGGATCAATTTCTTTGATTCTGCAGAGGTCTATGCGGATGGGAAATGTGAGGTTGCAATGGGAAAGGCAATCAAGAAACTCGGCTGGAAGAGAGAAGATTTCGTCATCTCTACTAAACTCTTCTGGGGAGGGGTATTTACCTTTTATTGGCGTGATGCTGATGATAGCGTGATTCGCCTAACAAGATTGGATTGAGCAGGAAGCATTTGATTGAGGGGATGAACAATTCTCTTGAACGACTGCAGTTGGAGTATGTTGATGTGATCATGGCTCACAGACCTGATCAATCCACTCCCATGGAGGAAGTCGTCCGTGGATTCACTCATCTGATCACCACGGGCAAAGCTCTCTACTGGGGAACGTCGGAGTGGTCTGCCTTTGAGATCGAGGTACCCCCCAAACCACAGCCCCTCTCCCCTCGCCCCTCAACCAACAGCCAACTAATCGTTAGCACGCCCACCACATCGCCACGAAACACAATCTCATCGCTCCCATCGCGGACCAACCTCAATACAACCTCTTCACCCGCGAGCGTTTCGAAAAGGAGTACTCCCCCCTCTACAAAATCTATGGGTACGGTACAACGATCTGGTCTCCCCTTGCCTCGGGTCTCCTTTCCGGGAAATACAACAACGGAATCCCAAATGATTCCCGTCTTGCAATCCAAGACGATCCATTCATGAAGCGTTTCAGAGACGAACTTGAGACGGAAGGCGGAAAGGCAAAGATTCAGAAAGTTGAGAAGTTGGCAAAGATTGCTGAAAGACTTGGCGGAACGACTGCTGCCCTTGCACTCGCTTGGTGCCTGAAGAATCCCAATGTTTCGACTGTTATCACCGGAGCTAGTAAGCCTGAACAGGTCACTATGAATGTCAAGGTATGAGACCCATTTTGCGAGGTAGAAGCTGATGATAGGCTTTGGATCTTTTGCCCAAGATGACCGATGACGTCATGAAAGAGATTGAGGAAATTATGGGCAACAAGCCAGCTCCATATGTATTCCCCCTGGATAGAAATGTATCTCTGACGAATAGGAAACTTTTGGACGAGATGCTTAAAGGTCTCCACTAGAGAGTCTCACAATGTAGGTAGAATAGAGTATTATGGGCTATACGGAGAGATATGTAACTCAATTCTTGAAGATCGTACGTACTGTCCGTTCCGCAATATCTTGTAATCCATCGATTGCAATCGCTGTACCAAAAGTGTACCGATCCGGTCTCACCACAAGAAACTTCTTCCACGGGAATTCCTTCCTTATTCTTTCCTTGTTGTATGCCTTCAATGGTGGCCAGAAGCCCTGTTCATCATACTCTATTTGCGACAATGCAAAAATAAACTTGCTCGGCAATCCTTGTTCCTGTTGTTTCTGACGATGGATGATAAAAGTTGCCTCAGATGCTCGAAAGAGTCCATCTGAAAGACGATCGATCTCAGCGTCCACGAGTTCTTGCTCGATATGTCGCGCTTCCACCACTGTGTCCACCAATACCACCAGTTGAAAAGTCCCCCTCTTGCCTTTGGAGAAAATAACGTCATCTGAGAATAAATGTTTCCCGTTTTGCCAAACATGGATCTGGGGGATAAACACCCCACCTTCCCGGTCCTCCAGAAAACATGAATGCGGCAGAAAACTACCAATAAGGCTTCAGTATGCATGAGATGAATCGTACTTGTATCGCATCATAATCCCTCTTGGGCCCATCTCCAAGGCTTTTCGGGCAGGAGGAATTAAAGCGAGACTTCTGGCTACGAAATTCCTTAAAGTACTCCAAAAGTAACTCCTCTGACAGACCAAGTTTCCATTGAACACCGTGCTCGATAATGCTATAATCAACCAAATCCCCTCGATCGAGGATGATACAAACTTCCACTTGTTGTTTCCGTTCGACATACCATCCCGTCAATAACTGCTCGTAGTCGATACTAGGATTCTTGGTGACAAGCTCCAATCGCCAAGCTAATGAAATCGCATCCCGAAATCCACTTGCTATCCCCTGTCCTCCAAAGGGTGGGAAATTATGCGCCGCATCACCAGCTACCATCGTCCTTCCCACGACCCACTTATTCGCGACTTGCGCTTTAAATCTACAATTACGTCTCCACCAAACCATCGACATACTTGAAAGGTCTGGATCTGAGAACGGTGATACAATTCTCAGGAAACATGACATCTTCCGTAAGACCATATTTCTTCCCCCTGTGAGTAATATAAGGATAAATGATCTGTTTCATTACTTCCGGTTCTGCCATCTTCCATGGATCTTCCCCTTCGTTGATGATATACTCGAATCGCCACAGACGTCGTTCAGGGATTCCGAAACGACCGCAAACACTCGGTCGGTGGATATTACATATGAATCGAAAATCGAAAGGAAAAAATAAATCGTAGACTTGTTGGGGTGTGTAGCCCTTTTGCCACAGTGGGAACGTGGGATGGGTTTCGGGGGTAGGGAGGGTGAGTTTCCAGTTCACTGCTACCCACCATTGGACGTAGGGGAGTCTGTATTGTTAGAAGGGATGAGATGAGGGAGACTTTTCGGAGTCGAGTTGTTTTACCCCTTTGGGTTCGAGATAGGTTTTGCGGACGTAGCCTACTTTGCCGTCGGCACCAACGAGGAATTTGCCCTGATGTTAGATGGAAAAGGAATAGGATACCGTTGCTGTGGTCCTCTGTCCGGAGTCAGATTTGTATGTGATAGTCACGGAAGTCGAGTCTTCGGTGATGCCTGTGAGTTCCGCCCCTTGTTTGAAAGTGATGTTAGGGTCCTCTGCAAAGACGGCGCGGATATTCTTTTCTGAGGATCAACACTGAGATTGACAAGAGAATACCGAGCATTGGTTGCTCGTGGAAGAGACAGCCTTTATGTCCATGACCGCCTTCATGAATATGATCCCCTGATGTCAATTGCGATCAACCGTGATGCTACCTCTCAGGACAGGTGCAGCGTACAAGTCATGCCCCCCCGGATGGAACATGAACCAATTGGGAGTAAAGCCGATTTCGGAGTAGACTTTGTCATAGAGCCCCAATCCTTGGAGCATGCGGATAGTCTCATCGTCGACGCAAATTCCCCTTTGGTCAGTCGCAGTCGGAGTCCCGCGGACCTTGGATCTGTCGTGATCTCTTTTGTCTTCTCAATCAGCAGCACCTTGTTGGTTATCAATCACTGCATGACCATCAATCGATAGTGATACCTTGACATCGCCTGCACGACTGAGGCAGGCCGCCAACAGCACCCCTGTCGGCCCGGCTCCGCATATCAGAACATCATACATGCTCGCCTGTTCCCCCTTGGACATGTCGAGTGCGGGCGCCGTGCGCTGAGGATGGCGATGAGCTCCAGGTGCCAATCAGACTCGAGGCGTGCGCCGGTGGCTGTGCTACCCCGGACTGTCTGTCTTTGGGCGTCGCGGGCCAACCGCGGTGAGGGAAATCCGGGCGAACGGGGAAGCAGCAACAAGTCGCCTTTATGCGCTTTATGGCTTCGGATGCGAGCGACACAAAACGCCGCACGCTCGGCTCTCACCCGAAGAATGGGGAATTGCGGGGGCGGAGGCAGGACCGGTACCCCACACCGCTTGCTCCCCGTTAATTCCCTGGCTCGACGGTGCTACGGCCGCATATCCCCGCCGTCAGACCCCGGGTTAAGCGATAATGAATGGCGAGGGCGGCTGAGTAATTGACCATCCGGAAATCAGCAGCCGAGCGCGAGACGATCTCCGCATATGATATTATTGGTAAGGACAATCTCGTCCAATACCGCCGCCGTCTGCTGCTCTGCTGGGACCCTTTCGCCGCTGTCGTCGATTCCATCTGTTGACACCTTGCTGGCATTGTGTCCGAGCCCGTCTTGTCACCCAAGCTCACGTCCAAGCCATGGAGAAGAAGTGTCGCTTTTGTCCCAGAGTCTGTCACAAGCAGGAGCATCTCGACAGGCACGAGCGCACACACACAAAGGTCCGTCCTTATCGGTGCGAGGCGTGTGAGAAGCATTTTGTCAGGAGGTATTTCCACCGGCAAAATACCGAGATTTACCATAGTGATACTCTGAAGCGACATCAGAAGCTGCATATCGGCGAAGCACAAAAGGGACCCAAGCGGGTGGGAAAAGCGAAACGGAGAAGTGCGGAAAGACTGCGCGAGGCGAATCAATCGGACAATTCCACCGAATCCTCCGTGGATCAATCCCCCGTGCAGGAGATCACCGAGCCGCAATTCAGCTACGATACCTTGGAGGCCTGGGAATTTCCGTCGCTTGATCCGATCTTTTCGGCAGATATATTTTCATACGAATTGGGCGAGGGAATGGGAAACTATTTTGATGAAAATCTGTCGCCAATTGAGGAGAGTTCAAACGGAAGTACAGGTGGCGATTATACTATCAATCCCGGGGCAATCTGGAGGATATAACGTATATTATCGCAAGGACAATGCTTATGCGTAGGTTTGTGGAATGTGGTGGTGCCGTGGTGGTAAGATGGCTCGGTGATTGATTATGAGTGTATAGGGGCCAGAAATAACGTATATGGCGTATAAATATTTATATCAGGGATGACAACAAGCTTCAGGGAAGACTTAATATAATTGTCCCTCGCTGGGTTGGTATTATGAATGTCGTGCTCCATAGGATCTTATCGCGGTTGGCCGCGGATCGTCAGTTCACCTATCGCGATCAATCACGGCATCTACTGAGCTCAACCGCGGGTTTCTGCCGGCGGTGCGACAGAGATCGGATAAACGTGATAGTGATTTAATTCTACGATACTGAGTCCAATGGAACGGCTGAGGAATCAGCGAACCCACATACTCTCTATCTTAACAGCCCCAATCCTCCATAACCCAATGTAAAATGATTAAATACGCGAGATTCCTAAATATTACAGCCATGCGCCAAAACATAATTCCATCATCCATGCTAATGCAATGTGCCCCGGTTCATCCTCCCAGTTCCGTTCAATTGTTCCTACACGTTAGAAAATCTTGTAGCAAGATCTACTTCTTCTCGATCTGTGGCTTGTCTTGCTCTTCATCAATGTCTTCTCGATCATCTTTCTGTTCACCACCCCGTGCAATCCTCACCGCAATCCTCAAAATAAGGAACAACCAATACAAATCCAATGTCTGAATGATGCTCAACAAGCCAAGAGTGATATACTGACTTATCCAACACTTGTACCATTCCTTATCCCAATCCAAAACCCATAACCCCACAGTTCTAAACTCTGTAGCCACACTCTTCAGTATAATCAATCCGAGATAATGCCGAGTATATATCCAAGTCAATGTGAAGACGCCAAAAGTCAACGGAACCCAAGGATCTCTCACGTCGAGATAGTTCATAATCTTCGATAACGAAAGGAGAATGTCGCTGACGTCGTGGGTCCAGAATACGGGAACCCCGATCCATGTGAAATGAAAGCGATAGGAAAGGAAGATCAAGGAGAGAGTAGTGAGATGGTGGACAACGAGTTCGAAAAAGTCCTTCCGTGGTTTTTCCAGTTGAAGAGATAGTACGACGAGCAAGTGTGCCCAATTGGCTGCTTGTAACAAATAGAACGCTTTAAACGCCGTGGTATGTGTTTTATGAGGATACTCCAAATAAAACTGTTCCGTCCGTAGTGGCCATATCGGTGTTTGTGACATAAGGTGCTACTCTGAGCAATTGCACGCTTAAACAAGGGACAAGGGTCCTACCACTCCGTAGATTCCAAAAATAGTGAAATGAACAAAATCATAACACTGTTCCATAAACCGCCCCTGCTTACTCTTCTTCAATCCCGTCCGCTTTGCCAACGGGGCCAGAACCATCTCCATACTTAGCTCCCTAATAAACGTGAAGAACGTCGTATAAAACGCACAAAACATCAAATCCTTCCCACCCTTCCCATAGACCAGTTCTCCCTTCTCGTTCAAAAGGGGATAACTCAGCAGCACAAACGGACGGAACGGATTCCCATAATCAAACGGATTGAATGCCAGCCAAACTAACAAAACGACAGCACTGATCGCTCCGGGTATTATCCACGTATGCTTGGTGGTCGATTCGAACACCGAATCAAGGGGTCTGGACGTGTTGCTTGCGGCGCGGGCTCTTCGGCGGTCGGAGGCTTCTTTCGTGTGTGGCTGGGTTGGCATGGTTGACATTGCTGGGGCCGTGGATGGCAGACGAGACATGGACGGACGAGAAGTAAAAGCGCTCATTGTCGCTTGGCAGGGCGACCAACGACAAAGAAGGGCGAAAGGGATTGGTTAGGGGGGTCGTTGAATCGGGGCCTGACGAAAATCGATTTTTTGTTGATGCACAGGCCGTCGCCAGCCTTAGCGAAATTCAGACAGATTCGAAATCAAATGTCGGTCAGATTTGCCCGTCTCCGGAGTATCCGGTGCCTGAAAGAAACGCCCCTAAGTGTTTCGCAAGGGAATTACTGGAACCACCAGGAAGCTGCTGATGCTAGTCGTGAGATCGAAGTGACTAAATGACGTAGACATGACTCGAAGTAATGTGAAACTTCACATGTGATTGATCGTCGACGGAGCTTCAGATTGCTTCTGAGATTGAGATTGTTTCGGGGTTTTCAAATGGTATATTGGCGGCGTCTGCGCCGGCTATGTGATGCTAGACCCTATGCTAGGTACCAAAAGAGTGAACCACGTCACTCAGAACCAAAAAATGCAGGGATATTCACTACAATTTTCATCATCACTTTCACCATTCCAAACGCCGATCGCGAGCCATCCAGAATAGGACCGGCCGTCTTCGCAAGTAAATTGGGACTCTTCGCACGCAATGTCCCAATTAACTCTTCGCTTTCTTCTTTGGTGAATCCTGAAGTCCGCTCAACTTGCGAAGTTCCTTCCTGAGTTCCGCCGCAGTGACGGCATGAACGCCCTTTGCCCGTGCAATGACGCCCATACTCTTGTCACCAGTGACTAGCAGTGCTTTCTCGACATTTTGTACCTTGCCAGGATGTTTTTCAATCTGGTCTCGTACAGTTTGGATGATGAAAGCATCGATACTGGCAGCTCCGTCTTCAGTATTTTTGGGAAGGAGTTGTTGAGCTCGGAAGGCGAGGTTCGTTAGGCCGTTGCCTTGTTGGGTGAGAACGCGGAGTTTGCGTGCCTGGAGGGATTGTTCGACATAAGATATCGCTTCTGATGCTGCTGCTCCCAAAGGAGGTGGATTGACTTTGAGACCGTCGAGTTCCGTTATTACGATCAATGGAATGATGACTTGCCATTCCCCGGTATCAACTACCTGTCGCAGAAGATCAAGGTGAGAGACCAATAAATTTGTATCGAAGACAAGAATCTGGAATTAGAATAAGAAATAAAGGATATTACAGTGTATCCTGGCTTGATTGACTTTTGCGTTTGTCTGTCGGCTTTCAGCGGCATCGCTGCAGGACCATCTCTGGAATTTGGTCTCTGTGCTTTCAACATCGCCTTCAGCTCCCTCCTTCTGGCCTTCAACGCTCGAATCTCCTCACTTTCTCCAGATACATCGACATCTTCTTCACTTTCGGGCTGCTGTTGCTTTCCCTCCTCGAGAGATTCGTTCTTTGCGGCCTCTCTAGCAGCCTGGACAGCTTCCTCAAGTCGTTGCGCTTCCTCCGCTTCCCTCGCCTCCTCCTCTGCAATCCTTGTTGTCAATGCATCAGACACTCGGAATATCTCATCCTCAAATTCAAGACAATCACAGATCTATTATCAGAACAATTCAAGGGGGAAGCCACCCTCGTGAGCTGGATTCCCAGAGTCAGAATTCTTTCTTTGCGTGCTTCCGTGCTTTCTTCGGTCTCCTCAATTGGCTCGATCGGGTCAATATCTTGAAACCACCCTTTGGGGAACAACTTCCGGCTCCAATCAAAGCCCCGTATAATCGGATCTTCAAGCAATACAGGGCCTTCCAACTCATTTATAGCAAGAATCTCATCCCATTCAGCATCCACAATGGATTTGACATCATTCAATAGTTCGGCCAATTCCTGCCAGGGTAATTTTCTCTCTAGCAGCCGTACGACAGGTTGATATCGCAGTGCATAAGCTAGAAAGACCAACCATATGTGGATCGAAATCAACGGTCCGTCTTGTGTTGTTCCTGAATTCAAAGTCTCTGATAGGAGGGTAAATCCAAGAAAAGCTGCCTTTTCGAACACAATTTTAGATAAGGACACGTCTTCCCGATCATCGGAACGGATTCCAACGGGCATATTTGCGAATTGATCTGGCGCGCGCTCAGTATTCGCCATATCAACTTGCAAATCATTCTGAAGTTGCGAAGGTGGTAGAATGGAATCCGCTTCCGTGGTCTCTTCGGCCGGAGCAGACTCCTCATGTTCGGTTTCTCTCTTCTCCCGTCGTCCTTGTCGTAGGGCTTCTTTCAGACGCGAATCTTTCCGATTGTATTGGTACAAGGCAGAGATGTTGGTGACTGTGGTGATTGCCCATTGGGTACTTGTAACAGACGAAGGGTCCCAGCAATCGAGGAATGAATCGACTTCGTCGTCAAAGGAGTCTAGTTGTAGACGTGCGAAAAGCATACCGTGTAAACGAATAAATGCTTCATTCCAAGTCGATGCTTTCCTTCCCAAAGCAGGATCAATTAGAATCAGGAACGATTCACGAGCACTACTAAACCCGTGCACAACCATTAAACTACCATTAATCCCCATGTCATCGGGAAATCTACCTTTTGGCATAATAGAACAACTGCATGATTGGATCATTTTTGCTGATAATCCCAAGATGATGGTATAACCTTCCCACTGCACCGTGACTTGTATCAATGGTTCTCAAATACCATTCACTCGCCATAAGTCTCCAGTGTTCTTTACTTTCGGCATCGTTCTCTTCAATAGCATACAAATATCGCACTAAATCACCCAGACATTCCATCCACACGGCCTGAAATACAGGGACGTCCTGTAACAGGACACTCGTCAGAGTATACGCCCCATAAATGAAGGATTGCATATGTGGCTGGGAAATCGGGAGCCTCTGACGGAAGTATTCCAGTAGAGAGACTATTCCGTATTTCCAATAACGAGCTAGGACATCGTGTTTCTTTGGGAGACGACGGACGCTAGACGATGCTGATGGATGTTGAGTCATCGTAAAAAAGGTGTGATAGAAGTTAAGAAGACTAAGTTAGCTGGAACTAAATAATGGAAATGTACTCGTTGTGGGTCTTGCAGTACTTTGTCCAAACAACAGGATCATTTTGAGATCGAGACAGAACACGAGGTATATCGGCCCCATCGGCTTGAGAATCATAAATAGATTCCACCTTGTGTTCAAGATTTTGGATTTCTTGATATGCACTTTTGACTTCACGAAGGATGTCCTCGGCTGAAACATCGTACTTCGGTCCATCATGTAACATTGCCTCCGGATGGGGGATATTGTCTGGATTCCATACCGCACGAGCTTGAGATTCGGGTTCCTTGCGAAGAGGCACTGCATCTCTCTTATACTCGGATTGATTCTGTCTTTGTTTCGTAGCTTTATTGTTATTCGTAGATTTGATAGCATTCGTATCAATGAAGAGTAATCCGCCTCGATGTCCAGGAGCCGCTTTCGGAGGCTCCACTTTTCGAGGTTGAATACGAAGCAACCCACCTGGACGCGGTTGGGGTTTTTCCTCAACTGGAGGAGGCGCATGGGGTTTTGACTCGCGTGGTTTAGGCGGACTATGCGACTTCTCAACTTGTTTGTGATTGTATAGTCTCCCCTCCTGCACTGCTCCTCGTGAGATGTAACTTCCGAAATCGGTATCCTCGCTCCGAATAAGAGCCATGGAATCATGGCTTGCCGCCGACGCAGGAGGACGAACAGTCTCCGGCAGTCGCACGACGGGGAGACTATTTTCTGGTTTCGGGGACGGTTTCGACGGAATACTAATTGGTAGGACTCCCTTTCTCGTGGTATCGACTTTCTCCATAAATAGTGTCTGATCGTTATGGGAGCCAGTTGATCTTTGGGTGGTACAGACACGTTGGTCTTCAGAGGATGTTCGTGCGTGGAAATTACGTTGAGGAGAACTGTGTTTGGACATGTTTGACCTGCCGCGGTTGCGGCCACGTTGTCGCCCCTGTTTAGATGACTGCGGTTCGTCACGGATGGATAGTCTGGCTGTATTTTCCTCTAGTGATTGCATCGGCGGCGATAATTTGATAACGGACGATGCTGGCAGTCCACCGTGTCCATCTTTCTGAAGGACAGAAAGAGGAGTAAAAGGCTGCGCAGAAGGTATGTGAGGAGACAGTCTCTGTAGTCCGATAGGGTCAGACCGAGGAAGCGTTTCCCCAGCTCCATGTGTGACATGCTCATTATGAGCATCGGGGGCTCTAGCAGCGGGTGTCGTTGAAGAGACATTGGCCCCTCCTTTGTGCGAATGTCGCCTCCTGCGATTCCCACCGGCGCCAGGCCCGTCGCCTGTATTCCTACACGTCAGTCCCATCCCCCAACCTATCCGGGTGAAGTACTTGGCAGCGCGCCGTTTGGCCTCAATAAACCTTGCATCAATCATGCTGTCGGAACTCCAAAAACAACGACCCCGTGCCTAGCGAGATTCAACACCTCCAGACGTCTTGCAGTCAAGCGAAGTGGACGTCTCAGGAATCGGCTTGTCAAAAGTTCTCATTGCAGGGACCATCGAAGAGGGAATGTCGTCGTCGCAATGAACCCTGGAAGCCCGGCTTGCCTGGAATAGGAAGAATGTTGGTGATCCTTCAGCTGCTTTTTGTTATTTTTTGTGGTTTGAGGAGTGAAAGCTGATCCCAATAAAGGCTGTGTGCGGTGCGACTTGTGTGGGCGACAGCCATTCAAGGGCCAATCACGCGTGGGGCAACGTTACTCTCGTGCCCTACGGCTCCCTATTTAGGGCACAGCTCGAAGGGCCTGCGACCTTCATGTGGAAAGTTGATCGGAATTTCAGAGCTCACCATCGGAAAATTCAACCCTATAACATTAGACAAAAGTGGCATGGCTACCGCAAACAGTGCGACCAATGTCCCTGTCCAGACCACGTGGAAGGCGGTGGAAGATAAAATGATGGAGAAGGTTATGGATGAGATTAAAAACGTGGAAAAGAGGTTAAAAAAGCAGTTCAAGAAGGATACACAATTATTCGTGGATGGAGCTTTGCTAATCTTGATGAGGAATGTGGAGGATATGACGGTGAGGAGATGATGGAGGTCGGCCAGATCCCGGAAACGGCATCCTTTGGGACAGTCGTCGAGGAATTCACGAATAAATTCAAGTGTGCTTTGACAAAGGATGAACTCCAGAATCTCAAGTCATCGTCCTGTCGATCAAACGCTAACGCATTCGCTCACTTGGATCCTGCTTCCCGCGAATCGAACGAGTGTGTTACGAGGTTGATCGAATACCTTTCCGATCATGGAAGAAAAGAAGAAGAGACCCGGTATCGTCACTATATCGATTTTGCATTTGATAAGATGCCGATAGTTCGGAGATAGGGCATCGTGGATCTTGCACAGTAGTAAATAGGAGAATTATGAGGGGTTTGTTTATAAGGCGGGAAAATGACTGCTTTTCATTATGGTTTGGTTGTTGTGGGCATTATGGATGATCGAAATGGGAGCATTTGAAGAATTGGTGAATCATACACGTTTTAGAGGGGGAGTTTGCACTATATGTGTCCAGGTGTAAAGAGTCGTTATTCTAGCTGCTCTCGAGAAAGAAGAAAAACAAGTAAAACTAATTTGATGATGGAACACTGCCTTTTCCGCTTTGCTACGAAAGTTTCTTTGGATCGTCAATGCGGCTGTCGGACTTTTGCATGGAATAACCGTCTAATGCCAGTTTCACGCACAAGTCGCAGAAACAATCACGGAACGATAAATAAGGGATCGTGTTCACTGTTATTATGTTCCGATTAAGTAGACAGCTTCCGAGGCTTGAGGATCGAAACCCCAGGAGTTTCAGTATGCTTATTATCCTATAGATCGCGATCTCTATCTGCATACATCCAGTACAGCGCGGAGAACCTTTCGCTCTACGAGAACCTTGCGTTGCTAGTATCCTGAACCTTATCAATCATCGGCTATTTTAAGACCGATATCCCGAAACTTTTGCTGGATATAATCCGATTCGCATTAAATCCAAGGGATCATTGGTTCCTCAAATTGTCGCAATGCTCTCTGTTCGGCTTGAAAACCGATAATTGGGCTTATTTAGGTTCGCGGACGCAGTTAAATTGGGGGGCGACTGGACGCGGCTGTGACGCGGCATGAGACTCTGAAAGCACATATATACGATTTGACTTTGCTATTCAAGTCAACGTATACTTGAAGCATGTGATTTTAGAGCTTTCCCGACGCTA
>Ga0302325_10006191_pt1 | contig 26973 bp, 26 predicted proteins | sample Palsa_T0_2_FD_201948 | JGI IMG/M metagenome (GOLD analysis project Ga0302325, IMG submission 201948) | Peat permafrost microbial communities from Stordalen Mire near Abisko, Sweden - Palsa_T0_2 | ecosystem: Environmental > Terrestrial > Soil > Palsa > Peat permafrost | place: Sweden: Abisko... | reverse complement strand
TCAGATTGCGCAACTCGCGCAGCGCGACCGGCAGGGTCGTGGTGTCGTAGCTGCGCGATGCCTTGATGTCAGCCAGCACGCCGAGGTAGCGTTCGACCGCCGCGGCGTTGCGCTGCCACCAGGTATCAACCGCCTGCTGGCTGGAGGCGTTTGGTTGATCGGCTCCGAGCGCTTCTTGGGTCAGGGACCGCTGCAGGCTGGAGAGGTCGTCGCGCAACGCGGCGCGCGCGAGCGACAGCCACCGGTCAGACCGCGGGAGATCGAGGATCCGATTGCGCAACCAATCGAGCTCGAGCCGCGAGCCAAGCGTGAAGTAGACCTCCATCACCACCTGCTGCTCGCGGCCGGTGCTCGCCATGTCCTCCACGATGTCGAATACGGACAACAACGCTTGCATGCTGGCCACCCGGGCCGCGAGCTCCGCAGGCAAACCGGCGGCCTGGAGCTCGCTCATACGCTCGTCGAACGACTCGCGATCGGCGCCGCGAAGCACGCCGGGCAACGCGTCGGCGAGGATCCTCGCGCCCGGCTGGAATCGGCGAATGGTGTCGGCGATGTCGATCGCGCGCGCATTGGCCCGCACCAGCCACCGAGTTGCGCGCTCGACCAGACGCCGCGACTCGGTCAGCACCGCCAGCTGGGTCCCGGCCTCGATCTCGTTGTCCAGCCGTTCCACGGCGGACCAGAACGAGCGCATCTCGAACACCTCGCGGGCGACGGCATAGGCGCGCGCCAGGTGCGAGACAGACGCGCCGGTCTCCTCGGCGAGCCGGAAGGCAAACGTCGTCCCGGCCCGGTCGACGAGCTGGTTGGCCACCCCGGTCGCGATGATCTCGCGGCGCAGGCGGTGGCCGCGCATTCGGGCCGCGTAGCGCCGTGACAGAGGGGCGGGGAAGTACCGCTCCAGATCGTGCGCGAGGTAGGGATCCTCGGGCAGGTCGGACTCGAGCAACTCGACGTACAGATGGATCTTGCAATAGGCCATCACGATCGCCAGTTCGGGCGCCAGCAGGCCCTTGTGCTCCGCCTTGCGCTCGGCGACCGTCTTGTCGCTGGGCAGGTACTCGAGCTCCCGGTTCAGTCCGGCCACCTGTTCGAGTTGGCTGATCAGCCGCGCGTGAACGTCGACCATCGACACGGATTGGAAGAGGGCCAGGCTCATCGCCTGAGTCTGGGTATAGCTCCCGCAGAGCACCTGATCGGCCACCGCGTCGGTCATCTCGATCAGCAGCTCGTTGCGCTCGGTCTCGGTCATCTCGCCGTCCGTGACCAGCCCATCGAGCAGGATCTTGATGTTGACCTCGTGGTCTGAGCAGTTGACGCCGGCGACGTTGTCGATCGCGTCGGTGTTGATCCGGCCGCCCCGGTGGTCGGGCCCGCCGCGGGCCGCGTACTCGATCCGTCCGCGCTGGGTGAAGCCCAGGTTTCCGCCCTCCCCGACCACCCGGCAGCGCAGCTCCCCACCGTCGACCCTGACCGCGTCGTTGGTCTTGTCGCCAGCGTCGGCATGGGTCTCCGTCGAGGCCTTGACATAGGTGCCGATGCCGCCGTTGAACAGCAGGTCGACGGGACTGCGCAGCAGTTCACGGATCAGATCGGGCGGCGCGAGCCGGTCCGCACGGATTCCCAGCGCCTCGCGGACCTGGGCGGAGATGGGGATTGACTTGGCGCTCCGCTCGAACACACCTCCCCCCTCCGAGATCAGCGACGGGTCGTAGTCGCTCCAGGACGATCGGGGCTGTGCGAACAGACGCTGGCGCTCGGTGAAGCTCGCCTCCGGATCGGGGTCGGGGTCGAGGAACACATGCATATGGTTGAACGCCGCGAGCAGCCTGGTGTGACGGGACAGGAGCATCCCGTTGCCGAACACGTCGCCGGACATGTCACCGATCCCGACCACGGTGAAGTCGGTCCGCTGGATGTCGGTCCCGAGCTCACGGAAATGGCGCTTGACCGACTCCCACGCGCCGCGGGCGGTGATCCCCATCTGCTTGTGGTCGTAGCCGTGCGAGCCTCCGGACGCGAACGCATCGCCGAGCCAGTAGTCGTATTGAGCCGAGACCTCGTTGGCGATGTCCGAGAAGCTGGCGGTACCCTTGTCCGCCGCCACGACCAGATAGGGATCGTCGTCGTCGTAGCGAACGACGCGTTCGGGCGCGACCACCCCCCCGGCGACGATGTTGTCGGTCAGGTCGAGCAGGCCGCAGAGGAAGATCCGGTAGCAGCGGATCGCCTCCTCCAACTGGGCCTCCCGGCCGTCGTTCGCGCGCGGACACTTGACGACGAAGCCGCCCTTCGACCCGACCGGGACGATCAGCGCGTTCTTGACCATCTGCGCCTTCATCAGACCGAGGATCTCGGTGCGGAAATCCTCGCGGCGGTCTGACCAGCGCAACCCGCCGCGGGCCACCTTGCCGCCACGCAGGTGGACGCCCTCAACCGACGGCGAGTAGACGAAGATCTCAAACTGGGGCCGCGGCAGCGGCAGAATCGGCAACTGGGCGGGGTCGAGTTTGAACGACAGGTACGGGCGCGGGGTGCCGGTCGCGTCGACGCAAAAGTAGTTGGTGCGGAGGATCGCCCGCAGGGCCGACAGGAAGCTGCGCAGGATCCGGTCCTCGTCGAGGCTCCGGACGGCGTCAATCGCTTGCTCGGTCTGTGCTGCCGTCTGCTCGGCCTGTTCGGCGTTGGACGCGTCCGGATCGAAACGGGCGCGGAACAGCTTCACGAGCAGGACCGCGATCTGAGGATGGGCGACCAGGCAACCCTCCATGTAGCGGTCCGAGAACGCGATTCCTGCCTGGCGCAGGTACCTCGCGATAGCGCGAACGAGCGTGATCTCGCGCCCGCTCAGACCCGCCGACAGCACGAGGCCGTTGAACCGGTCATCTTCGAACTCCCCGCGCCAGACGCCGAGGAACGTCGCCTCGAACGCGTCCCGGACCCTTACTACGTCCGCGGCCGCACAGCGCAGGCCGAAATCGTAGATCCAGACGGAGTCCGAGTCGTTCACCGCGATCTCGTACGGGCGCTCGTCGACCACCTCCACTCCCATGTGTTCGAACGTCGGGACCACGTCGGACAGCGACACGCCGGCGCCGCTGAACAGCTTGCAGCGGATCACGTCCTCCTGCGCGTGTGGCGGGCGGTAGACCGAGATGATCGGCTGCATGGTGCGCGCCATCTCGACGAGGCGGAGGATGTCGGCAACCGCGGCCCGCGCGCCCCAGTCGGCTCGGTACGCCGGGGGAAACGCCGACGCAAAGCGCGCGCACAGACCGAGTCCCTGCTCCTCTCCGAGCTCCGCAATCAGCGCCGCACGCAGATCATCGGTCCAGGCGCGGGTCGCCTCGACGATGCGCCCCTCGATCTCGGCGACGTCATAGTCGGTCCGTATGCCATCGGGGCAATGAACGGTGTAGTGCAATCGAACGACCACCGATTCAGACAGCTGAACGCTCCAGGCGACCTGCCGAGCCCCGAACGACTCGGTGAGGATCCGGGCGATCCGCTCACGGTTCTCGGTGTTGAACCGATCACGCGGAATGCACACCAGACAGGAGACGAAGCGATTGAGCCGGTCATGGTGGACGAACAGGCGCACCCGCTGGCGCTCGCCGAGCCCGAGAATTCCCATCGCGATGCCGAACAGGTCGTTGGTGTCGATCTGGAACAGCGCATCGCGGGGATAGGACTCGAGGATCTCGAGCAGCGCCTTGGCATCGTGACTGGAGGGCGGAAACCCGGCCCGATCCAGGACGCTCTGCACCTTCCCGCGCAGCAATGGGATTTCCCGCGGGCTGGTCCGGTAGGCGGATGTGGTGTAGAGACCGAGGAAGCGGCGCTCGCCGATCACGTGGCCATCAGGCCCGAACTTCTTCACGCCGATGTAATCGAGATACGCGGGACGGTGCACGCTGGCGCGCGAGTTGGCTTTGGCGAGCAGCAGGAGATGGGGCTCGCGGGCGAGCTCGAGCGCGTCCGGATGCAGCTTCGTGTAGGGCGTCACCGGCGTGCCACGCAGGATGCCCAGCCCGGAATCCGGAATCGCCCGCAGTCCGGCGGCGTGCTCGTCGGCGACCAGGTCATACTCGCGGTAGCCGAGGAAGGTGAAGTGGTCCTCGGCGAGCCAGCGCAGGAAGCTGTTGGCCTCGCTCAGTTCGTCGGGGTCGAGCTCGGGCGGCCGCAGTTCGATCTCCTCCATGAGCGTCAGAGCCTGGCCACGCATCGCCTGCCAGTCTTCGACCGCGGCTCGCACCTGGCCCAGGACGCGTTCGATGCCCGAGCGGAGCTCGGAGAGCCGCTGCGGATCGGGCTCACGCACCACCTCAGCGTGGATGACCGATTCTGACCGCATGTCGGGCGACGTCGCGCCAGGCTCGAGCACCTCGACGAGCTCGCCCGCCCCGTCGCGCCGGACTCGGATGACCGGGTGGATCACGAGGTCAATGCCGCACCCTTGGCGGGTGAGCTCCATCGTCACCGAGTCGACGATGAACGGCATGTCGTCGCTGACGATCTCGACCACAGTGTGCGGAGACTGCCACCCGTGCTGCTCGAGGTGGGGGTTGTAGACCTTCACCTTGGTGGTGCCGGCGGGCCGCCACCGGGCAAGCTTCCAATGGGCGAGGGCCGCCCCGAACAGCTCCGCCTCGCTGCTGTCAGCCAGATCCGCCGCGGGAATCCAGTGGTAGTACTGGCGGACAAAGGCCACGAACGAAGCGACCTGCTCGCTGGGAAGCCGCTCGCCGACGTGCGCACACAGCGTCCTGATCAGCTCCGCCTCGAGATCCCGCTCCTTCACAGCCAACTCGGCACCGGCCTCTCCTCGTCCTGACAAACCGTAGTGCAAGGGAAAAGCTACCCCTCCGGTGGGTGTGGCGGCAGAAGCCTGGTGGCTGGGGCACCTCAGCAGTGCGTCGGCTCGGCTGAGGCGCGAGCTCGTCGCCATCCGCCATCATTGAGCGATGGTGACCACCGCCGTCCCGGGCGTCGAGCAGACCTCGGCGATCATCACCACCGAGGGGTTGACCAAGATTTACGCGGGTGCCGACTTCGCCGCGGTCGACGAACTCGATCTCACGATTGAGGCGGGAGAGATCTTTGGACTGCTGGGCCCGAATGGCGCCGGTAAGACGACGACCGCCGGGATGCTCACCACACGGGTCATCCCGACCTCCGGAAGCGCGTCCGTCGGCACCGTCGACGTGGTCGCTCAGCCGGCGCTGGCCAAGCAGCTGATCGGGGTGGTCTCCCAACAGAACACGCTCGACCGACAGCTGACAGTGTGGGAGAACCTTTACTTCCATGGGCGGCTATTCGGGATCGCGGCGCCCGAGTCGCGCAGACTCGCCGACCGGCTGCTCGAGCAGTTTCAGCTGTCGAAATGGGCGCGGGCCTCTGTGTTCGCGCTCTCCGGCGGGATGGCGCAGCGGCTGATGCTCGCGCGCGCGATCTTCCACCGTCCGGCGGTGCTGTTCCTGGACGAGCCGACGGCCGGTCTCGATCCCCAGAGTCGCCTGGCACTGTGGGAGATCCTGGGGCAGCTCAATGCCGACGGGCAGACGATCATGCTGCTTACGCACTACATGGAGGAAGCCGATCAGCTCTGCGACCGGGTGGCGATCATGGACCACGGCAAGATCCTCGCCCTCGACACACCGGCGGCGCTCAAGCAAGCGGTTGATGCCGACACGATCGTCGCGGTCAAGGCGGAGGGCGACGCCACCTCGCTGGCCGACCACCTTGAGCGGGCGCTCGACGGGGTCACCCGGACCCGGGTGATCGACGGAGGCGTCGAGTTGCACGTCACGGGCGCCGAGCGCATCGTGCCGCGGGTCGTGGCCGCGGCCGAAAGCGGGGGCTTCGAGCTGGTGGACCTTTCGGTCAAGGAGCCGACGCTGGAGACGGTGTTCATCAACCTGACCGGTAAGGAACTGCGCGAATGACCGCCACCAGCACCGAGCTTGCGCACCGCCGAGCCATCGTCGCCCAGCCGACGCGCTCGATGATGTCGGCGAGTCGCGCCGCGCTGCGCGCTCTGATCCTGCGCGACCTGGTCGTGCTGAGGAAGAACCTGTGGGAATTCCTCGCCCGCACGCTGATCCAACCGTTCCTGCTGGTGTTCGTCTTCCTCTACGTGTTCCCGACGATCGGCCAGGGAATCGGCGGCGGACACGGCGGCCGGGCGGGCGAGTCGGCCTTTGCCACCGTGCTGGTACCCGGGGTGATCGCGATCTCGATCATGTTCCAGGGCATTCAGGCGGTCGCGCTTCCGCTGTCCACCGAGTTCGGCTACACGCGGGAGATCGAGGACAGGGTCCTGGCCCCGTGTCCGATCTGGCTCGTAGCGATCGCCAAGGTTCTGTCGGCCGCGGTCCAGGCCGTGCTGGCAGCGTTGATCGTGTTCCCGATCGCTGCCGTGATTCACGCCGGCGGGGTGCACGCGCACCTGTCGGTCCATTGGGCAGTCGTCCTGACCCTGATCCCACTCGCCTGCGTCACCATGACCTCGCTCGGACTGCTGCTCGGCACCACGTTCGAGCCGCGGAACATCGGCCTGATGTTCGGCTTCGTGGTGCTGCCGCTGACGTTCCTCGGTGGTACGTACTACGAATGGACGAAGCTGTCGCCGGTCCAGATCGACGGTTTCCACTGGCTGCAGACGGTGGTCCTCGTCAATCCGCTGATCTATGTCGCCGAGGGCATGCGCGCAGGACTCACCCACGCCTCCCATATGCACCTGTACATCATTTATCCCGTCCTGCTGGGGTTTTGCGCGCTGTTCCTGACTCTCGGCCTGCGGAACTTCAAACGGCGCGTGCTGCTGTGAGGGCCGCCTGTACGGATGCCACGGTCGACTCCGGATCCGCCACCGAGACGAGCAGCCGTCCGAACGGCGAATCCGGCCTGAGGTCAACCCGTACCGCTGCTCCTCGGCCGGTCAGCGCGGCGAAGTCCCGGCACACACCGGGCAAGCGCCTGGTCCCATAGGCGATCACGCCAGGCATTCCGGTTCCCGGAGCGCGGATCCCGCGCAGCGCACTCCATGGATCAGGCTCGACGACCACCGACTCCACCGCGCTCAGCGGCACGCGTACGTTCCCCCGCAGCGAGCCAACCTTCTCGACCGGCGAGAGCGTGACCACGAGTTCGTTGCCTTCGATGACGAGCGACGCCACGGCCGACCAGATTAGCCCGAAAGTCGGCATTCCTCCAGACAACGCGGTGCATGGAAGAATCGGACCATGGTGGCCGATCGATCCATGCCCCGCCTGATCCGGGCGTCGGCGCTGCGGACGCTCGCGCGGGGCCCCGGGCCGGGAGGTGTGCGTTGACGCCGCCGGCGCGGGAGCACGAGTCCAGCGGAGGCCCGTTCTTCGAGGACCTGCGACTGGGTGAGCTCAGCGCTGTGGCGCCGGCGCTGACGCTGACCGAGGGCCACGCGGCGCTCCATCAAGCGATCGTGGGCGACCGGCTGCGACTGGCCCTGGATGCAACGCTGTGCCGGCGGGTGGTCGGGACTGGGGCGCCGCTCGCTCATCCGGCGCTGGTCTGTGACGTGGCGATCGGACAGTCGACGATGATCACCCAGCGAGTGATCGCGAACCTGTTCTACCGCGGACTGCAATTGCGGCGCTCACCGATGATCGGCGACACGCTGTCGACCACGACCGAGGTCGTCGCGCTACGCCAGAACTCCCTGCGGGCGGGGCGAGCGGCGACCGGCCTGGCTGTCCTGAGGGTGCGCACGACCGATCAGCAGGACCGGCGGGTGCTGGACTTCTGGCGCTGCGCAATGCTCCCGCTGCGCGACGGTGAGCTGCGGACGGGCCATGCTGACGAGCTCGACGCGTTTCCGGCCGAGCTCGACGCCGGCGCGTTGCGGGCGATCACGGCCGGCTGGCACCTGAACGTGTACCGCGACGCCGTGCCGGCGCCGCACTTCGCCGACCTGAGAGACGGCATGATGTGGAGGATGGAAGGCGGTGATGTCGTCTCTGCGGCACCCGAGCTGGCGCGGTTGAGTCTCAACGTGGCCATGGCCCACCACGACCGGGGCGCGGCGTCGTCCGGCCGCCGGTTGGTGTACGGAGGCCACACGATCGGGATCGCCGCGGCCCAGGCGACGCGAGCGCTGCCCAATCTCGTCACGATCGCGGGCTGGCACGGCTGTGATCACCTGGCGCCGGTGTATGAGGACGACACGCTGTACAGCGAACTCGAGCTCGAGCGCCGTCAAGCGTTTCCGCACGGCGGCGGACTGGTGCACCTGCGCTCCCAGGTCCGGGCGCTGCGCGACGACGGCGCCCAGGATGACGTCCTGGACTGGCGTTTCGTGGGGGTGATGGCGTGAGCGGCGGGGTGTTGGACGGGCTGCGGGTGGTCGAGGGGTCGGCCTTCGTGGCGGCGCCGCTCGGCGGCATGACGCTGGCCCAGCTAGGCGCCGACGTGATCCGCTTTGACCAGATCGGCGGCGGTCTCGACCACCAGCGCTGGCCGCTGGCCGCCGACGGGCAGAGCCTGTTCTGGGCCGGCCTGAACAAGGGCAAGCGCTCGATCGGGCTCGACCTGCGCTCGCCCGAAGGGCGCGAGCTGGCGGTCGCGCTGGTGACCGCTCCCGGCGAGGACAGCGGGCTGTTCCTGACCAACTTCCCGGCCCGGGGCTGGCTCGATTACGCGGCGCTGCGCGCCCGCCGTGAGGACCTGGTGATGGTCGCGCTCACCGGCAACCCAGACGGCACCAGCGAGGTTGACTACACGGTCAATCCCGCGACGGGGTTTCCCTGGGCCACCGGCCCTCGCAACCTCGCCGTACCGCTCAACAGCGTGCTGCCCGCCTGGGACGTCGCGATGGGCACCCTGGCCACGGTCGGCCTGCTGGCCGCCGACCGCCGCCGGTCGGCCACCGGCGAGGGTCAGCTCGTGCGCCTGTCGCTCTCCGACGTCGCCTTCGCGATGGTCGGCAACCTGGGCCGGATCGCCGAGGCGCAGCTCGGAGGTCGCGACCAGCCCAAGGACGGCAACTACCTCTACGGCGCGTTCGGCAACGACTTCGAGACCAGTGACCAGCGTCGGCTGATGGTCGTGGCGCTCACCGGCCGTCAGTGGAAAGCTCTCCAGGACGTCACCGGCCTGCACGCGGCGTTCCGCGGCATCGAGCAGGCCACCGGCCACGACTTCGACACCGAAACCGGGCGCTGGGAAGGCCGCGACTTCATCGCGGCGTTGCTGCGCCCATGGTTCGCGGCCCGCGGCCTGGCGAGCATCCGCGAGGCGTTCGCCGGCACCGGGGTCTCCTGGGGGCCCTACCAGACGTTCAGCGAGCTGGTGAGCGAGGATCCACGCTGCTCGACGGAGAACCCGATGTTCGCCGAGGTCGAGCACCCCGGCGTCGGCACCTACCTGATGCCCGGCTCCCCGTTGCAGTTCTCGGGCATCGATCGACTGCCGGTTCGCCGCGCCCCGTTCCTCGGCGAGCACACCGAAGACATCCTGGCCGGCGTCCTCGGGCTCAGCCCGACCGAGATCGGACGACTTCATGACAGCGGCGTGGTCGCCAGCGCAGCCCGATCGCCGGTGGCTCAGATCGGATAGAACACCGCCACGGCGGCCGGCGCGGTCGGCGCTGCCGGCGCCGGTGCCACGGCACGAGCCCAGGGGCTCGCACCTGATCACGCCGGATTCTGCCCGCTCATGGGGAGGAGTAGGGTTTGCGCGGAGATCAACGACGAGGACTAGGAGCAAGCATGCCGTTTGGACGCCGTCGCCCGCTGATGAGGGCCGCCGCCGTCGGGGGCGTCGCATATACGGCCAGTAGGCGCGGAGCGATGGCCGGCCAGCAGCAGGCCGAGGAGCAGGAGCAAGCGCCACCGGAGGCCTACGCGCCCCCGCCCCCGGCCCCGGAGCAAGCGCCGGCCGCGGCCCCTGAGGACTCAGCGGTTGAGAAGATCGAGCAGCTGGCCAAGCTGCATGAGAGCGGAGTGCTCACCGACGAGGAATTCAGCGCCGCCAAGGCCAAGGCGCTCGGCATCGACTGACCGGCCGCAAGCGCGAGCGACGAGAGGCACGGCGGTGAACCGGGACCAGCTGCCCACTGGCCGCAGGCTCCTGTTCGGTGACCTGATCATCGTCCTCCGCGTGGTGAATGAGGCACGGCGGCGCCTCGTCACTCGAGTGTTTGGAGTGCCGAAGGAAGGGACTTTCCTGGTCACGGTGGTCGCGCTCGGCGCAGTGGCGGACGGACTGCACGGCGCCACCGCGCGGGCGATCAAAGCCAAGGCGACCCCGTCGCCCGGCGACACGTTCATCGGGACGGTCGTGGTGAAGGAGGCGGTGGCCGGGATCACCGGATCGCGAGCCAGCGACCGCCGTTTCGTCGGCGCGCTGATCGCAACCGCGGTGGTGGCGAAGTCCTTGAAGCCCGCACTGGAGGGGTCGTTCCGCCACGTGAAGGCGCGGGCACGCAGGACCCAGGCTACGGTGCGTAGGCTTTACGGGGGCTAGCCCCCCCGCCCGCTCGTTTGTCGGCCTCGATCACATCCGCATCGGAGCGGACCGGCCCGCTCGTGTCGGTGCTGGTGGGCGTGACGATGGTGGCCGGAATCATCAGCAGCCTGGGCGCGCCGCTGATCCCCGACGTCGCCCGGACCTTGCACATCTCCCTCGACAGCGCGCAGTGGTCGCTGACCGTCGCGCTCCTGGCCGCCGCGGTCTCCGCCCCGATCATGGGGCGGCTTGGGGACGGACCGTATCGGCGCGAGACGATCGTCGGTGGCCTGGCGATCGTGTTCGCCGGGAGCATCGTCGCGGGCGCCGCGCAGTCGTTGCCGGTGCTGATCGTCGGGCGCACGATGCAGGGCGTCGGCCTTGGTCTCGCCCCCACCACGATGGCGGCTGCCCGTGACCACCTCCCGGCCGAACGGTCACCCGCGGTGATCGGGATCCTGTCGGTGTGCGCCGCGGCGGCGGTGGGGGCCGGTTATCCGATCAGCGGGCTGATCGCCAACGATCTCAACATCCACGCCGCGTTCTTGTTCGGAGCCCTGATCAGCGGGATCGCGCTGATCGCGGCGTTCGTGGTGATCCCGTCGACCCGGGCGTCGAGCCACGTCCGACTCGACGTCCGAGGGGCGTTCATCATCGCCGCGGGACTGATCGCGTTACTGCTGGCGATCGGGCAGGGCCAGGAGTGGGGCTGGGACTCGGTCGCGATCATCGGGCTGTTTGCGGCCGCCGTGGTCTTCCTCGCCGTGTGGGTGCGGCTGCAGCTGACCGAGGACTCGCCGCTCGTCGACCTGCGGCAGCTGCGCCATCGCGCCGTCCTGACCGCCAACCTGGCGGCGATCGTGCTCGGAATCGCGATGTACATGTTCCTCACGCTGGTGACCGAGTTCGTCCAGGAGCCGGTGAGCGGCGGCTACGGTTTCGGGTCCTCGACGCTGGTGGCCGGCCTCTGCCTGGTCCCGTTCTCGGTTCTGAGCCTCGTCGCGAGTCGCACCATGGCCCCGATGATGCGACGCTTCCAGGCCAATGCCGTGCTCGTCGGCGGATCGCTGATCATCGCGGCCGCGGGCGTGTTCTTCGCGCTGCGACACGAGGCCCTGTGGGAGGCCTTCGCGACGATGGGCGTGATCGGAATCGGCTTTGGCTATACGTTCGCAGCCATCCCGGGCATGATCACGCGCGCGGTGCCAAACCGTGAGACCGGCAGTGCGATGGGGCTTTACCAGGTGATCCGTTACATCGGCTTCTCGCTCGGCAGCGCACTGGCGGCGTCGATCCTCGCCAGTCATACCGCTCCCGGCTCCACCCAGGCCGCCGAGCAGGGCTACGTGATCGCGCTGTGGGTCGGGGCCGCGTTCTGCGCGCTGGCCGCCCTGACCTCCTGGATCCTCTCCCGCGGCCAGCGGACATCTGAGCCCACGGCGATGTCCGACCGCGAGCGCGAGCGCCTGATGCTCGAGGACTCCGAACTCGCGACGGCCGGCCTCGTGGGCATCGAGGCCGAGCAGTCGCGGTCGCGCTAGGCAGCTCGAGAGCTCGACGATCAGCGACTCGGCCGTCCGTACAAGCGTCTATGCGTTTTGCACCGCCCGCACCGTCAGGAACACCGGTCCGACGCGCGAGCAGGCGCTGAACGGGAACGGGACGACCCTGGAGGTGGCCTGGTTCGGCGGGAAGACGCGCAGGCCGGCAGCTGTGACGTCGCGGCAGGTCACGCTGGGGAAGTTGAGCGCATCGACAATCCGCAGCACGGCGGTCGCCGTCGCCCCGCTCTTGAGGCTGACCGTACGCGGCCTGCGGGAGTTGTCGCGGGACGCTGCCTTGCCGAGCTGGCCCCCGCCGAGGCCAACCGCGGAGGCCCCCGGGTAGCCGGTCAGGGTGCACGTGCGCGCCGACAGGTTGGTGAACTCGAGGTTGTAGTACACGCTGCCCGCTGAACCGTTCCCGTCGGTGTCGAGCCAAACGACGAGACTCGACGTCGCGCACTTCGGAGCGCCGGCTGCCGCGGCCGCTCCCGCAGGCCCGGCCAGGGGCCCGGCGACCGCCGCCAGAATCGCCAGCGCGGCAACCGTGGCGCTGCAGGCCATCCCAGCGGCGCCGATCGGTCGCCGGAAGAAGAAAGGAGGTACATGCACGGCGGTCCCCTTTGGCTAGCTGGTCAGCATCCTGCGCAGAGATTATGGCTCGCTGCTGCGCGCGAGACCAGCCGAGCCGCCCTCCGGAGCTCGTCTTTGCGCAGCTGCACGATCGCTGCCGTCGCTGACGACGCGGAGGGATGCCACGCGAGACGGCGAAGAGCCTGTGATCGCAAGCCGGATGAAGGAGTGACGCATGAGCGACCTCGATAAACCTGACGCGACGCTTGACGAGCCCGGGAAGCCGCGGTCCGCCAGTTCGCGGTTTGCCGAGCTCGGTGAACGCCTGGCGCGAACGTTCGGCAGCGTTGACCACGGCGACGCGGACGTCTCCAGCTGGGAGCCGGGCGTCGACTCAGAGGATGGCGAATCAGCCGGCCCCGAACCGGTCCTCGTGGCGCAGACGCCACCGGCAGCGCCGCCGGTGGCGCCGCTGTTCCCGACCGCCCGGCACGGCTACGACCGCGCGACCGTCGACGAGCACGTCGCCGAGCTCGAGCGCGAGATCGCCGCGCTGCGAGGCGCGTCGGCGAGCGCAGTAGCCGCGGAAATCGAGCGCATCGGTGAGCAGACGGCGGCGATCCTCCGCACCGCACACGAGCAGGCCCAAGAGACCACGCGCCGGGGGCAGGTCCAGGCCGACCACGTCCTCTCAGCCGCAGCGGCCAACGCGGTGGCGATCACCGAAGACGCCACTCAGCAGCTGCGTCAACTTGACAGCGACACGGATTCGGTCTGGCGCGAACGCGGGCGGCTGATCGAGGACGTTCGCATCATTGCCACCGCCCTGCTCGCGCTGGCCGAGGACGCAGCCGAGCGCTTTCCGGCCGAGCCAGAAAAAGCGGGGCCACCGGCTCGACCGGCCGGGGAGCCCAGCTTGAATGGTCGGCATCTCGACCCGGAAGACACCTGAGCGACTGGGGGCGGCGGTGCTGCGAGACTCAGTCGAGGTTGAGCTGAGTGAGGGACCCGGGACCGCGACGCTGGGGAACTCAGTCGAGGTTTTCCAGGATCTCGTTGGCCCGCGACCACTGCTCTGGGGGGACCACAAGATAGATGTCTGCCCGTCCGGACCGGTCCACTGCGTAATCCGCCGTGCAGGCGGCATCGACACCCATGGCTCGAAGTTGGTCGCGCCACGCCAGAGCGGTCGTCTGCTCCTCGAATACGCTGACGGTCTCCCAGCCCTCCAGGCGTGGGTCGCCGACTGACACGGCCGGTTCCCTGGCCACGCGACCCTTCAGGAAACGAGGCCTCGGCACGCCTCACAGCGTACGCCCCACGTCACGGCGCCCGCCCGTGTCGTCTCGTCGTGTGGTCCTGGTCCCGTCACCGAAGAACTCGCACAGCCCAGGTTGCGTGCGCACTTCGCTCAGGGCACTGAGGATGCCGCATTGCTCAAGCCCCTTCCACGCGGCGATCGTGCCGACCACACGGTTGGGCCGGCAGGCGCCGCGTGACCTGAACAGGCACACGATCAGCGTCGGCCCGAGGCCGTCTGACGGTAGATAAGGCCCGGCCCGGACGTGAGTGCCGGCTCGGACGGGTCGTGCGACGCGTCCTGTGGGGGTTGCCGGGAGTCCCGCCAGCGCGTGTGAAGCGGTGGACAGACAGCACAGCGTGAGCAGCACCAGCACTCGACCAGCACGGCAATTCATCGAGATCTCCCTGATGACAACGCGTCGGCCCGGTCAACGACCGTCCACCACCCCTATCGGCACCAACCCCCCACGGCACGACCCACCCAGCGGCGCCGTCACGCGGCTCCATTGGGCCGTGACCCAGGTCGGTGGGGCAACAATGACGTTCGGAGGGCCGGAACCGGAGCGGGTACCGACGCCGGAGCCGGAGCGACTACGGAGTGATGCGGTAGATGGCGCCGGCGGTGTCGTCGCTGACGTACAGCGAACCGTCGGGCCCTGGCACCGCGTCGGCAGCACGCCCCCAGCGCGAACCGTTGGGGAGCTGGAAGCCAGAGATCAATGTGACTGGCGCGCCGAGCGTCTGGTGCGCCTTCGACCACGGCAGCCACAGGACCGCGGGTGCGCGTGGCGGCTCGCGGTCCCAGGATCCGTGGACAGCGAGCACGGCGCCCCCGGTGAAGCGGGCGGGCAGCGAGGATCCCTCCAAGAAGTGGAAGCCCAATGGCGCGCTGTGCGCCGCCACGCCGCGGTTGATCGGCGGCAGCTTGGCGCAGTTCAGCCATCTCCCTCCGGGATTGGTCTGCGCGTCGTCGTCGAAGCTCATGTTGGCCATGCCGTGGCTGGGGTCCGGATTGCAATAGGGCCAGCCGACGTTCCGGCCGGGCGTCACCGCGACGAGCTCGTCGGGAGGGTGGTTGTTGACGTAGGACTGGATCACATGTCCGTAAGCGTTCGCCAGCCCGCCATATCGACGATGGAAGGGATAAGCGATGCTGTCGCGTTCGTTGACGGCGCTCCACAGCACGCCGTTGGGCGCAAACGACAGGCCCTCGCCGTTACGTACCCCTGTCGCGATCACCTGCATGTCGCTGCCATCAGGCGCGTAAGAGACGATCGAGCCGCGAGGTGGATTCCCCGCGATATCGTTCCGGCTGGCGTTGAAGGCGCTGCCGATGTCGATGTAGATCCGATGGTCGCTCCCGACCACGAGAGTCTTCACCCGGTGGACGTCGTCACCCCGGGGATCGAGGTCGGGCAGGTTGTGCACGATCACGGCACGCGCGCCCACACCCGCGGCGCCGAGCCACACGTAGCGGTCGATCTGGTCAGACTCGGCGACGTAGAGCACGGTCTGGCCGCCGACCGCGTCGAAGGCGAGGCCCTGGGGCTGGGTGAGACCGCTCAGCAGCACCTGCTGGCGCGGCGGCGATGCCGGATTTGCGCCCGGCGTCAGTTCGACGACAGTGTCACCGGGGGCGCTGACCAGCAGCGTGTGCTGTGGCGTCCAGGCCATGAAGCGAGCGTTTTCCACCCGCGCCCAGACCTCCGCCTTCCAGCCCCGCGGAACGGTCAGCGTCCGTGGGCGGGAGAACACCCCGCGTCCGTTACCGGTCGGCACGCTCAGGCGCACCGTCATGCGGGGCAGAGAGCTGCCTCCCCCTACCGTCGCCGTCCTGGCCGCAGTGCCGGTGGTTCCCGTGGTCCCGGTCGTAGCGGTCGTGGCGACGGCCGCGGTGGTCTGCGAACGACTCGCGGACGCCGCGGCGCTGTGGGCCACGGTCGCGCCGGCGCCTGCTCCGCACGCTGCCGCCGCCAGCCCTACGGCGATCGCGCCGCTGCAACGAATCGCCATCCACAGCACCATACAGCTCCGATCATCGCACGACCGATCACCCGATGATGCACCTCTCGACGGCGGCGCGGCGCGCGGTCACCGACGCGTAGGATTCGCCGCGTGAGCGAAAGCTCGTCTGACCCAGACACCTTGCTCGCCGAGACGCGCGCGTTCAACGCCGAGCTCGCGCGCCTGCTGGCGACGATGCCCTCGATCGATACCGTCCCGCCGGAGGAGACCCGCGCCGCGCGCCGCGAGGGTCGTGGCATCTACCCGGCGCCAGTGTTCCTGCCCGAGGCCCGTACGGTCGAGATCGCCGGGCCGGGCGGCCCTCTCCCGCTGCGAATCATTGCGCCGGAGCGCGAGCCGACCGGGACGTTCCTGCACATTCACGGCGGCGGATGGACCTTGGGTGAGAACGACATGCAGGACCTGCGCCTGGACCGACTGGCCCGTGAGACCGGCCTGACTGTCGTGAGCGTCGGCTATCGCCTCGCTCCGGAGAATCCCTACCCAGCCGCGGTCGACGACTGCGAAGCCGCCGCATTGTGGCTGCTCAGAGACGACGCCAAGGCCACTGTCGCCCCCGCGAGTGTGCTGGCTATCGGCGGCGATTCGGCCGGTGGGCACCTTGCCGCGGTGACGCTCCTGCGGCTCCGCGACCGCCACGGGATCGTGGGTGCGTTTGGCGCGGCCGTGCTGCAATACGGCAGTTTCGACCTATCGATGACACCGAGCCAGCGACTGTGGGGAGAGCGCAATCTCGTCCTGTCAGAGCCGATCATCAGCTGGTTCGTCGACCAGTTTCTGCCTACCCACGACCGCGAGCAGCGCCGTGACCCCGACATCTCGCCGCTGTTCGCCGACCTGTCATCCATGCCGCCGGCGATCTTCACCGTCGGCACGCAGGATCCACTCCTCGACGACAGCCTGTTCATGGAGGCTCGCTGGCGCGCAGCGGGCAATGTGGCCGAGTTACGGATCTGGCCGCACGGGTTCGTCTCGCTGCCGATGACGGTGGCCGACGCGGCCCTGTCCGCAGAACACGACTTTCTCCGCCGCACGCTGGGTGTCGCAGCGGGCGCCAGCGCTCCCCAGGGCTAACGCGCGAGGCTCGCTCCGCCGAGCGGCCCCAGCGGTCACGTGCACTGCTCTAGCCCGCTCCTGGCTCCCACTCCGGCAGTGCGCGGATCTCCTGCAACTGCGCCTCGAGCGCGTCCGGTCCGCGGTCCCGGCGCCACTCCCGGACGCCCAATACCAGCATCCAGATGTTCACGCCCAGGAGGGCGGCGGCGGCGAGGTAGCAGAGGGCGGCGAAGACCATCACTCACTCGAGTGGGCACCGGGCCCGCCGGCCACGCTGCTCGGTGTTGTCGATCCGCGTCGTCACGAGGGCGATGTCTCCTCGTCGGGTTCGCTGCCTGCGCGCCACAGAATATTGGACGCCCGGCGCTCGGTGCTCCAATCGGCGGCGGCAGGCTCCCCACCGCGACTCGATCCCCGCGCTGAGAGAATCCCCTCGCGATGAGAGCGAGGATCACCAAGGACACCGGGCTGTGCATGTCGCTGGCCGGGAACCCGAGCAACATCGGCACGCGGTTTCATAACTATTTGTATGAGGAACTTGGCCTCGACTACATCTACAAGGCCTTCACAACGACCGATCTGGCGGCGGCGATCGGGGGGATCCGCGCGCTTGGTATCCGTGGCTGTGGCATCTCGATGCCCTATAAGGAGGCCTGCATGCAGTACGTCGACGACATCGACGCATCGGCGCAGGCGATCCAGTCGGTCAACACGATCGTCAACACCGATGCCATCTTGCGCGCGTACAACACGGACTACATCGCTGTGCGCAGACTCCTCGGTGAGCGCGGCATCTCGGCCACCGACACGTTCGCGGTGCGCGGTAGCGGAGGCATGGCCAAGGCCGTCGTGGCCGCGCTCCGGGACTCCGGGTTTCGGTCGGGCACCGTGATCGCGCGCAACGCGCAGACCGGCCGGGCGCTGGCTGAACAGTACGGCTACGGCTGGCAGCCCCGGCTGCAGGACGGCCATCCCGAGCTGCTGATCAACGCGACCCCGGTGGGGATGGCCGGCGGGCCGGTACCGGACGAGGTTTCCTTCCCGGCGCCGGCGGTGGAGGCGGCCGGCGCCGTGGTCGACGTGGTCGCCGCGCCGCCACTCACCCCGCTGGTTCGCCTGGCGCTGTCCCTCCACAAGCGGGTGATCACCGGTGCGGAGATCATCAAGCTCCAGGCCTTGGAGCAGTTCGTCCTCTACACGGGCGTCCGGCCAACTGACGAACAGGCCGAGCGGGCCTCGCAATTCTCACGCCCCTGACGCGCGACACACCGGCTCGGGCACCTGGCTGGTCGACCCCACCACCGGGTAACGTCGCCGCATGAGTGTGCGCGACACGCAGGCCCGTTACCCCGATCCCCTTGAACGTCCACCGCGATGAGTCGCGCACGGTTCGTCGCTCTCGGATCGCTGATCTTGGTCGTGGCGGCCATTCTCGCGCTCGTGCTGAGCTCAACTCGATCGGGCTCGCACAAGCCGGCGCTGTCCGCCACACGCTCGACGGGGACCGTATCGGTCTCCCGACCCGCCAACACGCCCGGCACCGCGACGGTGCCGATCCTCACATACCACGTGATCAACGTGCCCCCGCCGCAGAGCTCGGGCGCCACGGACATGTATGTCCCTGCTGCAGAGTTCGCCGGTCAGATGGACGGCCTCAAGGCCGATGGTTGGCATGCGGTCACGTTGGACCAGCTCGAGGCCTACTGGACGCGCGGGGTGTCCCTCGGGCCCGGCAAGCCAATCGTGATCACGTTCGACAATGGCTACGCGTCGCAGTACACCAACGCGCTACCGGTCCTGAAGCGGCTTGGCTGGGTCGGGGTCGAGAACCTTCAGGTCAACGGCCTCGCACCCTCCGACGGTGGCTTGACCGACTCGCAGGTTCGTGGCTTGCTCGCCGCAGGCTGGGAGCTCGGGACGCAGGGCGTCAGCGGCGCCGATCTGATCACGCTCGACCCCAACCAGCTTCCCGCCGAGGTGGCAACCGCTCGGCAGTTGCTGAGCAGCCGCTACGGAGTCCCGGTGAACTGGTTCAGCTATCCCTCCGGGCATTACGACGCGACGGTCACCGCCGCTGTCCGCGCGGCCGGATTCGTCGGCGCGACGACGATCGTTTCCGGATGGGCGAGCCCGCAGCAGGATCGCTTCCGCCTACCGAGCCTGCCGGTGCTTGGCGGCACGACTGCGCCCGAACTGGTGTCGCAGATCGGCTCGGCGCAAGCGACAACCGTAACCCCGCCGACTTACGACGGCCCGGGGATCCCATGACACGGGAGGGGGTCGCGATTTGGCCGATCCTCACCTGACCGCAGACGGCGAGGACGGCGGGCGCGGGACGCGGCGGAGGCGACGGCGCCGATCTGGACCCAACAGATGCTCAGCGCGCAGGCGCAAGAGCGCGACCACGTCGCGGGTCAGGACGAACGGATTAGCAACCACCCGCTGATCGCGCAGCGACAGCGCAGCCACTGCTTCACCGTCGATGAGAGCGAGCAGGACCTGCCCCTCCAACTCGGGCGCATCGTCCAGGGCGGCGAGCCGGCGGACGACCTGAGTCTCAGCCGCCCCCGCGAGCCGCAACTCCATCGTCGATCCATCGGCCTCGGCGAAGCCGCTCGCGTTCGCGCGCCGCCCCTCCGCGCGATGCCACAGCTCGCTCGCGTGTTCTCTGGCCACAAGGGCGTTCAGCACGGTCTCCATGACACATTCCTTTCGCTCGACGTACGAGGAGCATGCGCGTAAGAGGAGCCCTGCACATCGGACAGAAGGTGCGACTTCACCCCCCCTCGCCCCTTAGCCCGCCCCGGCGATGCCTTACCCGCCGGCCCGGCCCCCCGCCACCACCGCGCCGTAGTCTTCCCAGCTGAGGGACCTTGACCACATCCATGTTCACGCGACTGAAACTCAGCCTCAAAGCGAAGCTCTCAAGGCTTCTCGACCGGGCCGAAGAGCCCGCCGAAATCCTCGACTACAGCTATCAACGGCAGGTCGAGCAGCTGCATGGCATGCGCCGGGACGTGGCCGACCTGGTGACGGCGAAGAAGCACCTCGCCCAGCAGCGCGACCGTCGTCAGGACCAGTTCCTCAAGCTTCACAGCGGCGCGCGCAAGGCGTTGGAACTCGGCCGGGAGGACCTCGCACGCCAAGCGCTCGAGCGCAAGCGGCTGGTCGGCGAGGAGCTGGTCGGGCTCGACCAGCAGGTGTCAGAGCTAGAGCACCAGCAGGCTCAGATGATCGCGCGCGAGCGCGAAGCCCGAGCGAGGATTGAGCGGTTCCGCTCCCGCAAGGAAGTCACCAAGGCGCAGTACGCGGCCGCGAAGGCGCAGGTCGCCATTTCGGACGCCGTCGCCGGTCTCTCGTCGCAGTTGCGTGAAGCCGGGCTCACGATCGAGCGAACGATTCAGAAGGTCGAGGACATGAACGTGCGAGCCGACGCGATGGAGGAACTGGAGCGCGCCGGAACACTCGCCCCGATCGGCAGTGGCGAGGATGACATCGACCGTCAGCTTCGCGAGCTGAGTATGGGCGGGTCCATCGACGCCCAGATCTCACGTATGAAACTCGAGCTCAATCGCGGGCAGTCCAGCGGCCCGCCGAGCTGACGTGGACCAGATCTCGCAATGGTCAGAACTCGACGTCGAGTTCTTCGATCTGCTCGGACTCGGTGTGTGCCTGCGCGATCCAGTCGATCATCGCGGGGTGCGCGAGCATGGTGTCGCGGTAGCGCACGCTATCGGCGTCGAGGGGCACATCGTAGGTCTGCAAACGCGTGCAGACGGGCGCATACATCGCGTCGGCCGCGGTGGGCATTGAGCCGAACAGGTACGGACCGCCATAGCGCTGCCGGCAGTCCCGCCAGATTGTCGTGATGCGGTCGATGTCGGCCTGTGCGCCCGCCCAGAGGCTAAAGCCGTTGTGGCGCGCGCGAATGTTCATCGGCAGTGCTGCGCGGAGGTTGGCGAAGCCGGACATCACCTCGCCGCAAACCGAACGGCAGTGGGCACGATGCGTGAGCTCAGCCGGGAAGATCGGGTGGGGGAGATCGAGCTCGTGGAGATGTTCTGCGATTGCCCAGGCGCCCCACGCGATCGTGTCGCCGTGGTCGAGACGGGGGACCAGGTAGGAGGGTGAGAGGAGCAGCAGCTCGGCTCGCGCCGCCTCGTCGTCAACGGCGGCGGTGACGACATCGACTTCGAAGCCCGCGAGCTCGCAGAGCAGCCAGCCGCGAAGCGACCACGACCCGTAGTTGCGACTGATGATCGTCAGACTGGCGGCGGGCATTACTCCGAGGCCCGTATTGGCAGGGGCGAGCGGCTGCGATACTAACTCACGCGCTGAGGCGCTGACGATCCATGCTCTACGCGTCCTATCAAGCGCAGGAGGACCTCTTGGCGCTCTGGCGATCCGCCGCGGTAGCCGGCGGCGAGGTCCTGCGGAAGCTCCCGGTGCCGCTGCTCGAGTGGCCGGTCATGCGGACGGCACTTGCGGCCGCGGAGATCGCCCCGCTCACGGCGCTTCGCCACACGCGCCCGCCGTTCGCGATCGAGTCCGTACAGGTGGCCGGCCGCCTGGTCGCGGTCCACGAGGAAGCGCTCACGGGTTCTGCGTTCGGGACGCTGCTCCATTTCGCCAAGACGCCGCACATCGACCAACCGCGTGTGGTGCTGCTCGCCCCGCTGTCCGGCCACTTCGCGACGCTCCTGCGCGAAACCGTTCGCACGATGTTGCCCGACCAGGACGTGTTCATCTCGGACTGGCACAACTGTCGCGACGCCCCGCTGGCAGACGGCGCGTTCGGCTTCGACGAGTACGTGGAGCACGTGATGAGCTTTCTCCGCGCGATCGGCCCCGGCGGGCATCTCGTCGCGGTGTGCCAGCCGGTCGTCCAAGCGCTCGCGGCGACCGCGCTGATGGCCGCGGCGGAGGACCCGTGCCAGCCGCGCAGTCTCACGCTGATGGCGGGGCCGATCGACGCGCGCGCGAACCCGACCGCGGTCAATGAGCTCGCGACCAGCCATCCGCTCGATTGGTTCGAGCGCAACCTGATCGCGCGTGTTCCCGCGCGCTACCCCGGAGCCGGGCGACGTGTCTACCCCGGTTTCCTGCAGGTCGCGGCGTTCGTGTCGATGAACCGCAGCCGCCACGCCGCTGCGTTCGCCAACCTGTTCACCGACCTCATCGCGCAGAAGCACGAGAAGGCGGCTAAGACCGAGGAGTTCTACCGCGAGTATTTCGCTGTGCTCGACCTCGCCGCCGAGTTCTACCTCGAGACGGTGCAGCGCGTCTTCCAGGAGCACCGGCTCGCCTCTGGCGAGCTTCGCTGGCGAGGGGAACTCGTCGACCCCAGGGCGATCCGGCGCACCGTCCTGCTCACCGTCGAGGGTGAGCGCGATGACATCTGCGGCATCGGTCAGACCGCGGCAGCACAGGACCTGTGCAGCAGGATCCCTCTGGCTCGGCGAAGTCACCACCTCCAAGCCGGCGTCGGCCACTACGGCGTCTTCAGCGGACGTCGCTGGGAGCGCGACGTCTATCCCGTCGTGCGCAACGCCATTCTCAGCGGCGAACGCAGCCCGCGCTCAGCTGCGAAGCGACCAGCACACCCGGAGGTGCACGCTACTCGTGATCCCAGCGGATGAGACCAGTAATGCCCGGGCGGCGCGCTCCCGCCCTCTCGGCCGAACGAAACGAGGCCCTCGCCCGGATGCAACCGTCCCTTTGACGGCTTCCGGTGTTGCTGGACTCGTCAGCCCGGCCCCGCCACAGCGCTTACCGATCCCGTTGGTTGCAGCGACATGCAGGCCTTGCTGGCGGTTTGAAATGCGGGCGAGGTGGGGTCGAACCTGCCGCTGGCAAACGCGCCCTGACGGTTCGGGTCCGGGAAGCTCGGCACGCCGTGCAAGCGCAGGCAACGAGCCCACCTGTCCTCCGCGGTGATCCTCGGGGACGGCGGTGTCGGAGCCTGCTGGCCGCCGGGCAACAACGTGCGGCACGCCTGGTTTGCCGCCTTGAACGTCGGGTCGTTGGGATTCAGATCGCTGCCTGGCCCGGCGTGGATCGAGAACGCGACGCCGCCGCCGGGAGGGGTGATGGGGTCCGGGAAGTCCGAGACGCCGTGGCTGCGGATGCACCGCGCGTACGCGAGGAACTGGGCCTTGTTCGATCCGGAGCCGCCGATAGCCGGGCGGTTCGAGGCGCCGCAGGCAGCGGCGAGGACCGCGAGCCCGAGCGCCGCTGCCATCGTCGCCGTCCTGGTGAACGGAAGCGACCGTCGCCGAGTCGGCCCGCGAGGCGCATTCTCAGCGTGGTCTTCGTGGTTGGACGCGCTCGTCATCGCTTCGCTCCTGTCCGTTGTGGACCGCCCTCGCTGTTGTACGCACGAGTCCCTGACACAGAGGTAACCGAGGCTGTTATCCCGCTGTAAGGTGAGCTGAGGCATCCTCAGGTCCGCTCCGATCGCAGATCGATCCCAGGCGGCCTGGCCGACCGGTCAGCGATGGAGACCTCAGATATGCGGAGATGTCCGGCCCCGACCCGCGAACCTCCCCTGGGAGGACCCGCGCGCGCCGGGCATAGCTCCCAGCCTTTCCTCCGGCGGCGGACGATCCGGGTGCGTCTCGCCGTTCTGTTCTTTGCGGTCTTCCTCGCTTCCGGGGCCGTCCTGCTGGCCATCACCATCGCGATCTGGCAGGGCAGAACAGTCAACAACCTACGAGCCGTGCCCGTACCCGCTACAGGCCCGCAGAGTCAGGGGACCGGCATCACCCCGGTCAGCTCCGACCAGCATCAGCTCCTGATCGCCTCCGGGATCGCTTTGGCGATCATGGCTGGGGCTTCGCTCGCGGTCGGGTGGCTGGTGGCCGGGCGGTTCCTGCGACCGCTGCGCACGATCACGGCCACCACCCGGGAGATCTCGGCCACCAACCTGCACGAGCGTCTGAACCTCACGGGCCCCGACGACGAGCTCAAGGAGCTGGCAGACACTTTCAACGAGCTGCTCGATCGGCTCGAGCGCTCGTTCGCGTTCGAGCGCCAGTTCGTCGCCAACGCCTCTCATGAGCTGCGCACGCCGCTCGCTGGCATGCGGACGTCGCTCGACGTTGCGATGGCCAAGCCCGGACCAGTGCCCCCACATGTCCGCACGCTCGCCGACCGGCTGCGCCGCGAGCTCGATCACGTCGACCGGCTGCTTGAGAGCTTCCTCACTCTCGCCCACACCCAGCAGGGGCCGCCCGGCGACGAGTCGACGGTCTCGCTCGCCGAACTCGCCCGCGTCGCGATCGAGCGACGCGCCGACACGATCTCGGCGATGGGACTCGACATCGAACAGCAGCAGCGTCCGGACCTGTGGGTCACCGGTAGCGAAACGCTGCTCTCCCGCATGGTCGAGAACCTGATCGACAATGCCGTCGGCCACAGCCAGCCAGGTGGCTGGGTCCGCGTCAGGACCGCGGCCAACGACAAGCGCGCGCTGCTCGTTGTCGAGAACGGCGGCCCCGTCCTTGACCCCGACCAGGTCACACAGCTCACTCAGCCCTTCCGGCGTATCGGCGCCGAGCGAACCGGATCCGACGACGGCAGCGGCCTGGGGCTCGCGATCATTTCCTCGATCGTCGAGGTTCACGGCGGCACTCTCGACCTTCAGGCCCTCACCAACGGCGGGCTACGGGTCGCGATCGCGCTGCCCCTCGCCGTCAGGGCAGCAGCCGGAGCGCGAACGTGAGAGTCCTGGTCGTCGAAGACTCCCGCACCCTCGCCGACGCGCTCGTCGACGGACTGCAAGACGAACAGATGGCCGTCGATGTCGCTTACGACGGCCTACAAGCGGCAACGAAGCTCGACCTGAACACCTACGACGTGGTCGTCCTCGACCGCGACCTCCCTGGGATGCACGGCGACACCATCTGCCGCATGATCACCGAACGTGAGAACCCGGCGATGGTGCTGATGCTCACCGCATCCGGCACCCCGGCGCAACGAGTCAGCGGCCTGCGCCTCGGAGCCGACGACTACCTCCCAAAGCCGTTCCACTTCCCCGAGCTCGTGCTCCGCATCCGCGCGCTTGCCCGCCGCCGGCCCACCGCACAACCGCGAATCCTCCGGGCGGCCGGAATCGAGCTCGACCCCCTCAAGCACACTGCCACCCGCGACGAACGACGGCTCGACCTCTCAGCCAAAGAGTTCGCGCTACTCGGGGCCCTGATGCGCGCCAAACACGCCGTCCTCAGCGCCGAAGAACTCTTCGCCCAGGTATGGGACGAGAACGTCGACCCCTTCACCAACACCGTGCACGTCACCATCAGCCGACTGCGACGCAAACTCGGACAACCCCCAGCAATCGAAACCATCACCAACGTCGGATACCGCATCACAGAGTCACCCTGAACCCCCCAAGAGCCGCGCCCGGTCCGATCCGCTCGCAAGACGGAGCCAGTCGGCTCGCACACACCATCCGCTACCGGGCGCGCTCCGCGCCGCTCTGACGCCGTCCGCCGCGACGGCGGTCGAGGCCGTCGAGGATGAGGTCGAGCCCCCAAGCGAACTCGACGGCGTTGTCGTATCCGGTCTCCGGGAGCTTGGCTGCGATCTCGGCGAGATACGGGTAGTCGTTGAGCGCGCCGATCGCCTGCGCTCGTCTCTGCACCGCTTCTCCGGCGTTGCCGGGTGTCTGGAACCCGAGCGTCTTCTCCTGCAGCGCGAAGCCGTATATGTAGGCGTCCTGAACCGAGTAGGCGTGGATCGCCGTCTGGAACGAGAAGCCCGCCTCGCGCAGGCAGCCCATGACCGCGTTGTGGTTTTGCAGGTTGGCCGGCCCAGGGTTCCGCGTCTCCATCAGCCCGATCGCCCAGCTGTGGCGCTTCAGCGCCTCGCGCGCCGAGATCGCCCGCCGTCGCATCGCCGACCTCCAGTCCTCGTCGATCGCAGGAGACTCGATCTCGCCGAACACGATGTCGACCATGCCGTCGAGGAGCTCATCCTTGTTCGCCACGTGCTTGTAGAGCGCCATCGGCACCACGCCGAGCTCTTGCCCGAGCCGGCGCATGCTGAACCCTTCAAGGCCGTCCTGGTCGGCGAGCGCTACGGCAGCCTCGAGCACGAGCGGTCTGCTCAGGCGTGTCCGGCCGGTGTTCGTCTGTGGAGTCATGACGCTTGACAAGTGTACGGTGTACACCTATAGTCTGCAGCAGAGTGTACGCCGTACACCTGACAGAGAGCGACGACCATGGAAAGTTCAGAACAGATGCCCCCACGTTCGCCGGGCGACGGGCTGCCGCCGAGCGCCGGCCACGCCTACCCGCTCACCTTCTCGGTCGACTATCCCGACCGGCGCCTCAACCGCCTCAGCACGGCCCTGCGGATCTTCACGGCCATTCCGATCGCGATCCTCGCCGCCACACTCGAGGTCGGCAGCTTCGGGGCCAATGCCGGAGGAGCCGGCGCCCGCTACGCCGGCGGCGGCATCGGGATCCTCGTCATCCCCGTGCTACTGATGCTGCTGTTCCGCCACAAGTACCCGCGCTGGTGGTACGACTGGAACCTACAGCTGACCCGCTTCACCAACCGGATCGCCGTCTACTTCGCGCTGATGGACGACCACTACCCCTCCACCGACGAGGAGCAGGCCGTCCACCTGAACTTCCCCTATCCCGACGCCGAACACGACCTCAGCCAGGGCCTGCCGCTGGTCAAGTGGCTGCTCGCGATCCCCCACTACATCGTGCTGTTCTTCCTCACGATCGGCGCGTTGCTCGCCGCCATCATCGCCTGGTTCGCGATCCTCTTCACCGGCCGCTACCCGCGGTCGCTGTTCGAGTACATCGAGGGCGTGATCCGCTGGCACAACCGCGTCGCGGCCTACGCCTTCCTCTTGATCACCGACCGCTACCCGCCATTCAGCCTGCAGTCCTAACGGTCTGTGGCTGGGGTGAGCGTGCCCGGCCGGCGGCCCGCTGAACGACGTTGCCGCGGCACCGCGACGACGAAAAAG
>Ga0302325_10006190_pt1 | contig 26974 bp, 21 predicted proteins | sample Palsa_T0_2_FD_201948 | JGI IMG/M metagenome (GOLD analysis project Ga0302325, IMG submission 201948) | Peat permafrost microbial communities from Stordalen Mire near Abisko, Sweden - Palsa_T0_2 | ecosystem: Environmental > Terrestrial > Soil > Palsa > Peat permafrost | place: Sweden: Abisko... | reverse complement strand
ACTGTGTGTTTCGGCGGTGAGAGGGGCACAAAAACCTCGATGAGCCGTTTGCAGGGGAGCGGTATTACACAGAAGGCCCGATGAGTGCGGGCCAATCATCGAGGGGACTTGTCCGGTAACCCGACTTATCGTCCACTGGAATGCAAACCTATTTGAGCATCATGCCACCTCGAACGAAACTGCTGTTATCATCGACGTCCATGTATGAGGAGACTTGGCGTAGCCTTCGACGTGGTCGATGGCTCGTGGTGTTCGCTGCACTCGTCTGGGTCGCATGGTTTTTTCTAGAGTATGGCATCGACCCCCGTTTCGACGTGACGCGTCAATGGGCGATAACCTTCTCGATTTGCGCTGTCTTTTGGATTTACGCAGCGGGCAGGTACCTCTGGTCCCGTTGTCCGCGCTGTGGCTATCCATTTCAGGCTGGGTATTTGGTTTGGCCGTGGACAGTTAAGCCACGGAGAGAATGCATTCACTGTGGTCTGCCGTTTGGGGCCAAACCAGACGATTTGCCAAAGCCTTAGGCCGCGCAAGTCTTGATCATCGCATAAACCGGACGTGTGGAGTTTTGGTACGGCAGATGTCCGGTAACCCAACTTATAGGGAGTTAGCTCGTGGATTTCGCTTGTGCAACCACTTCCTGAATCTTCCGGGTTTGGGCGGTTGTTCTTTTCATGCGGAGTGAGAGCCACGCCCCGATACTGTAGGCAATGGCGACATAGGCCGGTACCGTCACACGGAATTGAGTATAGCCGCGCATGAAATCGCCAATGTTGTGCTCCATGAGCGTTGGTAAATCTCGGTAGCTGTGGTATTCCCCGACGAAATTGAATTCCCCGCCGAAAAAGTAGTGAAACGCTTGCCCAAAGTCACTCTCCCAAAGCAGTGTGGGATACATGCCCGGACCTCTGAATAAAAATGAGAAGACCAGAACAACCACAGGAACCAGCCAAACAAAACGAACGACTCCGTTGCGGAGCGATTTCGCGTTCCCGAATCCTGCAGCGAATCCGAGCAGGAAACTTAATGCCAAGAGATGAGAGAAAGCGAACTGAAACAGATTTCCCCGTAAAGGATGGCCTAGCAGGAATGGTAGGACGTATCCATAGGCAACGTCCAACAGCCAAGGCATGGACAACCAAGCGATAAAATAAACCGCCGCAAGGTGCAGAACGCCTTGCCGAATCGCGGACACGTAATCAGAATTTGCCGCTCTGAGCGATTTCTGAAACCTGAGCAGGAGGTTTCTCATTTGCGGCTATGCTAACTGGTGTGTTGGTGACGGGGCAAGATTCTCTTGTTCTCTTGTTTGCTTTTGAGTAGGCCCGCACGTGTTCTCGTGCGTCTTCATGCGTGGTTACCAACGCCCAGTACGTTCCAGTGCCTGATAAACGCATTAATCGGAAAAGTGAAGCACCACTTCAAATGTCCGATTACCCGACGCAATATAAAAGGACGCACCTTTTGGAATAGATCAGTTCGCTTGGCAGCTTCCCTATCAAGCGACAGCTTTCTTCGCTTGCGCTCTGAACTTTGCCCAGCGCTTTTTGGAAGCTCTTGAAATCTTTGCTCTCGCTGCGGCCGACATCACACGTTTCTTCACCCGGGTGAGGTCTCGACTCGCCGACCTACCCAGAGCTTTCGCTGCCGATTGCAAGCCAATCAAGTCATTCTGTAACTTACCCAATTGCTTTTTAACCTTCTTCTCTTCGCGTCTAATGGCTGCCAGTATGCTCATGGATCCTCCGCAATTAATTTACCTGAGAGATCGACTAACACCAATCCCGTTCCTTCTGGATGTCGTATTCAACTTGTTAGCGCTAGGCATGTTCAGACAGTTTAAAACTATCTGCCTAACGAAATGCTTTGAGGAGTCAGTCACAGGAACCCCTCGGCCCCTTTCGGGGCCTGCTCTGGTAGCAAGTTCGTTGTGTCTAGGAAGGAGAAGCACACGATGTACGAGGCAGGGGTCGCTACGTATGGCTGCGATTCATTCCATATGTTCGGATCCATTCGAACGTGCGATTCGACAAACGCGAGATTCTCGAGTGGATCGCGGCGAGGCGATACACGCCGAAGTCGGCAAGCATGAAGTCGCTGACGCGTCCCGATAGATTCAAAGGGCGCAAGATTGGAATTTATGCAATAGCTTATTGACTGCTATTCGCAAGTTTCTCGTAGAGCGCAGCGTATAACTCTTCGAGAGAGATCTTTTTCACGTTTAAGGAAATTCGCTTTTGTGGGTCCTTCGCGACTTGGGCCAAATAACCAGGAACCGAACTAAATCGAGCCAGAAGCCGTCCGATGGGCATATCGGTGACCTGTCCCGAAGTCAATTCGCCAACGTTGAGGCGTACCGGCTCGACCTTTTCATCGGGGGCTAGACAGTCACAGCCCTTTGAGCACCATCAATGAGGCGTCAGCCTCAATGCTTGCCCTGAATGCACGGGAGCACTTGGTGTCGCGGACACTTGGGTAGAGGGGGCTGACTCGCCGGTTGCGTTCACCGCAGCCACAATATAGTAATAGCTAGTCCCGTTCGTCAGTCCCGATTGCGTGTAGGAGTTCGTTGCAATTCCGCTGATCTTAGTCCCATTGGTTGTCGTCACGCCTGTACTTGTTCCCCAATAAAGATTATAGGATGTCGCTCCAGCAATGGCCGTCCAGGACAGTGAAACCTGTGAGTTGCCGGCTGTGGCAGTCAACCCGCTGGGCGCTGGCGGTGCTGCTCCGGCTCCAGGTGGTGCATTTGGTATCGCCGATATTTGGGCAGAGGGGGCTGACTCGCCGGTTGCGTTCACCGCAGCCACAATATAGTAATAGCTAGTCCCGTTCGTCAGTCCCGATTGCGTGTAGGAGTTCGTTGCAATTCCGCTGATCTTAGTCCCATTGGTTGTCGTCACGCCTGTACTTGTTCCCCAATAAAGATTATAGGATGTCGCAGCGGCAGAAACCGTCCAGGCGAGAGAAACTTGCGAGTTCCCAGCCGTGGCAGTCAATCCGGTGGGTGTTGGCGGTGCGGTTGCGCCAGCATTGGTTACGGTGGCTGCTGTCGCTGCACCCGCCTCTTCTTGGAGTTCTTGCAATCCACTAGCAAGTGTCCCCGCACTGAAATATGCGACTAAATCTCGTTTCGCTGCCGAAAGTGGGTATGATGTTGTGTCGAGGGCCAGATTCGCGACGATTGTGGTTCGAATTTTATCTCGTCGCGTTTGCATTGCAAGCCCAATTACAGGGAAAGTTTGCTGGGCGAAGTAGTTCTTGTCGACTGACAATTCCAAGCCAGAGAATCCCGTTCCTAGTGCACTGAATATCGTCTTGGTTGCACCATGAGTCGCAATGCTCGCAGCGGTACTTAGTCCGAGCGTCAGAGCATCCCCGGCTATGGCAACGTTGTTTTTGCTTGAGAAGAGTCGATTGTAGTAGGCAGAATACACAACCTCTATCTGACTCATCAATCCGTAGACAATATTGTTGCGCGTCTGCTTTGCCAGCTCAGGACTTGCGCCAGCACCGGAAGCCGCACCGTTATAAGTGGCGAGGTCTGTTTGATACTGTGCCACTGTGTAGTCGCTGGGATCGATCGGCGGCGCTGCGGGCATAGTTATTGAGACGCGGTGTTGACAGCCGCACAAAGCCATGAGCGCGCAGACGAGCGCTGAGGCCACTAAAACACGCATCTGACTTCTCGGCATTCCAGGGAGTATCTATAAAGTGATGTAGAAAAGCAATACAAACTTTATGGGTAAACCCGACTGGCACTGGAACTCGCAAGTGGTTTTGGCCAGCTGCCCGATTGGCAGGGCAAGTATGTGCATGGCCATGATAAGACTTGTTTATTTTACTGGCGAGTTAGTATAGCATTCGCCCCACAAGTGTCGGCCCGTTTTAATTCAGAGCGCTTGGAGAACGATGGAAGCTACAGCCCTTTCGCCCCTACGGCACACGCCAAAACGGGTGAGTTTCAACACAACTTTTCGAAACACCCAAAGGAGCATACTATGGTGACACCGCATCGGACGATTCTAGTGGTGTCCATCTTCTCCTCTTGTTTGCTCCTTTCGGGTTGCACGCAGAAAGTGAATGACGACCGTGTTGCAAAAAAGCTGGGAATGAATAAGGAAAGTGTTCTTGCTCTTAGACGATCTGCAGGGAGCAGCCCTCGAAGTCTCCTCCAACTGGCGCCCACGCAACTGCGAGACACGATTCGCGAGTCGAAGTATCCGGATCTGCCGTTAGCTCGTGTGCACTTTGAACAGCTATTACAGAGGGGTGAAGCGGGCGCCATTCCGCTGGGTGCACGTATGCGCGCTTTTCAGAGACTTGACAAACTCAAGCAGTTCGTCAGTTCACGGCGTTTCGCTGTCGCTGGTGTCCCCGTCAGCGCGAACCCCAGATTGCCCTTCACGGCTGGGATAAAGCCCGACAAGACTAAGTGGTCTCCACTCGGTCCTACTGAAGTGGGCGGGCGAACCAGATCTATCATTTTTAACCCACAGAATCCGCAAGAAATGTGGATAGGAAGCATCGCCGGGGGAATCTGGCACAGCACTGACGGCGGCGTTAACTTCTCGGTCGTTAATGATTTTATGGCGAATCTTGTGGTGTCGACGCTCCTTGTCGACACCAAGAATCCGAGCCTAATTTTTGCAGGAACTGGAGAAGGTTTTACGAACAACGATGCACTTCGTGGAGCCGGGATATTTAAGATGGAGAACAGCACATGGACTCAGATTTCTGAGACGGCAAATGATCATTTTTTGTACGTTAACAGACTCGCCGAATCACCTGATGGGAAAATCCTCCTTGCGGCTACGCACGACGGCATATTCGTGAGCACAGATGCGGCCCACACGAAATGGAGTGATGTACCCGCACTCTCCGCGAATATCGCCGACGTAGTTTTCCACCCGTCTGACAGCAGGTTCGCTATAGCCGGAGGAATGGATACGGGTGATACCTACTATTCTGAGGACGGAGGGGTGTCTTGGCACAAGTCAGTCCATCAGGGCGAATGGATTCACATCTGGCCAGATACTAATAACGATAACACGCGAAGAACTACTCCGAGCAGGGCGGAGGTCACTTATTCAGCCGCGGACCCGAAGGTGGTCTATGCCTCTGTTGACAATAACAATGGCGAAATATGGCGATCAAATGACAGCGGAAAGAACTTTTCAAAAATGGACAGCAGCGTACCGGATGGACCGCTCGCGTACTACCTTGGAGACCAAGGTTGGTATGACAATTCCATTTGGGCCGGTGATCCGAAGGACCCCGACTTGGTCATTGTAGGCGGTGTTGATCTCTGGAGGAGTACAAACGGTGGTACGTCTCTTAGTCCGATTAGCAACTGGCAGGCTCAAGACAACGTGCTGCATGCCGACCAGCACGCGATCGTATCCCCTCCTATCGCGGGTTCTAGCGCCGTTTTCGTAGGTAACGACGGAGGATTGTTCAAGACTGACAATATCAGGACTGCGGGCAACGACTCCTTGAACATTTCTGGATGGACGAAAATAGGCCACAAATATGCCGTCACTCAATTCTACGGAGCTGCATGGTCTCCCAAGTCCGGCATGCTGATTGGTGGGGCTCAGGACAATGGAACCTTACGCCTTGCTAAAGAAGGCAAACCAGAAAATTGGTCGGAACTGTTCGGCGGAGACGGAGGTTATTGCGCTGCGGACCCGTCGGACGCGAACTACTTGTACGGCGAATATGTTTTTCTGGATCTCTTTCGTAGCTCGGACGGAGGCCAGAACGCCGAAGAAATCAGCGGCCAATTCTGGGACGCTGCGGACAAACAATTCCATTGGAAGCAACCACCGTATGTCATCCCGGACGCTCAAGCCTTCAGTGCCAACTTCATTGCTCCGTTCGTGCTAGACCCCAGCAATCCAAACACAATTATTGCTGGTGGCGCCTCATTGTGGCGCACCGATGATGCCCGCACGCCAAATGATGCCGCTAAGGGGCCGTCATGGCGTTCAATCAAACCGCCCGGAAAGGATCTTATCAGTTCGATCGCGATTGCAAGTCAGGATTCCAAAATCGTTTGGGTTGGATACAACAATGGAGACCTCTTTGTCACGGCCAACAGCAACTCTGCAAGTCCCTCTTGGAAGCAATTCGGCGGAGCCTCTCACGGCGCTCCCGCTCGAATTATCACCAAGATCGTAATTGACCCTAGCGATCGGAACGCCGTCTATCTGACGTACGGCGGGTACAGTGACGCCGGAAACAGGGACAACGTATGGAAGGTCTCAAACGGTGGGAGGATATGGACCAACCTGTCCGCCTCTTTGCCATCAACGCCAGCTTTTACTCTCACAATCAATCCTCGAAACCGCAACTATCTCTACCTCGGAACGGCAATAGGGCTCTTCGCGAGCGAGGACAAGGGAGCCCACTGGTCCCCTACCAACGAGGGACCTACGAACGCTGCCGTAATGGACTTTGTCTGGATGGGGACTCGCTTGGTTGCTGTTACCCACGGGCGGAGCATGTTTTACATTGACCTGGACATCCCGTGAGAACAGGGCGAGCACTTAGAGCTACTGTGGCAATTTGGGCCTGGCAGCAGGTTGCTCCAGCACGAGAGTCCGGCTCCAAGCTATTTGACCCGTCTCCAAATCTTGAGCAATAAGCACTCTCTTCTTGCCGGCGACAGATGCCGGCGAAGAGAGCTCTTCCGTGCGATAGTAGACCCGCATTCCGACAACGCAGGGCTCCGCAATGCTCGTTGCCGCGAATTTGCCCAACGAGGATCCATCAATTGAGGAATAGACAGTCCAATACCCCTCGCTACCGCTTACTAAGAGGTATTCACCGTTGTCGGTAACGTATCGCGGAATGTTCGCACTGCTTGTGACTATGAGAGTCCTCCATACTGGTTTCGCGCCAATCTTTACTTGGACCTCCAGGTAAAAACTCTTGGAATCAGTCCCCTGATGCAATGAAATCAATTTGCCGTCAACGGCCCAGGTAACGCCAAGAGGTTCTCCGCACCTAACATACTGCACAAAGTCTGGGTTGCTCTCGCTCTGCTCTCGTTTGCTTGCAGACGCCTCTCCATCTTGCTTCAGAGCGCCGCCTGCTCGCATCGTCACCTTACCGGTCTTCAGATCCATCTCAGCGCTCATAGCACTTTCAGCTTGAGGCGAGCCGATACCGCGGGGCGGATTGGCGCCCCCAGTGTATCTCGGTTGAATCCGCCACTGTAACAACACGCCTTCAGCGATTGGAACCGCCGACACAGACGGCGTGGGGTAGTTGGCACGAATCGCTGCCGTAGGAAAAAAAGGCGCTGCTTCCGACCGAACAATAAGTGTGCCCGATATCTTGTTAACGACTAAAATTCTAAAGGCCTGCTGTCCCTCGCCAATCTGGATCAATAGTTCTGCTCCCAGAACCGCGATGGGGCGCCCGGCCACTTCATAGGTCCAGAAAACGCTGCCGTCCGCGAGCCGAAGCGCTTCGACACCGTTCAAAGTCTCAACGTAGGCAATCGGAAGAACGGGGTCTCTGACTCCTTGGGGAAAGCACGAGGCTATCGCAATCCTCGAGCTAGCGCTCAGCAGCAGCGCCGCGACGCAATACGTGCACGCGAGATTTCTTAGACGAAGCACTGTCAAATGCAATCGAAACGGCGATACCTATGACGTGGCCGAACGTGCCTCTGTAACTCGATATTTTCCTACTTCCGGCAGCCTCATTCACCCAGGTCACATCACGTTCGCATCGCGCTTGGATGAGTATAACCCTTCCCAAGATGCTGAGTGGCACCATCGCGGACTAATACTTGCGGAGGCTTAGAAGTTCGTCTTCAGCACCTATGAGAGTAAGGGAGGCCGTTTCTTAGCTACGGTTTCGGGCTGAGTGCACCCGTGTTGATTTCCGTCGAGCGGCTGCGATTGTACCGAAACCGCTCTTCGAGCGTGACGCGTGTCTGTTCCTCCCTCCGTTTTGGGCCTTGGGGCGCGCAGAGATACGAAATGCAACATTACCTCCATTTCTCCGCTTCGAGTGACCTTCCCTAAGTCCTTTGAATCGATGAGTCATGTCCGCTGAAATGCAACATTACTCATATTTTGTTGCGTTCGGCCATAAGTCTAAACGAGTGAGGGATATAGGGACGAAAAAGGGCACAACCTAATCAGGGCTGCCGAACCGCAAAACGATGGAAAAAGCCCGTCACAAGATAGCCGCGGTATTAATTTGAATTAAAGGACCGCTTGTTTTTGAGGGATGAGCTCATTCCTCGAGGGGCGCACGCAAGATTTGGAACCACTTCGGGCGCGAACCCACAATTTCGGAGCTGAACGAAACTGAAGGGACCGCGGAGAAATCCGAAATTCAGCCATTATTTTTTCCGATGCTCGTTGAACTAATCTTCTGGCATAATGCGCGCACTTGGGGTGGTAAATGTCCGGGTTTTATTGATTCAACAAACCAAGAATTGAGAAGCCGCAGGGGCGCGGTGAAAAACGACGGCGAGCGTGGATTTCTTCTTCCATCGTTTTGATCGGCCTTGCCTTCTCAACGGAGGATGCTATGTCGACGGGGTGGATTCATCAGCGGTCGAGCTGCGCGCGACACGAGTCGACGCACCACACTGGAATTCGATGGATGCACGGCGCAAGGCACCTGATTTTGTGCTGCGCAGTGTTCGCCTTGCTGGCAACAGTAGCGATGGCGCAATCCACGAGCCGGCTGAACGGAAACGTTTCTGACCCCTCTGGCGCGTCTGTTCCCGGAGCGAAGCTCACTCTGACGGCAACGTCTACGGGACTGCAGCGGACAACGACAAGCAACGGGGCTGGGCTATACCAGTTCCAGGATGTGCCTCCGGACACTTATCGGCTGGAAGCAGCTGCGCCGGGCTTTGCGTCTTATGTGGCGCCAAACGTCACACTCGAAGTCAACACGCCGTCCACTATCAACATTCGTTTGCAACTCACGGGGATGGCGACGTCGGTCACGGTCGAAGCAACGGCGCCGCTGATCAATCGCACAGACGCGTCGCTGGGCAACACCCTCGAGGAAAATCAAATCGCGGAATTGCCGATCGCTGACCGCAACGTCGTCGAATTGCTTAGTCTACAGCCCGGGGTCGTCTATCTCGGAAGTCAGCTCAACACCTCGGCAACCGATACGCGCAGCGGCGCAGTTAATGGCATGCGCAGCGACCAATCCAACGTGACGCTCGATAGCATCGGCGTCAACGACCAAAATAACGGTTACGCGTTCACGAGCGTCCTCACCGTGCCACCCGACTCCGTCGAGGAATTCCGTGTGACGACCGCAAACGCCAATGCGGATTCCGGCTATTCCAGCGGTGCACAGGTCGCGCTAGTAACCAAGAGCGGCACCAATAGCTTTCACGGCTCGGCATACGAGTACAACCGGAATACGATCTTCAGCGCCAACGATCCATTTTTGAAGGCGGCTCAGGGCGCGGGCGGCGAACCCAACCAGCGGCCACAGCTGCTGCGCAACGTCTTTGGCGCCACTGTTGGCGGTCCCATCGAGAAGAACCGGGTGTTCTTCTTCGTCAATTATGAAGGCCGGCGCGACGCGCAGGGTACGAGCGTAATCCGGACCATACCGACGCCGAGCCTCACAGACGGAAATCTCAGCTACCTCATGGCAGCCGGCTCGAATCCGGCCCAGTGCCCCAACCCGTCGGTTCCCGTAAACGTTGTCGATACAGTTTGCACTCTCGGGCCCAAGCAGATAATGGCGATGGACCCGCAGGGCATCGGCCCGAACCCGGCGGTCCAGCAGGTCCTCCAAATGTATCCGCAACCCAACGACTTCACCGTTGGCGACGGGTTGAACACGGCAGGTTATCGGTTTGCCTCCAACGCCGATTCGTCCTTCGACACCTACATCGCCCGGCTCGATTGGCATATCACCGGAAACGGCTCGGAAAATCTATTTTGGCGCGGCCAGACCCAAAATGACAAGCAGCCGCAAGCGCGACAGTTCCCAGGGCAACCCGCGGCTACCACTTTGCTCGACGATAGCAAGGGCTCGACCGTCGGTCTCACGTCATTACTCACATCGAAGCTCATCAACGATCTTCGTTGGGGCTTCATCCGCCAGGGTGGCCAGACCGCCGGCGACTCGCTTCAACCCGAAGCCGAGCTCGACACTATCGACAGCATCACGCCCTTCACTCGCTCCACAATTTTCATTGTGCCGGTCAACCAGCTCTCCGATAACCTGAATTGGACCCGGGGGAATCACACGTTCCAGTTCGGTACCGACATTTATCTGATTCGCAACAACCACACCAGCTACGCCGATTCGTTTTCGGATGCCCAGACTAACGTCGTCTATCTCAACACCGCGGGAATCTCTGAAGCCGGGAACCCCAGCCCACTCAATCCGGCGAACAACGGGTATCCAGCTGTCGATGCCAATTTTGCGTCGAGCTACGACAGCGCGGCCGCGATCCTGTTGGGTATCCTGGCCGAGGGCGACGGGATTTATAACTTCGCTCGCAACGGAACCGCGTTGGCTCAGGGAACTCCCATCACCCGGCGTTACGCGATCAACGATTACGAGTTCTTTGGACAGGACTCTTGGCGAATGACGCGTCGGTTGACGGTCACTTACGGACTTCGCTGGGTCCTCGAGCAGCCGCCTTATGAGACTAACGGCTTGCAGGTGGCGCCGTGCGTCGAGGCCGCTGCCGGCGGATGCACCAGTCAGACCGTTGCCGACTGGTTTAACGACAGTGCGAAACTCGCGGCGGCTGGTCAACCTGCCAACGATGCCGGCGAGATTTCTTTCGTCCTCGGTGGCCCCGTCAATCACGGCCCGGGCTTATGGAACTGGGACCACTTGGATTTCTCCCCGCGTCTCGCGGTGGCGTGGGCGCCGGATACTGGCAATGGCTGGATATCAAAAATCTTTGGGAAGAAGGACAACTTCTCGATTCGCGGCGGCTACAACATTGTCTACGACCACTTCGGTATCCCGATCGTAAACAGCTTCGACCAGCACGGCTCGTTCGGCCTCTCCACAGACCTCGGCAATCCGGCTGGGGTTGTGACAGTCGCAAACGCCCCCCGCTTCACCTGCCTCACTTGCCTACCTGCTCCCTGCCCGTCCTTGAATGGTCCAGGTTGTCTATTCGGCCCTGTGCCAACCGGCGGTTTCCCGGTTACCCCGAGCAATTCGGCTTTTGCCATTAACTGGGGACTAGATCAATCCGTGAAGACTCCTTACGCGCACGTTTTCAATCTTTCGCTCTCGCGGGAAATAACGTCCCGCTCATCGCTTCAAATTGCCTATGTCGGCACTGTTGGCCGGCGGCTGCCCATGCAAGTTGATTTGGCCGCGCCCACTAACCTAACGGATCCGACGAGTCACATGACGTATTTCCAGGCTGCCAAGATGCTTTCAATGGCCGCCGCAAACAACACGCCCACTTCTCAGATTCAGAAAATTCCGTTCTTTGAAAACATCTTTCCGCAGTGGAGCACTGTCACTCAAGCTCAGCTCAATGCCCAGGACACCAATTGCGCACCGGACGTATTCCCCGGCGCGATGAGCGCTACGCAAGCCATCTACGACATGTGGACCTGCAATCTGCACAACGAAACGTTCGCCCTGTTTTTTCTGGATTTGCCCAGCTCGATTACCGGGCTGACCACTCCTAACAGCAAGTTCGGCCCGTACACCTTCTATCACGATCAGTTCAGCTCGCTCTACGCTTGGCGCAACATCGGCACTTCCAACTACAACGCGCTACAAGTAACCTACAACATCCGTTGGGCTGCAAATCTGCAGGGCCAATTCAACTACACCTTTTCAAAATCATTGGACGAGGCATCAGCCGGCGAGCGGATCGGCCCTTACGAGGGTACCGGCGGAACGGGCAACGATCTGAACGGCGGAGGAATTGTCATCAATTCATGGGATCCGCTGGCTCTGCGCGGAGTCTCTGACTTCAACGCCCGGCACCAGATCAATTCGAACTGGGTTTACAGTCTCCCCTTTGGCAGGGGTCAGAGGCTCGCCGGTGATGCCGGTGGCTTCCTCAACGCCTTAATTGGAGGATGGCATTTCTCGGGCCTGTTTCGCTGGACAAGCGGTTTGCCCATCACGGTCGACAACGGTTTCGCTTGGGCAACTGATTGGAACATCGAAGGCGACGCGGAGTCGAACGGGCCGCTTCCCAAGACGACCAATCCGAAGAACGCGATCGTCAACGGCGTCGGCATCGGTGCGGACATTTTCGCCGATCCAACAGCGGCGGAGAATGCATTCCGTCCGGATTGGCCAGGCGAGTCAGGCGTCCGCAACAACCTTACTGGCGACGGCGTATTCGATATCGATACCGGCTTGAGCAAGGATTTTTCTCTCGGCGAGCAGCGGCGACTCGAGTTCAGCTGGCAGACATTCAATGTAACAAACTCGGTGCGTTATGACGTCCGAACCGCCCAACCGTCGCTCTCCTTCGCGCCGGATCAGTTTGGGAAATACACCTCGACGCTAACCACGCCGCGCTTCATGCAGTTCGCGTTGCGCTTCGCATTCTAAAGGCACAGAGGCTCTCGACAAAGTCGATACAGTCGGACCTGCGAAGTGATTCGCGAATCCGGTTTAATACCTTGACGGAATTTGGCATCCCAGAACAAGTCAGAAACAAACACGCACTTAGGTAAAAGCCGCAGTCGAAGAATGTGCTAGAAGCTTTGATATTTATTTCAGCTTGGCGTACTCGCCTCTCACTTGCTGAAGGATCGGAATGTCGGGATCGGCGTCTTTCCAGAGCGCGAAGAAATCTTGATACGCGGTCTTGGCTTTGGCGGTATCGTCCTGCATGGCGTAGGCGCGAGCGAGACCGAGGCGAGCGAGTGCACCGATAGGGGCATTCCCTACAACTCCGCGATGTTCGAGAATTTTCTGGAATTCGAACGCGGCTTCGCGTCCTCGGCGCGCGGACAGATAAGCCTCTCCGCGCACATAAACTGGGTACAACCCGCCTGCTGAACCTAGTTCATACGGCGCTGCCGCCTCAAGAGCCTCGATGGCTTTCGAAACATCATTGTGGTTGAGCGCAAGTTCTCCGCGCAACGTCGGCAGGTAAATGAACTGCACAATAGTGTCTTGTGGAAAGTGCCTGCCCAAATCATCGGCCAAGACTTGGGCCCGTGCGGCATCACCGGCCAAAGCCATCGCTAGTGCCGCCCTAAACTGCACGTCGCGGCCCGCCAAAAGCGCAAATGCAGCTTTAGCCCTTTGATGGGCTTCGCTGGCATTTCCGAAAAGGGCTTCTCGCAGCGCCGCACCGGCTTCATATTCCGCCGCCGTTTCTTTTTCTCCCGAACGCTCGGCTGAAGCATCTGCCTGGCGGGAAAACGCCCGGGCCTTCACGAGCTGTCCGGAATAGGCAGCTGTCTCCGCTTCGTTGTTCAGCAGCACATCTTCCACTCCTGGCTTGTTCGCAGCCCAGGTCACCTGCTGCGCCATCCCTGCCGGGTCGTTCCGCAAAAAGGCAACTTCGTACATGTCGTAGCGCACGAAAGGTGAATCGAGCTTTTTCGCCAGCGCCTCTTCGATGGCTGCCTGTGCCTCTTGCAGATCATTCAGATTCAAATAGGAGCTGACGATAAGCTCCGGATCATTCGTAAAAAGCATCGGGTCGAGACGGTAGGCCTCGCGGGCTTCTGCAAGAGCCTTGTCATATTGCCCCAGGTTGGCATATATTTCACTCAGTACGGCCACCGGTACCCAATCTCGTGTATAGGCCTGCGCCCAAAGTTCATATGTCTCGCGAGCTTTTGCCAGGTCACCGATGACAGCATAGTAATACCGAGACTCGATGGCAAATACTTCCCATTGGCTCACATGCTCGCGCAGATTGTAAGCCTTCCGAATATTCTCCTGGGCGACACTGGTTTCTCCGAGATTCAAATTGGTCAGTCCGAGTGACAAATAGGCCATCGCGAAATTTGGGTCGATGCTAATTGCCCGCTCGAACAACGGCGCCGCCGCATTGGAGTTACCGTTCCAAAAGTATTGTTTGCGTCCCAAGCTGTAGGCCCGAAGGGCTTCGAGTGATGGTGTGGTAGCCTGCTCCAGAGGCGTATCGAACTTCTGCACGGTCCTGAGCGATTCGCCCAGCTTGGCGCGCAGCTTTGGAGCCGCCTGGTCCATGGCCGAGAGTACGTGGTCTTTGCCTATGGCCCGTTCCTGCTCCTCGGCTAGGATATCGCCCGAGAGACAGTTCACTGCCCTGAGACCCAGAACGTATTGGTTGCCGAGGCTCGCAATCGAGCCGCTCAGGTAAGCCTTGCTTCCGGCGCGCTCGCACAGGTCACGGGCAATTTCCGGTGTTAACTTGGCGTCGGCCGGTTGGCCCATCAGACGCAGGGTCTGCTGAATGCGCTGGTCGGAAACTAGGTTAAGGAAGGGCGATTGCTCGAGTTGGACCGCCAATGCCTGGCGTAGCGTGTCGTCGAAGATGGCGTCGTCCGTCTTGTTTGTGAAATCGGCGAGTACAATCGTGTCCGTGGCGCTGAGCGCATGCGTCTTGAGGGAGAAAAACAGCCAACTACCCAGTGCCAGTCCGACAATCACAATAGTTGCAGCAGCGACCGCCTTCCGTCGACTTGCCGGCGCTCGCACGCGACGATGCTGGATGCCGACTTTGCTAGGTTGTTTAGGATTTCCGATATCTTTGTCAAAAAAGTTATACACGTGAATGCGGGCACCGTGCTTAACTTCGATTTCTCCAAGGTCGTGAAGCGAATCTTTCCAGGTGCTGAGTTGATTTAAGACTTCGGCGAGTGACTTCGAGAGTAGAATATGTCCCTCGTCTCCACAGTCCATCACGCGCTGCGCCGTGTTGATACCCCCGCCCGATACCGCGTTATTCGCGTTGATATCAGCCATGCGGTACACGGGACCCGTGTGCACTCCCATTCGCAACGGAATAGGAAGAGTCGCCCTCAGCTCCCGCGCGACTTCAAGCGCGCATCGGACAGCCGCCTCGGCATCAGTGAAAAATACCAATGCCATGCCATCACCGGCATGTAGGGAAATAAGTTGGTCTTGTGCCTTGGCTCGTAAGTATTGAGGGGTATGAGAGACAACATTCTGAAGGTGCGTGACGAAACGGCGCTGCTGATCTATCGGAAATTTTGTATAACCGACGACGTCCATGAACAAAACGTGAGCGATCTCCAGCGGCACGGCTTCGCCTGGTTTCCCCGGAGTCTCGACGGATTGGGGCGAAGGCATTGTAACGGAAGCATCAGCGGCCAAAACTGGCGCTGGTTGCGGTGCGACCGTTTTGGAACTGCTGTTCCGAGCGTTCGTCCCCGAAGTTCCTGAGATAGTGAGCCGTGGTTCGCTCTCCCGTTTCAGCCGCTTCAAGTCAGCTCGGATGTCCGAGGCGTGCTGGTAACGTAGCTCACGGTCTTTCTCCAGCGCCTTCATGACGATTTCTTCGAGCTTTGGAGGGACGTCGGGATTCAGTCGTACGGGCGTGGCTGGCATGCGATTCAGAATCGATTCTGCAATTACACCCGAGGTCTCGCCCCTGAAGGGTAGAAGCCCAGTCACCATCTCGTAGACCACCGCACCAAAGGAAAACAAGTCGGTCCGTGTATCCAGCAGTTCGCCGCGCACCTGCTCCGGCGACATGTACGTAAGGGTGCCGATCGCTGTTCCAAGTCGAGTGAGCTGCTCTAGGTCACTAGCCGTGGGCGAGACGGAAAGATTTGCGCCGCCCGCCGATGCTATTTTCGCAAGACCAAAATCCAAAACCTTAGCGTGGCCGCGTTCGGTGAAGAATATGTTGGCGGGCTTGATGTCCCGATGAATGATTCCTTTCGAGTGCGCCGCATCAAGTGCGTCTGCGATTTCAATCGATAGGTCCAGAGTTTCGCCAATCGGCAGCGGTTTGCCGCAAATGCGCTGTTTCAGAGTCTGCCCGTCAAGAAATTCCATTACGAGAAAGACACGGCCGTCATGCTTTCCGATCTCGTGAATCGTGCAAATATTAGGATGGTTCAGAGCCGAGGCCGCGCGGGCCTCGCGACGGAAACGTTCCAATGCGAGCCGGTCTTGGGGAACATCGTCAGGTAGGAATTTCAAGGCGACAAAGCGCCCCAGCTCGGTGTCTTCTGCCTTGTAGACGACGCCCATACCGCCTCCGCCGAGCTTTTCAAGGATGCGATAGTGGGAAATCGTACGGCCGATCATCGGCTCAGAGTCCAACATTTGGTGGACATCTTAGGATGCACATACAGGCAAGTCAACGAAGTGGAAGAGACGGATGACTTTGAAATGCTCCGTCGAGGCGCGGCGGGCGCTTGAATTTCAGTGGGTCGATGTGTTGAGACAAATCGAGTTTAGCCGCTCATGCTGGTAGCCCCTGGCTAAAGGTCCTCTTCTGAGGATGCCTTGACTGCTGGACTCAGATTCTAGGCAAAATCAACGTCGAATCGGTTCGTGAGAATTCTGGCTTGTCGACCGAAAGTCTAGACGGGTAATCTGTGCCGTTTCGTTACAGACGTCGAGGCTGTAGTATCGCATTGACCGCTTCAAGAACGTCGGGAAGAACTCGTTTAGCTTCCGTTTGGCCCGCTTCAACCATTGCGTTGAAGGCATCAAAATTCATCCCGGCACGTGGGCCCGTTTCCGGTGCGATTACGATATCCGCCTCCGCCACATCCGTCGCGTTCTGTCTCGAGCCGATAACGTCTAGTAATTGCGCAATAACGTGAACCAACCCAAAAGGTGCTTTCATCGCTCGCATTAGCTCTTGCTCCAGCGCGAGATTCTTAGCCGCTGATCCTGCGCGAAGGGAGACCGCGATTTTAAGGCCGCAACGGTGCCGCTCTAAAACATCGACAGGCACACGACTTACTAGTGCACCATCCACAGCCCATGCGTTGCCAATCTCAATTGGCGGAAACACAGCCGGAATTGCCGTTGTGGCCAGACCGGCAGGCGCAAGGAGACCATGGTCGAAGACCAGCCGCTGACCGCGCAAAAGATCGGTCGCCACAATAAATATGGGTCGGGTTAAATCTGCGAACGATCGGTTGGCGCAGATCTGCTCAGATATTCGGCGAACTTTCGCTCCTCGAAGAACGCTAACTCGGGGAATGATAGAGAAGTCGCGAATAAGCTTGTTTGCGCCCACATTCACACGTAAAAGGTCGAGCGCACGATCCGCCGAGCCGGTCAACGCATAAGCGAGCGCGACCAACCCACCGATACTGGAACCACTCAAACAATCAATTGGTATTTGCGCCTCATCAAGCAGTTTCAGTACGCCGATGTGGGCAAATCCTCTTGCCGCACCCGCACCGAGAGCAACGCCGATCGTACGTCGAGTAATCCAGCGTGCAATTGAGTCAAGCACCGGAACTCTGGCACGATCCCATTCGCGTCCAGATTCGGCACTAGCAATCTCGTGAAAATCCAACCGAAAAGCCCAAGCGTCGTCAGACTCCCACGTCGTACGTCCGCTAGTGCACAGTCTAAGAACGGTCGTAGCAATTGAATCCCAGTCGCGCCGAACATGCACTGCCGGTGATAGATTTTCATCTTCAACAACGAGAAGCACGTCGCCTGGCCGTAGATAGGGTCGTAAAGCTTCCGCCGCCGTGGTGGGCACCGTAGCGACGCAAATCTCGTCCTCTTTCGCCCAGGATCGCCAGGACTGGATCTCGTTGCCAACGGTATGTATGTCCTTTTTTGTTGTTAATTCGATCCCATCAACGCAGGCAACCCTCGCGTAATAGTCGAGACCTCGTATCAGAGCACAAACTAACGCAAACGCATAGGGGCATCCGGGAGGCAATGCGATAGCCGCAACCGTCGGGCTGTTTTCCTTGGCTGAGGTCCTGCGGCGCAGCCTTTCCGCAAGAAGATCCGCAATTCCCATTCTGAAGGACGGTTCCGATGCGAAGAAATCGTAAAACGTTTCAGCATCTATCGCATATATCTTTAAGTCAGTAATCGCCACAACGTTGGCTGACGCCGGAGCTTTGCTGAGTAGACCCATTTCGCCAAAGATTTCGCCGGCACCTAAAATCACGGAGCGTGCGGCGGATCCGAAACCCAGTTCCACCCTTACAGAACCAGCTGCAATTACATAGAAGTGACGACTGATTTCTCCTTTATTCAAAATTACTTCGCGATTACGATACGTCCGCAGTTCTGACGTCCGAGCCAGTCGAGTCTTTGCTGACTCGGAGAGTTCGGAAAATAATCGAACATCAAGCAATCTCATCATGGTTCGGCCTGGGAATTCAGACGGATGACACTGTCACGCCGTGTTTAGAACAACCATCGGCCAGAGTCAAGAAGGCGCATGCGCTGGCTTACTACTACGATGAAGGCGCAAATCCCACGACTCTGCAAAATGATAAGACGTAGACTGTGCGTCTCTGACTTCCGGAAAGTACCGGCCGGCATCAGCTTTTTCCTGCAGCGCACACCAAGTCTTCCTAACCTATCACTTCTCCGAAAATGAACGGCTCACCAAGATACTCCATCGAATCAGAAAAAAACTACGGATGGCTCAGGCTTTCAGACGCCAAGAAATTGGCTTCGCACTAGCCAATCCAGACGAGACTTCTCTGGGTTCTGCATGAGAGAGGCAACGCCGATCAGAGTTGTTGCCGCCTGGTTAGGAATTGCCATGTCCGGGCGGTATCGGTGCTGTCGCACTTGTATAAAACATGGTCGTATTCAGTTTTCTTGCCATTCAACGACTCGACTAATCTGATGTGCCACAGGTGAACAGTTGACGTAATAAGACCGTCTCTCCGGACTCATTGCAAATGTGCTCGCTGCTTTAGTGCAATACTCCCGTTGCCAGCAGACGCGTACCTCGACGAGATCACTCCTTGGCTGAACCGACCATGTGGTCGACGATTGCAATTGAATCCCGCTCTGTGTAAAAATCCCCCAGCACTACCTGACGATAACCCCTGTGATAAAAGGTCTAATCGACGTAGGTCCTTTACAGCCATTCTTCCCGAAGGTGCGTTTCAACGCGGGAGACGTACTTCGTGAAAAAGGGCAGCACTACACCGACGCATACCTTCTTGTGGACGGTCGAGTGAGCGTAGATCGCAAAGCGAAGCGGTTGCCGGAATTTTTGATTGAAGACTCAGGATGTCCCATAGGCGAGATCAGTTTTTTGCGGGGAGTCTCCGCCACTGCTACGGTGATCGCCAAGACAACGAGCTCCGCGCTCGTTCTCAACGCCTCTACTCTGGATCAACTGGCAAAGCATGAACCCGCTCTCGCGGCGCAGTTGTTACGACAGCTCGCAACCGTGGCCGATGAGAGAATGAGCGGGGATAATCTTGTACTCCATTCGACCACAAGGGCCTTCACGGCAGATCCAGACATTAAAATATTATTGTGCCAGAATCCGGAAATGCTCGAAAAGGCACAACGCCTAAGATACAAAGTATACTGTGAGGAACTACATCGCCAATCCCCACATGCCGATCACCAGAAAAGGTCCATTTCAGACGATCTGGATGAAGTGGGTCACACGTTCGTGGCGGTCAAAAACGGAGAGATAATCGGGACTGGGCGGGTGAACCTTTCCGCTGAAGGTTCGCTCGGTTTATATCAAGAGTTGTACGGGATGGCCGAATCGAAACACCACCCTCATGGAACAGCGGTCATTACGAAATTTATTGTACGTAAGTCACACCGAGGCGGTCCTACATCGATCAAGCTGATCGCTGCATTTGCCCGTTTTACTGTGCGAAATTCGATTAAAGAGGTATTTATCGATAGCGTGCCAGCACTTCTGCCGTACTATAAGGCGATCGGATTCAGACACGGCAAGCAGGCATTCGTTCATGAAGAGAACGGATTGTCTTACCCGCTCGTTTTGGACCTTGTCAGGCATGGAGCGCGCTTGAGTAACGAGCGGAGCGTCCGAACATATCTCGACATGATTGTGAAGGCCAAGTTCTTGAAATTGATCGAAAGCATGCACGGATCATAGAAAGACTCTTTGGGCGAAGTTGCCGCGAATGCCGATCACCAAATCTGAAATAATACTGCTAGTAATGATCGCCACACTTGGGCATCTGATGGCCCTTTTTTGGTACATTGCGATCACCAGAAAGTGGAGAATTTGTGATCGCGTTATTTATGACTTGCCCATTAGGACAGATCAGATCAGACGCGAGTTAAGAAATTCTCTTCACGCTCCTATTCATGCTGTTTTGTTGGCGGTGTTGCTGTACCTCGGTTTTTTTCGGAGTCGAGGTTGGCTTTCATTTTTTCTTTCCTTTGCGACCGCGACGATTTGGGCCGAGATCTGGCACTATACCTCTCACCGCGCTTTCCACGTAAGCTGGCTCCACTGGATTCATCGCGAGCACCATAAGAGTCATTTGAATTCTTGGCTGACAGCAATTTCTTTCTCGTTTTCTGAAAAACTAATCTTCGACGTAGGATTTCTCGGTCCGCTGGCACTCCTCGATCATTGGCTTCATTTCGATGTCTTCGGCATCGGTAGTTGGTATGTTGGATACCTCATTATCAACTCTTTCAGTCACGCAAATTTTGAGCTTAAGTCGAAAAATTACAATCGCTCGCTGGGCAAAGTGATAACCAGTACGACATATCATTCGCTGCACCATTCGAGATACACGGGCAATTACGGGTTGGGAACACGGATTCTTGATCGACTGTTTAAGACGGAATGGCCTGACTATGAACCGTTGTACGACAGAATTGCAACCGAAAGGGTACCTCTTAAGAGGCTGACTGAAAAGATTTCAGCACCTGAACTTCGTTAGCTGGTTCACGTTCAAACAAGACTGAACTATTTTTTTGCAAAGGCCGGCCCGTTAACTTCGTTTATCGGCCTAATGACCGGAATGCGTGTTGGTGATGTCTGTTGATCCACAAGAAGGTAACCTCAACGAAGGACCTGGAATCCGGATTCCCAGTCGTAAAGCCATACTTCCTGTGGCTGCGCACCTCAGAAAAGGCTCATCAGAGCGGCTTGTGTAGCCTCTGCGGCCTGAGCGTCGGTTGTGCCTACATAGGCCATCGTGCTGCGAATCGACCGATGGCCCAGAGCCTGTCGGATCAAGGCCAGATTGACATTACCTGCGACCAGGTGTGAGGCCAGCGAATGTTTGAGAACGTGTGGATGCCGCTTCTCGATTGGTAAACCTGCTTGCTCAGCTGCGCGCTGGAAGTTGCGGAAAAACTGGGTTCGGTTGAGTTTTCCTCCTTTCTGGCTCGTAAAGAAATAATCCGAACCGTCTGCAGGCCGCTTGCGGAGCCAAGCCCGCACCGCGTTGGTTTCATCAAGCAATGGCTGACCGCGATGCTCGTATAGTGGTTGCATTGTTTGCAGTGAACCCTTCAAACGCCGGACGAAGATCGATCCGGCTTTCAAATCGACATCGGCTAGTTTGAGTCTACAGACTTCCGATGCCCTCAGGCCGTGGCGATAAGCGAGCAAGATCATTGCCCAATCCCTCGTTGAGTGCTCTCGTGCGGCTTTAAGAACGGCCAACGTTTCAGCGGGTGTCAAGAAGATCATCTGACCTCGCTTCGTTCGGACTGGACGGACTTTCTGAACGGGCATAGGAATTACAGGTGCATGCGCCATGGGATCCTTCCTTGGATTTTCGGAATTTGAATTGCAGGGTGGTTCAACTACGGAGGGGAAATTACTTGGGGTGTTTGGTGATTAGAGCGCCTCGGCTTCGTTTTCTCCTTTCGTATCGGATTCTGTTGTGGCCCTGGCGAGGATGTAGTCAGCAGCTTTCTGCGCCTGCGATGCAGCAGAGACAATCAACCGCGAATCGGATTTGAGTTTGTTGATCCAGGACTGCAGGTAAGCTGCAGAGTTACCAAGCGTTTGAGATTCGATACCAGCAGCCCCGCACAGCATTGCCGCACCCATCTCAGCCACTAATTCCTCTTTCGAGTAATCCTCGCTGCCGAATGGGTTGTGATTCATTATTCCTGCCCGTGCAATGCGGGAAGGATGTCCAGTCGAGTGAGTCAATTCGTGGAAGAGCGTAGAGTAATACTCCTCGGCAGAATGGAATGCCGACTGAGCGGGCATGCCCACCGTGTCGATTGAAGGTCGATAGCAAGCCTGTGAATCCTGTACGAATCCCGGAGGATTGGGCATGGATCTGACAAAGCTTTCGCATTGCTCGATCGGATTGATTACCCTCGCAGGATCGGGATATTTAATGCCCTCACACTGCTCGAGATTAAAGAGGGCGTAGTGGCGAAGCAGAATCGACTTGTGTTTTTCCGCTTCTCGGGTTTCCGAATTCTCCTTTCGATATTCATGAATCTTCCAGAACACGACCTTGGAGCCGTGCTCTCCTTTCCTGACGGATCCTCCCAGCGCTTGTGCTTGGCGATAAGTCAACCAGTACCGCGAGCCATATCCCTGGCAAGCGAGAAGGAAAATGTTGATCCCTCGATATTCCTTCTTGCTGACGAGATTGGCTGGCATCTCGGTGCGCCAAGGCTTTCGCCAAGGCGCTACGCCTGATTCCAATTGCCTGATGATGGATTCGGTAACGACATCGTATGCGGTCGACATTTTCGTGTTGCTCCTTTTCGTGTGGGTTTGGTTTGCTGGAACGACTTCAGACAAACGGACTCAAGTGGGGGAACTACTCGGAGTGGAGTCCTTCCGGTGCGCAGTCGACGAACCAGTTCGCTGCGTGTCTTTACTGCGTGGAAACGTTGGGTGGGAAGAAAAAGCCGGGGATAGAACGCCGCAGATGCGTGAGGCTCACCGATTTTGCAATCTCTTCACCTCCTCTCGATGATCGATCTTGTCCTGCTCGATCCACTTTTCAGTCTTGCTTTGCAAATACTTATAACCACCAATGCCGACGGCAGCAGCTATGCCCAAAGGCAACCATGCGGCTCCCAGCACGCCACAGATCACGAGGTCCGTGAAGGTAATTTTCTTCTTGCCATTGGGCTTAATCGCAAACATGTTGGTTTCCTCCTCTTTATCCCGAATTCTTGAACTCCGTTTTCCTGTTTGGCTCTGTTGTTCTTCGTCTTATGCCTCCTCCTTAATCCTTTCTTGAATTGCGGCGAATTCGGTCGGATAACGGTCGCGAATGAACTGCCGTACCTCTTCGTCCAGTTCCTCCCATCCTTCGCAGGTACTGCTGTCTCCCAGCAGGCAGTCCCAGTCGATCAGATAATAGGCAGCGGGTTTGCCGTCTACTTCGACGTACGAGACCAAGCCACCATTGACCTCGATGAGAATGCCATCCAGTTTCTTCGCCAGTTTCTTCGCCAGTTTCTTCGCCATTACTTACGCCTCCCGAATTGAAGTGAAATGCGGATGAGCGTTACACCTCCTCCGCAGTGGCGTCGCAGCGGCACTGCAGCCCGCAAGCCGCGCCCTTGATTCGGTAGCGTTTGCCCGTGCTCTGGTCCGTGATAACTCCTCTAACCCGAAGAGTTCCGCGGTAACGGTTTGCAACTATCCAATCAGCGTCGTCGAGCATAAATCTCAACCGCTCGCCGGTATCTTTGAGCTTGGGCGTGTAGATATGCGTCTTCATGGTTTGCTCCCTTCTGCCGCGTGTGTAGCGGCTGGATTCACACGAACCGTTTTTGTGAGGATGGGCCGGCCACAGCAACGGCACACACTGGCGTCTCTTGCTGCATCTAATGTCGCCTGCATGATGCCGGTGTCGTAGCCAGAGTTTTTCCAATCATCGCCGACGAATCCGAAGCAGGAGTCCGCGTGTTGCCAGACCTCTCCGTCGAAGTATTCTCCGACGATTCCCCACACTCCTTCCTGGTTCAACTTCGCAATGAATTCCTCGCGATCGCGTTGCAGTTTTGACGCAGGGATGTCGGGATTTGCTGTTGGGTTGAAGCAGTCGCCTTCCAGGTCTTCGAGGGAGCACATATCGTCGGGCACTAGGCGGAGCCGCACATCGCCGCGTTTCGAGTCAATCGGTTCTCCGCTGGAATACTCGGCTACTTCGTGTTTCTCCCATGCCATGCGCGTGCGGGCTTTAGAGAAAGCCCACTGAGCTTGAAAACCTCTTGCCCGCTCGCGTTGATACAGGCGTAGCAGTTCCTTCTTGCGCTTGGTCATTCTCACGATTGCACCTCCAAGGTAGGGTCGATTGCGGTAGCGGATGTGGGAACGGCCTCGAGAGCTGGTGCTATGCGCTCGATCTCTTCCCAAGAAACGACATGACAGCCAGCCTTGACCGTGCCGTTTGCCTCTATGCGGTCAAGGGCGTATGGGCCGAGGTGGATGGTGCGCCCGTTGCGAACATAGGCTTGTCCAGACTCGTGGACCTTCCGCACAAACGCCAGTGCTCGCTTGGCATGAGAGACGGGGAAACGTGCTCCACGACTTGTCACTACTTCATTCCCGTCGATACGCAGCATCGCGGGAACGTCGTAGAGACAACCGGAGTACTGCCCGGCCCGCCATTTGGTGATCAGTTCTTGCTGGCGGATGACGGCCTCCGCCCGTTCCCGTTTGGTCTGCTCTGCTTTCTCTGCAGTTCGCTTCGCCTCCCGTTTGCGAATCGCGGTCAGTGCCTCAGAATCTAGCTCCCGCACTTCGGAGATGTTCGGAACGGGCAGGCCGAAGAATGCGCAATAAGCGAATGCTTCGTCACGCAAGCGAACGGCGTGATCGTTGTTCCATTCCTTCGCATACGAAGACCTGGCCCGAGCGGATGTGATGACATACTTTTCGATCCGCTCGGCGTAATCGGCCAAGTTGCCCCCATGATCGTCCGCGGTTAACTCGCTTCCGCTGTACCGCCCGTGGCATACGTTCGGAACGTGGAAGACGGGAATGCCCGAAGGAATCGCGGAACGAACAGCGGAGCAATGGCTTGAGGTGGTGACACTGTAGGTGGCAGTGGTGAACAGGACGGCCCGTTGGCCGGCATCGTTCGTCACATGGCGAGCGATCGGAAAATGCGAGCCGTAGCTGTAGATCGTGTCGCCGGTAAAGTAGAGATTGCCCTGGCGATTCCGCGCGTCCTCTTGTGTGCGATGGGCCCACAAGTGCGGAATTTCGCCAGTATCGAAGACGTGCTTCTTTCGTTTGGTCATGACACAGCTCCTTTTTTTTCTGGAATTGACTGCGTGCAGACACACCCCGAGCGGGGAGTGTTTGAATTCAGGGGAAATGGACTGAAGAAAAGCTGGAGAACTTACGGATTACTAGGTCAGGACTACGGCCAATGGGAAGAGATCCCGAAACGAGGAGAGGACCAGAGGTAGAAGATTGCCTTCGTTACTCTGCCTGAATGGAGATCGACGCAATGACCACTCCAGAGTCTGAATCCGCCACGGCCGCGAGCTTGTAAACATCCGCCCACTGCTCGTTGCATTCGTGGCAGGAGATTCTCTGAACGATTTCACCCGCTTCGAAGTCCATCGAACCACCCTCGATGTCCCATGAGCTGCAAAAGGGACACGCGAGGCCATGTTGCTCTAAATAATTCTTCGCTTGTTTCACTTGCATGGTCTTGCCTCCTTTGAAATGTAAATTCGAACATCACCGAGACTGCCTGGTCTTGAGCTTCCCGATCAGGTAATCGTGGGCATCGGCAGTGTTATTCGCGACCACTTCCAACGCCTTGCACGTACCTCGCAGCACCGCAGGAACAACCCGATCATCGAAGAGTTCCTTCGCCTTCTTGGAGTGATCCTTGATGAACGGTTTTACCTGACGGTGATCGAAGTACAGGCTGATTCCTGGAACACCAATGGACATGCGCATATTGCCTCCTTTTGAGTGACGATTAGCCACTCCTCCTGCCCACTCAACTTGAATGGGCAGGGAGCGAGACTAATTTGGTCTCGGATTTTCCTTACTAGAGTGTTGCGGTGGCCGTGCCCCGTCTGCGGAACAGTGTTTCTAGACAGGGCAGGAGTAGATAAATGACGAGCACGTTCACCAGCGTTCCGCCGAGCGAAAACGATACGCCCAGCGGATCGAGGCCGTGCGTGCCATAGTTGACGAGTTCGGTTCCGAGCAGAGTTGTGCTCTTGTGCCGGCCAATCCAGCGTATACAGCGAGTGGAATTGAACCACCGCTCGATGCGCATGGCTTGGGCGATGTCATCGGCCTTCCAGACGGAAGCCCAGATGAGCACCCAGAGGCCGACACCTGCAAGGAACGAACCTTTTTGTGTCGGGGTAAGATTCACAGGATCACCTCCACTTTTGAGATTTCCGACTCCAGCCGAGATCGACGGGATGCGGATTGAATTAACTTCAGGACCAAGAGTTCGAATGCTTGGGTGTGAACGACGTGCCTACAGACCGCAGCCAGTTTCTGTGCTGCAAAGACCTGAAGCCTCGTCGGGCTGGTTGTTTGTTGTCTGAGGTATTGATCGAGAAACGGCAGGTTGGTTTCAGACGTGCTTCCGCCCAGGAGGATTTGTTGGCGCCTCATTCGAGATCGTCGAATCCACGAGGCAGAGAGCACAGACGCTTCGGTTGCCACGATGAGCTCGAGGATCATTGTTAGCGGCCTCCGATCAGGTGATAGCCGACACTGGTCAATCCCGCGAGTATTCCCATCAGGAAGAAGAGAGCCACTGCACCAACGACTCCCAGAGAAACCAGAATTGCCGGTTCTGGCTTGGGAGGAGGATCTGCAAGTGACTTCAGTTTCCCGATTGCGGGGATCTGAGCGTCGAGCAGGTTGGGATCGATATTCCAACGGTGTGCAAAGCTTGCACACGTTGAGTCGGCCTGCTGTGTGAGCAGCTTGTACTGATGATTGCCGGCCGACAGCCCGCTCGATTGATGAGCGAGAGCAGCACGAACAATCGATTCGAGCTTGCGTTCGAAAGATCTCCTTTCAATTGAAAGTTGAACTGCTTTGTACTTGCCGACTGCAAAAGACCGCATTCGGATCCATGCGGACACACGTGTACGTTCAGGTTGAGACATCTGC
>Ga0302325_10006189_pt1 | contig 26975 bp, 28 predicted proteins | sample Palsa_T0_2_FD_201948 | JGI IMG/M metagenome (GOLD analysis project Ga0302325, IMG submission 201948) | Peat permafrost microbial communities from Stordalen Mire near Abisko, Sweden - Palsa_T0_2 | ecosystem: Environmental > Terrestrial > Soil > Palsa > Peat permafrost | place: Sweden: Abisko... | reverse complement strand
CGAGAACCTGTTCGTCGTCCCGCTCGACGACGAGCGCCGGTGGTACCGCTACCACCACCTGTTCGCCGACGCATTACGTGCCCGTCTGGCTGCCCGGCACGCCGACCGGGTCGGCGAGCTGCACGCCGCGGCCAGCCGATGGCTCGCCAACAACGGGCTGCTCGGCGACGCCGTACGTCATGCGATCGCCAGCGGCGACCACGAACACGCCGCCGACCTTGTCGAGCTGACCCTGGCCGACATGCGCCGACGCCGCCAGGACCGTGCCTTTCGTGACTGGCTGGTCACGCTGCCCGACGCCGTCCTACGTGGCCGACCGCTGCTCGCCACCTACATGGGGTGGAGCCGGCTCTCGGAGGGCGACGTCGACGGGGTTGAGGCGTGGCTCGACGCCGCCGAGGCCAGTCTCGATGCGACGCCGCCATCGACGATCACGACGGCGGTCTCGCTGGCCGAGTCAGCCCGGGACCGGGAGGAGGAGCTCCGCTCCCTCCCGGCCATGATCGCGGTCTACCGCGCCTCGGTCGCCCAGGCCCGGGGCGACGTCGACGGTACGGTCGCGCACGCACGCCGGGCACTCGCGCTGGCCGGGCCGGAGGACCACTTCCCGCGCGGTGCCGGCGCCGGGTTCGTCGGCCTGGCGGCCTGGGCGGCCGGCGACCTGGGTACCGCCGTGGACACGTTCGGCGAGGCGGTCGCCAGCCTGCACGCGGCCGGCATGGTTGCCGACGAGCTGGGAGCGACCGTCGTGCTGGCGAATATGTGGCTGGCGCGCGGACGCCCGGTGCAGGCGCGCCGGCTCTACGAGCGCGCGCTGGCCACGGCCGAGAGCCACCCCGGACCGGTGCTGTCCAGCACCGGCGACCTGCACGTCGGCCTCGCGGACGTCCTGCGCGAGCAGGGTGACCTCGACGGGGCCGCGGAGCACCTCGAGGTCGCTCGTGAGCTCGGCGACCGGGCGTCGCTGCTGGAGAACCGGCACCGCTGGTACACCGCGACCGCCGCGCTGGTTCAGGCCAAGGGCGACCTCGACGGCGCGATCGCGATGCTCGACCAGGCCGAGCCGCTATTCCTGCCCGGCTACTTCCCGGATGTGCGGCCGATCGCCGCGACCAGGGCGCGGGTGCGGATCCTCCAGGGCCGCCTCGACGACGCCCGGGCGTGGGCGCGCGAGCGCGGGATCGCGCCGACAGATCCGCCGACCTATCTGGCCGAGCACGACCAGCTCACCCTCGCCCGGGTGCTCGTTGCCGAGGGTGACCCGCGGGGGGCGCTCGACCTACTTGACCGCGTTCTTGACGTCGGGCAGGCAGCAGGCCACGACGGCACGCTGATCGAGGCGGGCATGCTGCGAGCGCTCGCCCACCACGCGAACGACGATGCGGATTCGGCCGCGGCCGACCTCGCTGCGGCGCTGATCGCCGGGGTGCCGGCCGGCTATTGCCGGCTCTTTCTCGACGAGGGACAGCCGATGACGGAGTTGCTCGGGCAAGTCGCCCGCTCCGCTCCGCACGACAACCGGGCGCACGCCGAGCACCTGCTCGCCGCCGCACGGAGACCGCTGGCGCCGCCCCCCGCGCCCGTTAGCGATGCCGCCGCGGAAGAGCTCAGCGAGCGTGAGCGTGAGGTGCTGCGGCTGCTGGCGACCGAGCTCAGCGGGCCGGAGCTCGCAGGACACCTCTACATCTCGGTGAATACGCTGCGGACCCACACCAAGCACATCTTCTCCAAGCTCGACGTGAACACCCGCCGCGCCGCCGTACGTCGAGCCGCGGACCTCGGCCTGCTCTGAGCGCTCCCGGCCGAATCACCACCCTCAATCACATCATCGTGTGATGTGCGTTCACCACATCGATTCCTAAGTTGTCGACATCGCCGGACACCCGCCCGGCACCCAGACCAAAGGAGTCCGACGTGAGCACCACCGCCACCACCACCAACCGCCGCACCGCGATCGCGGGCCTCTGCGCCGCGACCGCCGGCGCGATCTTCATCGGCGTCCAAATCAACCACCCGCCAGCCGACGTCGCGCACCTCCTCACCACCGAGATGACGTTCCGCGAGACCGCAAAGGTCCTGATGGCCGTCCTGGCGCTGGCCGGCTTCACCGGCATGTTCGCCCGCCACCGCGGCCGGCTCGGACGCCTCGGGCGCGCCGGATACGGGCTGCTGACCGCCGGCTACCTCGCGATGTTCGCCGCCGAGTGCATCATCGGCTACTACCTTCCGACGGTGGCGCACTCGAACCCCGGCTACGTCCAGCACGTCATCAACGCGGCCATGGGTCACGGCCCGAGCGGCGGCATCGGCCCCATGCACGCGCTGTTCATCGTCATGGGCATCGGTTACTCCCTCGGCGGTCTGTTGTTCGGCATCGCGCTGTTCCGCGCCGGCGTCCTGGCCCGCTGGGCCTCCCTGCTGCTCGCCTATGGCACCACCTCCGCCCTCGCGCTCGCCGTGCTGCCGGAGTCCTTCAGCCGCCCGTTCGCGGTGCCCACCGGCGTCGCGCTGATCGGCCTCGGCGTCTCGCTGTGGCGCGACCAGCGGCAGCACGCCCAGACCGTCGACGCGCCGGCCACGACGTGGGCCGCGCAGCCGGTGACCCACTGAGCCCCAGGCTCGGAGCGGCCGCCCACCGGGGGCCCCGCTCATGCTCAGCCCGATCCCATGACGGCCACCGGTTCGTCGCCGGGTGATCAACCTGGGCACCGCTGAACCCATCATCAACCGCCCCGCCCGTCGCCACCCTCACACTCTCAAACCTCCTCTGCACGCCCGAGCGCTCTCCATGAACACCGCACCCACGACGTACGCGATCCGCGTCCACGGCCACCTCGACGACCTCTGGTCAGCTTGGCTCGGCGAGCCCGACATGACCCGCGAGAACGACGGCACCACCACCATCACCGCCGTGATCGCCGACCAAGCCCAACTCCACGGCGTACTCGCCGGCCTGCGCGACATCGGCGCCGTCATCACAGAGCTCCGCACCACCCGTGAGCCTGTCCGCACCTGTCGATCGGTGCTCGAGCGTCCGTTGCACACCGAACGCCTCACCCTCCGTCCCGCCACCTCCGAGGACGCCGAGGGGACCTGGACATACCGCCGACTCAGGTCAGTCAACAAGTGGCTCACCGGCTGCCCCGCCGACCTCGACGGCTACCGCAACCTGTTCACAGAGCCCGGTCGACTCGCGACGACCGTCATCATCACGCTCGGCCACGACGCCGCAGCCCCAACCATCGGCGACTTCATGCTCCGCCGCGAGGACGCCTGGGCCCAGCTCGACGTCGCCGGCCAGGCCCACAACACGCATGCAGAGCTTGGCTGGGTCCTCGACCCCGACCACAGCGGCCACGGCTACGCCACCGAAGCCGTACGTGAGCTCCTCCGCTACTGCTTCCAGGACCTCGGCGTGCGCCGGATCACCGCGTACTGCTTCCTCGACGACGACACCTCGTTGAGCCTCATCGAACGCGTCGGTATGCGCTGTGAAGTGCACGCAGTCCGCGAGTCACTACACCGGTGCGGCCAATGGCTAGACACAGTCGGCTACGCCATCCTCAAAGACGATTGGTCGACGACCTGATCAACGCCCGGGCTCTATTGCGCCGCCGGGTCGGCGATCAAGGCTGTGCGCGCGTCCGGCGAAGACCCCCCACGCTGGGTGCCGAGGATCGATGACCCGCTCCGGCGACTGGAGGAACCGTCGGCAGCTAACCAGTTCGCACACGTGCCGGTCTGGCGTGCGACGCGCGCAGCACGAGCGGATGCCATCGCTCTCAACCTACGGCACGCGCGAGGTCGATGTCGTCCGGTTGGAGCGGCTACGCGAGCGCGCCCCCGCCCTGCTCAGCGTCGTCCTACGTGACCCCCGCCATCTCAACCAACTCGTCGAGCATTGGCGTCTCGGCGAGACCCTGCTCCTGGCGTACGCGTTCGGGCGCACGCTCAAGGGCTTGGGCGCCCCCTTCCTGACGGTGCAGCAGCCCAGCGAGGCCCTCAACCCGTCGCCGCGCGCAGCGCGCTTTCGATCCACGCTTGCGGCGGTACTCCGGACTGACCCCCGTCGGAGCGATACAAACGGCATTTCATTCCGAAGTCCCGGCGCTCTCCCGCGCCCGGCTCGACGTCGACACCGTTGATCCTCACGCTCGGCGAGCCGAGGAAACGCGCCTCTTCGGCCTGCTCCAGGGTCTCAATATGCAGCTGCTTGAACTCAGCGCCGTGCTCGGCGGCCAGGTCGCGCAGCGACGGCAACAGCCGCTCATGACTCGGGCAGCCGTCGAAGTAGAGAACCTCGATCTTCACGCGTCAACCTCACGGTCCGAAGAGAGGTCCGGATCAGCGCCTGGCGCGGCGGGCTTTGGGTCGTGCGGCGCGCCTGCGGATCTGTCTCGCGAGCGCGACGATCAGTCCTAGGGCCATGACGAATGCCCAAGGCTGATCGCCAGGGAGCACTCCCCCGTGGGTGATCGCGAGGTAGGCCAACGCGCCCGCGCCGAGCAGCCGATCACTCGCGATTGCCCGCGATCGTTGTGCCGTGCTGCGCCAAGCTGTCAAGGCGGTTGCGGCCAAGAGCACCGCAGGAGTCAAGAGCAGGAGCGCCCACCGCGGGTTGAGCTGGGGGTCGGCACCGAACTCGCCCAGCACGGGGCTGAACAGCAGGAACCATCCCCCGGCGATCACCGCAACGGTAACGGCGAGGATGTGTCCGGGACGCCACGCGCGCGAGCGCAGCGACCGTTCCGCGGCATCGACCGCGTTGAATGGGCAATACACGACGTAACGTCGTCCGTAGACGAGACTCGGGATCGCGACGACCTCGCAACCGCCGTAAGCGATCGTGACCGTCACGAGCAGAGACACGCCAACGTACAGAGTCACACCGTCGCCAAGATCCGCGGGTACCCAGGCGAGCTGACGCACCGCGAGCGGCGTGACCAGCAGCAGCGTCCCGACCCAAGGGCTGGCGCGGGCGAGTACGCGCTCGCCGAGCGCTCGGTAAATCGCTAGATAAAAGCCCGCTGCGCCCGCGAAGCCGAGCGCGAGGAAGGGGATGTTCGCGCCGCCCACGGCGCCCGATATCCCGCCGGCGATCAGTACGCCGCCGGCAACCAGGCGAACAGCGCGCCCCGCCGCTCCCAGCTCACGACCGACGACGAACGCGTTGGGTCCCGCCCGGGCGCTCCGCGCAGCATGCTTCCCAACCACTGGGAACGAAGGATCGCTGCGCACGTGAATCTCGGTCGTCAAGCCTGCACGCTCACCGGCGCCGCGGCGAGTGACCGCAGGCCGTCCTCGCGGCTCGGTTGGCCGTGCATACGGACGACCCGGCCGTCCCGCAAACTCGCGAGGATCCAGACCTCCTCTCCCTGCTGGTTGCGAAGCCCGACGAGCACACGATCTCCCTGCTGCTCGACCTCGAGGATCTCGAACTGCGCGCCCTCCCCGATGAGCTCGCCCAGCCGACGCAACACGTCGCCGCGGTCGCGGCAATCCCACGGTCCACGCTCCCGGTCGAACCAGACAATCTCGGGGTCCATCAGCGACGTGAGTCGCTCGAGCCCCCCGTGGTTGAGCTCTTCGAGCCCTTCGGTGACCAGCCGGCAAGCATCGAGCGCTCCGATCGCCTCAATCGCCTCGAGCAGATCCCCAACGGACGACTCGCCGGAGCGCTCCAGCGTGGCAGCGACCCGTTCAAGCTGCACCCACAGACGCTCGCGCGCGCCACGCTCGTCCTCAAGACGCTTGAGCTGCGCGCGGACCATCGACAGCGGCGAGCAGCCCTCATCGTCGAGCGTCTCCCGGATCTGCGCCAACGAAAACCCCAATCGCCGCAGCGCCAGCACTCCATACAGCCGACGCACCTGCGCCTCGCGGTAACAGCGCTGCCCCGCATCCGTGCGCTCCGCCACGACGAGAGCGATCGAGTCGTAGTGGCGAAGGGCACGCGAGGTCAAACCCGTGGCCGCCGCGAGCTCCCCGATCCGCCAACTCCGCTCAGTCATCACGACGAGCACCGTAAACCCTTCCCCAACGTCACATGCAAGGCGCCTACATCTGACCCTCCGTCGCTACGACACGGATGGCCGCCGTAGCGACGAGCGGCATGCCGCGCGGAAGCCCGCGCTCAGCGTTCAACCGAAGCGCGAGATTGTCAAGCGAAGACGCGTGATCGGGGCGTCGACGGGTGACGTCGGTAGGCCCACCGGGACGCGCATCGAAGTGCTCGAACCGGCCGGTCATCCGTCGGGCGGTAGCCACACGGCAAGCGCGTCGGAGTCGGTCAGCGCGGCGAATACCCGCTCCGGCGAGGCGCTGATGACTCGGACGGCGGTGTCAGTCCGACTCATCGCGGGCGCGCCCGTAGCGCTCGAAGATCACGCGCGAGCCGAACGTCCTGGTCTCGACCAGGTGAAGCCGAACGTCTTCGGTGACCGGCGGCAGGAAGGGCGTGCCGCCACCGACGACGACCGGGTTGCGGAACATGCGCAGCTCATCGACGAGGCCTAGCTCGATCGCTGCCGCGGCCAGGCCGGCGCCGCCGATCGAGACGTCCTTGTCGGTCGCGTCGAGCGCCGCAGCGGCCTCCTCGGCCACCGACGCTTCGGCGAGCCGGGCGTTGCCCTGAACGCTGTCGAGCGTGCGGCTGAAGACGATCTTCGGGATAGCGCACCAGACGTCGGCGAACGCGGCGCCGAGCTCGTTGTCGCGCATCGACGGATCCGTCTCCCACGGCAGCATGGTCTCGTAAAGTCTGCGGCCGCACAGATAGCCGCCGAGCTCGCGTACCTGCGCGATGTGGAAACGAAACTGCTCCTCGTTAGGGACCGTCCATCCGAACGCGCCCTCGCGGTCGGCGATAAAGCCGTCCACCGAGACGCCCATCGAGTAGATCAGCATGCCTTCAAGCTCATCGCACCGCAGCGACTGACGATGATCGCCATGAAGTTCGCCATTGAGATTGACATCGGCCTCTCCTTCCTTATCCAGGCTGCTCTGCCACAGCTAGTGACCGATCGCGAGACCAAAACTCATCGTCGTGGCGGTCCATGCGATCGTACGGTTATTGTCGACGAAGGCAAGTCGGACGCCGACGTCCTGGCCGACCTCGAGGCCGCCGAGCTGCCGCTGACGCCCGCACTCGGACCGTCGATCGATCAACGCTTCACCTTCTACTTCCGCCCCGGGGACCCGCTCGAGACCAATTGCGCGATCGCCGACGTGCGCCCTGGACAAGCGGAGGTATGGTCCTCGCTGAAGGCGCCGGTCTGGGCCCAGCAGACCCTGGGGACAATCCTTGGCCTGCCCCAGACGGCGGTGAGCGTTCACGTGATCCAGGGCGGCGGCTCGTTCGGCCGTCACCTGTTCGCCGACGCCGCGTTCGAGGCGGCGGCGATCTCGCAGGCGATCGGCAAGCCGGTGAAGCTGATGTGGCACCGGACCGACAGCTTCCGCCAGGGACGCTGCCAACCGATGTGCACCTCCCGCGTGCGGATCACCTACCTGGGCGACCAGGTACTGGCGTTCGACCAGCGGCACACGAGCGTGGCGACCGACTTCACGACGGGCCTCGGCGAGATCCTCTCGGCCACCATCGCCGACCTCCCGCTCGGAGGCTTGGGCTTCTCGGAGACCGTCTTCTCGCTGACTACGAGCGTCCCGTACAACTTCGGCGTCGCCACCCAGCTCCTGAACGAGATATACGACCCTCCCGGGAGCGCGTTCAACACCTCGAGCGTGCGCAACTTCTACAACCCCGAAGTGACGACGGCGACCGAGCTGATGGTCGACCAGCTGGCCAAGGTGCTGGGCCGGGATCCCTACCAGTTGCGCCGCGCGTTCGTGCGCGATAGTGCGATGCTGACGGTGCTCGACAGGGCCGCGCAGGCGGCCAACTGGGGCCAGGCAATGCCGGCCGGCACCGCGCAGGGCATCGCGATCCACCGCGAATACAAGGGCTACACGGCGTGCGTGGCAGAGATCGACTGCCGGCCACACACCGTCAACCGGGTGGTACCCAACGCTTACACAGGACCGCGGGTGACCCGGCTCACCTTCGTCGTCGACGTCGGGCTGCCGCTCAATCCCCTCGGACTGCAGGCCCAGATGATGGGCGGCTGCATGGATGGGATCGCTCAGGCGCTGAGCTACAGCCTGCACCTCGAGAACGGCTACTACCTCGAGGGCAGCTGGGACCAGGCCCACTACACCCGCCAGTGGAATACGCCACCGGAGGTCAACGTGATCGTGATGCCTGCGAGCAGCGACTCTCCCGGCGGCGCGGGCGAGTTCGGGGTGGCGGCGTCGATGGCCGCCACGGCGTGTGCCTACGCGCGCGCGACGGGGAACCTGCCGACCTACTTCCCGATCAACCACTTCGACGTCGACTTCACCCCGCTTCCGACCGTGCCTTCGATCGCCGAGTCGCCCACCGACGGCCTCCATCACAGCGGGCCCACGGTCCCGGGAAGCGCCTGAGGACAGAGCGGAGAGACGCGATGCCAAAGCATTCCTTCATCCTCAATGGCGGGCGGGTCCACGTCGACTGTCCGAGCGACGTGCGGCTCCTGTGGGTGCTGCGTGACCTACTCGACGTACCGGTCCGAAATACGGCTGCGGCCTGATGGTCTGCAAGGCGTGCACCTGCCTGATTAACGGCCAGGCGCGCCAGATCTGCGGCATCCCGGTCAGGCGGCTGGGGCACACCGATGAGGTCATCACGATCGAGGGGCTGGCGGAGAGCGTCGGGAAGGAGCTACACCCGATGCAGCAGGCCTGGCTCGACGTCGACGTGCCCCAGTGCGGCTACTGCCAGCCGGGACAGATCATGGACGCGGTGGGGCTGGTGACCGAGATCCACGCCAAGGGCCGCCAGGTCACCGCAGCCGACCTCGACCTGTTCCGCAACGAGTGCCGCTGCGGGACCTACCCCCGCATCCGCGAGGCGATTCTGCAGGGCGCGCAGGCGATGGGAAAGCCGGCCCACCACAGGCACGACAAGAAGCGTCGCCGGCGAAAGCACAGGCGGCGGGCTGCTCACCAGCATTCGTAGCTCGAGTCCGGCGACCCGAAGCCGCGACTGGGTCCGCGGTTGACGTGGGCTGTCCCTCCAGATCATTGGGACTCGCCTCCGCCTGCGGCGCTTCGCTCCTCGGGAGTGAACACCTCCATCAACGGGGCCGAGGCGGAGCGAAGACGCTGGAAGGAGTCTTCCAGTCGGGAGTCGGACCCCGTGCTGGTCTCGCCCGACGCTTTGGCTCCAGAAGCGAGCGCGCGCGCCAGCTCCGCACCAAGTCTCTGGGCCTGTTCCAAGAATGTACGAGAAACCCTTGCATCGATGAGCACCGGAGCGCTAATCGACAGGATGATCATGTACGTCCGAACCTCGTCCAGCGCCGCATTCTGATCCACCGACCCATTCATCGCCGCAGATACGCTCTGCTTCGCCCGTGCAGCCTGGAGCATCAGGATCGCCGCCTGCGCGGCCATAGCGCGCGCGCGATCCTTCAGCTGTCGCACTTTCACTACTTGGTCGACCACCAACACTGTGATCAACACGACGAGGATCCCTGCCACTACGTCCGTCGCAAAAGCGCGATCCGCCCACCAGCGGCGCGCAGCGGCATCGGTCAGGTCGACGGTGACCAGCCCGAGAGTTACCAGCGTGATCAGCGCCGCGGCGGTACCGCCGGGCCAGCGTCTCAGCACCAGTGCATCGTATGCGTCCGGAAGACAAGGGTCCGCACCCGGCGCCGCCCGGGCGCGGGTACGATGGGGACCGACCCGACGGAGGCTCGATGAATCGCAGCGACGTAACGTTCGCCTCAGGCGCGGACGACTGTGGCGCCTGGCTCTACCGGCCCGACGGCGAGGGGCCGCTACCCCTCGTGGTGATGGCCCACGGCTTCTCGGCCACCCGGGAGCAGCGGCTCGACGCCTACGCCGAGCGGTTCTGCGCCGCCGGGTTCGGGGCGCTCCTGTTCGACTACCGGTACTTCGGTGCGAGCGGCGGCCTCCCGCGCCAGCTGCTCGACGTTCCCAGCCAGCAGGCCGACTACCGCGCAGCGATCGCCTACGCGCGGCGGCTCGACTGGGTCGATCCCGACCGGGTCGCGCTGTTCGGCAGCTCGTTCTCCGGCGGCCACGTGCTGAGCGTGGCGGCGGGCGACCCACGGATCGCCGCCGTCGTCTCGCAGGGGCTGTACAGCGATTCGCTCGCGTCGGTGCCGAAGCTCGGCTGGCGCAACGCTGCCAAGGCGACCGTCGCCGGTCTGCGCGACGAGGTCCGCAACCTGCGCGGGCGGGAGCCGTTGTATGTCCCGGCGGTCGGCGCAGAGGGGACGTTCGCGATCATCGCCACGCCGGACGCGCTGCCCGGCTTCCAGCGGATCGACCCGCCCGGGAGCACGTGGGAGAACCGGGTGGCTGCTCGGATCGGGGTCCGGATCGCCGTCTACCGGCCCGGCCGCGCCGCGCGGCGGATCGCCTGCCCGGTCCTCTTCTGCGTCTGCGAGCACGACCAGATCTGCCCCGCTGGGCCGACGCTGAAATATGCAGCCACCGCGCCGCGGGGCGAGATCACGCAGTACCCGATCGGCCACTTCGACATCTACGTCGGCGACGCCTTCGAGCGTGCGGTCGCGGATCAAACCGCGTTCCTGGCCCGCCATCTGCTCGGCGGACGCACGGACCGGATCGCCGCGCCCGCCGCGGCGGGCTGATCGGTACGCGATGTCGAATCCAGATGATGTGCTTGCCACAGTCGCTGAAATCGGCCGCGGGGTCGTTACAAAGCTGAGCCCGTTGTCGGTCGCCGACACGGTGGCGAAGCTGTCGGAGATCGTGACCGCTAAGGGGATGAAGCTGTTCGCCGTGGTGGACCACAGCGGCGAAGCCGAGGCCGTAGGGCTCGAGCTCCGCGAGACGACGCTCGTGATCTTCGGCAGCCCAAAGGCCGGCACCGCGGTGATGGTCGCCGCACCACTGTCGGCGCTGGACCTGCCGCTCAAGGTGCTCGTCTGGGCAGACGGGCACCAGACGAAGATCAGCTACACCTCGCCGGATGAGCTGAAAGCCCGCTACGACCTCGACGAAGGGCTCGCCCAACGGCTCGTGGGCATCCACCTCATCACCGATGCAGTGATCGGCCACTAGCCGTGCCCGCTTCCGCCAAGGTCGCACCGTCGATCGCATCCGCCGTGGCGGCGACGACCGAGGGGCGAGGGGGCTTACGACACGTTGAATCCGGTCGCGTCGAGCGTGAAGTCGGTCGTCCCTCCCCCCGTATCGGTCTCCGTGCCGGTCCACTTCAGCGTGATCTTCTCCCCCGCGTAGGCGGACATGTTGACCGTCACCTTGTGGTAGCCCTTGGCGGCGTTCAGGTTGGAGTAGGTCGAAAGCGTCGACAGCACCGTGCCGCTCGAGTTCAGCACTTGCAGCTTGAGCGTGTCGACCGCAGATGAGCTGCTCTCTGAGGTATCGATGTGCTGGTAGTAGGTGAGCGTGTAGTTGCTACACCCGGCGGGCGCCGTCACCGTCTGAGCGAGCGTGTCGGTGTGCGGCGTCCCGTACCCGTCGAGCCACGCGAACCAAGTGCCTTCGGCCGCGACCTCGAAGCCCCCAGCCTCGCTGTTGTCGAGGATCACGTCTGCGGTCGCCGACCAGATGACGTTACCTGACTCGAACGAAGGGTTCTTGAGCAGCTGCGCCGCTTTGCAGGTGCCCGTGGCGTTGACCGTCCAGGTGAACGAGGCGCTCCCGGACGCGCCGGTCGTGTCCTTCGCGGTGACCGTCACGCTCGAGGTGCCCGCCGTCGTCGGCGTTCCCGAGATCAGACCGCTCGAGCTGATCGACAGGCCCGCCGGCAGCCCCGTCGCCGAGTAGGTCAACGTCTGGCCGGAGGCGGAATCGGTGGCGTGGATCTGCAGGCTCACCGACGTGCCCACCGTGGTCGTCTGGTTCCCCGGATTAGTCACCGTGACCGTGTTCCCGGTGCCGCCGCTGCAGAGCGCCTGCGGCAGCGCGGAGCCGATCGGGGTGCCGAGCCCAGAGGCCATGTCATACGCGGTGCCGGCCGGGTAGAGCCCTCCGCTGTAGCCGTCGGGGGTGTAGTCGTTGTTGCCCGAGGTGATGTCGCTGAAATCGCTCGAGTAACCGGTCGCGGCGGCCTTGTACAGCACCGGGTTCGCGAACCCGATCGGGGTTCCGTCGCAGTAGCTCGAGGCGTTGACCAGCGCGGTGAACGCGGCCCACAGCGGCGCGGCGGCGCTGGTGCCCCCGATCCCGCTCCAGCTACCCTCGTAATAGATCAGATAGCCGGTGTACGGATCGGCGTCGGCCGATACGTCTGGCACCTCGCGGCAGTAGCTGCCCGTAGGCGCGCCGCACTGCGTCCCTGACGAATGGCTGTTGATGACGTTCAGCGACGACGGCGCGCCGGACTGATAAGACGGCATCGTGTGCGAGATCGAGACCCCCCCGCCGCCGGCGCCGGCGCCATTGCTGGACTGATTCCAGACCTTCTGCGTCGGCGGTGGGCCGATCGCCGACATGTTGGTGCCGCCGACTCCGGTCACGTACGGCTGACTCGCGGGGTCGTCGACCGCCAGCGAGCTCGTCTGGCAATCAGACGAGCCGTCGTCGCCCGCCGCGGCGAAGATCGACTGACCCTGCGTCGAGGCCTGCTCGAACAGGGTGCCCTCCTCGTTGATGATGATCGAGCCGCTCTCCGACTCGCACTCACCCCACGAGGTCGAGACCACCTTCGCGGTGTCGTTGTCGACGATCGCGGTGTAGTTGTCGATTAGGCCGGTATTGTTGTTCGGCGCCTGGTAGACGTCGATGGTCGCCTTCGGCGCCAGGCCGATTACGTCCTCGATGTCCAGCGCGGCCTCACCCTCGCCGGCACCGGAGCCAGCGCCGCCGTCCTCCTTGATGTAGTCGACCGTGGCGCTGGTGCCGTAGCAGGACTGGTAGGCCGAGATGTCCGTGGTCAGGTTCGGCTCGAGCTCGAACAGCGCGACGGTCTGGCCCGCGCCCTCGTCGCTGGCGCCGTACAGGCTCGAGAACTTGTACGCCGAGGCGATCTCATCCGCCGTGTAGGCGTACTGGCCCGGGGCAGCGCTGACCGCCGCTGAGCACGGCTGGGGTCCCCCGGTCACGACGTGCGGATTGGCCGTAAGCCTGCCCGACGCCGGGTCGGCGACGCGATTGCCGAGAGGATGGGGCTGTGTGAGCGTGTCCAGTCCGATCACGCCGAGGATGGCAGTGGCGACCGACGCATCAAACTGAGGGCGCCGGGTGTTAGCGAACGCGGACCTGCCCGAAGCCAGCTTTACCCGCTCGAACGAGGTCGAGAAGGCGTGAGCGACCTCCCCGGCGGTCGCGGAGACGGGGATCTGCAGGCCGTTCGCGGTCACCGCCCCGGGAGCCAGGCCGTGTGAGCGCAGCGAGCTCTCAACCGCACTGATCTGTGCCGCCGTAGCGCCGAATCGCTGCCGGAACTCGGCCGTCGTCAGGTAGCGGTGGTAGTTGGCCGATCCAGGCGTGGCCACGTCGGTCGCATAGCTCGCGAGGCCCGCACGCGGCTTGAGCGCCACGATGATCGGGATCTGCGTTCTGCTCGAAAGCCCGCCTACGACCGCCGAGCGCGCCGGAAGAGACGGGACCGAGCCGACTCGAACCTGCGCCGACGACGCGGCCAAAGCCGACGAGACACCGAACAGCACTCCGGCCACAATCGCGGCCGCCGCGAACATCCTCGCCCACTTCGGCGTACCTGGTGACATCACACAGCTCCCCTCTGGACATCTATCTGCCAACCACCAGCCGTTGCCACCACGTACCCTCCTTGGCGTCTCCGCTTCCCGCCCTCGGGTGCCACGTACGCCCCAGGACCCTATTTGGGCGACCCTATTACAGAGGCCCAGCACTGTCAAACGACCTAGACCAACAGGCAGCCAGCCGAGTTCGTGGCAGATCGCCCTCCGGAGCTTGGTCTTGTGGCTGGGGCACTCGCCTGGCCCGATCTGTCCGCGAGCTTCGGTCACGGGCCGAGCAGTTGTGGTAATCCGAAGCTGGGCAAGAGCTCTGGGCTGCCGAACGCGGTGATGTCGGCCACCCGAGCGCCTGCGAGCGTCAGCACCATCACCGCGCGGCCGACGAAGCTCTTCGTGGTCTCGTTCCATCTGTACTCACCGAACGCGAGCTGTCCGTTGGCGGCGGCCGGCAGCAGCCGCCAACGCATCCCCGGGGCGAGCGCCACAACACGTAAGAAGGTCGCGACCGCGTCGCGACCGCGATACCAGGTCGGCTGTGGCGGCATCGCGATCGTTGCGTCGTGGGCGAGCATCGCGACCACCGCGTCGACGTCGGCGCGTTCCCACGCATCGATGAAGCCGTCGACGATCTCGCGCAGCCCGTCGTCTCCGAGTGCTTTGAGGGTCGCCTGCTGGTTTTGCGCGGGCAGTCGCTCGTCGACGGTCTTGTGCGCGCGCTGGAGCGCGGCGTCGACGGCGGCGGGCGTCATCTCGAGCGACTCGGCCACCTCCCGTGCCGAGAACCCGAGCACGTCTCGGAGGATCAGCACGGCCCGCTGCTTGGCTGGGATGTGTTGGAGGGCTGCCACAAATGCGAGCTCGACGCTCTCGCGTTGCTCGTAGCGGGCGTCGGGCGAGGCCAGCCGATCGTTGAGCTCGATGCCCGCGTCGGGGTAGGGCTCGATCCACACGGACTCGACCAGCGGTGCCGCGAGTGGATCGTGAGGGTCGGCCGCAGCGCCGTAGTCGATCGGAAGTACTCGCTTGGGACGTCGCTCGATCGCCTTCAGGCACGCGTTGGTGGCGATCCTGTATAGCCAGGATTTGAGCGAGCTGCGGCCTTCGAAGCGGGGCAGCGCTCGCCACGCGTTCAGCAGCGCTTCCTGGAGCGCATCCTCGGCGTCGTGAACGGAGCCGAGCATCCGGTAGCAATGGGCGTGCAGCGCCGGGCGATGCACGACGATCAGCTCGCTGAACGCGCCCTCGTCGCCGTGGCGCGCGGCTTCGAGCAGCCCATCTTCGTTGCTCTTCACCGTTGCCCGCCTTTCTGTTGCCAGAGCGCGATCTCTGCGGCCTCGGGCGTCGCGATCACGCTGCGCCAGCCCGCCGAGCCCTCCCGAGGCTCGAGTAGCACTGACGCACCGAGGCGCCGGGCGGGGTCGGTCGCGGCGTCAATCTGGCCGACCTCGACGTAGGGCAGCCACAGCGCCCGACGGGTGCCGCACTCGACGATCCCGGCCCCGAGCTCGCACCCGAGCTCGAGCGCGAGGTAGGGACGGCTCCCCGTCTCGATCTGCTCTGCGTGCCATCCGCACAACTCTGCGTAGAACGCGCTGGCGTGCGGCAGGTCCCCGGTGTGCAGCTCGAGGTGAACGACCGGGCTCGGGAGCAAAGGGGTCATCTCAGGGCGTTCCTCGCAATTTTCGGGGGCCGTGGGCGTCCGCGCCCGCCTTCCGACACCATAGATCCGCTCACGCGGCGAAATCCAACGCCCGGCGAGCGATCCCTCGATCCCGCCTCCGCCGGGCGTCCGGTTCAAGCGCCGCGACCGGCACACGGAACCTCGCCGACGCACGCCGCTTCTCCTTCCACGCGACCGGCCTTGACAGCTGGAGGCGTTTCGGAGAAACGGCGCGCGTTCAGCAACGGCTACTCAGTTCACCAGCGGCCCCACCAGCCAAAGGCGGGGGCAGCTTTGATGACGGACACAGTCCCGGGCGTGGACGTGGATCCACCGGCACCATTGTTGGCCGAATAGACGTACCCGCGGATGGGGTCGACAGCCACGCCTGCGGGACCTACGCCGACCGGGACGTTCGTCGTTAGCGTATCGGTGCGGTCATTGATCACCGACACGACGCTCGACGTCATCGGCGACTCGTAATCGTAATTCGTAGCGTAGAGGGTGTGGTTGGCAGGATCGACGGCGATCCCGCTGGGCCCGTTGGCATCGGTCGGGATGGTGTTCGTCACAGTGTCGGTACGCTCATCGACGACCGCCACTGCGCCAGGGCCGCTGTATTGGTCTGAGCCGATCGTCGCGTACGTGTCGACATAGACGGTTCCGCTGATGGGGTCCACCCCGATCGCCTGGAGGTACGTGTTGAAGCCCGTGGAGATCGTGTCCGTGATCGCATCGGTCTTCTCGCTGATTACTGCCAGTGTGCCGTAGTACTCGCCTACATAGACCAGGCCGCGGACCGGGTCGACACCGATGGAGTCCGTGTAATCAGGCATCGTAATGCTGTCGATGACTGTGTTGGTCGTCTCGCTGATGACCTGTACGGTCGCGCCCTCGTCCACGTAGACGAGTCCACGGTACGGGTCGATCGCCATGTCGTGGGCGGGCCCGCCTGGCAGGGAGATCGTGTCGATCACGGCGTTGGTGCTCTCGTCGATGACCGAGACGCTGTGTGAAAGGTAGTTGTCCACGTAGACCAAACCACGCAAGGGGTCGACCGATACGCGATACGGGTAGTCGCCCACCGTGATCGCGCCCGTCACCGTATTGGTACGTTCATCGATGACCGAGACCGTCCCGGCACCTTCGTTGTAGTTTTGGTTCGCCACGTAGACGATCCCGCGGATGGGATCTACGCCCACTCCACCCGCGCCGTCGCCAACCGGTATCGTCGTGACGACCGTATTTGGAGGGGCGCCATGCGCAGACGCGAGAGCGGGCGCTGCGAGCGTCAACGCTCCGAGCGTGAGCGTGAGCGCTGTGCCCAATGCCACGCCGGTACGGTGAGCCAGAGCACTTCTGCGTCTGACTGCTGGCTGGTTGATTGAAGAACTCGACAATGTGATCTCCCTGCTGTTTGACGTTGGATAAGCGACTGAGGCCGGATTCCTCTGGCCGATCTCCCGGTCCCCGATAACTTCCGTCTGATCCGGAACCGCCCACGCGAGACCCTTCGGGTCTCGCCGGCTCAGCGATCAGCCGGTGCGCGAGTCCCGCAGCTGCGGAGTCATCGATTTCGCGTCGCGGCCCCGTGCTACGCGCCGACCCTCCGTGGCGCTAGGTGCGGTGTTCCCCCTCTGGCTCCAACAGCCCCGCCGTCGCCATAGATCACGAGCGTCTGAGCCGACACGTAAGCAAGCATGGCTGGTCTCCGCCCGTCCATCGGTCGCGCATCCTACGCATTCGGGCCCTCTCTAGTCAAGATCGGACTAGAAGAAATGCCTAGGATTCGGCTAGGCATGGCGAACCATGCAAGATCATCGGCGTCGCGGTCTTCGCTCATCGCTCATCGCGCACCGCCGGTGCCGCGGCCCGCGACGAGCCGCGGGTGGCGCTTGCCGCCGCAGCGCACGACGCCAAATGCGACCGAGCTGCCGGTTCGGTCGGTCGGTCGGGTGCCCGCCCGGGGAGAAACTTGTCTCGGCGAGGAGCTCGGGCGGCGAGCTCGCCTACCTACCTACTCGCTCGGGTCGTATTTGAATGAGATCCCGAGACGGATTCGATAATTCAGCACACCCCCATCCTGGATCGTAAGGTCCTGCCGCACAACCTCAGCCACGCGCAACTCTCGGACGCTCTTCGCGGCGGTCTCGACGGCAACCTGTGCTGCTGCCTCCCAGGACTCGCTGCTGACACCGACGATCTCGGTGACGCGGTAGACACTCTCCGCCATGCGGACCTCCCATTCAGGGTTTGAGCCGGAGCCGTGAGTCTCGCAGGGTCTTGGACGCTTCGGGCAAATCCTTGGCGGCGGAGCTGGGACGAACCCGTCCCAGCCGACAATGGTCGGCGAGGCGTCCGCGCCGTAGGCGGCTCGGTGTGTAATACTTAAGCGAGTGCCTAAGTGTCTAGAGCCAGCCGAACGGGAGATCGACCTCCTCTTCCAGGCGCTCTCCGATCCCAGCCGGCGCGCGATGGTCGATCGCCTGACCCGCGGTCCGGCATCGGTCTCGGAGCTCGCCCGGCCGCTGGCGATGTCCCTCCCCGCGGTCGTCCAGCACCTCCACCTGCTCGAGGCCAGCGGCCTCGTCCGCACCGAGAAGCTCGGGCGCGTCCGCACCTGCTCGATCGAGCCGGCCGCGCTGGGCAGGGCGGAGGCATGGGTAGCCGGACGGCGGACCGCTTGGGAGCGGCGACTCGATCGCCTCGGCGAATTTCTCGCCGAACAGACCAACAAACCAGACCAGGAGAGCACACTGTGAGCACCACCGACAAGTCCATCAGCGAACGCTCGACGGTCCACTCGACGTTCATCATCGAACGGACCTACGCAGCAAGCCCGGAGCGGGTGTTCGCCGCATGGTCCGACCAGGCTGCCAAGGCGCAGTGGTTCGGGCCCGGAGAGAAGCACGCCGAGTCGTACTCGCTGGACTTCCGTGAGGGAGGCCGCGAGCACCTTTCGATCCCAACGCCCGACGGCGCGGTCTACAGCTTCGACGCCGTCTACGCGGACATCGTGCCCGCGCAACGGATCGTCCACACTTACGACATGCACCGCGACGACGCCCGGATCTCGGTGTCGGTCGCGACGATTGAATTCGAGGCGGTAGGCGATGCGACCCGGCTGACCCTCACCGAGCAGGGCGTGTTCCTCGACGGTCTCGACGCACCGGCCGAGCGCGAGCACGGCACGAACGCGATGTTGGACGCGCTCGGAAGTCACCTAGATCGCAGGGAGCGATGATCCGCCGCAGGCGAGCTTGGCCACACACCTGTAGCCGAGATGACGCAGCGTGTTGAACAAAGTCTCGCCCTGGTTATCATGCGCTCCCACGTCACGACCACCTACAGGAGCCGCGTGAAGTCAGCCACCAACCTACGGGCGGTCGCGCCGTTGATCCTGGCTCGAGTCCTCGTTCCGCTCCTGATTCTCGCTTCGACGACGCTCTGGTCGAGCGTCGCGTCGGCTGGTGCTACACGGCCGGCGGTGACAACGCCCGCCGCCAAGGATCTCGAGGGTGCGATGATGGTCCCCCCCGCGCTAGGCGGTGCCGATCCGCATCAGCGTGGGCGCAGCGAGCCCGTCCTCGCCGGAGACCGTGACGCTGAGAGTGGCATCGATCCGGCAGCTGCGGGAGTCTGCACCCGGCCCCACGGGCTCGCCCGACCCACCGTTCCAAACCAAGGCGCCGGCCTGAATGTGATGTCCGGCGCGCGAGCAACAGGTCTCGAAGAGGACCGGTCGGCCGCGGACGGGTCGCTCGGCATTGGCAGTCTCCGGGAAGAGTCGCGGTGAATGCGAGATGACGTCTTCACTCGCCTGCGTCACCGCGGCGGAACCACGGCCGACGCGAGCGGCACGGGCCGGATCCGCGGTGGCACTCGGACGGTGCGAGCGCCCCGGCTCACCGTGCCGCCATCATCGGCCCAGATCCGCCGGCAGTCCTGCATGCCGGCCTCCAGGCCGGCCCGCATCTCGGGACTGTTCTCGAGCTCGGGCTCGGCCTGCGGACCCGTGGGGGGGAAGTTGCGCCAGGTGAAGGCGACAATGCTCTGGGCGCCGTAGGCGCAGAACGCCGCGGTCTGCTCGGCCACCTGTGCTGCCGTCGGTGGAACGCCCTCCCAGGCCTGTGGGGAGCCGATCACCGGCGTCGTGGCAGGGTCCCAGCCGCGAAGGCGCAGCTCCGCAAGCATCACCGGCATCGTCCACTGCATCGAGAAATCACTGACCGGTGCATGATGGGCGAACGAGTAGATGTAGAAGTCGACCATGTCGCAGGCGGTCCGGGTGAAGTTGAGCAGTTCTTGCCTGGCGAAGTGCCCGATCGAGGCGAAGTCGTGCTCGTAGTGGCCGGACCCGTCCGCAGCCTGGAAGTCGAGCGAGCCGCCGAACCCGCAGATGGTCGGCCGCGGGTGGGCTAGCGTCAGGTTGTCCGCCGCCACCATCGCGTGGACCTGCTCGAGGATGCCGGCGATGTTTCCGATGTAGTCGTCGAGTACGTAGTAGCCGACCACGCTGCTGTTGTGATGCTGCTTGGCGATCTCATGTCGCACCGCGGCGAGGAACGCCTGCTCGTCGGCGGAGTCGACCGGGCATGGAGCGGTGCTGCTGTGACACTGGTAGTGCCCGAAGAACCGCTCCTCGAGATTGGCAACCCGAGGGTCGATGTAGCGAGTACGGCCGTCGCCCGGGCGTTCGATGTGGTTGGTGAGCGCGAGCGTCAACCCGGTCTGCTCGAACAGCCGCCGCTCGGGCGGGAACACCGCGTACGCACCACCCTGATGCAGTACGAGCGGCCAGCGACGGACGAACGCCCGCTGGACCCGGCGGCTGAAGAACAGGGGCGATCGACGGCTCAGGATCAGCGGTGAGCGGCGACCCCCGAGTGCGGATGCCCCGCCCGCGTCCGCGGTTCCCGAGCGCAGGCGGGGCACGGCCGCCCCGCAGCCCGCGAGCGCCGCGACGATGAGCACGGCAGCGAGCGCCAGCAGGCGACGCGCGGTCACGCCGTCGAATGGCCTCGGATTCCCGTTCCCCGTCTTCTCCACCATCTCCGAGTCGCATTCAAGCGCGTCGGCGGACCCAGCGGTTACGTGCGGCGACGCCAATCGGAATAGTCACAGCGGAATAACACGAGCATCACGAGTTGAGATCAGCGTCACACCGGGATATCGATCGCGTCAGCGTGGCGATCGGGCTGGCCAGCCATCTGATGCCAGGCTTTGGCAAGCAGCTGGACACCGTGGATGATCTGCTGCGGCGGGCTGCCCGCGCTGAGGCGGAGATGACCGCTGAACCGGTCGTCGGGCGCCATCGCGCCGCCGGTCGTGACGGCGACGCCGTGGCGGAGCGCCAGTTGCGCAAAACGGTCGGCGTTGCCCCATGGCATCGCGGCCCAGACGCACCAGCCGCCGCGGGGTTCGTCGAAGCTCCAGTCCGGCAGATGCCGTCGGAGCTGTTCAACGAGGACAGCGAGACGGTCCTGGGCGGCTGCGCGGGTGGGTGCGGTGAGGCGATCGAAGTCGTTGAAGATCATCATCGCCATGGCCTGTTCCAGGATCGGTCCGCCGAGGTCCATGGCTGCACGCAGTCGGCCGAGCCGCTGAACCATCTCCGGGGCCGCGCGAATCCATCCGAGGCGGAGACCTGCCCAGTAACACTTGCTGAGCGATCCGATCGAGATGACCTGCTCTTGGGAGATGGCCGATAGGTCGGGGGGGAGTGGCTGAGAGGTCAGCTCGGACATCGCAGTGTCCTCGATCGTCAGCACGCCTCGTTGTTGCGCGATCCGCAAGACTTCGCGCCGCCGCTGCTCGCTCATGGTCGTACCGGTCGGGTTATGACAGCTCGGCACCAGATAGAGGAATCGGACCGGACCGGCGCCGAGGGCGTGCTCGAGTCGGTCGCGCAAGACGCCGGCGTGGTCACGCTCGAGCGCGTCGATCCGCGCGCCGGCGCGAGAGAAGACCTCGATTGCGCCGGGATAGGTGGGTGCCTCCACCAGCACGCGGTCGCCGGGGCGCAGCAGGCCAGTAGCGATCAGCGAAAGCGCTCCCTGCCCTCCGGCGGTCACGAGGATCTGCTGCGGCTCGGTCGGCCCCGCACGGCGAGCGGAAAGATGCTCGGCGATCGAGGCGCGCAGCGCCTCAGCGCCCAGCGGCGCGTACCCGTGGCAGGGGAACAGGCGCATCGCGTCGAGGAGGCTCACGCGGGCGTCTGCAAGCAACTCGGGCGATCTCAGGGCCGCCATCGACATATCGATCGGCGCCTGGTCGGGATCCATCAGCTTCGAGAACATCGGCGCTTCGTGGGTGCCTGCGCTCGGGCGCGAAACGCTGAGGAAGGTGCCGCTGCCGCGACGCGAGCGCGCGAGCCCCCGTACCCGGAGCGCGTCATAGGCGGCGATGACAGTCCCGCGACTGACACCGAGATGCTCGGCCAATTCCCGTTCCGCCGGCAGCCGCTGAGCGCCTAGCAGTCCGTAGGAGACACAGTCAGTGATCGCATCGGCCAGCCTTGCATAAAGTGGACCCCTTCGGCTCATCCAATCGCCTAGCCTTGCAGATAGATCGCCAGATTGGATCACCTCGACCCTATATTTGGTCCTAGTATCGGCCACGGTCAAGTCCAATACTGCACGCATGCGGTCGCTACGTCAAGGCCATCATCGATCCGAGCACGCGGCGGCCGGCTTCGAGACACCCGCATTCGTCGCCCCACCGGTACTCACCCTGCGCGTGGCTACCTTTCGGGATCTTCCCCGGATCGCCCGGCTCGCCGCGCTCGACAGCTCACGGCCGCCTGTGCCGCCTGTGCTCACAGCCGAGCTCGACGGCGAGATCTGCGTCGCCGTCTCACTGATCGACCTCCGCACGGTCGCCGATCCCTTTCGCCACACCACCGAGGTGCGGGCAATCACACTGGCCCGGGCGCGGCAGCTACTTGGCGAGGCCTCCCCGCAAGTCCGAAAGGCCCGGCGCGTGGGTGCTCGGCAGAGAACCGCAGATCCGTCGCCTAGAGCGCAGCGCGCGACGTGATCCCGATGCCCAACCATCACCCCGACGGATCCAAGCGAAGTAGTCTCCCCGAACTGCTCGCCGACGCTCACCGCGACGACATGCTCAGAGCCGCTGCCCGGTCGCGGCTCGCCGCCCAGGCCCCGCGGGTACGACGCCGCCGCCTGCGTGCCGTCCTTCTCCTCGCGCTCGCGCGAGTCATCCGCGCACCCCTCCGGAGGAGCTCGGCACGCGTCGATGATCCGAACGGACGCAGATCGAGTAAGGACCTCGTGCCAGACGCAAGCCACGAGAGCGAGGTGCAATGTCTAGATTAGTCGGGCTGATCAAGGGCTTTCCGGGTCATCCGTCCCATCCCCCGCTGACCGATGCCAGTATCGGCGCCTACACGGTTGCTACCGCGATGTTCGTCCTCGGCGCGCTCGATATTCAGCGACCACAGATGGCGTACGGCGCTCTGCTCGCCCTTTCCGGCGGTCTGATCGTCGCCGTGCCGACAGCCCTCACGGGCCTGATCGACTGGTCTGGGATGCAGAAGGGCACGCCAGCGCGTCGCGTGGCCACCTGGCATCTGTTTGTGATGCTCACGGCAACCGTTCTCTTTGCAGCCACGTGGCTGCTGCAGCGGCCGGGTTACGTCCACGACACTGTGAAGACGAGCGCTTGGATCGTGGCGATAGCGGCAGAGCTATTGCTCGCGATCGGCGGGTACCTGGGAGGAACGATGGTCTTCGTCTACGGGCAGAGGGTGACCGACGCCAGGGCCCGCCCGATCAGCGTCAAAGACGCCCTGACACCGACGCTCAGAAACGAACACCACGCTCCGATAGACGCATCCCGGCTCCGATGAGGGAACACTGTGGCATCACGTCCAGATACAGGCCTGGCGTGTGAAAGAAGGCGTTGACGCGCTTGGCGTCGGACGCGAACTGTCGCATTTGCGCCGATGTTTCACTTGTCTCCGGGTGCCGTCTCGGCACTCGCCCCGGTGGACCGCGATCAGCCGACTCGCGCCCGCTCTCGCACGATCCTAAGGTTGCTTGTCCGCGCCTCGAGGCGATCCATCGCGGCGGTGAGGTCGGTGGGGACTGGTTCGGTCGTCCAGCGTTTGCCGATCCGCCTGACCTGCCCGCGACGCTCGAGGTCCTGCAGCCTGGCGAGTGTCTTGTCGTTGTTGAGGCCGGCCGCGCGGGCGGCAGTCGCCGTCGAGAACGAGCCGGGCAGCTTTCCCAGCGCCGTCTGGAGGCGATCCGGACGATCTTCGGGGGGGCGTACGCCGGCGTCCGGCTTGGCCGATTGGGGCGGCTCGCGGGTGGCGGGAGCGGGTTTGGGCGCCGGCGCGGGCTTACGTACGGCCGGCCGCTGGTCCGCGACCCGCACTCGGCAACTGGCGCACAGGACGACGGGCTCGCCGTCGGGGGGACGGACGACCTCTAGCCGGCGCCATCGGCGCCCGGAGTCGCACACGCTGCAACGGCGTCCTGCGCGTTCGATCTCGTTCAGGTCTTCGGTGTTTAGCATCGTTCTACCCTCACCTTAGAAGGTCGAGGCGCGCGACCTACGCGAGAGCGTCGCCGACGCGGGTGGTTCAGCTCCGGCGGCGCGATCGATCGAGGCGGGCGACCCTGCCCGAAAGTCGGACCCTCGAGGCGGTCGGCCGCGTTCCCGAAGCCCTATCGCTCGTCCGTTTGCCAGCCAAGCGCGTGGCGACGGGCGCCGGATCCCGGGTTGAGCACCCGATCATGCCGACGAGTGCTCGGCAGCGCAGAAACGCGCTAGGTTCGAGAGGTCATGCGCGCCTACTTCCGTAACGCCCCGCGCTTGGGGGGCTCGCCGCTGCGACTGCTCGCGCTCCCGCTGGTGGTTGTGTGGGGGGCATTGGCGATCTTCTTCTGGATCTGCCTCGGCGTGTGGATCGTCGCCCGGTTCACGACACAGCAGGCGCAGCGGGGCTGGCGCGCCTGGCAAGCGCACCGCTCCGCCTGACCCATCAGCCCCGTCCACCCTCTGCGGTTATCCGTGGGCGTGCAGCTTGACAGTCCGTGTCGAAGGTCGAGCGTGTGTGCAGAATCACAGATTCCAGCGCGTCGTATGACATGGTGCGTGATCTCGTTGGAGCGAACAGTGAGCGCATAACTCGTTGCAGCAGACAGCCACCACGAGAAGGGGCCGGGACGATGTTGAAGTGATCCTCGGGCGCGGCACAATGGAGGCGCGGTGGCGTGCGATTGGCTCCTGATCGACGGATCGAGCTGGACTTTCCGGGCCTACTACGGCGTGCCCGCGACCGTCCGAGCGCCCGGTGGACTTCAGGTGAACGCGATCCAGGGTTTCCTCGAGACTCTTGGGCGCCTGATCGCGCGGCGGCGGCCGCGGCACGTCGCTGTGGCCGATGACGAGGCGTGGCGGCCGGCGTGGCGCGTGAATCTCATCCCGACATACAAGTCCCACCGCGTTGCCGAGCCGGTGCCTGCCGGGCTCGCGCCACAGATTCCGGTGATCCGTGACCTGCTCGAGTCGATCGGGATCGACATGGTGGGTGTAGCCGACCACGAGGCTGAGGACGTGATCGCCACCTGGTGCAGACTCGCTCCCGGTTCGGTCGAGATCGCCAGCGGCGACCGCGATCTGTTCGCGCTGGTCGAAGACCCGCGGGTGCGCATCCTGTATCCAGAGAAGTCGGGGCTGGCCGTGATCGACGAGGACGAGGTAACCCGTCGCTACGACGTTCCGGGCCGCCGATACGCCGACTTCGCGATCCTACGCGGAGATCCCTCGGACGGTCTCCCCGGACTCAAGGGAGTCGGCAAGGTCACAGCGGCCGAGATGATCCGGCGGTATGGCGACATCGCCGGCGTCCTGCGCGATAGGCCGCTTCGTGACGCGGATCGCGATTATCTCGCGCGCGCGATGAGGGTGGTGCCGCCCGTGGCCGATTTGCCGATCGCTCTCCCGTCCGGCCGGCGCGACGCCTATCCCGCGGACGAGCCGGCGATGCGATCCCTCGCCGCGCAATACGGTGTGCGCGAGTCGTGCGAACGCGTTCTTGCCGCCCTAGTAGTGCAGCACTAGCGAGCCTCGCCACAGGTCGCGGCAGACCCGATCAGTCCGCGTACTCGTCCTTGCGCCAGGCGCGGGGCTCCTCGGACCCGGCCTTTGGCGTTCGCTTGAGCAAGAACGAATGGTAGGGCGCGACGAACGGATCGGGTGCCGTCACCGTATAGGTGTGGTACACGCTTTCGTTCTCGCGCGCGAAGGCGATGAAGCTCGGGGCCTCGCGAAGGGCGTCCTCGAGCTTTGCTCCGATCTGGCGCCCCCAGTGCTCGAGCCACTCGGGAGGGGTGTCGATCATCTGTGTGAGCTCGGGGATCCCCTGTGCCTGCTCGGGCGTGAGGGCGAGGCCGAAGTCGAACGGGAACTCCGTCCCATACGTCGAGACGTAGGGGAATTGCCAACCCATCCGCTGTTTGTATGCGATCAGACGATCGATCGGCGCTCGCGAGAAGCAGATCAATGTCACATCGCGGTGGCTCAGATGCACGCGTGTAGCGCCGAGCTCGTCCCCGAGGTTCGAACACCCGGGGCAGGCGCCGAGTTCGTAATCCGGCCCGTACATGATGTTATAGGCGAGTAGCTGCGAGCGGCCGTCGAAGAGCTCGGCGAGCGTCTTCTTCCCGTCCTCGGTGTCGAATTGGTAGTCCTTCTCCACCGGGACCCAGGGAAGCCGGCGCCGCTGCTCGGTGACCTTCTGGTCGAGCTTGGCGTGCTCGGCCTCGAGCTTGGCGAGCTCGTCGCGGGCCGCCTGCCATTCCTCGCGCGATCCAATCTTGTAATCGAGCATCGTTACCTCCTGTGGCGTTCGTCACGTCGGGGTGGGCGGGGGGCGTGGACCGTCGGGGGGCCGACGGTCGCCACACCTACGTAGAGACCGTGGCGCCACGCCAAACTCATCGCAGTTACAGGACGTGGGGAATGAGCATCTTCGTGCTGGTTCTGTATGCCGCATACGCCACGGGAAATGTTGCGGTGAGGTTCTTCTCCTCCACGGATGCGCAGTAGTAGAAGTACGCACCCAGGATCACGACGATGATGACGCCGAGCAGATTCGTCGCGAGGGCGGTGCCAAGGAGCGCGGCCAAGAGTCCCGAGTAGATCGGGTGGCGGACGAACCGGTAGGGACCGGACGTGACGAGCTCCGGCTCGGCCTTCTGGGTCATCGGCATCCCCCAGTTGCGCCCAAGACGGACCCGAGCCCAGATCGCCAGCGCGATCCCGGACGCGAACACAACGGCCCCGATCGCGCCGAGGATCGGACTGTGTACGGCCAGGCTCCCGCCGCGGAAGACGCGGACCAGAAGGACGACCGACAGAGCGGTGACGCCATTTAGGGGACTCCTCTCCGTTTGGGGGTGAATCCCGGGTCTGGGCGGCGGTCGTTGACGTTTGAGGCAGTGCCGGCTCTGCCGGCGATCATTGTCAGATAGCGGGGCCGAAGCGCGGGTCAAGCGGCCGGA
>Ga0302325_10006188_pt1 | contig 26976 bp, 22 predicted proteins | sample Palsa_T0_2_FD_201948 | JGI IMG/M metagenome (GOLD analysis project Ga0302325, IMG submission 201948) | Peat permafrost microbial communities from Stordalen Mire near Abisko, Sweden - Palsa_T0_2 | ecosystem: Environmental > Terrestrial > Soil > Palsa > Peat permafrost | place: Sweden: Abisko... | reverse complement strand
GACTCGGGGCCACCGTGACTGCCTACGTCTTCGATGTAGAGCGCTCTCATCTCCTACTCCATACCGGTTTATCCCGGCGCTTTCCCAGACACGTCCAGACGCCGACGGAGCCCGCAATTATTCCTGCGCGGGCCGTTAGCCGATCGCCCGCTTGCGCATCGCCGCAGGGTCGAGCACGGTGATCGCTCGCCGGTCGGTCGCGATCCAGCCCAGAGTCCGCATCAGCCGAAGCGCGCGAGAGACAGTCTCGCGGGTCGCACCGGTCCAGCTCGCGAGCTCGTCCTGACTGAGCGAGAGATCGATCCGCCGCCCCCCCGCGGCCGGGACCCCGTGCTCCTCGGCGAGCTCCAGCAGCCGTTTCGCCACGCGGCCGATGCTGTCGTGGGTGGCGAGATCGATCCGGTCTCGGTCGGCCTCCGCGAGGCGCCGCACGAGCATGCGGATCAAGATGAGGCCCACATCGGGGTGCTCGGTGAGGAACGCGCGAAACTCCTCACCGCTGAGGGCGCCGACCACTACATCGTCGACCGCCATCACCGTCGCCGTGCGGCGGATTCCACCGAGAACCGCCATCTCGCCGATCAGCTCGCCGCTCCCGCGGATCGCAAGCACGACCTCGCGGCCACCCGCGCCCGCCGCGATCAGCTTCACACGACCCTCGAGCACGACGATCACCTCCTCGCCCGCCGCGCCCGCGCGTAGGATCGGTGACGATTTCGAAGCGACCCGGCGACGCATGCGCTGGAGCAGCGCGTCGGCGTCAGCTGCGCCGAGCTGTCTCAGGAACGGCACCTGCTGGGGCTCGAATGGATCTCTGCTCGTGGACGTCATCGCCGTGAAAGCCTCAGCTGGACCGGACGCGCCGACGCGCCAGCGCAGCCAGCCCCACCGCAGTGGCCACCGCGCCGAGGACGATCAGCCCGACGGTCCCGGCATCGCCGAACATGTCCGCCACCGGTGGCCCGATCAGGAACCCGCCGAGCCCGATGCCGAGGGCCCAGATTGCGGCCGACAAAGCATTCGCGGGAAGGTAGACGGGCCACGGCACGCGATGGATCCCTGCGACCCATGACGGCGTCAAGATCACGGCGATCACAACGCGGCGCTTGAAGATCTGCTCGCCTCGGGCAAGCGTCTTCTTCCGTGCATTCCGGAACGGGCCGCGCGCGGTCAGCACCGCCCGCCCGGCCTTGTGGCCGATCATCCAGCCGATTATCCCGCCCGTGTTGGCGCCGAGCCATGCGATCAGCAGGACCTCGGTCAGATCGAGCCTGTGCTTGGCGGCGAACACCGCAGCGGCGATCAGCAGCGGCTCGCCGGGGCCGATCCCAGCGATCCAGCTCACGGCTGACGCTGCTCCGAGGCCGGCGTAGTCGAACGGTGGCCCGTGGAATCGGTGGAAGTGCAGGCGAAGGTGTATGGGGAGGTGGAGATGGAGCGCTCCCACCACCAAACCGGCGATCGACTGGACGGTCATCACACTCCTCGATCGTCGCATACCCCTTGCCTTGCCAGTGCCGGTGGTCCGGTCTCAGCATCGCCTGCGTCCTTCAGGCCTTGGCCTGTTTATGGCCTGTTTATGCGGCGAATGCGGGGCTTTCGACACGATGACACGCCACGCGACGCGGAGCCATTTATCCGTATGTCCAGGTGGGTGCTCCGTTTGCTGGACGCGAGGCCATAGAACCCTCTTTTGAGCTGGACAAAGCTCCGGCCACCAAAAAATAGGGCCGATTGGGCCAGGGGGGTCGGTCGGCTCGGCCGCCGCGCAGCGGTGGGCTACTGCCCTCCCCCGGCACAAGGAGATCAATGCTTCCATTCACCGGTGTACCCCCGTGGCTCAACCCCGGAGACAACGCGTGGCAGCTCACCGCAGCCACTCTAGTCGGGCTCATGAGCGTCCCTGGTCTGGCCGTCCTCTACGGCGGCGTCATGCAGAAGCGCTGGTCCATCAACAGCATGATGCTCACGTTCGCCACATTCTCGATCGTGCTCATCGTCTGGGTCCTGTGGGCCTTCAAGATGGGCTTCGGTCATCCGATCGGCCATGGAACCGGTTTCTTCTCGACATTCATCGGGAAACCGGGGAATGTCCTGACCCAGTCACAGGAGCAGGGACGGGCGAACATCCCGTTGCTCAGTGGGGCATCGCCGAACTTCAGATTCCCGGAATCCTCGCTCGTCTACTTCCAGTTCGTGTTCGCAGCGATCACGCCGATCCTGTCGCTGGGCTCGGTCCTCGGACGAATCAACATCAAAGCGTGGATTCCGTTCTGTGCCCTGTGGATCACCTTCGTCTACGCGGTCGACGCGTTCCTGATCTGGGGCGGCGGCTGGTTCGCGCACAAGGGCGCGCTCGACTTCTCCGGCGGCTACGTGATCCATCTCTCGGCCGGCGTGACCGGATTCGTCGCGGCGGCGGTGATCGGGCCGCGACTACAGAGAGACCGGGAGATCGACGCGCCCAACAACGTGCTGATGGTCGCGACCGGTGCGGGATTACTGTGGCTGGGTTGGAACGGGTTCAACGGAGGGGACCCGTACTTCGCGGGCGCAGCGGCTTCCGCCGCCGTGCTCAACACCAACCTGTGCACGGCCGTCGCATTCCTCGTCTGGGTCGTCTGGGACTACGCCACCGGGCGCAAGCCGTCGCTGATCGGCGGCGTCAACGGGATGATAACCGGCCTCGTCTGTATCACGCCGGCGGCGGGCTACGTGAACGGGTTCGGGGCGATGGCGCTGGGGGCGATCGGGTCGACGCTCGTCTACATGTCGCTGAACTACCTCAGCCGGGTACGGCCGTTCCGTTACGTGGACGACACGCTGGGAGTCATCTACACGCACGGAATCGCCGGCCTAGCCGGCGGACTGATGACGGGTATCTTCGCCGACCCGCACATGATTGAGGCGTTCGGCGCGACCGGTAGCACGAAGGGCGACGCGACTTCGTTCGCAGGCGTCATCTACGGCAACTGGACGCTGCTCAAATGGCAGCTCCTCGCGGGGCTGTTCGTGATCGCGTTCTCGGCCGTGATGACGTTCATCCTGCTGAAGCTCGTCGGGATCTTCATCCCGTTGCGGATGAAGGAAGAGAACATGGAGATCGGCGATGTCGCGGAGCACGGCCACGAGGTGTACCCGTCCGACGTCCCGTCGCTCGGGTTCTCGGGCGATGCTCCGGGCCTCGCGAAGGGCGCTGCCGGGGCGGCTCCGTCGACCGCATGATCATCGGGTCGGGGAGCTCCTGCGTTCACGCGCGAGCATGGTAGAGCGCGCCCGGCCGCTTCAGAGCGATTCGCCAGAGGAGAACCGGGCGGCGGACGAAACCGCCGCCCGGTCCACCCCCCTGACGATGGTCTCCGGCGTGGTTGCGGGCGATGACCTTGATCAGGTGGCTGCCTCGGCGTCGAGAGCGCTCTCGCGTCCGGTCGCGATCTCGATTCCCACACTCGGGGAGCCGGTGGTATTTCCGCTCGGATCGATCTCCGAGGATGACGTGCGAGCGATCGTCGCGCACGCGGCGGCCGTGATCCGGGGAGAGCTGCCCGCCCCGCCCGCGGTCGTCGCGGAGGCGGTCGAAGTGCGGCGTGGCGAGGAGGTCGTCGGGATCGTCGCGGCCGCCCGTCGGGCCGGCGAGGGCGACGTTGACTCCGAGCTGCGAGCGTGGCTCGAGGCCGGGGCCGCCGCGGCCGCCGTCGCGGCAATGATGCGCGATACCCAGGAGGGCGGGCTCGAGAAGTCTCGACGAGCACTGTTGCAGTCCCTCCGCGCCGGCCCCCCCGGGGACGTCGCGCTGTTCGTGGACCACGCGCGGCGGCTCGGCTTCGACCTTAGCTCCGGAGCCGTGGCGATCTGCGCCGAGCCTCGGAGCGGCGCAGGGACCCCTGACCTGCGTGACCTCACCGCCGGACATCGAACGCTCGTCGCCGACGTCGGGAGCGGCCGCCTCTGTGGGTTGGTGCCGCTCGGCGCATCCCTGCCCGACGGCGGCGCCGAGGCGCTGGCGGCGGAGCTGACCGGCTACGGCATGCACGTCGCCCTGTCCACTGCCAATCGCGATGCCGCAAGCCTGCACAACGCGCTGCGCGAGGCTGAGATCTTGGTCGAGCTGAACGTGGCGGTTGCCGGCCAGGAGGAGACCTACCGTCTACTGATCGGAATCCTGCTCAGAGATCCCGACCAGCTCGCAGCGCTCCGCACGGGGACGATCGCACCGTTGACGGCCTACGACACCGAGCACGACACCGATCTGGTCGCGACGCTCGAGGCCTTCCTCGCCCATCACGGTTCGACGACCGACACGGCCGAGGCGATGAGCCTCCATCGGCACACGGTCGGCTACCGCCTCGCGCGCGTGCACGAGGTCTCGGGCCTCAGCCCGTATGAGTCCGACGGGCGGGAGCGGCTCGGTCTCGGCCTCAAGGCACATCACATCTTGGATGCCAATTCGCGATTGTCCTAGCCTCTCGCGGGTAGACACACCCGATTGACGGGAACGAGGTCCGGTGAGAGGATCGGCGGCGTGGCAACGGCTGAGCCAGGATGACGTGGTTTCGGCGTGTGGTCGCGTTCGTTGCGGCGCTGGCGTGCTGCGGTGGTAGCGCGCTCGCGGTCGCTACCGATGACGTGGCCGCTTCGCGGGTCGCGGTTTTCGGGCATCTCGGGTTCGTCTCGCCATCGGGGGTTGCCGGGGTGTTCGTCGGCTGCTTCGGCGCCAACGCTTGTTCCGGCCGGCTGACGATCCGGCACGACGGCGTGACGATCGGCCAGCGCGACCTCGAGGTCGTCGGCGCCGACGGCGGCGGCATCGTCCACGTCAAGCTCAGCACGTCCGCCCGCGCGTCGCTCGCGCGCGGCCCTCTCAGCGTGACCGTCAGGGTCGCCGACGTGGATGGCCCGCAGGCGAGCGCTCAGGTCGACCTCGTGCCGTTCGGAACCGCGGCTGGGATCTCTGGCGTCGCGAGGGCGTTCAGCGCCGCGGCGCCCTCACGCATCGAGATCTTCGGTCACACAGGGTTCGTGAACCCGGGCGGCACGACTGGCGTCTTCCTCGGCTGCTTCGGCGCCACCGAGTGCGCCGGTGCGATGACTCTCACCGCCGGCGGGACGGTGGTCGGCGGTCGCGGAGCCTTCTACGTCTCTCCCAACGACGGCGGCATCGTCTACGTCACGCTGCGCGCGAACGGGCTGCGGCTCCTCGCCGAGCGCCACAAACTGATGGTCACCGTCTCGGTCGCGGACTCAGTCGGCGGGCGCACAGCCGCCGGCGTCACCTTGGTGCCGTACTTCGGCGACATCGACGATTACGCTCTCGTGACCTCTCCGACGACGGTCGCGCCGGGCTCTCCGGCCACGTTCGACCTTGCGCTGACGAACGCATCATCGCCCGGCTTGACCCTCGGATCGGCGAGGTTCGTAGCGCCATCCGGCTTCAAGGTGCGACAGGCGTCGCTGCCGCGCGGTGCCCACGGTGAGGTAACGGTGGCCCGGAACACGATCGAGCTCCGCAACCTGCTGCTAGCGCAGAATGCAACGTTGCACGTCAGGGTCGCCGCCACCGCCCCGGCGCGATGCAAGATCACTTCGTCCGCGTGGGGCTCGGCCGCATGGGAGGGCCGTGACTTCAACGTCCAGTCGCTGAACCGCGAGAGTTCGCGAAGCACCGCGAGGTCGATGGTGAGCGGGCCATGCGGCCTGCGATTCGTCACCGAGCCCGCCGGCGCCGCCGTCAACGAGCACATCACGGGCGCCGGCGCAGATCCCTCGGGGAGGCCGGTGAGCGTGGAGGTCGTGGACGGCGGGGGGAATGTCGTGGCCTCGTCGACTGCATCGATCACGATCGCCGTCCGCGACAACCCCGGGAACGCCCTGCTGGGCGGGACCACGACGGTCCGCGCCGTCCACGGCGTCGCCAGATTCGGTGATCTGACGTTGAGCAAGCCCTGGGACGGCTACCGGCTGAGGGCAGCGAGCCAGAAGCTGCCGGCTGCGACCTCGAAGCCGTTCGGCGTCAGCTCGACGACGACGACCTGCACCCAGGATCAGAGCTGCCAGACCACGCTGAGCACGGCCGCGAGCGACTTCCAGGTCACCGCACAAGCCGATCCGAGTAAGCCGAACGCGGGAACCCTCAGTGAGTCGGTCGACGTCGGGACGCCCCTCCAGTGCCCGGGCTACGCGCAGCTCGACCCGAACTGGTGGGAGTTCTCGATGAGCTCTGCCAACCGCAGCAAGACGATCCTCAACACGCTCAAGGTGCCGTTGCTACCGCTCTCGGGACCGCTCGACGCGATCCTCAATCTGACCCAGGCGTGCCTCGGCACGACCGCCGAGTTCACGACGAAGTCGGGGCAGCCGGCGCCCGCAGGCACGCTGCCGGATGGCTCGAGTGGGTTCATCGGGCTGCTGCCGGACTGCCCTGGCCCAGCCAACGACCCTTGCGTTGTCTCGCGCCAGACCGGCTTGGATCTCAGCAACGGGATCGGGTTCGACATCGTGCTGACGCTGTACATCCCGGAGGGCTTCGCGGGCGATCCGTGGTTCCGCGCATAGCGACCGACCGTCAGAGCTGACCGCCCGTCGTCAACCTGACACGACTCTTACCAGCGGGCCGGTGATCGGCACCACCGAGGTCCGGCTTTGGCAGGCGATCGATCCTCAGTCGCGTCAGGATCTCGTCGCGTTCGTGCACGTCGTCGGGCTGCGCCGCGCCCAGCTCGGCGAGGACGTCGGCCGTTGCGGCGATGTCGTACTCCTCTCCTCGCTTCCGCGCCACTTCCAGCCCGCCCAGCAACTCGCGCTTGGACGCGTCGGTCCTTCCAAGACGGCACAGAGCGATCCCGACGATGCGGCGGAGCAGCGGTACATATCTGTCTGCACCGTCGAGCTCGTCCTCGGCGATCTGGAGCGCGCGCGTCGGGTCTCCGGCGAAGGCTTCCGCTTCGGCGATCAGGGCGCGGGCAAAGCCCGTGTACTCGCCGATCCGGAACCTGCGAAGGTCGAGCATCGCGGCCTCGAGCAACGGCAACGCCTCCTGATAGCGACCGTCGCGCAGAGCCAGCCGGCCGAGCAACAGGCTGACGAACGCGACGCTCTGCGGCTCCTTCGTCGCGGTCCAAACGCGCAGTGCCCGCTCGAAGTGACCCTGGGCCTCGCCGAGGTGCCCCTGATCGGAGAGGATCTCCCCGACGTTGCAATCGGTGTACGCGACGTCGCCCGGCTTGCCCGCGCGTTCGCTGCACGCGCCCGCCTTGCGATACAGCTCGACGGCGTCATCCCATCGCCCCTGGAAGTAGGCGAACCCGCCGAGGTTGTTGAGGACCGTCGACTCGTGCTCAGGGTCGCCGAGCTGCTGGTATATCTCGAGCGCTCGCCAAGAATGCCTGGCCTGATCGGGACGCCCGAGCTCGACCAGGGCCATATCGAGGGAGTAGCAGGCGCGGGCGAGCGCGCCCAGTTCGCCGACCGAGCCCGCTTCCGAGATCGTCCCGCGGCACAGGGCTGCCGCCTCGGCGAACCGGCCCTGGCGGTTCCTGACGCCGGCAAGATACGAGCGCAGCCGGGAGCGCCAGATCGTCGCTTCGTCCGTATCGAGCCCGTCGAGATACCGCAACCCCCGGTTGAGCCAGCGGACGGCGGCCGTTAGAGACTTCCTGACTTCGTCGACCTCCGCGTGACGGTGGCAGAGCCGGGCCTGCGCGGGCGGGTCATCGCCTAAGAGCCTCCGCGCCTCTCTCAGGGCATCGGTCGCCGCGTCCGGCTCGCCGGTGCAGCGCAAGGCGTCGCCGAGCTGTTCCCAGGCGTGTGCGACCGCCGCGACTCCGGACGCCTGCGCCGCCATCCCGCCCGCCCGCGCCGCCTCGATCGCTCGCCGGTACAGACGCGCCGCGTCGGCGTGCGAGAAGCGCGCGGTCGCGCGCTCCGCACCGAGCATCGCGTAGCGATGTGCACGAGCGTAATCCCCGGCCAGGAGCCAGTGCAGCGACAGCACCGCGGGGTCGGCGTCCGGGTCGCGCCCACGATCGCGCTCGAGGCTACCGGCGACCGCCGCGTGCAGGACCCGCCGCAATTTGAACGGCAGGCTCGCGTAGGCCGCCTCCTGGAGCGCCGGGCGCCTGAAGCGGACGTGTCCGTCGCGGTCGCGCGCGAACACGCCCGCCAGTCGGTCCCAGACGTCGTCCTCGGGTAGCGGCAGGTCGGGCGAGAGCACGTCGCCCAGGCGTCGAGGGTGAAAGCTCAGCCCGAGCACCGCGACGCGTCGGACAAGCGCGCGATCCCCCGGCTCGAGCGCGTCGATCCGGCCCATCGCGGCGGCGCCGACGCTGTCGGGCAGGGTGTAGCGGCCCGATGCTGCCGCCGCGAGCAGATCGAGCAGAAACTCGGGGCTACCGTCGGCCCGCTCGATCGCTAGGCCGACGACGTGGCGAGGCAGCTCGGCGGCATCCGGTGCGGAGTCGGCGAGCAGCTGGGCGTCCCCCGGCGAGAGCGGACCGAGCTCGATCCGCTGTGACTGAGCGCAGCCGGCGAAGCCGCCTGTCGCTTCGCGGCGTGTGACGAGAACGACCCAGGCGGAGGAGGCGATCTCGAGCTCGAGCGCCTCGAGCAGCGCCGCGGAGGCCGCGTCCATGAGGTGGGCATGCTCGAGCTCGAAGATCGTGGGCACGACCAGGTCCCGTGCCAGGAAGCGGAGCACCACCTCGTGCAGCTTCGTCGCGCGAGCCTCGAGCGCGAGCTGATCGACCTCGGCGCTGGGCGGAGCGCTGAGGCCGAGCGCGATCGCCAGCAATGAAAGCCACGGGAGCAGATCGGGCTGCCGGCGCTCGAGCTCGGTCCGGAGCTGAGCGAGTACAACCACTTCGGAGTCCTCCGAGCCGACTCCGAGCAGCTGCCGCATCGGGTCTCGCCACGCGATGTACGGGGTCTCGCGCGTGTACTGCTCACAGGTGCTGTCGATGAACCGCATCGCCTCGGCGAGCTCGCGGGCCTCGCTCAGCAGTCGCGACTTGCCGCTCCCGGCTTCGCCGACGAGCTCGACGAGCGTGCCGGTGCCGCGCCGCGCCGCGCCGATAGCCGAGCGGAGCAGTTCGAGCTCGCTCGCCCGCCCGATCAGCGGCACCCGGCGGCGGGTCGAGCTCGGCGGAGCGACACGACGCGGTGATCCCACGTCCCAGGCCTCGACCGGGCGCTTCTTGCCTTTGGCCGCGAACGGCTCGAGTGCCGTCTCCTGAAAGCTCGTCTGCGACCGGTCGAGAACGCCGCGCGTGGCGTAGAGGTGGCCGAACGGCGCCTTGGCCATCAGCCGCGCGCCAAGGTTGACCGCGTCGCCCATGAGCGCGTAGGTCCGCCGGAACGGCGGACCGATCTCGCCGCTGAATACGTGGCCGCGGTTGACCCCGATCCGTACCGGCAAGCGCGGCGCGGCCTCCAGCACCTGGCGCATCGCGAGCAGGATCCGCTCCTCGTCGTCGCCCACGGTCCGCGGGGCGCCGGCGCTCAACCGGAGCTTTCCGCCGTTGCCGGCGACGTCGGAGTCGAGGAAGCAGACCTCGTAGCGGTCTGCCGCGTCTTGGACGAGCCGCACGAGCTCGTCGAGCGGCTCCGCGGCCGCGCCGGCACCGTGATCGGCGATCAGCTCGTCGAATCCGCCGAACTCGAGGAACGCGACAGTCGCCGTGCGGTGCTCGGGGACTACCGGCGCCGGCAGCAGGTGTGCGCGCACCGCGGTCGACAGGCACGCCGCGACCGCGTCCTCAGGCGGCTGTGCCTGCGGCTCGCGGGCCGGCGGGGCGCCCGCCAGCGGCGGCCGTGCAAGGAGGACGCCGGGACCGCTGGCCGAGCCGATGCAGCCGGCGGGGAGCAGCTCGGCGGTCTCGCGGCTGAGCAGGATCTGGCCCGACGCGGCACCGGTGTCCATCGCGACGACGGTGCTGGCCGCGGGACCGGCGATCAGATACTCGCGATGTGACCCACCGACGAGGAACGTGTCGTATGAGCCGCTGTGCACACCCACCGACATCCGCAGCACGACATTGGTCGAGCCGGCCTGGATCCGCCCGACGCGCCGGAGCGTGCCCCGCATCGCGAACGCCGAAGCGCACGCTCTCCCGGGATGCTCGTCGCCGTCGAACCAAAGCAGCAGCGCGTCGCCGCCGAACTTCAGCATCGAGCCGCCGTGGGCGTAGGCATCCGCCAGCAGTGCCGAGAAGCAGCAGTTGATCGTGTCGACCAAGTGCTCCGCTCCCTCATTGCCTTTGCGCGCCAAGCGCTCGGACAGCCGTGTGAACCCCGACAGGTCGGCGAGCACGACCGTCCCGTCGAGCGTGCGCGCAAGCTCGTCCGGAGCGGCCACGAGGTGCCGTAGCAGTGCACGTGGGACGTAGCGATCAAGCGCGCCGGAGTTCGTCATCATCGTTACCCTGCCAGCAGGTCCCCGGCACCTGGTGGGCGAGTCGCTGGATCGACCCGCCCAGGAGTGTAGTGGCCGCTGTCCCGCCTACCCCAGCACGAGCTCCGCAGCCGTCCGCAGTGTCGTCTGGTCGCCCGCGATCAGGAGCGTCGTGACGATCGAGTCGCGCCAGGCCTCGAGGTCGTGGCGAATCTTCTCCTTCGAGCCGATCAGGGTCAGCTTCTCGATCAGCTCGGTGGGGACGGCGGCCGCGGCCTGCTCCTTGTGGCCCGACAGGTACAGCTCCTGGATCTTCGCGACCTCGGCCTCGTAGCCCATCCGGACCGCGACATTGGCGTGGAAGTTCGCGCCCTTCGCGCCCATGCCCCCGAAGTAAAGGGCGTACATCGGACGCATCGCGTCGGCGGTGCCCTCGATGTCGTCGGTGACGATCAGCGGCACCCCGGCGGTGACCTCGAAGGTCTGCCGGGTTCGGCGAGCGCCGGGCCTGCCGAGACCTTCCGCTAGCGCCTCGCGATAGAACCCGTCGTGGTGAGGCGAGTAGAAGAGCGCCAGCCAGCCGTCGCAGAGCTCGCCGGCGAGCGCGATGTTCTTCGGCCCCTCGGCCGCGAGGAAGATCGGAATGTCCTCGCGGAGCGGGTGGACCGAGGACTTGAGCGGCTTGCCGAGACCCGTCCCCTCTGGCAGCGGTAGCGGGTAGTGGGGACCGTCGTTGGTGACGGGGCCCTCGCGGGCCCAGATCTGGCGCAGAATGCCGATGTACTCGCGCATGCGCGCGAGCGGCTTCGCGAACGGCTGCCCGTACCAGCCCTCGACGACCTGCGGGCCGGAGACGCCGAGGCCGAGGATCAGGCGACCGTTCGAGAGATGGTCGAGCGTCATCGCCGCCATCGCCGTCGCAGCGGGGGTCCGGGCCGAGATCTGGGCGATGCCTGTGCCCAGCTTCAGTCGCTGCGTCGCCGCGCCCCACCAGGCGAGCGGTGTGATTGCGTCAGAGCCGTACGCCTCGGCGGTCCAGAGCGAGTCGTAGCCGAGCTTCTCGGCCTCAGCGATCATCTCCGCCGCGCCGGCGGGCGGGCCGCCGGCCCAGTAGCCGACGTTGATGCCGAGACGGAGGGGGTCTGACATGGCGGCGGGGAGCCTACCGCGGGCCTTGATCTTGATCCTGGCCTGTGCCGCGCGCGCCGCGACTGAGGGCCCGGTCGATCAGGGCGCGAAGGCGGCTCCTGGGTTGTGGCTGGGTCCGCAGCCACTCGTCGTGAGTCGGCAGCCGCCCCGCCTTGCGCGCCGCGATCACGCATTCGGTGTGGGCGTGGCGCCGCCGTGAGCTGTCGCCTTCCGGGGTCAGGAGCACGTGCTCGGACAGCGCCGGGAGGTAACGATCGCAGATCGGACAGCGATAGGTCGCGGGCTTTCGATTCTGCGCCCTGCGGACCGACCACCAGCGAACTCGTTCCTTCTTCGCCATCCGTCCAGCATGCCAGTCGGCGCGTCAGGAATCGGTATCGTCGCTGCTGATGGAGCATCTCGACAAGCGGATCGTGCTGGAGACCGAGCGCTACCGGATCAGCGGGCTGCTGCGCCTGCCCCGAGACGGCTACCGCAGTCGCTTGACCGACTTCCTCAACGCGGCCGAGCGTGACTTCATCGCCCTGACCGACGTCGAGATCGAACCCGTGACCGGGGGCGGGCCGCCCGAGCACCGAGACTTCATCACCGTCGCACGCAGCCACATCGTGCTCGCGGCGCCGATCGAGGGGACCGAAGAGGACGGCTAGGGGCAGCCGGGGCGGGGTCTTCGGCGTGGCGGCTTTGGCGTGGCGGGGGCGGCGAGTTATCCTTATCCGCGCGATGGCGTTAAAGCAAGCACAGGAAGTGTCGAGCGCGAGCCGGGCCGAGAAGCTCCGTGCCTCGCCGCGCATGTTCGACTCCGATCTACTCGACAAGCTCTCGCGCGTGCACCCGAGCGTGCCGCCGATCATCTTCGTGCCCGCGATCATCTTTCTCCTCGTAGAGGGGCTCGTACGCGGTGTCGGTTGGGCTACTCCAGCCTGGCTCATCGGCGGCTACGTGTTCTGGACCCTGACCGAGTACTGGCTGCACCGCGTCGTCTTCCACTTCGAGCCCAAACAGGGAATCGGGGCGCGACTGCACTGGATCATCCACGGCGTCCACCACGACCATCCGAACGATCCCCTGCGGCTCGTGATGCCGCCGTCGGTAAGCCTCCCCTTGGCCGCTCTGTTTCTGTGGGGCTTCTACGCGGTGCTCGGCAGCCCGGCGTTCCTGCCGTTCGGCGCGGGCTTCCTGGCGGGCTACCTTGCATACGACATGCTCCACTACCACGTGCACCATCACACGCCGACCACGAGCCTCGGCAAGCGGCTGCGCGAGCTGCACATGCGCCACCACTTCCAGGACCACGAGCGCGGCTTCGGCGTGAGCGCGCCGTTCTGGGACCACGTCTTCGGCACCGCTCCGCAGCCGCGCACGAGGCGGGGGTAGGTTCGCGCCTTAACCCAGGCGCTCGCGTTCGGGCTCAGGCGAGCCGCCGGCACGTTCTTCGCAGACGGTCAGCGGTCCGGCCGCGCGGTTGCTGTTCGAGGGCTGAGGCCGGGGGGGTGGTGGCGGGGGGCGCGCCAGGTGTGACGGGCGCGTCACGTGTTTCCCTCGCGCCTGCGGCCTTTGTGACGGTTTAGCCGCCGTCGCGGGCGGGGCCCGTCCGAAACTTGGGGGGTCGTGATGCGAAACGCCGGATATAGTCCGGCGGAACGCAGCGCGGGCCTCGGCGTTCGGGGGTCGTGTGATGGTGTGAGCGTGATCGACAGCGCGATCGCCGAGATCGCGGGCGGGCACACGGCTCGATCACGACGCACCAGCTCCTCGCCCTGGGACCGAGCGCAGACGACATCTCCAGGACCGGGTCACGATCGGCCGCCTCCCCCCATCCACCGCGGCCGTGGGCACCGGCCCGTCTCTCCCACGCCAAAGCACTCGCCGCCGTCCTCGCGTGCAGCGACGGGATGTGCACCGCGTAGCCCACGAGCGATAGGGTCAGCACCACCAGCGCGCCGCCGCGACCTTGCATCCCACCCGTCGCTGAGCGACTCGCGGGTTTCCCGCACAGGTCGCGTCAGCGTATCGGCAAGCGTGCTGGCGGATCACGGCAGGGGTCAGGGGCAGAGTCGCCTCGCCGAAATCGTCGCTGCTCTCGGGCAGCAGAGAGCGTCGAGGTATGGCCAACGGGGAGGTCGGGACGACGTGCGAACCCGGAGAACGTTGCTCGCTCGACTGATCGAGATGCTGCTGGAGCCGGAAGCGCGTGAGTGGCGACGTCGGGCCTGCCGTCACACGGCTTCCTCGTCCCAATCCGGGTACTGACGAGGCGCCTCCGCGCCGGACTCGACGATCCGAGGATAGGCGCCTTCCTCGGGTGCGACGATGGTCTTGACGCGATGGTCTTGACGCGGAGGTCGACGCGCCACTCGTCACCGAAATCGAAGACGTAGGCGATCCGCTGGCCGAGCTTGAGGCGCAGGCGCTGTAGCTGGACGGCTGCGTTCCTGGGGCGCGGCCTGCCGGTATAGGCGTCGAGCGGTCCGGCTGTGGCCGCATGCAGCGGAGTGGTGTACTCGCTGCCATCATTGGCCCAATAGCGACCCTTCAGCCAGAACGAGTAAAGGTGGTCGTCGTCCCAGCCGTGCGCGTCCTGGAGAGCACTGTGGAGGTCGTGGAGCGTCTGCGTGGACAGAACATCGATAGTTCTGGTGACGTCGGGGGCGCCGACGAGGCGAGTCGTGAACCGAAGGACGATTCTGGGCACGAGCGCACGATCCTGCATCGAGCGGACGGATCCCCCCCTGCTGCTGGCAGTCGCGGGTACCATCCAAGCGGGATGCCGACACAAGCCGAGATCGAATTCTTCGCTAGGTGGAACGCGGCCGCCCGCCGCGGCGACCAGCGCGACGACGACGCGATGACCATGGCTGAGCGTCTGGAGGCTGTCGCGCGTCTCAGCGCCACCGTGGATGACTTGCTCGACGGAGTCGACGACACTCTCGGTGGCATTCGACGCGCGTGAACTCGTCGTCGCGTTATCCGACGCGGGTATCGACTATGTCGTGATCGGGGGGTTCGCGGTCGCCGCACACGGACACGTCCGTGCAACGAAAGACCTCGACATCGTTCCAGCCTCCGACATCGCGAACCTCGAGCGCCTGGCTGCCGTGCTCGGCGATCTCGGGGCGACGCTCTACGGGACGGGTGACTTCGACCCCGACGAGTTCCCGTTTGATCCGCTCGACCCCCGCCAGTTGGCCGAGGGAGGCAACTTCCTGCTGCTCACGCGGCACGGTCGCCTGGACATGATGCAGTGGGTCCCGGGTATCCAGGCCGAGCACGCGTACCAGCACCTCAGGGCGAGCGCCATCGAGACAACGCTCGCCGGCCGCCCCGTGCTGGTGTGCTCGCGCGAGGACCTGATCGCGATGAAGCGGACCGCGGGACGCCCTCAGGACCTCGAGGATCTGCGCGCGCTCGGCGCGTGATCGCCAGCGGGTCCAAGTCGAGCGACATGACGATCCCCGACCTTCCGAAACAACAAACGGAGCGGGAGGGATTCGAACCCCCGGGCCGCGTGAACGGCCGGCTGCTTTCAAGGCAGCTGCAATCAACCGGACTCTGCCACCGCTCCATCTGGATGCTTCCCCAGCCGGACGGGCGACCCCGCGTCCCGAGCATGGTTCTCAGATCGGTTGGTCGGCCGGCCCGCGCCGAGCACGTGCGCCGCAATCGTAACCGCCACAGCTCCGGCGCCCCGAGCCCAGCGTCTACACTGCCCCGCACCCCGGGAGAGGTGGCCGAGTGGCTGAAGGCACTCGCCTGCTAAGCGAGTAAGGGGTTCACACTCCTTCGCGGGTTCGAATCCCGCCCTCTCCGTCAAGTCAACACCGCTTAGAGATTCGCAGCCGTTGACGCCGGATCGACGGCTATCGTCTCGCCTTGGATGCGAGGCGCGGTCGCCGATCTGAGTGAGCTCGAGTTGTCGACGATCGAGGCGGCCGTCGGCACGACGTCCTACAAGCGCGGGCGTACGTACGCCAACGGCGGCCGGGTGCTCAAGCTCGAGTGGGATCCGGAGATCGACACGCTGCTCGGCAGAGTTGTCGGCAACGGCGCGCTCTACGACACGGCCGCCAACTTCGCCCCTGGTGACGACGGCGCGCTGACGTTCGCCGCCGGCGACTGCACCTGCCCCGTGGGCTACAACTGCAAGCACGTCGCAGCGATCGTGATCGCCGCCACGCCGAAGCGCGGACCGGGTGCGCGGCCCCCGAAACAGCCGACCAGCCGGTATGCGGCTCGCCTTGAAGCTCGGCAGCCACTCGAGGCGGCGGTCACACAGCTACCGCCGCAGCCTGCGGCGCCACCGGCACCCGCTCCGCCATCGTGGGAGCGCTCGCTGCGAGCGCTACTCGGCGCTCCGGTGACGGCCACGACAGGCAGCCCGCTGGCGATCACGCTCGGCCTGAGCGAGGCCGGTCAGGGCGGCCGAGGCTCGCCGCAGCTGATTGTGCGGCTGATGCGGCAAGGCGCTCGTGGCGGGTGGATCAACGGCTCGCTCACCTGGAACGAGCTCGAGCCCTACCGGTCACACGTCAGCGAGCTGCGCCCGGATCATCTCGACCTCGCTCGGGAGCTATACAGCGTTCACAGCAGGGGGTCGCGGAACGCCAGGTATTACTACAGCGCACAGAAGACGCTCGACCTCGGCGCTTGCGAGAACCCGCAGGTTTGGTCGGTGCTTGATGACGCGCACCGGCTTGGGCTCCGATTGATCCACGCGGAGGCCGAGCTTGGTGATGTGCGCTGTCATCGCGGTGAGCTGATAATCGACGTCACGCGCGCGGACGACGGTGGATCGCTCGTGCGCGTCGACTTGCGCCTGATCAGTGGCGACCCCGGCAAGCTGGCGCCGGTGCTGTTCATCGGCTCGACCGGCCATGGCGTCGTCTGTGTCGAGCGGGCGAGCATCGAGGCCGGTGAGCCGCTCGGTCGCTGCCGGCTGACGCTTGTGCGGCTCGAGCGGCCGACACCCCCGCCATTGCAGCAGATGCTGCTCGAGGGTCAGCGTCTCACGGTCCCCGCCGGCGAGCTGCAGCGCTTCGCGGAGGAGGTCAGCCCGGAGCTGCGCCAGATCGCGGCGGTGGTGTCCTCCGACGGCTCGTTCGCGCCACCGCAGGTCTCGGCGCCTGCACTCACTCTGCGCGCCCATCATTTCGACGGGCACGCTGTCGAGATCGGCTGGGAGTGGACGTACACGGTGGGCGGGGCGAAGCGGCGCACGCCGCTTGCCCTCACCGATGGCCACGCCGGTCTTCGCGACCTCGACGCAGAGCGCGCGCTCCTCGATGGGACCGTTCTGCGCGAGACCGGACTTGGACGGCTGGGGTTGCTCGACGGCTCGGGCCGTCCGCTCGCGCGCACCGCGGTGCTGCTGACCGGCCTCGAAGCCATGCGCATGACAGCGGACGAGCTGCCGCTGATCGAGCGGTTGGCCGGCGTCTCGGTAGAGATCGACGGGACGCCCGCGAACTATCGCGACGTCGACGGCCTGCTGGAGATCGGGGTCTCGACCCACGACATCGCCGGGGAACGCGACTGGTTCGACCTTGGGGTCACGATCAGCGTCGAAGGCCGGGAGCTGCCGTTCGCCGAAGTGTTCACTGCGCTCGCCCACGGCGAATCGCGGATGCTGCTCGACGACGGCCGGCACTTCTCGCTGCTCGCCCCCGGTTTGCAGTCGCTGCGCCAATTGATCGAGGAGGCGCGCGCGCTCAGCGACACGCCAAGCACCGGGCTGAAGCTCAGCCGGTATCAGGCGGGGCTGTGGGAGGAACTGGCAGCGCTCGGCATCGTGACCGAGCAAGCCGATGCCTGGCAGCGTCACGTCGACGCGCTCGTCAGCTTCGACGCGCGCGTCGACTACAAACCGCCGGCGACGCTCGCCGCGACGCTGCGGCCCTATCAGCGCGACGGCTTTGCCTGGCTGGCGTCGCTTTGGGAGCTGGGGCTGGGCGGGATCCTCGCCGACGACATGGGACTCGGCAAGACGGTTCAGGCGCTCGGCCTGGTCTGCCATCTCCACGCCACCGATCCGGGCATCGGACCCGTGCTCGTCGTGGCGCCGACGAGCGTCGTCTCGAACTGGGTGACAGAGTCCCGGCGCTTCGCGCCAGAGCTGCGCGTGGAGGCGGTGACCGATACCCTGGCGCGATCCGGTCGCGCGATCGAAGCGATTGTCTCGGCGGCGGATGTCGTGGTCACGACGTACACGCTCTTGCGGCTCGACGCGGACGCGTATAACACGGTCAGCTGGGCCGGGCTGATCCTCGACGAGGCGCAATACGTCAAGAACCACCACGCCAAGACCTACGCAACGGTGCGGCACTTGGCCGCGCCGTTCAAACTGGCGATTACCGGCACGCCGATGGAGAACAACCTGATGGAGCTGTGGTCGCTGCTCTCGATCACCGCCCCGGGCCTATTCCCAGATCCCAAGCGGTTTGCCGAGCAGTATGCGCGGCCGATCGAGCGCGGCGAAGACGACGGCGGCGAGCGACTCGCTCGACTCCGGCGCCGGATCAGACCCCTCGTCAAGCGGCGCACCAAGGAACTGGTGGCTACGGACCTCCCGGCTAAGCAGGAGCAGACGCTCGACATCGAATTGCTCCCTCGTCACCGAAAGCTTTACGACACCCACCTGCAGCGCGAGCGCCAGAAGATCCTCGGTCTGATCGGCGACTTCAACCGCAACCGCTTCACGATCCTGCGGTCGATCACGCTGTTGCGCCAGCTCAGCCTCCACCCTGGCCTCGTCGACGCACGCCACGACCGCATCCCGTCCGCCAAACTCGACGCGCTCGTCGAGCAGCTGGAGGATGTGATTGGCGGCGACCACCGAGCGCTCGTGTTCAGCCAGTTCACCGGATTCCTCGCCAAGGTCAAGGCGCGGCTCGATCAGGAGGGCATCAGCTACTGCTACCTCGACGGGCGCACCCGCCAGCGCGATCGGATGCTTCAGCGCTTCCGGGACGGCGAGGACCCGGTCTTCTTGATCAGCCTGAAGGCCGGCGGCTTTGGACTCAACCTGACCGAGGCAGACTACGTATTCCTGCTCGACCCATGGTGGAACCCGGCGACCGAGGCTCAGGCGATCGACCGCACGCACAGGATCGGCCAGACCCGTCCGGTGATGGTCTACCGGATGATTGCGGCGAACACGATCGAACAGAAGGTCGTCGCGCTGGCAGCCCGCAAGGCCGAGCTGTTCCGAGGTGTCATGGATGACGGCGACCTCTACGCCGCCAGCCTCACCGCCGAAGACATCATCGGCCTCCTCGGCTGAGCATCACAACACGTCGGCAGCTCTCGCTGGGCCTCAAGGAGTGGTTGAGTGTCGTGTGTCGTTCGGATCTGTCTGATCGTATGAGCTCAGGCCAAGAGGGCGTCTCCGCCGGTCGCGCCGAGAGCCTCAGCGTGTGGGTCAACGGCGCGCTGCGGGTGTAAGTCGAACGGGATCGGAAGCTGGTCGCGATGGACGCGTTCCGGGGGATCACCCCAATCGATGACGTGCTCGACGCCGCCGTCGTGCTGCTCGCGACCGATGGCGACCTGATCGTGACCTCAGACGTAAGCGACCTCAACAAGCTCGCAGAGCGTACGGCGCGCACGTCGAGATCACCCCTGCGTGACCACGCGCGTAGCCCACTGCACCGCTTCGACTACGGGCGCCAGAATCGAGGCGAGGGGTTCGCTAGCCGTTCCTTCTTCATGCCGGGCGGCCTGGCGACCACCAGACTCCGCGCAACAACCGGGTGGCGAGCCGGTCGCCGTAGCGCGTCAGCACCGCGAGCGGTGCGGTGAGCATGCGCAGCACGATCGATGTAGGCCGACCGCGTCGGCGGCCCACCGCCGGCACCAGGGCGGCCGCCATCGCGGCAAGCCCAGCGAGCGGACGCACGAACAACGTCAGCTCGCGGACGTGCCCCTCGTCGTCGAAGCGCAGCAGGTCCGTGCCCTCGATCAGACGGCCGCCGACCCGAACGCGGAAGATTTGCGCCCATACTTCCCCGGCGCCGAGAAGTTCGAGGTGCTCGAGGTCGTGCATCGAGTCGCGGGCGATCTTCAGCAGCGTGATCGCGTCGTCGCGTCCGCGGAACCGGAAGCTGTCGGTGATCGGCGAATTGATGACGACATCGGGGGCGAGCACATCCGCCATCGCCACATAGTCGCGCGCGCGCATCGCCCCCATCAGTCGCCGTGCGGCGGCGCGGTTTGTCTGCTCAAGTGTCGTCTCAACTGTCTCCATCGTGCCTCCTCGGACGGTCAACTGGCGGAAAGCATAGCGCTCGCTATTTCAATAGCAAGCGCTCGCTATCTGTCCTGCATCCCAGATACGCTTGGTTGCCATGACCCAGCCGCGCTTGAGCCGAGAAGCCAAGAAGGCCGAGACCCGCTCGGCGCTCGTGCGTTCGGCGGCCGACGTATTCGCGCGGCGCGGCTTCCACGCCGCTTCGGTCGACGAGATCGCCGAGAACGCCGGCTTCTCCGTCGGCGCTCTCTACTCGAACTTCGAGCGAAAGGAGGACCTGGTCCTCGCCGCAATCGAGCAGAACGTCGCCGATTGGGCGCGGCTGTTCACGGAGCGCTTCCGCGAGGCCGACGAGTTCCGCGACCAAGCCCGGTTGATCGCCGACGCGTGGATCGCGGGTGTCACCGCGGAGCCCGAGCCGTTTCTGCTCTGGATCGAGCTATGGGCCTACGTGATCCGCAACGACCGCCTACGCGATGAGCTCGCCGTCCGCTCGAGAGCGATTCGCGAGCTGTTCACGTCGATGGTCCGAGAGACCGCCGAGAAGGCCGGGGTCGCGTTGCCGGCGGGCCTCGCCGAGGAGCTCGGAACCGTATTCGACGCCCTCGGGCTCGGGCTCGCCATCCGCCGTCTACTGGACCCGCAAGCCGTCCCCGACGGGCTCTTCGGCAACGCCGCCAGCCGCATCGTCGACGCCATCCTGCGCGATGTCGGCGGCCGTGGCGGCGCGGGCGGCGGCGCGGGCGGCGGCGCGGCCGAACGGTCGAGCTGAACCCACCGGAGTGGCGCGAGCTCCCGCGAGAGCTCGCACGCAACGATGTCCGGGGCACCTCTCTTCGCGGTCGACGATCGGCCACGAGCCGCAAAGATGCGACCGGGTTAGAATCGCCACGCACGCGCCCGTAGCTCAGCTGGATAGAGCGTCGGTCTACGGAACCGAAGGTCGGGAGTTCGAATCTCTCCGGGCGCGCCTCGAAAATGCCTCCATTTGGAGGCATTTTCTATTGGGTGTGTATCGGTGCGAAAATTTTGTCTCCGCTTTTTGTCTCCGCGCCAGCCAAAATGAGATGTGGACAGAGCAGCGACCGGGCTCATGCGGACCTGAGATGCCTGGCGCAGGCCGGGCTCGTTGGCGGACGAACCGATGCCCGCGATACTTCAGGCCGTGAATGTCACCGACATCGCCGAGCTTGCAGGCACCGCGTTTACTGCCGTAACCGCCGCTACAGCGCTGATTACGGTCCGCAGCGCGCGGTCTGAGAACCGCATCGCCGGAGACGCACTGGAGGCTCAGACGCAGCCGCTGCTAACCGACCTTCCACGCGGCCTGATCCGCGAGGAGATCGACTGGCACGAGGCGTCGGGCGAGACGTCTCGCCGGCTTGTTGATCGCGCCGAGATCTCGGTAGGGACGAGCGGACCTGAACCAGTCAGCGGCGCGAGCGTCCCGATCAGGAACGTCGGAAATGGCTGTGCGCGAATTCTGGATGTGACCTTCGTCTTGCCCGATCGCTCAGAGGCGCGAGGCTCAGTGAGCAATCCGGTTCTCCCGCCCAACGAATGGACGCGGGTTCAGATGTATCGAGCACCCGACGAGGAAGGCAGCACCATTGCCGAGGAGATCGGCATGGCCTACTCGGATTTCAACGTTGTCATCCGATACGCCGATGCGAGTGGACGGCCGCGAGAGACGGTCCGCCTTGAGATCACGAACGGGCAGTACCCATACGTAAGCGAGCGCTCTTGGACGATGCTCTCGTCGAACGCCAAGATCGCAAGTCGTCGGCAGTCGCTCGTATGAAGTTCAAGACGCGCACGGTCCGCAGATCGCGACGATGATCTACGGCAACGACGAGGCCGGGTTCTTCGAGTACAGAAGCAGCAGCTATCTGAGCCGGTTCTTCGAGGATTGCGACACGGACTTTCGGCACGATGGGAGCACCCGACATCTATGGGTCGAGGACGTGCTCAAAACGATCCTCGAGGAGCCATCGGCCACCCCGAACATGCCGCCCGAGGTGTTCGTTCGGGTCATACGGGTCTTGATGGACCCTTCCGACGCTCACAACGAGAGCCATGATCGACCTAGCGCGTTGGCAGCACTGAATGCGGCACTCTCGCGCGAGGGCTACGAAGCCTGCTACGCCGCCGATCGCCAGTGTTACCTCCGTCACGTTGCGACGAACACCGTAGGCGCGCTGCAACCCAACCCCCATCGCCCACTCTCAGCGGCCGAGATCCAAAAGCGCGAGCGGCTGAATGCCTATCTCGATTCCGCATCCGAGGATGAGTTGATCGAAGAGGTTCTGATTCCGATGTTCCGCAATCTCGGGTTTGAGCGGATCACCGCTTCGGGGCACCAGGACAAAGCTCTTGAGTACGGCAAGGACGTCTGGATGCGCTTCACCCTCCCCACCCGCCATATCCTCTACTTCGGGATCCAAGCCAAGCGCGGCAAGCTCGACTCAAGCGGCGTGACGAAGAACGGAAATGCGAACGTCGCCGAGATCTACAACCAACTGCTCATGATGCTCGGACACGAGCTGTTCGACCCTGAGCAGGGCCGCAAGGTGCTCGTTGATCATGCATTCTTAGTCGCAGGCGGGACGATCACTAAGGCCGCAAAGAACTGGCTGGGCGAGCAGCTCGATGCGAGCAGACGTAGCCAGGTGATGTTCATGGACCGCGACGACATCCTGAATCTGTTCGTCGTCGCGGACGCCCAGCTCCCTGCCAAAGCGTGAGGCATGGCGCAGCGGCTGTCCCGTGCTGACGCGACCGTCGCATGGCGTGGCGGGACAGCTCTCAATTGCCATGCAGAAGGTATGTGGCGCTTTTTGCCTGGTAATTGCAAGGTTTTCGGAAGTTTCTCCCGGAACTTTCTCCCGAACTAGGATTCAGGGTCGCGCATCCGTAGGACGCGGAGATGCCGTGCCTTAATCCTGGTGCATCAACGCCCGTATCTTCACGCGAGCAGTCAGTCTGCTGGTGAACGTCCAGAGCGCGGGCCAGACCTTGAGCAGGTTGTTCGCGAACTGCCGGTGCCAGCGGTTGCGGGCCTTCTTCGGGGAGGCGGCCCCGAGCAGCGCGCGGAGTTCGGTCTGGACCGGCGCGATCTCCGCTTGGAGGCGGGCGCGGTCGTGGTGCTGGTGCTGGAAGGCGCGCCAGGCCGCGAACAGGCGGGCGACGAGCGGGACGCCTTTCTCGCCGAAGGTCTTCTGCTCCGCGAGCCCATCTGCGTGACGACGAAAATCGCCCAACAGCGCAGCGCCGCGTGGCTGTCAAGAGCAGCCCGACAGGGCCGCGCGCAGCGCGCCGCGAAGCGGTGCCTCTTGACCGCCACGCGAAGCGAAGCTACCCACCGCCCAGCAGCCCCGAGCGTTGGGTTGAAAAAGTCGACGGCTCTATCAAAGGCTCAGATACACCGCAATGCGCACGAACGTCGGCGAGGTCGAGCACCCGGCACGCGCGCGTGTGCGCCCAGCCATCGGCGACCGCCCTGTCGATCAGCCCCAGCAGCTCGAGCTTGGTGGTCGCGCTCACGCGCGATCCGACCGGGCCGAAAAGCCCGAGCGTTGCCTTCCCCGTTATCTGACACGTCAGATAACGGGGACTATCTCCCGCAACGAATTATCTGCAGTGGTCCGTGGTTTCTCCTGCTGAGGGCCGGGTTCGTGGTCGTTTCACTTCGGATAATCAGAGCTGGTCGAGGAACGCGATCACGGCGTCGCTGGGTTGGTATCGGCCGGGGGCAGTGCCGGTCGGGGTGATGCGGTCGAGCGCTTCCTGCTTGATCGTTTGGTCGGCGTGGAGGTAAACCTCGGTGGTCGTGGCGCTCTCATGTCCGAGCCACAGAGCGATCGTGAGGATGTCCACCTTCTTGGCTCTCAGCAACATCGCATTCGAGTGCCTCAGCGCGTGAGGCGTCACCCGCTTGCCCGTGAGTGACGGGCACCGGATCGTCGCGGTCGCGACGTGCTTGTCGAGTAGCCAGGCAACCCCACGCGGCGTCAACGGATCACCTTGTCGAGTTGGGAACACCGGGTCAGCGGGATCGCCCTTGCGCTCGCGCAACCATTCGCGGAGGATCGCGACGGTCTCGGGGGTCAGGCTTGCCGTTCTGGTCTTGCGTCCCTTCCCGATCACGCGGCAGTGCGCACCGGGCTTCTTGAGGGTCACGTCCTGCAGGCGCAGGCTGGTGAGCTCGGAGACGCGCAGCCCGGTCATGATCGCTGTCAGCAGGAGCGCGTGGTCACGCCGTCCGAGCCAGCTGGTGCGGTCCGGGGCGGCGAGCAGCGCCGTGATCTCGGGCACGTCGAGGTAGCAGAGCAGCGGACGGGTGTGGCGTTTGGTGGGGATCTCGATCACGCGCGCGATCATGTGCGCATGCTCGGGGTGACGCAGAGCAGCGAACCGGTAGAGCGAGTGGATCGCCGCCAGTCGCGCGTTGCGGGTCCGGGCGGTGTTCCCGCGCTCGTGTTCGAGGTGATCGAGGAACGCGGAGATCAGCGGCGCGTCGAGATCGGCGAAGTCCAGCTTGGACGGCTGCTTGCCGGTGCGTTCGGACGCGTAGCGCAACAGCAGTTTGAGCGTGTCGCGATAGGCGGCGATCGTTCGCGGGCTCGCGTCCTTCTGGTTGATCAACCGCTCCACGAAGAACGCCTCGAGCGTCGGGGCGAGCGCGGTCATCGCTGCGCTCCGAGCAGTCCGTCCAGGTGCGCGGCGACGAGCTCGAGCAGTTCCGGGACGGCTTGGAGGTACCAGTACGTGTGCTCCGGCTTGGCGTGGCCGAGCATGGAGCTCAGCTGCGGCAGCTTCGCGTCGACGTTCTCACCATCGCGGTACCAGTCAAGAAGCGTGTGAACGGCATAGGAGTGGCGAAAGTCATGAGGTCGGGGTCTGGCTCGTTGGCCGCGGCCTTCCAGGCCGACCTGGCGGATCAACTGCGGGAAGGTCTTGTGGACCACCCACTTCTGCAATCGCTCGCCGGTTGCGCAGACGAAGAACGCGGGGGTCTTCGGCTGCGGCCAGTGCTGGTCGCGCAGGCGGGCGTACTCAGTCAACGCATGGGTGGTGCTCGGGTGCAGCGGCACCTCGCGCCACTTCTCGTCCTTGCCGTGGACGCGCAACACGCCATCGTCGAGGTCGACGTCTCGGCGTTCGAGGCCGAGCGCCTCACCGAGCCGCAGCCCGGTCGCGGCCAGCAGTCCGATCAGCGTGCGGTGCGTCGCACCGCGCAGCCGGGGGTCGAGCGCGTCGGCCGCAGCCATCAGCGCCTGGGTCTCGGCCAGCGAATAGATATACGGCGCGAGCCGTTGCGCGCGGGCTGGCAGCAGATCCCTGGACGGAACCTCGGTCCGCGGATCGATCGCCGCCAGATACCGCGCGAACCCGCGGACCACCCCCAGCCGGCGAGCCCACCAGATCGGCTTGGCGTCCCGCGGTAACCGTGCCCACCGGACCGCCAGCTCGATCGTGACCGTGTCGGCACCGGCATGCTCCAGGAACGCGAGGAAGTCGTTGAGCAGCAGCTCGTGGCTATAGAGCTGGTAGCCGAGGCTGCGACGGATCGTCAGGTAATCGCGGACAGCTTTGCGCAGCGGGCTCATGACGCAGCTCCCGGCCACGGTCGCGCGAGTTCTCGCAGCCGGCGGCGGTCGACCTTGGCATAGATGTTCGTGGTCGCGAGCTGGCGGTGGCGGAGCACCTGTGCGACCTCCGGCAGCGACCCGCCAGCCCGCAGCATCTCGGTCGCGGCGGTATGCCGCAGCCGGTGAGCGTGAACGACCGGCAGCCCGGCGCGGACGCACGCGCGATGCACGATCCCGGAGACCGCCTGCCCGCTCAGCGGACAGTACGGCGCGCGGGCAAGCAGAAACACCGCACGCGACCGACCGTCCGGGCGGTATCGCAGATAGCTGACGATCGCCTGGCCAACGTCGGCGGGTAACGGCAGACGGTCGAGCCGCGCGCCCTTGCCGCGAACCACAAACTCACCGCGGCGCCAGTCGACGTCCTCGAGCTGGATCGCGGCGACCTCGCCGGCACGGAGCCCCAGCCGCGAGAGCAAGAGCAACACCGCGTAATCGCGCCGGCCGACCGCTCGCCGACGATCGCAGCTCGCCAACAGTCGTGCGACCCCCTCCGGGGAAAATCCACACGGCAGGGAGTGGTCACGGTGGTAGGCGACCGCCGGCACCGACCACTGCAGTGGCGTCGCGATCACGCCGGCCACGTGCAGATACCGCAGCAGCCCCCGAAGGCCCTTGACCAGATCCCGAGCGCCCGTGACGCTGCGCTTCGGGCACTCGGCCGCGAGAAACGCGCTCACGTCCCCCGCGACCAGACGCTCCAACTCCAAGCCGGCGCGCTTCTCACGCTCGCCCAAGAACAGGCGCGCGACAAGCTCGTGGTGATAGATCGTGTGAGCCGCCAGCCCACGCTCACCAGCCAGATACCGTCGATAGTCGGCGAGCACCTGCTCGACCGGCCCATCCGGCGCGACCGACACCGCCGGCAGGACCCCCGCCTCCTGCAGGTACGCGAGCGGGACACGCAGGCTGTGCGGTGAGAGCCAGGTGCGATGACCAGCCCTCCGACGAGCCTCGATGAACCGGCGTTGATGCTCGACCGTCAGCTCGTCCGGGCGCAGCCCTTCGATCTCGAGCCAACCGCTGAGATGACCGAGCTGACACACCCGCTTCTCAATCCTGCTCTGCGAGAACCCCGCGTCCGCCAACCACCGCGCGAACGCGACCGCGTGCGCCTCCAACGGCCCCGGAGCCGTTCGGGACCAAGCACATCCACCCATCGCTGCCCTCCATCGATCGTGACAACCAAGACGGCGCCACGATCAACAGCGCCCAACGATTATGTGCAGCTGCTCAACGACTCACCCCGCTATTTGCTGGGAGAACATGACATCCCGACCGCCACTGCAGATAATTCGTTGCGGGAGATAGTCCCCGGTGCAGCGAGAGCTCGACCGCGAGCTCCTTCAGCGCCTCGGACAGCCTGTCGTTCTCCGCGCGCAACAGCTCCACCTCGACCGCCTCCATCGACGCCACCCGGCCCGGCTTCGCCGACGCGAACGCCGCGAGCGATGCGTCCTTCGCGAGCGCCCGCAAACGAATGACCACACTCACATCCACGCGCCATTTTCTGGCCGCGTCGGCCTGCGAGATCTCCTGCGAAGTGA
>Ga0302325_10006186_pt1 | contig 26985 bp, 25 predicted proteins | sample Palsa_T0_2_FD_201948 | JGI IMG/M metagenome (GOLD analysis project Ga0302325, IMG submission 201948) | Peat permafrost microbial communities from Stordalen Mire near Abisko, Sweden - Palsa_T0_2 | ecosystem: Environmental > Terrestrial > Soil > Palsa > Peat permafrost | place: Sweden: Abisko... | reverse complement strand
AACCATCTCATTTTTGCGCCGGAAAGTAGCTAGCTAGTCGGAGTAACTAAACTAGCACGCGGCAAGCTGATCGGAGGGCAGGGCGGAGCGGCCAATCGGCTTGGATTGCCGCGCACTACGCTGATTTACAAGATGCGAAAGCTTGGAATCGAAGCACGCCGATCCCCGAGGGAGCGCCCTATTCGGCAGTTGGCGCCCGTTCGGCAGGTGGCTAATGAACAGTGCCATGCCGCCGCGAACTGCTGATGAGACGCCGCGTATCCGGGCGTGTTGCTGGATGCGGCGGTATAGCGTGGCATTGCTCTGCTTGCAACGCCCAGAACCGAGCCCCGCGCGCGGGAGAATTTCAACATCTCCGCCCTTCCGGAAGAGGCGCTTGATGAAATCAATCGAATTCAGACTAGGAACGGTCGTTCTCTACGCCGGAGGGATGGTTGTTCGCCAATCCGTTACGGGGAGGCCGTCCAAAAGGATGACGGACAGTAAGCGTCAGGCTCACAGCAAAGCTGTAGAGATGGTGTCGAACAGCAGCAAACTCAAGGAACCCGTGAGCCGGAACAACGTTGTTGCGGCTATTGGGAGTTAACCCGCGGGGGCGCTCACAAACCCGTGCAACCAATTGGAAAGGATTGGTTGCGGGGGATGGATTTGAACCACCGACCTTTGGGTTATGAGTTCAATACTTGGTTCTGGGTGGATAGCGTTATTGCGAAGAATCAATCACATACGGTCTCCATGTACTTGATATTATCGACTGTTTCCGGATCTCCTGTTAGCAATCTGTTAGCACTTTCGGCCTGCAGCCGACACGACTTAATCCCATAATCGCGGAGCGCCCGGTCGTCGCCACGCTGCTGAGCAGTTTGTCGAACGGGAAGCCCAATCTCTTGGTCAGATACCGGTCTACCCACCCAAAATGCACACGTTTCATATTTCGCATCTATTGCCGCAACCTGCTCATCTTACGCCGATCCTGTCATTTTGAGAACGTCCTCGCCAACGACGACCAAAGATTTGCCGTCAGCACAAGCCCAGAGGCCGGTCGAGGGGAGCGGCGCGTCCCGTGTTGGGCTCACCTCGAAGAGCTTCAAGTTGGCGGCGGTCGATATGGGTGTGGCTCGGTCGTGTCAGAAACAATGATATACTTCTGACAGAGCGAAATGGAAGTTCTAGCTACCAGTATCATGGAGCACGGCAATGGGTTGCCCGAAGGCACTCCAGTGGTCGCCAAGGAATTGCTGCATCTCGGTAGCCGTGCCGCAGTGGATCAGGCACTGTCGCGCCTAGTCCTGCGCGGGACCCTGATGCGCGCCGGTCGGGGCATCTACGTTCGGCCCATCGAGAGCCGCTTTGGCACACGTCCCCCTGTGGCGTCCAAAGTCGTCGAAGCCATCGCCGCTCAACGAGGCGAGAGCGTGGCTCCGCACGGGGCTGCCGCCGCCAATGAGCTCGGCTTAACAACTCAGGTGCCGGTTCGCGAGGTTTATTTGACCTCTGGGCCGAGCCGGCGCCTCAAGCTGGGTGCTCAGGTGGTTGAGCTTCGACACGTTCCAGCCTGGCAATTGGTCTTACCTGGAAGCCCCGCAGGCGCGGCAATTCGAGCGCTTGCATGGCTAGGACCGAAGCGGGCGAGCGAAGCCCTCCGAACACTTCAGCGAAAGTTGTCCCCATCGGAGTTGCGAGCAGTCCTCGGCGCCCGCGGAAGGCTTCCGACGTGGATGGCCCAGGAGGTTAGCGCGCTGGCAAACAATGGCTGATTTCTTCCTCCAATTGTCTCCGGATGAACGCCGCGAGGCCCTTGGCGTGGCTGCTGCATCATCCGGCCGACCAATACACTTGCTGGACAAGGACGTTTGGGTAGTCTGGGTTCTTGAAGTTCTCTTCCAAGCGCCATTCGCCGCTCACCTCGTCTTCAAGGGCGGTTCCTCGCTCTCCAAGGCGTACCAGATCATCCGGCGATTCTCGGAGGATGTGGATCTGACCTACGATATCCGGGTGCTCGCGCCGGACTTGGTTGGCGGCGACTCCGAACCGCTGCCCCCAAACCGCAGCCAGGAGAAGCGCTGGACGAAGGAGATCCGTACGCGTCTGCCGCTGTGGATTAACGATCAGGTCGTGCCCCTGATCAGCCGCGCGTTATCAGGGCAGAGACTGTCAGCCAGACTTTCGACTGAAGGCGAAAAAGTATTCATCGAGTATGAGCCGGTTGCGAAGGGATCAGGGTACACGCGACCAACGGTGATGCTCGAATTCGGCGCGCGCTCGACCGGCGAGCCGTGTGAGATGCGCCCTATACGTTGCGATGCCGCGGACCACTTGCCAGGAGTCGTGTTTCCGGCAGCGAATCCGCGCGTCATGCGTCCGGAACGAACTTTTTGGGAGAAAGCCACAGCAATTCATGTGTTTTGCGTGCAAGGGGAATTCCGCGGTGGGAATCGCTTCGCGCGCCACTGGCATGACATTACACGACTCGATAGAGCAGGCATTGTGAAAGCTGCAATAGCCGATCGTGCGCTGTCGCTGGCCGTGGCCCGTCACAAGGCGATCTTTTTCGCTGAGAAGGACTCCGATGGTGCTGCCATAGACTACGAGGCGGCAGTCACCGGAGCGCTTCAGATTGTCCCTCATGACGACGCGCTTGAAAGCTTATCGCTCGACTACGCCCAGATGGTCGAAGATGGCCTATTATTCGATGATGCCGAACCATTCGATGAGCTTCTGGATCACTGCCGCGAATTGCAGGAACGAGCAAATCGAATGAACTGACATCCCGCGGAGGTACCCTTTGACCGATCGCGGCCGGCCGCTTGGAGATGACGAGGGAGAATTTTGCGCCGAACACCCTCCCAAACTTTTGAGGGCTATCGCTTACCATGCCTCCGACAACTTCTCACTAACATCCTTTCTAGCCAAAACGCGAGAGCATAGCTCCCAGCGATTCTTGTCGGGGTCGATGGTTTCCTTGTATCGAAGTTCGAATACGTCGCGAGCCTTCTGGCGGAGGTGGATGACCTGATCCATCATCGTCTCCAGATCTTCCCAGACTGTCGATCTATTCATCTTCAATCGTGTCGGGCCGGCCACCAAATATGTCGAACTTGTCCCTGAGTCGTCCGAAAATCACCTGGTAAATCTGTTCGTCCTGGGTATCGTGATACACGAGATTTAACATGTCCACGGTCCGTCGAGCCTGACCGAAGCGTTTGATGCGTCCCAGCCGTTGCTCCAGACGAGAAGGATTCCAGGGCAGATCCACGTTGATGAGCATGCCGAGAGTTTGCAGGTTGAGGCCTTCGCACACTGCGTCGGTGGCGATCACCCAGACGAATGTCACGGTTCTTGACGGCCTTCTTGATGCTCTCGGCTCAAGGGGAAGATTCAAAGCCGATGCGACGGAGTTGGCTCCGAAGTGGACGGCGGCCAGCTCGAACGCGGGCCTACGGCGAAGAGAACGCAGGGTGGATCGCATTTTCTTTAGTTTACGGCTGCAGGCGATGGCGGGCCATCTCCAGTTCGTAGGCTCTGGTCGCGCGCTGCACTTGATCGAACATGCCGCAGAAGGCGACCTGCGGAGCCATGTCGCGCAATTCTCATCGGAAAGCGTTTCCGGATGCGTTTTTCATTCCGTCTCGAACTCCTGGTTGAAGATGTCGCGGTCCCTTTACCGCGTGCAGATTGAGGTTGATTGGCACCAGAACCTGCCAGCGATACCGCCGGCGGAACCCAAAACCCAACGCACCCGTATAACAAACTATGTACATGGGCCTGCTTTCCGCATTGGCGATTCCAATGACTCTCCTGGCGCAGGAGCGTTCGTGGACCGAACGATATCCCGAAGAGGCCGCCGCCGCAAATCGCGCCTGCACAGCAAAGGAATTCGTCGAGTGCCGTCGGCATCTGCTTCGCTTGAAGGAACTCGTCGATGGCCGAGGCGACATCATCTATCGGTTGGCAAAAGTCGAGGCTTCCCTGGGGAGTGTTGGCGCGGCCATCGATTGGCTTTCGATTTACTCGAGAATGGGCTTACAGCTTGCTGATCCGACAACCGATCCCGCGTTCGCCGCTTTCAAGGATGGGCCCGACTTTCAGAGGATTGTTGCTCGCCTGAAGACTGGGGCCGCACCAACTACGGCAAGCCGGTTGTTCGCAACGTTACCCGAACGGGATCTGCTTGCCGAGGATATTGTCTACGATGATGCGACAAACCGCTTCCTCGTGAGCAGCGTGCGGCATCGGAAGATCGTCTCGGTGTCTATGGAAGGCAAAGTCGCCGATTTCGTGCCCGAAGGCGAATGGCCAATTCTGGCATTGGCGGCGGACTCCACGCGGCGCATCCTTTGGGCGACAGCCGTGGCGCTGCCGGAAGGTTTGGGCCACATCGCGGCCGATGAAGGGAAATCGGCGCTTCTTAAGTTCAACCTCGATTCCGGCAAACTGCTGAAGCGTTATGATCTGCCTCTCGGCGAAAAGCACGAGCTCGGGGACATGACGCTTAGTAAAACGGGTGAAGTGTATGTCTCGGATGAACTCGGCTCGGTCTACGTCTTCGACCAGACACAAGATCGGATCGATGTACTGATTGGACCCGGGACATTCCGCTCGCCTCGGACGCCGGCCCTGAGTCCCGACGGCCGATTGCTGTTCGTGCCGGACTATTCGCGCGGCATCGGCATTGTCAATTTGGCCACCAAAAAATGCAAATTGCTCGCGCATCCGCCGGACCTGTCTCTAGGCGGCATCGACGGGCTCTATCTCGCAGGCAGGACGATGATCGCGATCCAGAATGGAACAGCACCAGAGCGGTTGATCAGGATGCATCTGAATGCGGAGCTGACTTATGTCTTGGGCTGGGAGACGATTGAGGCGAACTGGAAGGGGCTGGGCGATCCCACGCACGGGGTACTGGTTGGGAGCAGTTTTACTTCAGCGCGAATTCCGGTTGGGATGTGAAGCCAGGGGGTACGTTCGAAACAGCAACAATTCGGGCGATGAGTTGGAAAGGGCTTTGAAAACGAGGCTCCCCAGAATGTTTCTGAAGATGCTATCTCTCTCTGAGGCCTCTAAAGAAAGGTCCGAGATTTACATTCACGGATACATCATGTCTGCCTCGGACCTGAAGGCCCGCGAATTGTTGTTCGACAATGTCAATCGCGATGCCATCATGAATGTGCATTGCCTTGGTACCAGCGACCGCATCGCCGAAGAGTTCCAATGCCGCGGATTCGCTGACGTGCGCTCGTTTCCGGTGCCCGGATTCGAGGCGTGGCCGGCCTCGTCCGATTGGTTGCATGGGCAAGCTGAGGGCGCCGTAGATCGATAAACACTTCGAACCCCGGCAGGGGCGTATATCGCCAGATCACCCTCGCAGACGCTGTTCCGCTCTCAATCTGAGGCGCAACGCTTTCTATGGCGTCGTCTCCAATTCGCTCGCATTACGTCGTCGGTTTATTCTTACTCCCTTTTGGCCTCCCTCCCGCTTGACCTCCGCCACCCACTTCGGCGCCGCCCCGCCGGCGTTTTCCCCGTCCATAAGTTAGTCCGCCAGGACAAGGTTGGCCCTCAGCGAGCTGATCGCGTTCCGTCCAGAGGCCCGCCAGCATTTTATTTGATATCAATAACGTCCGGCCGTGTTTATAGAGATTCTTCAGGTTGAGAATGTTCTGCGTCGTCTTGTGAGGTAATGGTGTTGGATAGGAGCATGGAAATCCCGCTCATCGGTCTTCAAATCTCGCGTGAACTGTCAAACCGAGCAGAGCTTCCACCTGGCCTGCAGCTCGCGTTAGCTGTAGAGATCGATTTGGTCAACAGTCGTGTCAGCTGGATGTAGTTCGGTAGGCGTGGTGCGGCCCGGGGGCTCACTCACTTGATGCGCGGTTTGCTTTTTGGCATGAGCGTTGTCGCTGTATGTCCTGCTTACGATGGCCCCGATCACCGCTTGTTGCATTCCGGGCGCGGCGCGCCCTGCGTACCGAGCCCATCAGCTCGCTCCCTTATAAGTGAAGCCGGCCTGACGCAGCCTATTTACGGACACAGCTGTCCCGGATGCGAACAAGGCCCCCGAGCAATGGCTAGCCGCTGGAACAAGCTACTCGCGGTCATGATCCTGCACGTGGTTTAATCTCATGCCCGGGCCACGCGTGGCAATGAATCTAACCGACGACATTCACCGGGACATTCAAATCAGGGCGCGTATTGGCACGCAGCCGCAGGCAAAGCGCGGTGATCAGACTGATGCTGGCACTGTCCTTCGGCAGCTTGACCGCAGCGGCTTCGGCGGTGAACGCGGTGCTGATCAGACCGCACGGGTCCAGTGCAGACCGATCAGTGGGTCTACCTTTGGGAGCACCCGTTGAACGATAGCGCCAGGCAAATCAGCGTATCCGCTCAGAATTCCCAGAACTGGAAGCGCGAAAGTTCGTCCGTGTTCTCTGATATGGTTTTTGTGGCCTCCCTGGAGCTACACGGCGTCCGGGGGGAGATGTGACCAATCCGCAACGTATTTGTGGCGCACGACTGCCGGACAACTGTTAAGGTCCAAACAAAGTCGATTGGTTCTTACAAGATTAACTTATACGTCCGTGGTAGCATCGCCAAATTAGATTCTTGATTTGGCGCGCCTCGTGCGTTCCAGGCGAGGCCGGACTCAACAGTTTTTAAGGGAGGAATCAACGTGAAAAGGTGCAAAATGTTCCTTGGCGCGGCGGCTCTGCTTGCACTCTTACTGCTGGCGCCCGCTAGTCGCGCGCAGGACGCTACCGGCAAAATAGCCGGGAATATCACGGATGCGAGCGGCGCGGTGATTCCCGGCGCGAAAGTCGTGGTAACCAATCTGGACAACCAGACCACTAAACAAGGCGCAACAACCAGCCAGGGTTTTTACCAAGTGCTGCAGCTTCCCATCGGACACTATCAAGTTAGCGCCGAGGCTCCTGGATTCAGCAGGAGCGTCGCCAGACCCGCCAGTTCGCTCGATATTAATCAAACGCTTCGCGTGGATCTGACCTTGGATGTGGGCGCCACCACAACCAATGTTACCGTCGAGAGCCAGGCCATCGGCGTGGAGACGGGGAATTCCACGATGGGCGGTGTCGTCTCGGGCGAAGCCATTTTTGAGCTGCCCCTCAATGGACGCAACACCCTGGATTTACTCGCCACGCAGCCCGGTGTGACGGTCACCAATCCGGATTCCACCGCGACCGGCAACTATAGCATTGGCGGGGGTCGTACGGACTCCGTGACCTATCTTCTGGATGGGGGGTTAAACAACGATCTTCTGAATAACGCCGTCGTAGTGAATCCTAATCCCGATGCAGTGGCGGAATTCCGCGTGCTAGAAAGCACCTATGGCGCCGAATACGGCCGCAACGCCGGTGGAATCGTCAGCATCGTGAGCAAGAGCGGGACCAACCAGTTACACGGCACTGCTTACGACTATGTCCGCAATACCGACTTCGACGCGAACGATTTCTTTAATAACCAGCAAGGCCAGCCCAGAGCGGTCCTGCAGCGCAACCAGTACGGTGGAACCTTCGGCGGCCCGATCGTGATTCCGCATATCGTGAATGGCCGCAACAAACTCTTCTACTTCTTCTCCTATCAGGGTCAGAAGCAAAATCAAGTGCAGTTGGAGGGTCTAGTCCAGACCTATACGCCTGCCGAAGCCAAAGGGAATTTCTCGCAGGCGGTGAATGGCGGGCCCGATCCGAATGTCGTCGCGTTTCTCGAAGCGAACCCTTACTATCAGCCCAACCCCAAGCTCGCTGCCCAAGGAATCATCAATCCTTCCAGCATAGATCCAGTTGCGCAGGCTTATTTTAAGAACGGTCTGATTCCCACCTCGCCCACCGGCTATCTCTATCCAACCGCTTCCGCGATCAACAATGACAACGAATATCTCGGCAAGCTGGACTATGTAATCTCCACGCGCGATACCGTGTCGGGGACGTTCACCGCCCACGATAACAAGACCACCAACCCTTTTTACAGCGCCGACGTGACTGGCTACAACGCGGCCTTTTTCACCCAGACTTATTCAGGCTGCATCAATTACACGCACGTCTTTACGCCTTCTCTTCTGAATGAGGCGCGGATTACTGCCGTCCGTTCCAATTCCGATAACAGTGTTCCGCTGGGCTAGTTGCAAAGCGTTACTTCCGCGACACTTGGGATCGACATTACCCCCGATGTGGCCAACGGTCCTCCGGTCCTCTATTTCGATGCCAGCGGTCTTACCACTGGGTACAGTCCCTATGGCCCCACCACGTTCGCGAACACCATCTACTCGTATTACGATAATCTCACCTGGACCAGAGGCCGGCACAACATGAAGTTCGGCTTCTACTTCTCTCCGTATCAGGACAATACGCAGTATGACTACTTTGGAAACGGGAGCTACAGTTTCTATGGACCGGGCACCAGCGTCGGCTCGGGTACCGACTTAGCCGAGTTTCTTTTCGGATTGCCGGATAACTACTATCAGGGTTCGAACGCTCTCAACAACATTCGGACCCACCAGTATGCCGGTTACGCGCAGGATGACTTCCACGTTAGCAAGCGATTCACGCTCAATATCGGCATACGCTACGAATACGCCGAGCCGAAATACGATACCCAGGGAAGATCCTTCAGTTTCATACCCGGCGAACAGAGCCAGCGCTTTGTCAACGCGCCGCCTGGTGTCGTTTTTCCAGGGGACCCTGGCGCGCCCAAGGGCACCAACTTCCCCGACAAAAACGATTGGGCGCCGCGCTTCGGATTCGCCTGGGACGTATTCGGCAACGCCAAGACCTCGGTGCGCGGCGGCTTCGGGGTTTTCTACGACATTCTCAAAGGCGAGGACAATCTTCAATTCAATGGAGCCCCGCCTTTCTACAACGAGCCCAGCCTCTACTTCAATCCTCCGAGTGGCGCCCAGACCGGCCCCGCCGGATATCTATCCAATCCGTTCGGCACCAACAACACCGGCACTCCGAACAGTTTCCCCTCGACGCCGCCTAGCTCAACGGCGAGTTTTGCCGGTTCGGAGCCGTTTGGCACCACGGGCGCTCTGTACTTGGTTGATCCGCATCTCCGTACGCCCTATGTCTACCAGTACAACCTCAATATCCAGCAGCAACTACCCGGTGGCATGGTTCTCGAGACTAGTTACGTCGGCTATGACGCGCACAAACTGACGTCGCTGGTAGATATCAATCCATTTCCGCTCGGCTCCAACACGCGTATCTACGATCCCGACTCCACGAATTCGCTGTTCTCGAATTTGCTGGAATTTAAGAATGCCTCGGTGGCGAATTACAACGCACTCCAGGTAAGCGTAACCAGGCGCTACGCCGATTCAAAGTTGGGCAGCGCCTTTTATACCTTCGCCTATACTGGTCCCACGAGCTCGACAACGCGTCGGGCTTCCGCCAGCGGAACTCCCAAGTGCCGTATTACGACGAGCATTACTTCTGGGCGTCAGGAGATACCGACGTGCGTCAGGTGATTTCGTTCTCCGGCGGCTGGGATCTTCCTTTCGACCGTGCTTGGGCGGGCGGACCGAAAGTCTTGACGAAAGGCTGGAGCCTGTATCCGATCCTGACTTGGCGAACCGGTTTTCCACTGGATGTATCCGCTCAATTATTCGCCACCAATACCGATCCTGGTCCTGCGGGAGACGGCGCACCCAATTTGGTGCACGCCGATCAGATCCTGCCGAATGTAGCCACCTACAATCCTCGTACCCAACAGACCTTCAACGGCGACACCGGCAACTATTTCTTCAACCCCAATGCATTTACCGTCGCGCCATTGCTGGCGTTGGACAATACTGCCCAAAACAATGCCGCGGCGCTGGTGGGGCAGTTCACGGAAGGTTCGCTGGGCCGCAATGCGTTTCGCGGTCCGGGTGACATCAATCTGGACCTCGCGCTCGCCAAACATTTCAAGCTCTTCGCCAAAGAGCGACTGGACGCGGAACTTCGCCTGGATGCCTTCAACGTCTTCAACCATGCGAATTTCGGCAATCCGTTGAATCTCGTCTGCGCTCCGAGTTTCTGCAGCCCTGTAACCAACATCGATAGCGCTGAGTTCGGACAGGTCACCACCACGCTGGGCCCACGCGTGGTTCAGATCGCGCTGCATCTTCGCTTTTAGCTCCGGGTTGACAACCAAGCAGGTCATCTCGAATCCGGGCATCTTGTCGCCGATCGTCGCGCAAGCACTTAACACTGTTCAAGTCCTCAAGCCTAAAGAGGAAGCCTCTAGTGCCGACATATAAAGAAAGAAGCGCGATTATTATCATTTTGAATGTGATTATGCTTGAGCTGCCAGAACAGCCCATCTGGCCTCTTGTTTCACACAGTTCCTTGCTCATCCCCTGACCTTGATCGGTGTCGCGATCATCGCTTGTTACATTCCGGCGCGGCGCGCCCTGTCTACCGACCCCATTAGCGCGCTCGGTTATAGGGGACGCCGGCCTGACGCAGCCCATTTACGGACACATCTGTCCCGGATGCGAACAGGGCCCCCGAGCAATGGCTAGCCGCTGGAACAAGTTACTCGCGGTCATGATCCTGCACATGATTGGATCTCATGCCCGGGCCACGCTTCGAATGAATCTGACCGACAACATCCTCCGGGACATTCAAATCAGCCGGCGCGTACTGGCACGGAACCGCTGGCAGAGCGCGGTGATCATACTGACGCTGGCACTGTCCATCGGCGCCTTGACCTCAGTGGTTTCGGTGGTGAGCGCGGTGTTGATCAAACCGTTCGGTCCGGTGCAGACCGATCGGTGGGTTTACCTTTGGGAGCACCCGCCGAACAGCGATAGCGCCACGCAAATCAGCGTATCCGCTCCGAATTTTCAGGACTGGAAGCGCGAAAGTTCGTTCGTGTTCTCCTATATGGTTCTGTGGCTTCCCTGGAGCTACACGGCGTCGGGGGGCGAGGTGACCGATCCGCGCCAGATTCGTGCGGCGGTAATTTCTCCGGAAGTGTTTGCGGCTGCCGCCGTCGTCCCCGCGGCCGGACGGTTTCTGATTCCCGCCGACTCGGTCACTAGCGACCATGTGGCGGTGCTGAGCTACGAATTCTGGCAGAGCGCTTATGGCGGAAGCGAGTCGCTCATTGGCAAGAAGGTGAACTTGAATCTTGTGGCTTACACGGTAGTTGGGATTGCGCCACCCAGGTTTTGCTTCCCACCCGAAATCCAGACCGATGTGTGGACGCCCATTCCGGCCGCCACTTTCAACTCGGGAAGCCGATCCGGCCGGGGCTTCCGGGTGGCCGCCAAACTCCGCCCTGGCATCAGTGCGAAAACGGCGCAATCGGCCATGACGCTGATTGCACGGCGGCTGGCGCGAACTTATCCGGAAGATAAAGATTACGACGCAGTCGTCATACCGATGCGCGAGGCCGTGGCGGGCGACTTTAGGACTCCCCTGGTGGCGCTGTCGGGCGCGCTTGCCTGCGCTTTATTGCTGGCCTGCCTCAACGTCGGTTATCTGCGTAGCGTTCATTTGGAATCGCGCCGTAAAGAAGTTCTGCTGCGTCTGGCGCTGGGCGCGAACCGTTTCTTACTAGTGCGGCAATTCTTGATTGAGACTCTGTTGTTGTTCGCCGCGGGAGGCCTGCTGGGTCTGCTGCTCTCGCCGGTTGCCATTCGCGCACTCATTTCGCTAGTGCCCTCCGCCGAAATTCCCTGGCTTCATGCGCGAACCGATGCCGCCACCTTCGTCGCCATGTTTACGGTATGCCTGGCCTTCGGACTGGCCTCTGGCTTGCTGCCAGCGATGCGAGCCGCACGAACCGACCCCGCGCGTTCGCTGGGTTCAAGCGGCGGCGTTACCAATACGTCAAGTATGAGCCGGCGCATGCGTGATGCGACGCAGATTGCGCAGATTGCGCTGGCGTTGGTGCCATTGTGTGGCGCGGGCCTGCTGATCCGCAGCTTTCAACACCTGCAGGATGTTGCGCCGGGCTTCGATCCAGGGCATAAGCTCACGCTGATGTTCTCCGTGCCAAGATCGCGCTATGCCGGTCTGCCGGAAATCGCTTCGTTAGCGCGCCGCATCGCCCAGGAAACCAGTCCGGCCCCGGGAATCCGCGGTAGCGCAGTGGTGCAGGCTCTACCGTTTGCGCCGGGCGCACGCTGGCTACAGGCGGTGACGCGCACCGATCCCAAGGGAATTGCCGATCTAGGCAGCTTACCGTTGGTGCGTTATTCGGTGCTGACCGCCGGCTACTTCGAAGCCATGGGAATCCCGCTGAAGACCGGACGGACGGTAAGTGAGGATGACACCTCCGCCACTCCGCCGGTAGTGGTGATCAATGAGCAACTGGCGCGGACTCAATTCCGTGGTGAGAATCCGGTGGGCAAAATTCTATGGGTAGGCCATGCGGAAGCGCTGCCGCTCAGCCGCCCTCGCGTGGTGATTGGAGTGGTTGGCGATACCAGGATGGACCAGCTGGAAAATGCACCCGATCCCGCGGCCTGGATTCCGATCACACAGCAGGAAAACAGCGACACCATCCTGCGCAATCTTTACCTGGTGGCACATACCACGGTTGCGCCCGGCGCGGCGCTCATCGCGATACGGGAGCGGATTCGCGAAATCGACCCAGACCTGGCATTGAGCGACGTCGCCTCGCTGGAAGATCGTGTGGGCGATTCGTTGTGGCGGCAGCGATTCAGCGCCATCGTGGTGGCCGCATTCAGTATTGCCGCGCTGGCGATTGCGGTGTTGGGCGTGTTCGGCATGACGAGTTACATTGTGGCGTGCCGGACTTTCGAGATTGGGGTCCGCATTGCGATTGGCGCAAGACCGTCGGACGTATTGCGGATGATTTTGGGTCAAAGCTTGTCGATGGCCCTATTGGGAGTCGGCTTAGGGCTGCTCGGCTGTGTTGCCACGACGCGAGTGCTTTCCACGTTTCTATTTGGCATTGAACCCGGCGATCCGTTGACGCTGGGAGGGGTTGCCGCACTGTTACTCGTGGCCGCGGCGGCGGCCAGTTACCTTCCCTCGCGGCGGGCCGCCACGGTGGACCCGATTATTGCGCTAAAAACGGAATAAAGTTCTCAACGTTGCTCTTCCGTGACTGAACTTCAACCAGCCCATCAAAATCGCGAGGCCTTCGGCAACCCATCGTGAGCAATGCGACCAATTGGCGTAGGACGCGCAGCCGTGCTCGAGGTTGGCTGTTCGAAGACTTCCCCAACTTTGTACGGGCGGACCGCCATCTCATGACAATCGCCGCTCAGAACTTCGGAGTAGACAACCATCCTAGGAGAACCATTATGAAAATAGTCCGCTTGATTCGCGTGGCAGTAGTTTTTGGAGGGATTTGCCTTGCTGCTATTTCCCAACCCGCAGCGGCTTTCGACCAGACGCCGCCGAGTTATGATTTGAAACCACAAGCGCTGCAAGATCTGCAAATTCTACAGCAGCACCTGGCCGAACTAGCCGGCGCGATTCCAGCCGGGAAATTCACCTGGCGTCCAGCAGAAGGCGTGCGATCGTTCAGCGAAGTTTTTCTCCACATAGCCTCGCTCAATTTCTCGCTCGCGCCGAATTTCGGGGCCGCGCCGGCTCCTAACTTCGTAACCAAAGACTATGAAAAGTCGACCACTGACAAGGCAATCATCATCTCTCAGCTCAATCAGTCGTTTGCCGGTGTGCGCGCTGCCCTCGAGAAGAGATCGAACAAAGAACTGCAGCGAATTGTCGAACAGTTCGGACCGGACGCCAGCGAAGGCGATGTGATCTTCCTGATTTTGTCTGATGCGCACGAACATTTGGGTCAGGCAGTGGCATACGCACGCATGAACGGCATTGTTCCGCCATGGACCGCGGCGCAGATGAAAAAACTGCAGGTGCCTTAGTTGTCGGGTCGGCGCTGATCCATCGCAAGACACTCATCCCAAATTCGAACAGAGCTGATTTCGTGCCTCGGGCTTAACTGATTGACGCTGTTAGCTCACGCGAGTGGCCGCCTACTTGCTCTCCGGGACCGGCTATGCGAACCATTCTTCGTAACCTGCGATATGGCAGCCGAATGTTGCGCAACAGTCCAGGATTCACCGCGGTCGTCACGCTCACTTTGGCGCTGGGGATTGGCGCGAACACAGCGATTTTTTCGGCGGTCTATTCCGCGCTGCTGCGGCCGCTGCCATACCGGCACCCGGAACGACTTTTCACGCTCGGGGAAGGCCGCCGCCAGTTCGCGGATTCGCCCCAAGCTTCCTATCCCGATTTCTTGGATTGGACTCGCACAGCGAAGAGTTTCGAATCCATAGCAGGCTTTTCCGGCGACGCGTTCACCTTCGTGACGGGCGGTGAGCCTGAGAACACTTTCGCTGCTCAGGTTACGCCGAACTTCTTTTCTACGCTGGGTGTAAAGCCCTTTCTAGGACGCTCCTTTTTCCCTGGAGAACTGCAACGCGACGGCCCACACGTCGCCATCCTCAGCCACGCTTTCTGGCGATCCCAGTTCGGAAGTGACCGGAACATCGTGGGCCGCGTGATCCGATTGGACAACCATGCGGTAACCATCGTGGGAGTGCTGCCGGAAGAATTCGAGTTTGCGCCCGTCCGCTCCGCGCCCATCTGGGTTCCCCTTCATCCCGGTCTAGATCTGGCTACCCGCCGTAGCCTCCGATGGCTCAATGTCGTCGCGCGCCTTGCACCGGGTGTTACCGAGCATCAGGCGCGTGCGGAGATGACAGGTATAACAGCTCAACTCGCGCGCGCTTATCCGAAGGAAGATGGGGCTATTGTTGTCGGCATCACCAGTCTTCGCGAAGTGATCGTCGGCAAGATACGGCTTTTATTGCTGGTCTTACTGGGCGCCGTCGGATTCGTGCTGCTCATCACCTGCGCCAATGTGGCAAATTTGCTGATGACACGCGCCATCAGGCGGCGCAAGGAATTTGCCGTACGTGCGGCATTGGGCGCTACGCGCGGCGATCTGTTGGGACAATTGCTGGCCGAAAGTATGCTCCTGTCGACTGCGGGAGCTGCCGTCGGTCTCCTTGCGGCGCACTGGGGTATCGATGCGCTGATCGCCGCGATTCCAAACGGACAACTTCAATCGATGCCCTTTCTTCGGGACGCGGGGATCAACCCGACGGTCCTCGGGTTTCTCTGCGGGGTTGCGCTCCTGACCGCAATTCTGTTCGGCCTGGCCCCGGCCTTCACTGCGTCGCAATCCGCTTTGAATGAGCAACTGAAGGAAGAAACCCGCGGGGGAACCAGCGGCACACAAGGCCGGCTTCGCAATGCGCTGGTTGTAGTCGAAATTGCGATCTCTCTGGTTCTTCTGGCTGGAGCCGGCCTGATGCTACAGAGCCTCCGCGTGCTGCTGCGCCAGAATCCGGGATTCGATATTACCCATGTGTTGACCTTCAGCGTGAATCTTCCCGACTCTTCCTATCCAAGCGAGAAAGAGTACCCGTTTGACAGTCCATCGGCGCTCCGTTTCGAACGCAAATTCAGGGACCGGCTCCAAAGTCTTCCTGGTGTGGTGAACGCGGCGTCGGCGACGGGCATCCCCGCCAACGGCGGCAGCGGAACGATTCGCTTCGTGGTCGAAGGACGGCCTAATGTAACGGGCCAGGAAGATGAATGCGACATACTCACCATCGACGCAAACTATTTTTCGACATTGAAGATTGAGCTCGCCTCAGGGCGTTTCTTCGGCCCGCACGATTCGCCGGATTCACCCCCGGTCGTGGTGGTGAATCGCGCGTTCGTGAAAGCCTATCTCTCCAACGGTAATCCGATCGGCAAACGAATCCGCTACACGTTCAACGCCAGGGAGCCCTTTCGACAGATCGTGGGTGTCGTTGGCGACACGGCGCAAGACGATCTCGCTGCGCCGCCGCCTCCGGTCATCTATGACTTGAATGATCAGGACTCATCGACGTATCTGACTTTCCTGGTGCGAACCGCGGGAGATCCGCTGGCGTTCGCGAACACGGCCAGGGCGGCGCTACGCGAGATGGACCCGCAGCTTCCCATGATCGGCCCCCTCACGCTCGAACAGGTTGCTGGCGCGTCGGCCTCGGTATTCCTGCGGCGCTATCCGTCCTATCTGATCGGGACCTTCGCGGGCCTGGCGTTGATTCTCGCGATGGTCGGCTTGTATGGCATGATCGCCTACACGGTCCTCCAGCGAACTCGCGAATTCGGGATTCGGTTAACATTAGGCGCACAGCAACGGGACATCCTGCGGCTGGTCATGCGGCAAGCGCTCGGCACATCGCTGGCTGGCGCCTCAATCGGAGTCGTGACCGGTCTCTGGGTTACGCGGCTGATGACTAATCTGCTCTACGGCATAAAGCCCGACGCCTGGGCTCCATTCGCGGCCGCTGCGATCCTGATCGTGTTGGTCGCTCTGACCGCCAGCTTGATCCCCGCAGGGCGCGCGATTAAGGTCGACCCCATGCGTGCGCTGCGAAACCAGTAGTGTTCTATCATCCAACCTGCCTCGTTGTGTATGGTGTTTCCGCCACCTCACACGGCAAATCGTCATAGACTTGTCAAACTCTTGTAAGAAGCTGCGCTTCATTATGAATTTAACAGACTAAATCCGTGACTTCGTTTAGACTCGTTGTGGAATTGGCATCGGCCGCGTTGAAAATAGGAGAAACAAACTTGCCTGCAACAAGACAATCTGGATTGCCCGAAGCGTTAGTGATCTGCTGCCTGCTCGCCTGGGCAGCGCCAAGTGCCGCGCAACAGTACGCCCTCACCGATCTGGGAACACTGCCCGGTAACAGTGTTTCCAAAGCCTCGGCTCTCAACGATGCGGGAGAGGCGGCCGGAGTTTCGGACACCCCGACTGCGGCGATTGCGACAATATTTAGCGGTGGGAAAGCGACGAATATCGAGACATCGGGGAGCAGTGTTTCACTCGCAAACGCGATTAACCGCTCCGGCGAGGTTGCTGGTTGGGAGAACAATTCCGCTACAAACTTCGATCCACAGGCATTTCTTTATAGCGACGGAAGCATGAAGAACATCAACTCGCCGTCACTTTTTCCTTCTGGCACCGAAGCCTATGGGATAAATAACTCCGGCGAAGTGGTGGGAACCGGGTATCTCAGCCCTTCGAACTTCCATGCGTTCTTGTACACCGGCGGCAAAATGACCGACATAGGACCTCCCGACAGCTTGCAGGCGAGTGCCAACGCCATCAACAATTCAGGCCAGATCGTGGGCAGTTATTACCTGACATCGGGAGGAGGAGGCGCTTTCCTCTATTCCAGCGGAAAGATGAGCACGCTTCCAGTGCCCGCCGGCTCAACCGGCGTTAGCGCACTTGCCATCAATGACAATGGCGAAATCGCGGGCGCCCTTTACCCGATCTCAGGAAACGCGGCTCACGCGGCCAGCTACGCAAATGGGGTCTGGACCGATCTCGGCACCATCGCTGGCGCTGCCTCCAACGTTGGAATGGGAATCAATCTCTCCGGCCGAGTCGTCGGTACTGCAATTTTCCCCCAAACGCAATACCACCCGCCGAAGCCCGGCAAGCATGTTCCTTTCATATCCAGCACCGACGGCTTGATCAATCTGAACACGCTGATTCCCACTGGCACGGGCTTCACCCTTACCGACGCCGTTGCGATTAACGATTCCGGCCAGATCCTCTGCGACGCCACTAATTCAAACGGCAGTGAGCACGCCGTGCTGCTCACCCCAAAATGATGCTCAATGATACTCACGAGACTGTATGCTCGCGAAAATAGTGCGCCTTTTAGGGGCTGTCCGGAAAGGAGATCTCAGAATGATTGAAGTTTCCGAGAATCCCAGTTCACTAAGTGTCCGACCGGAGCGCTGTTGCAAGGTCGACTGCAGCGGCGCGCCGCGCGGGTATCCAGGCTGATACCAATGTCAGCGATACAAGGAACGCCCCGGCGCTTGCGAGCGAAAAAGGATCCAACGGTGAGATCCGATTTATGAGGGTCTTCATCACGCTGGAAAATGCAAGCGCGAAGATCAGGCCGACAGCCAGACCCGGAGCGATGAGCGCGGAAGCTTCGCGCAGAATCATCGCGACCAGGTTCCCACGCGATGCGCCCACCGCGCCCCGCACTCCAAACTCGCGAACGCGCGCATTCACCGAATAGGCGAGCAATCCATATACGCCGGCCGCCGTTAGCAGCGCCGCCATCGCGCCGAAGATTCCAAACAGCGTCAACGCAAACCGGCGGCGTGCCAGCGAGTCGGCAACATTCTGAGCGAGCGGCTGGATCTTCGAAATCGGGATCTCGGCATCGACGCCTCGGAGGGCAGCGCGAACCATACTCGCGAACCGCATTGGATCGGCTTGGGTTTTCACGAGAAGAGTCATCACCGGCCCGGTGGAGATCTCGTAAAACATTGGATCGACTTCCTGATCCAATCCCAAATCGCGCACGTCGCCCACCACGCCAACGATTTCGCTAGAGCTTTGTTTGGAATCCATCACGCCCAGCATCAACCGTTGTCCGATGGGATCTTGATTGGGGAAGAAACGGCGGGCCAGCGCTTCATTGATTAGAATGCGGTCCTGATCCGCCGCGGAATCGGTGAGCCAGCGCCCGCGCCGCAGCGGAATTGCGAGCACGCGAAAATAGTCCGGCGTCGTCCAGCGCCTTTGCGCGACTGGGAAACTGCCGGAACCGAACGTCCTGCCCTGGATGCCGAATCGCGTGGCGAAACGGCTGTGCTCCGCCGGTCCCAGTGTCATGGGCGCCGAGTTGACGGCGGTCACATCTTGAACGCCCGGCAGTCGCCGCAAGGCGGGCGCAAGCCGCGTTGAGAAGAACGCCGCGGACTTTTCAAAATCGCCACGCAACGGAAGGTTCGGAATCTCGATGACTCGCTCGGCTTGAAAACCAGGCGCTTCCGAGAGCAAAGCGGCGAAGTTTCGCGCCAGTAGCGCGGCTCCGGCCAGAACCAGGAATGCCATTGCGACCTCGCCGGACAGGAGCACCCGTCCGAGACCCGCCCGGGAGCGTATCAAGGAACGCGTGGACGCGGTGAGCCGGCGCCGCTCGCGTAGAATTTGCCAGCAGGCGGGGAGTCCGAAGAGCACACCGGCCACGATTGAAATCGCGGCGGCGAACAGCCAGACTGGACCTTGCCACAGGCTCGATTCCACGCGCGCAACTTGTACCGGGGCCAACCGCTGGATGAGTCGGCTGGCGCCGACGGCCAGCGCGATACCAACGGCTCCGCCCGCGGCTGCGAGCACCAGACTCTCGGTCAGCACCTGACGGATCAAGTGGCGCGATTGCGCGCCTAGAGCTTCGCGGATCGCCATCTCTTCGCACCGCTCCAACATTCGCGCCAGGAAGAGATGGGCGAGATTAGCGCAGGCCATCAGCAGCACCAGCCCCACCGCCGCCCACGCCAGCAGCAGCGAAGGCCGAACATCCCGGGTCATCTCGCCCGCCAAGGAAATCACGTATGCGCCCTCGGTCGCATTGGTATCCGGATAGGCCTGGCCTAGATTGTGTGCGATGGATTGAATTTCGCTCTGCGCCTGCTCCACTGTCACGCCCGGCTTCAGACGCGCCATCACTTCCAGCGGATGATATTTGCGGCGGTCCTGAAGCTCGGGTTCCATCAGCGAGAGCGGTATCCAAAAATCCGCCCACTCGGGAAAGGATTGCTGCCGTGAGACGACTCCGACGACGGTGTACGATTTCATGCCGAGCCGCATCTGCTTACCGGCAATGGCGGGATCGGCTGCGAACTTGCGCCGCCAAACATCTTCGCTGATCACCGCCACCTGCTTCTTGGCGCGTTCTTCGGCGTCGGTGAAACTGCGTCCCAGGATTGGCACAACGCCCATGGTTGGAAAAAGATTGCTGGTCGCCATGGTGCCATGCACGTTTTCAGGCTCGCCTTGCCCGAGCAGCGTCGTTGTGTTCATGGCCGAGAGTGTGTGCGCAGCCATCGCATCGAAGCTGCGGGATTGATTGCGCCAGTCGCGAAAATCGGGCGCGGTCACCTGCAACTGCGGGATCGCGGGATGAGTCTCCCAGATGCGCACCAGCTTCCCGGGATCGCGAAACGGGAGGGGCTGAATGAGCACCGAATAGACGACTCCGAAGAGCGCGGTGTTGGCGCCGACACCCAGCGCGACGGTGAGAATGGCGGCCAGCGCGAACGCCGGTCTGCGGCGAAGAGAACGCAGGGTGGATCGCATTTTTTTAGTTTACGGCTGTACGTGACGGCGGGCCATCTCCGTTTCGGACTTCAAGCCGCGACGACCTTAGTCCCTAAATCCCACACTATCTCGGCAAAACCGGTGAGCGGAAATAGCATAATGTTCAGCTTATATTTCATAGGCGACCCTCCTTGAGTGTTCAGCTTGAGCGGCCAAGGGTTTGCGACCCGCCATACAATGCAATTAGGATGTGCCTAAGCGGGTGCAGCCGTGTTAAGGCCACATGGTCAACTGTTCTGCACTCTGCTTGCCACGTAATACCCTGTCGCGCGGCCGCAAGCGAACCATCGCGTCCGATGGACAATTGCGGCTGAAGCGTCACGGGGACTTGCACGCCCGTTGCCTTGGCCGTGGAAATTATGAGTTGAAGCTGCCATCTTGTGAAGTTCGAGAAGCCGACGTAGTGGATTTTGCTGGCCTTGACCACCTCATCGAGAAATGTGCACGTCGAAACACGCAGCTGATAGAGGTCCATCGTCTCAACCCCAGGCGACCGGGGGATGCGTTCAGTAAGCGATGGAGGTGGCGCGCCGATAATCCAGCCGCATTCACGTCTGGGCCATCGAAACGGCCCTTGCTTGCAAGGACAATCCGTCGGTCACGTGACGAGGCCGGGCGGCGAACCACGCCCAATGCGTTCCGAGGTTCAATGTCTTCGATTCCGGACAATTGAATCCCGAGAACGGACACGCATTATGAACCGGATGCTACGCCGCGTCCTTTTCGCTCAACGGACGATGCCGTGGGATCTAGCGCGCGGGCTGGTCGGTCAAATGCTGCTGACAAAACCACGAAACGGAAAGGAAATTACCGACCAGTGCCCAACCTTACAAAAGCGCTGACAGGATTCATATTCCTGGCTGCGGCCTTGTCTGCATTTGCCGCGCCCATTAGTCAAGCGGAGCGCGAACATCTTGTCGCGCATCTGCAGATGACCCAATTCTGGCTGACCGACGAAGTTTCTGCCCTCTCCACCGCGCAATTGAATTTTCGGCCGGCGTCCGATCGGTGGACCATCGCCGAGGTAGTTCAACATTTAGTCGTTGCGGAACCCAATTACTGGAAGATGCTCAACGACGCGTTGAAACTACCACCCAAAAAGTTGGACAAACAGGCGACTGATGCCGACGTCCTTTGGTATGGAATCGATCGCACCCAGCGTGAGAAGACGTCGGCGGACCAGAATCCCAAGGATCAGAAAATCGACCCGGCGCAAGCGCTGAAGACGTTTCTGAATATGCACGCGAAACTGCTGGAGATGGCTCGATCAAGCCAGGAGGATCTACGAGGGCATGCCGTGCCGGATTGGGGGGGCGACGCTTATCAATGCCTGCTCGAGATCTCGACTCACGAGCAGCGTCACATTCTTCAGATTCGCGAGATCAAGGCGAGCGCGGGATTCCCCAAGACATGAGAAAGCCGGGCTATAAGGGGGAGTGGTCGCGCCGATAACGGTAGGCCGACGCCTTGCGGATCTGCCGCCGACAAACAACGAGCGCTGACCTTGCGACTGCGGCCCGGCTCTGAATGTTCGGATTGCCGCTGGCGAGTTTGGGAATCTATGGCGTAATGGCGTTTGCCGTGGTTCAACGTACCCGTGAAATCAGCGTGTGATATTGCGGGCTGGGCACAGAAAAGCATCTTACACTCGTTTTGGGACGCGGCCTGCGCGGTAGTCGCTAACCGGGCTGATCATCGGGGCACTGGCCGCGACCCTGCTGAATCGCGTGCTTGCGAGCTTCCTGCTGGAGGCGCGGCCTCTCGAGTTTGCCGTCTTTACGTCCTTCGCTTCTGTCGATGGGCATTGCGCTCTTGGCCTCTGACATTCCGGCACGCCGAGCTGCGCACGTGGACCCTGTCTTCGCTCTAAGATCCGGTTAATAGCTTGGCCCAAAATGTCCCGTCTATGTCTGAGCGCGCCCTTGTCTCACGAGCGTGCCGGAACTATATTTGAGCATTGGAGACGACCATCCGGACGGCAAGACAGAAAGTGATCTTTGCGTTGTTTCCCGGATGTGAGGTGCTGGACGTGGCGGGACCGCTGCAGGTCTTTCACGAAGCGAATAACTGCGGTGCGAGCTACCAAATTACCATTGCCGCTACATCTCCGCAGATGGACACCGCGCAGAGGCTGACGCTTGCCGGCTTGTCGGCGCTCCCAGTCGCGGATTCTGGAGACCTAATCATTGTGCCCGGCTACGATATGCGGCCTACCTCCCCGCCCGCCGAGTTGCCCAAATGGCTGCGCGTCAGCGCACTTCGCGGGGCGCACGTGTGCTCAGTCTGTACAGGCGCGTTTGCATTGGGCGAAGCCGGCCTCCTCGATCGCCGAACCTGTACTACCCACTGGAAACTGATTGACCGTTTGCAACGCGCGTTCCCCCACGCCAAGGTTTTGCGAGACCGTCTCTTCGTAAGCGACGCGCCGATCACGACCAGCGCCGGAGTTTCCTCCGGCATCGATATGGCGTTGTGGTTGATCGAGCAAAATCACGGGCCATTGTTCGCCGTGAAAGTGGCCAAGGAATTGGTGGTTTATATTCGGCGTGATGGTAGTCAGCCTCAGCAGAGTGTTTATCTGGACTATCGGACACATGTAAATTCTGGAATTCACCGCGTACAGGACCACATCGTGTCCCATGTCTGCGACGGAATTTCCATACCCGGATTGGCGCGGATCGCCCACATGAGCCCGCGCACAATGACTCGGACATTTAGAGCGGCCACCGGGCTATCAATCGGTGAGTTCCGCCAAAAGGTGCGCCTGGAGGCCGCCCGGAGCATGCTCAACGACCCGGACTTGACGCTCCAGACGGTGGCCGAACGCGCCGGGTTCAAGAGCCCGCGCCATTTTCGGCGCGCCTGGCAGCAAGCTTTCGGCCTTACTCCATCAAAAGCGAGGAGAAAGTAGTGAAATTGCGACGAATAATCGGGATCGCTGTGTGGTCGGCTCTGTGCGCTCAGGCGCAGAAACTTCCGGAACTAATGCCGCCGGAGAAAGAAATGGCCGTCGCGTTGAGCGCAGCGCCGGAACACCTTCGCCCTGGGGCATCCGTCTACGTTCTGAAGGAAGCTGGTTTTGAACTCGTGCATCAGGGCACAAACGGTTTCACCTGCATCGTGAATCGCGACCATCCGCTGAATCAAAAACCTACCTGCTACGATGCCGAAGGTAGCGAAACCATCCTACCCACCGTCCTTCGCTTTGGCGAACTGCTGAGGAAGGGCGTGCCGCTCGCAGACATTCAGAGCGAGATTGCAGATGGTTTTCGCTCCGGGAAATATATCTCGCCCCGAAGGCCCGGCGTAGCTTACATGTTGTCGGGCGATATTAAGAACTATAACGCCTCCAACGGCAAGATCGAGTCTTTTCCGCCACATGTAATGTTCTACGCGCCGAATTTGACAAACGCGGATATAGGTTCGGACGGCGCTTTCGAGCCCGGCTTACCGTCGATCGCCTATCGGGGACCACAGGGATACATGATTGTCGTTGTCGGCAATGGCGCTCATCCCGAACATCATGAATGATCGCCTCGGCACGACCGCGTCTTTTCAGTGGCTGGGGCAGACCGCGCAGGATGTCCGATATGCCTTCCGGAGTTTCCGCAGAAGCAAAATGTTCGCCGGAGTGGCGATAGTCACCCTGGCGCTCGGCATCGGAGCGAATACTGCCATCTTTTCGATTATCAATACGGTGCTATTGCACCCTTTGCCGTATCCCGACTCCAGCCGTCTGGTGGCGATTAACGGCAACAGTCCGCTGTCGGGCATTACGATTGTCTCGTTCACGAAGCTAAGCTACATGCAGCCGCAGGTGGAAGCGCTGGAGCGCATCGGCGCGTATTACTCACTTTCACTCAACCTGACCACCAACGGTGCTCCGGAACAGGTGTCGGGTGCGCACGGTTCGCTTGAGCTGTTCCATTTGCTCGGCGCTTCGCCAACGCTCGGGCGTGAGTTTCTGCCCGAGGAAGACCAGCTCGGAGGAAAGGACGTCGCGCTGATCTCCAACGCGTACTGGCGGAATCGTTTTGCGGGGGATCCGGCGATTGTCGGCAAAGTAGTTTCGATCGACGGCCGTGATACATCGATCGTAGGAGTTCTCCCCGCGGGGTTTCATTTTCCTTTCGCGCAACCGGAGCCGCAGGTCTGGTTACCCCGTATTTTCGAGAACCCAAACTACACGCTGGAGCGCGTTCGCGCGGGCGCTGCGTATCTTCTGCTAGTCGGAAAACTGCGTCCGGGCCAAACGATAGAGCGGGCAGAGGCAGAGCTTGACACGATCGGCAGCCGCTACCAGCAGGCATACCCGAATTTTCCGGATGCTACAACTCCTCTTGCGGTGCAGACACTCGAAGACTCTCTCGTCGCCAACACCCGGCCTTCTCTGCTCGCATTGTTGGCTGCCGTCGGATTTGTGCTGTTGATCGCCTGCGTAAACGTAGCGAACCTGTTGCTGGCTCGCGCCATCAGCCGGCGGAAGGAGATTGGAATCCGCCGCGCATTGGGAGCAGCGCGCAGCCGTCTGGTTCGCCAGCTCCTTACCGAAAGTCTGGTACTGTCATTTCTCGGTGGAGGACTCGGGATACTGCTGGCCGCGTTATGTCTTCCTACCGTGCTGGGCAGGATGACGCCAGGAACAATTCCTCTCTCGGACGTCGTGCATTTGGATCGAACGGTGCTGTTATTCTCACTCGCGCTCTGTTGCGTCACCGGAGTGATGTTCGGGCTGATTCCCGCGCTACAGGCGTCGCGTCTGGATTTGAACGCCAGGCTGAAGGAAGGTGGCAGGGGCTCGACGGCGGGGGGCGGCGCGGCGCGTCAATCGATGGTGGTGTCGGAGGTTGCTTTGACCCTGATGCTCATGACCAGCGCAGGCCTCTTGATCAAGAGCGTTCTGAACTTGATGAATATCAATCCAGGATTTGTAGCTCAAGATGTCGTGACATTTTTCGTCAGTCTTCCGCCGACCCAATACCGGAAACCGAATCAGCGAACCGAATTTTACCGCCAGCTTGTGGAGAGAGTTCGTGCACTTCCGGGAGTGGCTTCGGCAGCCGTGGCCAGCCACTTACCGCTGGGCGGCGCAACGCGCTTAGTGCACTTTTGCGCGGAAGGAACCGTATGCCAAGGATTCGCAAAAGATCCGATCGCTGCGTGGCGGCAGATTAGCCCCGATTTTTTGAGCACCATGCGGACCCCATTGCTGGCTGGAAGAACGTTCGAGGAAAGGGACCGAGCCGATTCGCCGCTGGTGGTGATCATCAACAAAACCATCGCGGATCGGTATTTTCACGGCGTAAATCCGCTAGGCCGGCATATTGTGAATTCGCGAGACCAGACCTCGATGGAAATTGTGGGCGTGGTGGCCGACGTAAAGTTTCTGGCGTTGAACGCGCCGAACTCGGAAGAGATTTACGTGCCTTACACGCAAGATCCCTGGCCTTCGGTAAGCCTGGTGGTGCGGTCCAGTTCCTCCCTGCCACCCCCAATTTCGGCGGTGCGCCAGGTGGTAGCGAGGATGGATTCCGATGTACCACTCGCCCAGATTCTCAGCTTGCAGGAGATTGTCTCCGGATCCATCGCGCAACCCCGGCTTATCGCGCGATTGGTAGGCGCGTTCGCCGTATCGGCCTTGTTTCTGGCAGCCTTGGGAATTTACGGTTTGATGGCATATTTAGTAACGCAACGGTCAGCGGAAATTGCGATTCGCATGGCGCTGGGCGCACAGCCACGGACTGTCCTTCGATTGATGGTCGCCCAAGGGATGAAGCTGGTGCTCATCGGGCTTCTAGTGGGCCTGGCGATGTCCATGGCGATGACGCGCCTTTTATCCGGACTGCTGTTTGGCACCGGCCCCGTGGATTTCGGCACGCTCGCGGTAGTCTCCATTCTGTTCGCGGTTGTCGCGTTCGGCGCATCTTACCTGCCCTCGCGGCGCGCCATCCGGTCGGACACGCTCGCGGTTCTGCGTTCCGCTTAATGCGGAAACTCCATGCTCCTCAAAATCTGGCTGCTCGCCTCTAGCTGCCTGTATGGGGCGCTGGCGCAGGGCGAGGTCGGCGCTCCGCTGCCGGCTTGGGCCCCAGGGATGCTGGACATTCACCAGATCTCGACCGGCCGAGGAAACGCGGCGCTCTTCGTCCTGCCCGACGGCACCACCCTGCTCGTGGATGCAGGAGCCGCGGCCGATGGCATCCCGGAAACCGATCCGCATCCAGACTCATCGCGGTCGCCAGGGGCGTGGATCGTACGCTATCTGAAGCGGCACGGCGTGACGGATCTCGACTATGCGCTGATCACGCATTTTCACGCTGACCACATGGGTCAGGTAAGTCCGGCCTCCCCGTATGACAGAACGGGCACCTATCGGCTGACCGGAATCACCGAAGTCGGAGACGCCGTACCGATTCATATGTTGCTGGATCGCGGCTGGCCCGACTATTCGTATCCGGCCCCGTCCGCGGATGAGACCCTGGCGAATTATCGGCGGTTCATCAGCGTGCGGCAGAAGGCCGGGATGTCTGTCCAGGCATTCAGGCCCGGCTCTGCGATGCAGCTGATTCTCCGGCACCAGGCTTCAAGATTTCCGACGTTCGAGATCCGCAATATCATCGGCAATGGTGAAGCCTGGACCGGTTCGGGAGATGCCACGCGGCTATGATTTCCGCCGCTTGAGACCCTGGCATCCGCGGACCTGCCGAATGAGAACATGTGCAGCTTGGGATTCCGGCTGCGCTATGGGCGGTTTCGATATTTTAGCGGAGGCGATCT
>Ga0302325_10006185_pt1 | contig 26986 bp, 21 predicted proteins | sample Palsa_T0_2_FD_201948 | JGI IMG/M metagenome (GOLD analysis project Ga0302325, IMG submission 201948) | Peat permafrost microbial communities from Stordalen Mire near Abisko, Sweden - Palsa_T0_2 | ecosystem: Environmental > Terrestrial > Soil > Palsa > Peat permafrost | place: Sweden: Abisko... | reverse complement strand
TGACCTCGAGCATGCCGGAGGATCCGCCGACGCTGGCCGAAGTGCGGACGGGAGCAAAGAGGTCCGCTGACGCTCGGGGCGGCGCCTGGGTAACTGGCGGACCGCAGCGCTATCAGGAACGAGCGGGGCCGGCCCGGTCAGCAACTGGTCGACGACCGGGGTGGCCCAGGCGGTGATCTCGTCTCGGTCCATCGCGGCGAGACCCGGGGACGCCAGAGCATAGCGCGTGGTCGCCAGACCGATGATGAATGCGCCGACCAGCCCTGCGCGCTCGCGCGGGTGATCGGGCACGACGGCGCTGAGCGTCGGCTCGACCTGAGTGGCGAACGCTTGCCGCAGGGTCTTGGCCACGTTTTCGCTTGTCATCGACGCGCGCAGAAGCGCCAGGAATGTTTCGTCGTCTTCCCAGACGGCGAAGAAGCGGGCGAGCAGAGCCCCGGCCAGGCGGCCGGGCTCCACGGCGGTCAGGTCCGGAAGATCGAGATTGAGGTCGGCGGCGGCGGCGAACAACTCCTGCTTGCTGCCGAAGTAGCGGAGCACCAGGGCGGCATCGACGCCGACGTCGGCGGCGATTGCGCGGATGGTCGTACGGTCGTAGCCCTCCGTCCCGAACCTCCGCCGCGCCGTGGACAGGAGGTCCGCGCGGGTCTTGCCGGCGTTGCGACTGCGAGTGCGTGCCACCACGCAAGCATATGTCATCGCGTGTTGACTTGACGCTATTACTCCGTTACCGTCTAAGTCATCGGTTGTTGACTAAACTTGGGAGGTCGCCGTGGAGACCAGGAGCGACAGTGTGGAGGTGCTGGTCGTGGGCGCCGGCCCGACCGGGCTGACCGCCGCGATGGAGCTCTCGCGGCTCGGCGTCGGAGTGCGGATCATCGATCGGGCGTCAGAGCCGTCGACCACCTCGCGGGCGCTCGCGGTGCAGGCGCGCACCCTCGAGCTCATGCAGCCCCGCGGCATCGGCAAGGAGATGGTCCGGCTGGGCAACCCCGCCCGCGCGACCGCCCTGTATGGGAGGGGTCGCCGGCTCGCGGCGGTGCAGCTCGACCGCATCCCAAGCCGGTTCAACTACGTGCTGCTGCTCGCGCAAGCGGAGACCGAGCGGCTACTGGCGGCGCAGCTCGACGCTCAGGGAGTGCTCGTCGAGCGCGGCGTCGAGCTCGTTTCCCTGCACCAGGACACCGCGGCTGGCGGCGTCGAAGCCCTGCTGCGCACTCCTGATGGCACCGAAGAACTCGCACGCTGCGCGTATCTCATCGACGCGTCAGGGGCGCACAGCACCGTACGCCGCGCGCTCGAGCTGCCCTTCGCGGGCCGGGAGCTCGCCCAGAGCTACCTGCTGGGGGACCTGTATCTCGACGGTGCCATCCCCGAGGACGAGCTGTCCATCTTCCTCGCCCACAACGGCTTCGCGGCGGCGTTTCCCATGGCCGGGCACCGGTTCAGGTTGATGGAGACCGACCCCGATCACCACTCCAAGGATGAAACGGCGCCGACCCTCGGCGAGTTGCAGCGAGTCTACGATCGTGTCTCCCCCATTCCCGCGCGCCTGCGCGACCTGGTGTGGAGTTCACGCTTTCGGATCAACAGCCGCCACCTGACCACGCTGCGCGTCGGAAGCGTCTTTCTCGGCGGCGACGCCGCGCACATTCACAGCCCAGCCGGCGGCCAGGGCATGAACACAGGGATCCAGGACATGGTCAACCTGTGCTGGAAGCTCGCCCTCGTCCTTAACGGCAGAGGCAGACCAGAGCTGCTCGACACCTACGAGGCTGAGCGGCTGCCGATTATCACCCAACTGGTGCACACCACCGAGCGCGCCACCCAGCTGTTCAATTCGACCAACTGGATGGTCCATCAGCTTCTGTCGCGGACGGCACCGTTCGCCCTCGCTTTCGGCCAGGTGCAGGCCAATGCCGCCGCGGCCGTCGGAGAGGTCGCCGCCAGCTACCGCACGGGACCGCTCGCCGCCCCACCAACGCGTGTCGGTAAGCTCCGCTCCGGAGACCGGGTCCCCGATCTCGAGCTAACGACCGGGACCGGGAGCCACCCGGTCCGTCTCCATCAGCTACTCGACCTGTCGGGCCTCACCCTGCTGAGCACCGCCGCGGACCTCCCCGCAAGTGTTATCGACGCGATCCGGCCCTGGGCCGATCTCATCACAATCCGCTCGGCCTCCGTCGCCCCGGCCGGGGCGGGTGTACGTGGCCAGGACGCCCGGATCGCGGACAGCCTGAGCGCCGATCCGGCCTTGCTGCTGCTGCGGCCCGATGGGCATCTCGCCGCGTACGCGCCCGTCAGCCACCCCGGGCCGTTGACCCACTGGCTGACCAAGTGGTGCCCGCCGTCGGCATACGGCCGCCGGGCCGGTGGCGCCTCAGTATCCGGACATTCGCGCCCGGAACGGGTGGATACGACCGCCCGACGGGCTCTGCCGTAGTGGCCGCTGCGGCGGTGGCCGTGAGAGTGGCGTTGTGGGTGCCGAAAACCTGCGTCACCTGGGCGGATGCTATGCAGATCGCGGCCGGCTCGGTCCCGCGTTCGGGCGCTGGGCGGGCAGGTCTTGGTCCGTCGGGAGCTGCGACGATCTACGGCTTGTGGGCTTGAAGCTGACTTCCTGGTCGTCTCCCTGTCATGTTGCTGCTCAGGTTGTCGCGCCGGGAGGCGTGGTGGAAGGACGCCGAGATCTTGATGCTGCGCCAACTCGCTGTCGCGTAGGCTGTTGCCGCGCCAGGGGCAGCGGCGGCTCCTGGCCCGGTAGGTGCTGGCGTCCCCAGGTGGTGGTCCCGGCCGGGGCGGGGCGCTGGCCGGGCGGACGCTCAAGTGGCCCGCCGGGCCGATGGCGGGCTTGCTGCCGATACCGCCAGGATGGCGGAGGGGCGCGCCGCGTTCATCGATTTCTACGACCGCGAGCACCTCCATGTCGAGCGGTCTGTAATGCGCTGCGGTGCGAGCCGGCAGGCTGCAGAGGAGGCCGTGCAGGACGCGTTCATCGATGTCTGGGTCCTTACGGCCCTCGGGACGTGGCCGGACATCGCTGATCCACCGGGGTGGATCCGGACGGTAGCCCTTCGGAAGTACCGCCGGCCTGCAGGACCACGGCGGCTTCCTGCGACCCTGCCGGTCCCTGACTTGCCCGAGATATCACAGCCCGGTGCCGGTCACGCCGAACTGACCGCCGAGACCTTGCTTGTGCTCGACGTGCTGCGAAGCCTTGACCCGGAGCTGCGAGCTGTCATGGCGTTCCACCTAGACGGTTTCGATGGGCCCGCTATCGCTGCCCAGCTCGGCATAACAGACCAGAAAACACGGGATCGGCTCAAGAAAGCCCGCAAGATCCTGGCTCGCAAGCTCCGGGATCAGGGACCGGGAGAGGAGGCCGGCTCGTGAGCGCGAAGGTTGTACATCGCCGACGGCGCAGGCTGAGCGACAGCAAACTGGACGGCCCACGGGCTTACCCGATGGGCGTGGCGTGAGCTGGTGCTGATGAGTGCAGGTGCGAGCCGCCATGTGAGGCAAACGAGAGCACCGAGGGGGATGGGGGGCAGGTAGATGACGGCCCGGTACAACAGCCCGGCGGCTGTCACCTGGGCGCTGACCTTGTGGTCAGCACCGGCGGCCAGGATGCCTAAAACCTGCCTGTCACGTCCGGGGCGCTGACGGGGTTCTGTTATTTGGCTAGTCCTGACACGAGGTTGATAGACGTTGCGAGGATCACGGCACCCAGGGGGAACGACAGCCACGCGTGCCGCAATGCCGTCCGCCGGATCTGCTTGGACCCGATGTTGGTGTCAGAGACCTGGAACGTCATGCCAATCGTGAAGGAAAGATACGCGAAATCGCTGTATTGCGGGGCGACGGCTTCGTTGAAGTCAATTCCCCCGGCGCGCCCAGAGTAGTAGAGGCGCGCATATCGCAGGGTGAACACTGTGTGTATAAGGGTCCATGACACGAATACGGACATAAGCGCGAACGCTGCCTGCAGGTACTTCAGGTCTCCGTTGTCATGACCGGCTCCGATCAGCACTACCCCCACGGCGATCAGGCTGGCGACGGCCGCGCCGAGCAGCACCAGGCCGGCCAGGTCGAAGCTGGGGTCCTCACGCTTGGCGTGACTCGCTGTCGCTTTTGCGTCGAGCCTCCACACTGTGGACCACACCCACACGCAAAAGACCAGCGCCAGGACGTCCCACCCAAGCAAAGCTGCTGCCCGGCCCGCACCTAGCACCGCCGCGACCGTACCTCCAGCAATCCCCGCCCCGAAGGACACAAGCAATTTTGTCCGGGCCGATGACACCCGGGGGACGGCCGGACGGTCTGCGGATTCAGGTTCCATGGCATCCAGGTTGGCAGTCCATCGCGCTCGACGCGTGCTCAGGGCTGCCCCAGCAGGTGCGATGCAGCAAAATCCCCTCAAAGCTGCGGCAGCTCAGGATGACTGACGAAGAACATTGTCACGATCTCGGCGCGGTCCGCGCCGCCTTCTCCCAGGGCGTGACCTGCCGGCGGTACATCTGTCTCGGTGTCCATTGGGGCAGTGCGCCACCAGGCGGCCAGGATCTGGCCGCCATCAGCGGTGAGTGGGCGGGTCCGTCTTCCGCCGGGGCGGACTGGCCGGCGATCCGTGACCGGGCCTTCGGCCGCATCGACCCGCGCCCCGGCCGGGCCGTCGCCCACCGCCGGGCGAACGGCATCGACGTGCTCGCCGGCGAGGCCCGTTTCCTGGGCCCGAAGATCCTGCGGGTTGGCGACAACGAGCTCGGAGCCGATCGCTTCGTGCTGGCGACGGGCTCGCGTCCCCAACGTCCCGCCGGTCCCCGGCCTGGCCGAGATGCCTTACCCCACTTCAGGCGACGTCATGCGGCTCGGCACGCTGCCGAAGTCGATGGCGGTGCTGGGCGGCGGGTACATCGCAGCCGAGATGAGCCACGTCTTCTGATCGCTGGGCACGGCGGTGACCATTGTCGAACGCGGTCAGCACCTGCTCTCCCGCCACGACGCCGACATCCGGGCACGCTTCACCGGGCACTACCGTGAGCGTCGGTCCTGCTGGACAAGGTGGAGGAGGTCATCACCGCCACCTTGGAGGAGACTCCGAAGGACGCCACGCACTGGTCGCGGGCCTCGATGGCAAAGCGCAGTGGGCTGAGCAGGTCCACGGTCGGGCGGATCTGGCGGAAGTTCGATCTCAAACCGCATCTGAGCGACGGGTTCAAGCTGTCTTCTGACCCGCTGTTCGCGGAGAAGGTCGTCGATGTCGTCGGCCTGTACCACGACCCGCCGGACAAGGCGGTGGTGGTGTGCGTGGATGAGAAGTCCGGCACCCAGGCGCTGGACCGGTCCCAGCCGGTGCTACCGATGTCGAGGCCGCGATCGAGTTCGGCGACCCCGGTCGTAGCTGGCCAGGACGGGGGCGAGGCTGCGCAGCAGGGGAATTCGCGGATCGGCAGCCGGTGCAGGCCAAGGCGCAGCAGGTCGCCGGTTTCATCAGGCCGGGGCGAAGATCAAGGACGCGTTCAGGCACTGATCATCCCGCCCCCCTTCCGGCCTGGGCAGCCGATGCCCCGGCTCACTAATCGCAAGCTGCGGGCCGGCTGGCTGAACGGGCTGGGCCCCGCCAGATTGATGGGGCGCCGCCCGTGCAGGACACTGGCGGGCATTCAGCGTAGTATTTGTAGTGAAATCCGGTTACTTTGCCGCTGGGTCAAGACCCCGCCTTGCTGCTGACGCAGGAAGGCGTTTCCATGGCCAGCGTGGATGTGAATACCCGGAAATGCGGCGGCCGCGTCGTCGTCACATTGCGCGGGGTGATTGACGTACTGGATGCCGTGAGTGTCGCGGCTGCGCTTGTGGCGGTCGCGGCCCAGGAGCCGGAGATCATCGTTGACCTGGCAGGCGTGGAGTTCATTGACTCCAGCGGTGTGGCGGCCCTCGTGCGTGGTCGTAAGCACGCCTGGCACGCGGGTGGTGACCTGCTGCTGGCTGCGCCGCAGCAGCAGGTGCTCCGGGTTCTTGCCGCCACCCGCCTGATCGATGTTTTCTCCGTCCATGCCAGCGTGGACGAGGCGGCCAGCAGTCCCGGGCGTTCCCGGGCAGAAGCCGCGCCCGTGGCCGGCCGTCCCGTCTCCCTTGCCCCCGTCCCCCTCGCCGTGACATGACACCCGGCCGGTCCCTCTGCATCAAGGCCAGGGGATGGCAGCGCCCGGGACGGTGCGTTAAGGCGACGCCACCGCTGGGCGAGCGCATATCAGGCGGGCTGATGGAGGGGCAGCTATGAGAAAGACAGGAAAATGCAGGAGCCCACCGGCCATAGGCGTTTCCAGCCGGCCCGGCCCCGCAGGCCGTGCGAGTAACGTGATCCGGCCTGCATAACGTCCCAAATATTGTCCTGCCGCCGTGCAGCACGGTGGCTCCGAGCTAGGAGCTCCACTTGATCATTCTCGGCATCATTCTCCTCATCATCGGATTCATCACCGGAATAGGCATTGTCTGGACGATCGGCATCATTGCCGTCGTGGTCGGCCTCATCCTGGCGGTGCTCGGGAGGACCGGTCACGCGGTCGGCGGCCGGAGGCACTACTTCTGAGCGCTGCCATCGGGCTCACGACGACCAGCACGCCGAGCGACTGCTCCGCGACTTGAGGCATCCCCCCATGCGGTGGAGCCCTGCCTGGTCCCCGGCTCCGCGGCTTGGCCGCCCTGGCGGTACCTGGGAGACCGCTGAGCGGTCGTAATGCGGCCAGGCGGGTCTCTCCGCGGCCCTGTCCAGGGAACAATTCCGACATGGGCCACTGTCACCACGATGCCTACTGCCAGTTCTAGCCGGCTCCCGGTAGGCAACGCGTGCCCACCACATCGCCGGGGAAGCTCCATCGCCGAGGTGGCCCTGGGGCGGGCGCTGCGTGGACCCCCCCGATCTGCCTCTGTTCAACCTGGCGGAATGGCGCAGCGTCGCGACGTTCTACCTGTTCTCATGGCCACTATCAGGGTCCGGGGACGCGGCCGCGTCCGGACATCCGTGTCCGAGGCTGCCCGCTGTTTCCCTGCCGGAACGGCGGCTCCACGGTGCGGCCCGGGGGCTGTCATGGGAGGGCGCCGACGGTCGCCCGGGCGGTCGCCGGCCGTGCGGCGGCGAGCCCGGTGCCGGTTGGGCGCTCCAGGCCGAGCAGGCGGGGGCGGAGGTAGCCGAGGGCGTGGGCGAGCAGCCGGGAGACGTGCATCTGGGAGATGCCGAGCTTGCAGCCGATCTGTGCCTGCGTCATCTCGCCGTAAAAGCGCATGACCAGGATCTGCTGCTCCCGGGGGGGCAGCTCGCGCCAGTGCGCCGCGATGGCCTGGATGTTGAGCATGTGCTCCATCGCCGGGTCCTCGTCGCCGAGCAGGTCGGCCAGGCTGGTCGCGTCGGGGTGGCCGGCCAGCGGCGCGTCCAGTGAGGACGGCTGGAAGGCCATTTCCGCCTGCCGGGCGTCCCGTAGATCTTCGCTGCTGATCCCCAGGTGCTGGGCCAGGTCGGACTCGGATGGCAGACGGCCCAGGTCGCAGGTCAGCTGCCGGGCCGCCGCGCGGACGTCCAGGACCAGCTCCTGGACTGAGCGCTTGACGTGGACCTGCCAGCGCTTGTCGCGGAAGTGCCTTTTGATCTCGCCGCTGATGCACGGCTGCGCGTAGGCGGCCAGGCTGCCGCCGAAGGCCGGATCGAAGTTGTTGATCGCCTTCAGCAGGCCGACGTGGCCCACCTGGGCCAGGTCCTCGGCCGGCTCGGGGCTGCCCCGGTAGCGCCGCACGCATGACCACACCAGATTCCGGTGACGCTTCACCAGCAGTTCGCACGCCTCGTCGCGCCGTGCGCTGTCCCGCGGCGCCGTCCGGGCGATTTCCAGCAACTCCCGGTCATCCAGCCCGGCCAGACCCGGCGGCATCGGGCCCGCCGAGGCGAGCGGAGTCTGCGCGGATCCCCGGGCGACCGGGACGCTGCTGATTCCGGTCCGGTTCACCGGAGGCACCGCCGTTTCGCTCACTGGCCTGGCCGCGGCGAGCCAGCGGGCGTACTGGCCTTGCTGCTGGTCGGCTGCGCCGGGCAGGCCGCCTGCCGTCCGGCTCTCAGTAGTGCGATGTGCATGGACGCACTGGTGGCCGCGGCCGTGCACATTGACCGGCCGGGGACCAGCAAGCTGAGCAGGAGCAGGCCCACGACTGCGATCAACGCGATGGTGCCCAGCACGGCGGGCCGCAGCCGCCACCAAGATCCGGCCTCGACCCGTTCGGTCCCGGGCATGGCCTCATGGCCCGTCAGCCTGGTAAAGATCGCGAACAGCGACCCGAGACGGAGGTCGTCCGCCAGGAGCGTTTTCTCGATGCCGCCCAGTTTCCGCTGCTGGCTGGCCGGCAAGCTCATCATGCCGGTCCGGTAAGCGTGACCCGTGACCGCGCCGGGCCCGTTGACGCGATGGGGAAGAACAGCTCGGGATCCTCGTGCCGGGAGGCGCCACGCGGCATCCAGGTCGACATTCCGGCACCTCCGGTAGCACCTGGGTCGCCACCGGGGTCTGGAGCAGCTCAACAACGCTGACATGTGACCGCTCCAGGGAATCTGGGCGGTTAGTTACTAGCGTAACGAATTGTCAGGTTTGCTGCAAAGCGGAGATCTGGCGCTGGCCTGGGCCAGTAGCCCTGGGAGTCCCCCGTGCGAGGATGGCGGCCTGTCACCTGCGTCGGAAGGAATCCCGGGGATGAGCCGCGTCGTTGTCATCGGAGCTACCGGGCACATCGGCAGCTACCTGGTCCCGCGGCTGGTGCGGGGCGGGCACGAAGTGATCGCCATGAGCCGCGGCACCCGCGACCCTTACCACCCGAGCCCGCAGTGGAGCTCGGTCACCCGGGTCACGGTGGACCGCGAGGCGGAAGACGGTGAGGGAACCTTCGGCGCCCGGATCGCGGGGCTGCACCCCGATGTGGTGATCGACATGGTCTGCTTCACCGCGGCCTCGGCGCAGCAGCTGGTCGATGCGCTGCGCCCGCGGCGCCCGCTGCTGCTGCACTGCGGGACGATCTGGGTGCACGGTCCCGCCCTGCGGGTGCCGGTCACCGAGGATGAGCCGCGGACCGCCTACGGCGAGTACGGCACCGGCAAGGCTGAGATCGAGGCTCTGCTGCGCCGCGAGACGCTGGCCGGCGGGGTTCCCGCCGTGGTGCTGCATCCTGGTCATATCAGCGGGCCGGGCTGGCCGGTCATCACCCCGGCGGGCAACCTGGATCCGGCTGTCTGGACGAGCCTGGCCACTGGCCAGCCGCTCGCGCTGCCCGATCACGGGCTGGGCGTCCTGCATCACGTGCACGCCGACGACGTGGCGCAGGCCTTCGAGCTCGCGCTGCGGCGGCCGGCCGCGATCGGGGACAGCTTTCATGTCGTGGCCGAGCAGGCGATGACCCTGCGCGGCCTGGCCACCGGCGTCGCGCAGTGGTTTGGCCGGGAGCCGGTGCTGGATTTCGTCGACTGGGACGAGTTCGGGCGCCGCGTCGCGGCCGAGCACGCCGACGCGACCCGCCAGCACACCATGCGCAGCATCACCGCGAGCATTGCGCGGGGCCGGGAAGTACTGGGCTATGCGCCGCGGTTCAGCTCGCTTGACGCCCTGCACGAGGCGCTGGCCTGGCTCGTCGCCAACGGCCAGGCCGACGTCGGCGGCCAGCCGTTCTAAGCGGACACGGGCAAGATCTGGACACGTCAGCCGCGCGTTCAGGATCTGGCCTGGCGCATGGGTGACGTCACCGGCTGCTGCGGTCGCAGGTTACGCCGGGAAATCGCGGGAACAATGCCAGTGAGTTCAGAGAAACTGTAAGTGGGTAACGGCAGCCGAGTGTTTCGGAAATAACACGGTGAATGCTGGAATACGGGACGAATGAACGACCAGGCCACGTCCTGATGAGTTAGGCATAAGCGGAAGAAGCCAAAACGCTCCACGCCGGATCCGGGTGCCCGGCCAGCGATTCATGCCTGAAAAGCAGGAGTGCAGCTCATGACCCATGGAAGAGCGTGGCCCATGACGGCCCGCGTCGCGCTGCTGGCCGGGATGGCCGCGCTGAGCGGATGCTCGTCATTGACCGCATCGGGTGGCGCTGGCGTGTTCACGGCGATCGACGAGACCACGCCGATCACCATCGGCGCGCCGATGAATCCGTTCAATACCACCAGCAACACGTTTGTCGGGTACGACGTCGAGGCGCTCGGCTGGACCGCCAACAACCCGGCCAACTCGAACCAGACCCTGCCCGGGCTGGCCGCGTCCTGGTCGCTGTCTTCGGGCGGCACGGCGCTCACCGTGCACCTGCGGCCGGGCGCGCGATGGTCCAACGGCCAGCCGGTGACCGCGAACGACGTGAAGACGTCGGCCGCGATCTGGTACACCCAGGGCTACGTGCAGCCTTACAACCTGGGCGCGGTCACGGTGATCAACAGCGGGACGGTCCGGTTCACCCAGTCCCGGGGATCCCGCAACAACCAGTTCGAGTCCGGCGTCCTGCAGCCCGCCGACTACGTTGTGCCCGCCTCGATATACGGTCCTCTGCTGCCAGCGGCCATCTGGCGCACCATCGCCGCGAGCCTCGGCACCGGCCCGTCCGCGACGAGAGCAGCCAGCCAGCTCACCGCGATCGGCAAGAAGGTCGCCGCGTTCTCGCCGCGGGCCGACGTGTCCGCGGGGCCGTTCGTGATCGAGCGGATCAACGCGGGCGAGGCCGTGCTGGTCAAGAACAAGTACTTCTACGCGGCCCGCCGGATCGGGCCATCGGAAGTGCTGATGCTGCACTACAGCGGCAACCAGCAGATCTGGAGCGACATGCAGGCCGGCCGGCTGGACGCCGCGCCGTACACCGCGATGCCAGCCAACGTCCTCAAGCAGGTACTCGCCGCGGGCAACCGGCGGATCGACGCGCCGAGCCTGGTGGCTGCCTCCCTGGTCTTCGACCAGGCCCGCTACCCCTACGGGATGCTCGCGGTGCGGCAGGCGCTGGCCTATGTCATCAACCGTGATGCGGTGCAGAAGGTGGGCGAGGCGGTCAGCGGGGTGCCCTCGAAGACCACCACCGGCGTGATCTCCTCGGCCCTGGGTGACTACCTCACGCCGGGGCAAGCCTCCGCCCTCAACCTGTACGCCACGAATGACGCGACGGCGGCCCGGCTGCTGGCGTCGGCCGGTTTCAGCCGGAAGGGCGGCCAGTGGTACCGGCCCGATGGCCAGCCGTGGACGATCACGGTCAACGTGCCCAGCTCGTTCAGTGACTGGGTCGCCGCCGCCAGCGTGATCAAATCCGAGTTCACCGCGTTCGGCATCCCGACCTCGGTCAAGCTGGCGGCCGACTCCCCCACCTATATGGCCAACATCGGCAAGGGCGATTACGCGGTCGGGTTCTGGCTGATCGCCCTCGGCCCCGGCGGCTACAGCGCGTTCAACCAGATCTACGGCGCCAGCGACGGGTATGTGCCGGGAGGTGCCGCGCTGAAGCGGTACCCGGCCGGCAATGCCGCCGCCGACAACTTCATCAACGCGCCGGCCACGGTGAGCGTGCCTGGCCTCGGCACCGTGAATCCGGGCCAGCTCACCTATCAGCTCACGAACGTCGACCTGAACAGCAAGGTGGGCGTGAGCCAGGAGAAGTCGATCATGGCCAAGCTCATCGCCGCCACCAACTACTCGGTGCCGGTCATCCAGCTCTGGGACTATGTCAACGTCCAGTTCGCCAACAGCAAGCGCTTCACCAGGTGGCCCGTGGGCAACGACGCGCAGCTCAACCTGCCTCCCGGGGTATGGATGACCTACGGGTTCGTGCACCCCCGGCCGAGGTGAGCGGATGAGGGCCGTGCGCCGGGTGGGCACGCGGCTGCTGACTGGGCTGGTATTGATCTGGGTGGTCGCGAGCGGCACGTTTTTCCTCGTCCGGCTCATGCCTGGCAATCCGGTCACGGCGCAGTACCAGAACGACGTCCTGCACGGGATGTCGCCGGACGCGGCGCGGGCCGCGACCGCATTGTTGTACGGGTTCGTGCCCAGGCAGCCGCTGGGCCAGCAGTATCTGCAGTACCTGTGGCAGCTCGCGCATCTCAACTTGGGCCGGTCCATCTCCTATGAGGGTGTCCCGGTCGCGCATATCGTCGCGTCCGCGGCGCCGTGGACGGTCATCCTGGTGCTGTCGGGGATAGTGGTGAGCTTCGCCATCGGCGTCTCTGCGGGGGTGCTGGCCGCGGTGAAGCGCTCGACCCGGCTGGGTGACCTGCTTACCGTCTCGGGGTCGGTGCTGCACGGAATCCCGCAGTTCGTGCTGGCCATCTTGCTGGCGTACGTGTTCACCACGATCTGGGCGGTGCTGCCGTTTGGCGCACCGTACGACGTCACGATCGCGCCCGGCTGGAACGTCGCGTTCATCGGGTCGCTGATCACCCACGCGATCCTGCCGGTCGCCGCCTACGCCCTGTCGGGTTACGGAGGCTGGCTGCTGACGATGAAGTCGAGCGTGGTCTCGGTGCTGGGGGACGACTTCATCCTCGGCGCGGAGCTGCGCGGGCTGCGGCGGCTGACGGTCGCCCGCTACATCGCGCGGAACGCGATGCTGCCGCTGTTCACGATCCTGGCCCTGTCGGCCGGCTTCATGTTCGGCGGATCCATCTTCATCGAGGAGATCTTCGACTACCCGGGCCTGGGCTACACCCTGCTGGCCAGCATCGGCACCCGGGATTACCCGCTGATGACCGGCACGTTCCTGATCATCACCGTGGCGGTGGTCGCGGCCAACATCCTGGCCGACCTGCTGTACGGGGTCATCGACCCCCGGGTGCGCAGGACCTGAGGCCCCGTGACCACGACCATCCCGATGCTGCCGGAGGAGGCGGCCGCCGCCGCGGGCGATGGCCGGCCGGGACGCGGCCGCTGGCGGGGGCGGGGCGGCTCGCGGGGGCGGGGGCGCTGGCGGGTCCTGCTGCGCACGCCGGGCCGCGTGTTCGGGGTCACCGTGATCGCGGTGTTCGCGCTGATGGCCATCATCGGCCCGTACCTGTACCCGGCCAGCCTGCCTATCGACCCGGGCGCGATCTACGCCTCGCCGAGCCTGGCCCACCCGCTCGGCACCGACTTCGAGGGCACCGACGTGCTCGCCCTCATCGTGACCGGGGCGCGGTACGTGCTGCTGTCGGCGGTGATCGCGGCGGTGGTGATGGTCGTCGTGGGCGCCGCCGCCGGGATCACGGCCGGCTACTTCCGCGGGCCGCCGGACTCCATCATCATGCGCGTCACCGACCTCGTTCTCACCATCCCCGGCTTCCCCTTGCTCATCGTGCTCTCAACGGTGTGGGACTTCGGCTCGCCCTATGCCATGGGGCTGGTGCTCGGCATCTTCGGCTGGGGTGGCCTGGCCCGCGCCGTCCGCTCGCAGACCCTGTCGCTGCGCGAACGGGGTTTCCTGGAAGCGGCGCGCGGGCTCGGCCTGCCGGCCCGGCATATCGTGCTCCGTGAGGTGGCGCCGAATGTCGCGCCGTATGTGGCGATGAACCTGCTGCTGTCGGTGACGGGCGCGATCTACGCCGAGACCGGCCTGTTCTTCCTGGGGGTGGTCCCGTTCAACGCGGGCAACTGGGGAGTCATGCTCAACATCGCGGTGTTCTCCGCGGGCGCGGTGACCAGCCCGCAAGCCCTCACCTACCTGCTCTCCCCGCTGGTGTGCATCCTGGCCCTCACCCTGGCCATCGTGGTCATGCTCAACGCCGTCGACGAATGGTTCAACCCCCGCCTGCGGGAGCCATGATGACCCGCACCACCGCGGGCACCACCGCTGACACCACCGCGGGCGCGGCCGGGGTGCGGGCCGCGCCGGCGGCGGTGCGGGTGCGCGACCTGACCGTCGCCTTCCCCACCGCGCAGGGTGAGCGGGCTGCGGTGTCGCACGTGTCGCTCGATCTGGCCGCCGGGCGGATCACCGGCCTGGTGGGCGAGTCCGGTTCGGGGAAGTCGACCCTCGCGCTGAGCCTGCTGAACGCCGTCCCGAAGCCGGGCCAGGTGACCTCAGGCACGGTTCAGATCGACGGGATCGGTGATGTCCTGGCGCTGCCCGCCCCCGAGCTACGGCGGGTGCGCGGCGCGGAGATCGGCTACGTTTTCCAGGCTTCGCAGAACTCGCTCAACCCGCTCAAGCAGGCCGGCAAGCAGCTGCTGGACCTGGGCCGCTCGCACGGCCAGCGTGACCTGCGCGGCCTGCTGGCCCGGGCCCGCGAGCTCCTGGACGGCATGGGCCTGGACCCGGTGCGGGTCCTGTCGTCCTACCAGCACGAGCTGTCCGGCGGGATGCGCCAGCGCCTCGGCATCGTCTTCGCGCTGGTCCTCAACGCGCATGTGCTCATCCTGGACGAGCCGACCACCGCCCTGGACATGCTCTCCCAGGCCGCCGTGCTCCAGATCATCCGGCAGGTGCACGCCGGCCGTCACCTCACCAGCCTGGTCATCTCCCACGACCTCGGCGTGATCGGCGAGCTCGCCGACCGCATCGCGGTCATGTACGCGGGCCGCATCGTCGAGGAGGGGCCGACCGGGGAACTCCTGGCTGACCCGCGGCACCCGTACACCCGCGGCCTGCTCGCCGCCACCCCCCGGATCACCGGTGACCTGGAGCTGGCGCGGCCGCTGCCCGGGCGGCCGCCGGACCTGATGACCATCCCGCGGCGCGGCTGCGTGTTCCGGGACCGCTGCCCCATCGCCCAGCCCCGCTGCGCGCAGACTGAACCGCCCCGCACCGAGCTGTCCAGCGCTGAGCTGTCCAGCACAGAGCCGCCGGGCACCGAGCTGCCCGCCGCGGAGCCGCAGCGGCCAGGCGCGGAGCTGCGGGGAGCAGCACCGCCGGGTGCCAGCGGCGGCCGCCAGGTGGCCTGCTACGCCGTGACGGGGGAGGGGCCGTGATCGAGGCCCGCGGCATCACCCGCGTCTTCCCCGGGCGCGGCGGGCTGCTGCGCCGGGACCCGGTCCGCGCGCTGCGCGGTGTCGACGTCACCATTCCCGACCGCGGCGCGGTCTCCCTCATCGGGGAATCCGGCTGCGGCAAGACCACCCTGGGCCGGATCCTGTGCGGCCTGGAAGATTTCGACGGCGGAGAGCTGGTCATCGAAGGACAGCCGATGACGGAGCTACGGCGTCGGCAGCGGGCTCCGTACTTCCGCCGGATCCAGATGATCCACCAGGACCCGTACTCGGCGCTCAATCCCACCCGCACCGTCGAGCACATCCTCGGTGATCCACTCGCGCTGCGAGCCCGCCAGCTCGGCGCGGACGGCGGCTGGATCCGGCGGCGGCGCAGCGAACTGCTCGAGCTGGTCGGCCTCGACCCCGGCCTCGTGCTGCCCCGCTACCCGCACATGCTCTCCGGCGGCATGCGCCAGCGGGTCGTCATCGCCCGCGCCCTCACCGTCGACCCAGCCGTCCTCGTCGCCGACGAGGCGGTGTCCATGATCGACGTGTCACTACGGCTCGGGATCCTGCAGCTACTCCGCGACCTGCGCGACCGCCTCGGCGTCTCCCTGCTGTTCATCACCCACGACGTCGCGACCGCACGCTATACCGGCCCGGACAGTGAGCTCTACGTCATCTACCGGGGGAGTATCGTCGAGCACGGCCCCACCGCCACCCTCATCCAGGCTCCCGTCCACCCCTACACCCAGTGCCTGCTCTCAGCCATCCCGGTGCTGCGCGGCATCGAGCAACCAGGATCACAGCGGGTGGCACCGACCGGGCCCCCTGACGAACAGACGGCGCCACCGGGATGCCTGTTTGAGCCCCGGTGCCCGTTCGCTGCGCCCGATTGCCGGTCACATGCCCCCCCGCTGAGCCATCTGGGCGGAACCGGGCAGCAGCACGCCTGCCTCTACCCTGAGCGCCGCGCGGTCGTAGCTGTCCCGGCCGCCAACTGAGGTTCACCGTTTAGGCCGGGACGCCACTGGACTATAGGGCGCGCAGCTCTGAGGGGCAGCGCGGCCTCCGCGTATGGTCTGGTAGATGGCCGCCGACCAAACGTTGCGTAGGTAACTGTGTTCGATCAGTTCACGCGGCTGGTCGCTGACGCGTCGGGGTGGGCGTACGGCATCGTCTTCATTTTCGCTTTCCTCGACGCGCTCGTGCCGGTGGTGCCGAGCGAGGCGTCGGTGATCACCGCGGGCGTGGTGGCCGCCCGGGGCGGCCTGTACCTGCCGCTGGTCATCGCCGCGGCGGCCGGTGGCGCGTTTCTCGGCGACAACGCCGCGTACCTGGTGGGCCGCCGATTCGGCACCCGGGCCAAGGAGCGTTTCTTCCGCGGTGACAAGGCACGGAAGTCCGTCGACTGGGCCGAGCGCCAGCTCGCCGAGCGCGGCGGCGAGCTGATCGCCGTGGCCCGTTTCATCCCGGGCGGCCGGACGGCCGTGACTCTCAGCGCGGGGACAGTGCTGTTCCCGTGGCGGCGCTTTGCCCTGTTCGACGCCGTGGCCGCGCTGATCTGGGCCAGCTACGCGTCGCTGCTCGGGTACTTCGGCGGGAAGGCGTTCGAGGACGCGCCATGGAAGGGGCTCCTGCTCGCACTCGGGATCGCCTTCGCGGTGGCGGGCAGCGTGGAGGGTGTCCGCTGGTACATGAAGCGGCGGAAGGCAGGCGGCCGGCCCGGGCCGGTCTTATGCCGCACGGCCGGGCCCGGGCCAGCCTTACGCTTCACGGCCGGATGCGGGCCAGGACCAGGGTGATGTCGTCCTCGCCGTGCTGGCGCAGGCCATGAGTCACCGTTTCGCACGCATCGCCCAGCGCAGCGCGGGGGCTGGCCAGGGCGGAGCGGAGCGCGTCGCGCAGCGCGGCCAGGCCGTCGTCAATCGGCCGGGTGCGGCTTTCCACCAGCCCGTCAGTGTAGACGGCGAGGCTGGCTCCCGGTGGCAGGCCGATCCGGGTGGCCTCGAACGACTCGGCGCCGAGGCCCAGCGGCAGCCCGGGAGGCAGTTCGAGCATCCGGGTCACGCCGCCGGGCAGGACGAGCACGGGCGGAAGGTGCCCGGCCTGGGCGATCAGGCATGAGCTGGTGGCCGGGTCGATGATGGCGTAGATGCAGGTCGCGAACGGCGCGGCCATGTCCCTGGCCATCTGGTCCAGCCGGTGCAGGATCTGCCCCGGCGGCAGGTCGAGGCCGGCCAGGGTGTGCGCCGCGGTGCGGAGCTGCACCATGACCGCGGCCGCTTCCGGGCCGTGGCCCATGGCGTCGCCCATGATGAGCGCGGCCCGGCCGCCGGGCAGCGCGACGATGTCGTGCCAGTCGCCGCCGACGACGCTGGCGCCCACCGGCAGGTAGCAGTGCGCGACTTCGATGCCTGCCGTGACGTCCGGCCGGACCGGTAGCAGGCCCCGCTGCAGTGCCAGCGCGGTGCGCCGTTCCCGGTCATACAGCCGGGCATTGTCGATGCACACCGCGGCGCGCGAGCCGAGCTCGGCGGCCAGCGCGATGTCATCCGGGTTGAAGGCCGGACTGGCTGGTGCCCGCGCGAACGTCGCGCAGCCCACCACTGTCCCGCGGGCGATCAGCGGCACGGCCAGGAAGGAGGTGTAGCCGGTGGCGATCTCGTAGCCGCCGGGGCGGCGGGCGATCCGCTCGGCGCTCTCGCCGTCCAGCTGGTCGTAGCGGACCGGCTCCCCGGTCGTCATGGCCCGGGTGGACGGCGAGTCCACGCCGAAGACGAGTACCTCACCGGGGCGCAGCAGGCGGTCGGTGGCCGCGGCGGCCTGACCGGCCATCCGGGCGGCCAGGCGGCGGACCACCGCCCCGCGCCCGGCCCGGGGGGAGGTGAACTCGTCGGCGGCCAGCAGCCGTTCCGACCCGAAAATGGAAGCCCCGTCGGCGAACCCGGACACGGCGACATCGGCGACCTCGCGTGCGGTCTGGGTGAGGTCAAGGGTCGTGCCGATCCGGGCCGCCGCCTCGCTCAGCCAGTTCGGCCGGTGCTGCGGCGAAGCCTGCTGGGTGATCACCACCGCGCCGCCCCCCAGCCCGGCCAGCGGCTCACAGCGGATGGCGAACCGTCCTTCGCCCAGGTCCCCGCCGGCCACGGTCGCGGTCCAGATCCGCCCGGCCGCGACCTCGGCCAGTGCATGACGGACCAGCCGGCGCTGGCCCGGCCCGGTGAGCAGGACGTCGCACACGTCACGCCCCGCCATGGCGGCGGCTGGATGGCCGAACAGCCGCATGGCGGTCACCGACCAGGAGGTCACCCGCCCCTCGTGGTCCAGGGTGAACGTGGCCAGGCCGGCCAGGTCCGGCTCGCGCCGCCGGGGCAGGCCGCCCTCGCCATCGCTGGCGATCTGTGACTCCACCAGTACCTGCACCAGTCCTTGACGGCGAGTTCGCCGGGCTTGAAACGGCCTGCCGGGTAATGGCAGCCGGCCATTCACCCGAAGCGGCTCAGCCCGGATGACCAACGCCAGTACCCTGAGATACCATGCAAACACAAAATGTATCGCAATATTAGCGGTAGAAAGAGGCCTGATGGCTGACGAGCCGAGCTGGGTACCGGCCGGAGTTGACACCAAGCGCGCCAACGTCGCCCGGGTCTACGACTACCTGCTCGGCGGCAGCCACAACTTCCTGGCCGACCAGGACGTGGGCCGGTCGCTCGCCGCCGTCGATCCCAACGTCCGGGCCATCGCCCGCGCCAACCGGGACTTCATCGGCCGGGCGGTGCGGTTCCTCAGCGAAGCCGGCATCCGCCAGTTCCTGGACATTGGCTCGGGCATCCCGACCCAGGGCAACGTGCACGAGGTCGCCCAGCAGGCCAACCCGGCCGCCCGGGTGGCCTACGTCGAGATCGACCCGGTCGCCATCGCGCACAGCAAAGCCCTCCTGGCCGAGAACGAGAACACCGCGATCATCGAGGCCGACCTGCGCGAACCGGGCAAGATCCTCGCTCACGAGGTCATCGGGCCGCTGATCGACTTCAGCCAGCCGGCCGGGCTGCTCCTGGTCTCCGTCCTGCCGTTCATCGCCGATGCCGAGGATCCCTGGCGCATCGTGGCCACCCTGCGCGATGCGCTCGCGCCGGGCAGCTACTTCGTGCTCTGTCACGCCACCAACGATGGCCAGCCCACGGTCATGCAGGCCGTGGACAAGGTGTACAAGAGCAGCGTGCCCATGCGGGGAGGCGCCCGTTCGAGGGCCGAGATCCTGCGGTTCTTCGACGGTTTCGAGCTCGTCGACCCCGGGCTGGTCTACATGCCGCTGTGGCGGCCGGACTCGCCCGCCGACGTGCCCAGCGACCCCAGCAAGTTCTGGTGCCTGGCCGGTGTGGCCCGCAAGGCCTGAACGTGGCCGGGGCTAAGGGGCGGTGACGTCGACGTTCCAGGTGCCCGTCGCCGCCGTGCCCAGGCTGGACGTCGCCGTCATGGTCACGGTGTAGAACCCGGCGCTGACGAACACGTGGCTCACCTTCTCGCCGGTCGCGTTGGTGTTGCGGCCGTCCCCGAAGGTCCACCGGCGCCCGGTGACCGAGCCGCCCAGCTGCGTGGCCCACGCCTTCAGGCCGATCGCCGTGCCCGCCACCGCGGCCCGCGGCCCGGTGATCGCGGCCGACGGGGCGGCCTGCTGCGGGGCGGAGGGCGGGGTGACCAGGAGCCACTGCTCGCCCGGGCTCCACACCTGGGCCGCCCAGCTGGTCAGGCTGACGCCGGTGTTGTATTGGACGCTGATATTGGCCGCGCCGACGAAATCACCGTCGACCAGGTTGACGGTGCCGTCGGGATTCAGCGCGCTCACGATGCCGACGTGATCGGCGTAGTAGGGGTTGATCGGACCGGGCGGGAAAAAGACCACCGCGTCGCCCGGCGCGGGCGTGCCTGAGTCGACCGGCATCGTTTCGCCCTGGTCGAGCCCCCAGTCGTAGAACGAGACAGATCCCGCATTGATGACGTTCATGCCGGTGGTGATACCGGCCTGCCGCCAGGCCCATTGGGCGAAGTCCGAGCACCACTCCTCATTCTCGTTTTCCACCGCGTGATCCTGGTCGAAGCCGCAGCCGTCCGCGTTGGGGCCAGGCGCACCGACCAGCGTGCTGTACGGGTCGCAGTCGACGCCGCCGAAGTTCGTTACCGCCGGGGTGTCGCTGACGCCGACCTGGCCCAGCGCGACGTGGGCGATCGACTGACCTGCGGTGCCCGCGGAGGCCGCCTGCGGCCGGGCATTGGCTGCGGCACGGCGCGCGGGGGCCGCGGTGGCCCGGCAGCCGGCCAGCGCGGCGAGATGCCAGGCCTTCCGGATGGCCGCGGGCACGGCCGGACCGCAGCCGCCTCCGGCGCCGGCCGCCTGGACCAGGCGCCAGGGCTGCCCGGCGCCCTGGGTGAACACGCCGGTGCTCGCCCCGTCCTGGAACCCGGCCAAGGCCCTCGGGCCAGCCGCGGGAGAGGGCGTGAACCCGGCGATGGCCCAGCTGACTCCGGTGGCGGGCACCGAGGCCAGGTGCAGGGAGCCCGGCCTGAGGCCGGCGACCGCCCCCGGTGGCAGGTGCCGCGCGGAGGCGTACGCCTGCATCAGGGCGGCCGCCACGAGCCGGGGGGTCGCAGGCCCGGGGGCCGCAGCGGCTGGCCCGGCCACGAAACTGAGCGCCAGTGTCGCGCACAGTGCGGCGGGGACCAGTGCGGCCGGGACCAGTGCGGCCGGAATCAGTCCTGCCGGAATCAGTGTGGCCGGAATCGTGCTGCATCCCCCCGTGGCCGGGAGCCCGGTCCCCGGCTGACCCGTGGCTTAGCCGGGCCAAGTAGAACGAATATGAAGATTCACCTATATAAGGGCAATGGCCGTCGCGGGGGAGTGTGTCGCAAAATACCGCCGGTCAACAACAAATAACACTATCGCAGTGGCGGGCATCGCCGCGGGGGGTCCCCGGGTGAGATGTCAATCTGGTTCCTGGTACCCGGATCGACTCTCCGGGGCGCCGCCGGGAAGTGGGCAAATAATTCGTTGGGTAATTTATGCAGGTCAATGCCAGCCGGAGATCCCGCTGTTCACTCGGCAACGACCCGGCCAGGCTCGGTTGACCCGGCTAGGCCAAAGGTGCGCGGTCCCGCCCGTCAGCGAGGGCGGCCTGACAGCTTGGGGCAGCCCCGGGGCGGCCGCAACCGGCCGTTACCCCACAATTGGGCCCATGCCCACTCCGTCGGTCGAGGCCTCCTACCGGCGGCGCTGGCTCGTCCTGGCCGTGCTGTGCCTGAGTGTCCTGCTGATCGTGGTGTCCAACATGGCCCTCAACGTCGCCTTGCCGGCCCTCGGCCGGACGCTGCACGCCAGCACGACGTCGCTGGCCTGGATCGTCGACGCGTTCGTGCTGTGCTTTGCCGGCCTGCTCCTGCCGGCCGGGGCCATCGGTGACCGTTTCGGCCGCAAGGGCATGCTGCAATGCGGCCTGGTGATCTTCATTGCCGCGGCGGGGCTCGGCGCATTCTCGACGGCATCCTGGCAGCTCATCGCGGCCCGGGCGGTCATGGGTACCGGCGCCGCGCTGGTCATGCCCGGGACCCTGTCCATCCTGGCCACCGTCTTCCCGCCCGCGGAGCGCCCGAAAGCCATCGCTATCTGGGCCTCGGTGGCCGGTGGCAGCGTCGCCCTGTCCATCACCTGGTCCGGGTTCATGCTGGAGCACTTCTGGTGGGGGTCGATCTTCCTCGGCATGGCCGCCGTCGCCGTGATCGCATTCGCCGCCGGGTATTTCCTGCTGCCGACCTCCCGCCATCCCGAGGAGGCCCGCTTCGACCCGGCCGGTGCGGGCCTGTCCGTCATCGGGGTCACCGGCCTGCTCTACGGGTTCATCCAGGCGCCCGACGATGGCTGGGCCAGCGCCGCGGTGCTGGCCGCCTTTGCCGTGGGCATCACCGGGCTCGTCGCTTTCGCCCTCTGGGAGCGGCGTTACTCCCATCCCATGCTGGATCTCGAGTTCTTCCGGCAGCGCCGGTTCGCGCTCGGCAGTTTCTCGATCGTGGCCGCCTACTTCGCCCTGTTCGGCATGTATTTCGTCTTCACCCAGTACCTCCAGCTGGTCCGCGGCTACTCGCCCCTGGCGGCCGGGCTGTACGCGTTGCCAGCGGGCCTGGCCCAGTTCGCGGTGGCCAACTTGGCCAAGCCGCTCGTCGCCCGGTACGGGATGCGCCCGGTGCTCACCGGCGGCCTGCTGGCCAGCGCCACCGGCCTGCTCGTCCTGGCCGCGAGCGGCACCCGCAGCAACCCGGGCGGCTTCGAGATCGGGCTCGGCCTGATCGGCGTCGGAATCGGGCTGACCATGCCGCCGGCCACCGGGGCGATCATGTCGTCGATCCCCCCGCACAAGGCCGGGGTGGGCTCCGCGGTCAACGACGTGGCCCGTGAGCTGGGCGGCGCCTTTGGCATCGGGGTTCTGGGCAGCCTGACCCTCTCCCGCTTCCAGGTCCGCCTGGCCCCGGCCGTCGCGCACCGCTCCGCGGCGGCTGCCGCCCGCGCCCGGCAGGGACTGGCCCAGGCGTTCGCCGTCGGTGGCGGCCCCCGCACGGCCGTGGGTGCCGCTGCCCGCGCGGCCTACACGTCCGGGCTGTCGCTGGCCATGATCGTCGGGGCCGGCCTCGTCCTGGCCGCCGCCGTCACCGTCTGCGTCGCCCTGCCCCGGAGCGGATCAAACCCCGGCCGGGGCCGGGGCTGGGGCCAGGGGCGGGGCCGGGGGCGGGCGGGCGAGGCGCAGCCGACTCTGGAGACCCGGGCGTAACGGCCACGATCCGTCTCCGGAAAGCTGTCTCCCGGAAAGGTGACGCCGGAAGGGGCTCCCGCACCGCCCAAAATCGGTTCGGCTGGCCACGGAGCGTGAAATACCGCCAAAATCCGGCTGACGCTCGTTATTGGCCCCGGAGTACCCTATGCGCGGAAAGCCCTGGCCCGTATGATGAAATTACGCTCCGGACCCAGGCAGCTGCACGCGCAATATGCGCGGGCCGTAATGACTGGGCCGGTATTTTTTTTGGAGTCGGTTATGGGCATCATCGCTTGGATCGTTCTCGGCCTGGCCTCAGGCTTGATCGCCAATATGCTAATCCCCGGCCGGAGATCACAGGGCCTCCTGCTCACATGCGTCATCGGCATCGTCGGGGCGCTGCTCGGCGGCTGGCTCGCCACCAAGTTGTTCCACATCCACAGCCTGCAGGGGTTCTTCAACCTCTCCACCTGGATCACGGCCATCGTCGGGGCTGCCGTCCTGCTGCTCATCTACCACCTGGTCACCAGCCGGTCCGGATCCGGGCGATCACGGCGATCGAGCCGGTTCGCGCGCCGCTGAGGCCGTCTCGGGCGCTGAGCCGGCCTGCTGCCCGGCCGGCCCAGTCTCCGGGGTCACCGCGCCAGCCTCCTCGCGTCGCCGGGTCAGCCCCGGCGGGCGAGGGGGCTCAGAAGTTCTGGTGCAGGCGGATCGCAGTGCCCTCAGGGGTGGAGTAGATCTGAACCAGATCGCAGAGCTGGTTGGTCAGCCACAGGCCGGCTCCGGCGTCTGGGGCCGGGGGAAGCCGGCCGATGAGCGGTGCGGTGAGGTGGCCGTGGTCAGACACCTCACACACGAGCGAACGGCCGTCGCTCCAGATGCGAAGCTCGCCGGACCCGCCGCCGTGCTTCAGGCTGTTGGTGGCGATCTCGTTGACCGCGGACACCAGCGAGGTCGCTGACCGCCGGTCCAGTCCCGCGTCCTGCGCCTGCTCGGTCACGAAGGCCCGCAGGCGGCCGAGCATACCGGGAGCGAAGGACATGCGGGCCGCATCGGCCGGCGGGGCGGGCAGCGGCTGGGCGTACGGTGCGGCCAGGTCGAGAGGCCGGAACGTGTCACAAGCCCGCCGTTCGTCGCCCCGGGCCAGGAACGGGTGCGTGCGCTGCGCATCCTCGATCACGTCAGCGCCGAGCGTCTCGAGGTCGTAGGGACATAGCAGCCACAGTGGGGTCGAAGCGTCGAAGGCGACGTTCAGCAGCGCCTCGTACAGCTTGATTTCGGCGATCTCCGCCGTGGAGCGGCCCGGGAAGAGCGGCTCGCCGATTCCCCACAGTCGCGCGGCTCCGGCGTGGGCCGCCGCGAACCGCCACCACACGGCGATGATCCGGGCCGGGTTGCCGCCGACGTCAGCAATGTCGGCAAAGGTCACGTGCTCGGCCGCGGCCCCCAGTTCGCGGCGCAGTACATCGGTCTTCGGGCCATTCAGCATGACGAGTACCGGGTCACCGGCATCAACGGCGTGACGGATGAACGGCATCGTCCCGGCCAGGAACTCGGCCAGGCCCGAATACAGGAACGCCTCGTGACGGTACCCGCCGACATCTTCCATCACCGGCTCAAGCAGCACGCTCATTCCAGCATCCCTCAGCCTCGTCGGTCCGGTCTGCCGAGGCTCGCAGTGACTCTTGTCAGGCGCGTCAGGTATCGACCGCAGCTAAAATTCTACGCTGCCACGTCGCGTCGCCTCATCCGGCTCGACCTGGATACGATACCTAGCGACGCGAATCGTTGCGGTAAAGTACCGGGCTCACCGGCCTGGTTGGGCCGGTTCCCCAGTCTCGCTCAGGCGGGTGACAAATCGTGCAGTCAGGACGCTTGCCCATGCAATGGCACGGGCAGCTGGCAGTCGTCACGATGCCGGGCGAGATCGACATGTCCAACAGTGCCGCGATCCAGGAGGCCCTGCTGCTGGCCGTCGCCCAGCGACCCGCGGCCCTGGTCGTGGACATGACCTCGACCACGTTCTGCGACTCGGCGGGCGTGCGAGCCGTCATGATCAGCGGTGGCCAGGCGAGCGCGGCCGACTTCGAACTGCGGCTGGTGATCGGCTCGCCGGGGGTCATGCGAGTGTTCACCCTCATCGGCGCCGATCAGGTGGTCGAGGTCCATGAGAGCCTGGCTAGCGCGCTCGAAGCGGCCGCGGAAGACCAGCACGATTGACGGACCCGGACCCGGACCCGGACCCGGACCTGGACCTGGACCTGGACCGGACCCGGTTTACGCGGCGCTACCCGGGCTCTGGCGGGCCCGGGTCCGGGCCTGGGCGGCCAGGCGGCGGGCCAGGGCAGCGGCCTGATCACGGATCTCGGGGATGGCTGTCGTTTCGTACCAGAGCCCGCGAAGTGGCGGGCCGAGCGTGAAGATGGTGCCGCTCGGCCTCCCGGACGCGTCGAGCACGGCGCCGCCGGGGTCGGCGTCGATTCCGAGCCGCAGGGCGTCGGGCCGGGCCAGCCCGTAACTGAGCAGGTCACGCAGCAGCGGGTCGGAAGAGCTGGTGATGTCGGCCGCGGGCCCGGTGCCGTTGATCAGCCAGCCGGCGGTCAGCTCGGCGCTGGTGCCGCCCTGGTCGAGGTGGACGCGCAGGCGTCCGTGGTCTTCGGTCACCGCGGTGACACCGCCCTGGATCACCGACAGCCTCCCGGCGGTGCGGAGTTCGGTAATCCGGCGCGCGGTCGCGGGCGGCATCCGGTGCCGGTGCACCTCCCAGTAGCGGGCGGCATGGCGCAGGAACAGGCGCTTGTCCCGGGAGTCCAGTCGCTGCCACAGGCTGGGCACATGCGGCCTTAGCCCGTCAATGACGTCCTGCCAGGAACCCGGGCGGTCGCTGACCGCAGCCCGGACCTGCCACATGAGATCCGCGAGCCCGACCGGGCCTGCGGTCTCGGAGAGCGCGGGCAGCCAGCTCGTGAGGCCGGGTGCGGGCTGCCCCCGGTGCACGTGCGGGAGCAGGCCGTGCCGCGACACGGCCTGGACGCGGGTGGCCCGGTGGCCATCCGTCACCGCGATGGCCACGTCCAGCATGGTGAGCCCGGTGCCCACGATGACCACCGGACTGCCATCCCCGGCCCCGTCCAGTGCGCCGGGTGCCCATGGGTCGGCGATGTAGCGGGGGCTGCGCGGAACCGGGCACGGCAGCGCGGCCGGCAGGCTGCCGATGGCCAGCACGGCGGCGTCGGCATCGATACAGCCGTCGGCCAGCTGCAGGCGCAGGGGCCGGCCCCGGGCGCTGGGCCGGATCGCCACGACCTGCGAGGTGATCTGGCTGACCCGCGCCGTCGGCCGGGCGCTGCGCTCGGCGTCCGACAGGGTGTCGCGCAGGTACCGGCCGTAGGCGCGCCTGGGCAGGAACCCGTCGTGCTGGAGGCCGGCCGCGTCGGCCCAGCGCACCAGATGATCCGGGTCACCGGCCAGGGCGCTCATCTGGCCGATGGGCGTGTTCAGCAGGTGGGCCGGGTGCGTCGTGGAATACGCCTGGCCCAGTCCGTGGCGGCCGTGCCGGTCGATCATGATGATCCGCAGCGGGCGCCGCTCCGCGGCCGCGGAACGGAGCAGGTGGATGACGGCCAGCGTGCCGCTGGCGCCCCCGCCGACGACCGCGACGACCGGGCCGCGGTCTGCTGCATGATCCACGTCGTGCATGGTCCCGACTATAGACGATTATATCGATAGGATAAATAGGTAACAGGTCACTGAAATCGCGGCGGCCTCGTGCTATGCGGCGATCCCCGGCCGGGTGGCCGGCTGGCGGCTCCCCGGCTATCCCTGGACCGGTTGGCCGGATGGGCTCCCCGGCTGGAGCGCCGGGCCGGGTGGCCCGGCTGGGTGGACCCCGGCCGGGTGGCATGGCCGGGCACGACACCACCGGCCCGCTCGCGGGCGCCGGCCCTGACCCGGGCCACTGCGCGGAGCCTATCGGCGTCTCATTCTGGAATTCTTTTAGGCGTGCGTTATTCGTCGCTATCACTCGGGAATATTCAGCGCGCGGGGAGCGTGGGAGCGGGGCCATTATCGGGGCAAAATGCTCGGGTAAAGATTTTCGTCAGCTATCAGCTGGTGCCCAGCTCCGAGTTCGGGGGAATCCTCGCAGATCTGGGAGAAAAGAATGTTCGGGAAGAATTTCGTCAGGCAGCTGATTGACCGGAGCGCGGAAAACCCGGAAGACAGGCGCCGTTTCCTCAAGAGTGCCAG
>Ga0302325_10006183_pt1 | contig 26994 bp, 19 predicted proteins | sample Palsa_T0_2_FD_201948 | JGI IMG/M metagenome (GOLD analysis project Ga0302325, IMG submission 201948) | Peat permafrost microbial communities from Stordalen Mire near Abisko, Sweden - Palsa_T0_2 | ecosystem: Environmental > Terrestrial > Soil > Palsa > Peat permafrost | place: Sweden: Abisko... | reverse complement strand
CCGATCGCAGCGACGCGGACGTAGCTCGCGCCACGCCGCGCGAGATCGACGAGATCGCCCGGCATTCGGCCGCCATGACCGCAGCTGAGATCGGGCGCGGCCCGCGCCCCGACGATCCAGTCTTCCGAGCGCGCATCGAGCGGCTGATCGCCGCCGGAAAATGGTGGCGTTACCGCGTCGGCGGACGACTCGCTTTCACGTGCAACGTCGGTTCGGAGTCGCCCCGCACCGCCCAACTGCAAGGCGTGTGGACGCCGCCCGACATGCGCGGATACGGGCACGCAACGCGCGGCATGAGCGAAATCTGCAACCGCCTGCTCGACGAACACCCGACGCTGTGTTTGTACGTGAACGACTTCAATACGGCTGCAACCGCGCTGTACGAGCGGCTCGGCTTCGCGCGCGTCGGCGAGTTCCAGAGCATCTTCTTGTAGCCGCTGCGGCGCTTACAGGAGGAGTGCGTCTAGGCGCCGTTCGACTGCCTGCCGGCCGTCACGCTCGACGTGATAGGCGAATGCGCCCGGGCGCGCGCTGATAACCGCGTTGAGGCGTTCGCCCGCGAAGTGCAGCGCAGCCCCGTCGTCGCACCCGTAGCCGGCCGGCATGGCTCCCTCGGCCACCAAACGATGGTATGCCGGTCGCCGCTCCTTCTCACCGTCGTAGTGCGGGCAGTTGCTACCGGCGAGAAAGCCCAAAGCAGGCATCGCCGTCAGGGGACCGGCGATCGAGTCGGTCACGCCGTGTTCGAACCAGCAAATCGAACCGGCACTCCAACCACACAGAATCGTGCCGGCCTCGTACGCTTCGCGCAACACCGCTGCGAATTCCCAGTCGCGCCAGACGGCGAGCATGCTGCGCGTGTTGCCGCCTCCCACGACGACGATGTCGAACGAACGGATGTGCTCGCGCAGGTCGGCCGGCGTGCGGCGAAAGAACCGCAAGACGGTCGGCGTGCAATCGAGGCGCGCGTAATTCTCGAAAAAGCGCTCGACGTGGGCCGGCTCATCGCCGCTGGCGGTTGGGACAAAGCAGACGCGCGGTCGGGGCTTGTTCGCGGCGGCGAGAATGTATGTTTCGAGTTTGACGTTGGGCGGATCGGCGGCTGCGAGCAGTCCGCCGATCGCGATGATCTGCCTCAGGCGATTCCGCCGATCGTGTACGTCCCCTCGCCTTCGACGTTGCGCCCGTTCGCATCGGAACGCGGCGGGAAGGCGGCTTCGCGCACGTCGTCGGCGTAAGCGCGCAATGCGTCGGTTGCGACGCGCCCCAACTCAGCGTAGCGTTTGGCGAAGGGCGGCGCTTCCGGATAGAGGCCCAACACGTCGTGCAGCACCAGGACCTGCGCGTCACAGTTCAGCCCGCTGCCGATGCCGATGGTCGGTATCGAGCAGGCTGCCGTAATCTCGCCTGCGACGCGCGCCTCGACCATCTCGAGCACGACCGCGAAAGCTCCGGCCGCCTCGACCGCGCGCGCGTCGGCGAGCAATGTTTCGCGGTCGGCGCGGCGGCGAAATCCGGCGTCGATCCCGGCCGTTTGCGGTAGGACGCCGATATGCGCGCAGACCGGGATACCGGCGGCAACGATGGCCGCGATTCGCGACGCGGCGCGGGTTCCGCCCTCGAGTTTCACGCTCGACGCACCGCCGAGCTTGACGAGCGACACCGCGGCCGCGACCGCGTCGGCGCCGGAGGTCTCGTAGGAGCCGAAAGGCATATCGACGATCAGGTGCATGCGCTTCGTGGCGCGCGCCACCGCTGCGGCATGCCGTTGCATGTCCACAAGGTCGACCGGCGCGGTCGATGCGTGACCGAGAACGACCATCCCGAGCGAATCGCCCACGATGACGACGTCGATGCCGGCCGCTTCCACGCAGCGCGCGAACGGAGCGTCGTAGGCGGTGATAACGGGAAAAGGCCTCCCCTTACGGGTCCGTATGGCGGCAGAGGTCACGCGTCGTTCGGTAGACATAGGGGAGCGCTACGCCCTCGTCCGTGCGCGAACCTCGTTCAGCGCACGGACGTTCTCGGGCGTTTTCACGCCGTGCAAGCGTCCGCGACGAACGACCGCACCGTTTAACGCGTCGATCTCGGTCGGCCGCATGCGCTCTAGGTCCACGAGCATCGAGGAACGATTGGCCGCGCTCGCGCGCGCGACACCTTCGACGTAGGCGACCGGGTCCGAAAACGGCAGCGCGATCCCTTCAGCTGCGGCCACAAGCGCGGTCTCGCGCGCCAAGCACGCCGCGCGGGCACGCAGATGCGCCTGCTCCAAGATCGCGCCGTTAGGCACTCCTGCCAGGGCCGTGACCGGATTGATCGCGGCGTTCGCCACGAGCTTGGCCCACACCCAAGGTTCGATCGGGTGGGCGATTTGGGCGGACAAGCCGCCCGCGATCAGCAAATCGCCCAGCGGCTCAAGGATTCCGGCCCCGCGGCCCTGTGCCCAGCCGAGCGTGACGAGACCCCGCCCTGTGCGGCGCACGCGCCCCGGCCCGAGTAAGGTGGCGCCATACGTAGTTGGGGCAAGCACGACGGTCTGTCGCGGCCCGAGCGCCGCATCCACGTGCACCAATTGATCGAGGCCGTTTTGAATCGAGACCAGCGGAGTCGTCTCGTTCACGACGCCGCGCAGGCGGCGCAGCGCTTCAACCGTCGCGTAGCTCTTGACCGCAACGAGCAGGTAGTCGACGTCGCTCATAGCGCCCGCCTCACCGTCGTGGCCGAGTAGGCGAACCTCAGCGGCTCCCGCAAGCGCTTGCGCGAGCAACGTGCCCATCGCGCCCGCACCGACGATCCCCAGGATCATCGCCGGGGGTGAGCCTTGCAGACGAACCGGGTAACCACGAGGGGTGGAAGCAACCCTGGCGCGTTCGGGCGAAGCCTCACCCGTGAAGCTCGGTCCGCGTATCTACAACCTCTTTCCAAAGCTCGTGGGTCCCGTCGAGCGCTGGATCGAGCACCTTCCGCGCATCGCCGCGATGGGATTCGACTGGGTTTACCTCAACCCGTTTCACGAAACGGGCTTCTCGGGAAGCCTCTACGCCGTTAAGGACCATTACCGGCTCAACCCCATTTTCCGCAGCGAAGCGAAGGCCGGCGACGACGACCTCTTGCGCGGCTTCGTCGAGGCCGCGGGCCGGCACGGCATCGCGGTCATGATGGATCTCGTCGTCAACCATACGGCCAGAGATGCAAAGCTCGCGCGCGAGCACCCGCAATGGTTCGCGCACGAGGCCGACGGCAGCGTACGCTCGCCGCGCGCGGTCGATCCCGACGATCCGGACAACGTAACGGTGTGGACGGACCTCGCCGAGCTCGACTACGCCCCACGCCCCGAGCGGGCCGGCATCGTTGCGTACTTCGCCGGCGTCGTGCGGCACTACGCGCAACTCGGTTTCCGCGGCTTTCGCTGCGACGCGGCCTACAAGGTTCCAGGCGACGTGTGGGGCGAGCTGATTGCCGCAGCACGCCCGATTCGCCCCGACAGCCTGTTCGCAGCGGAGACGCTGGGCTGTCGCATCGAGGAAGTCGAGCAGTTGGGAAGCGCCGGCTTCGACTTTCTTTTCAATAGCGCGAAGTGGTGGGATTTTCGCGAGGATTGGCTGCTCGAGCAGTACGACCGGTTTCGCCACATCGCCCCTTCGATCGCCTTTCCCGAAAGTCACGATACGCCACGGCTCGTTAGCGAGCTCGGCGATCGGCCGGCCGAGGAACTCGCAGCGGAATATCGCTTCCGCTACCTTTTTTCGGCATTTTTTTCAAGCGGCGTGATGATGCCGATCGGATACGAGTTCGGCTTCTCAAAAGCGCTCGACGTCGTCACGACGAGCCCCGAGGATTGGGAGCTGCCGCGCTTCGACCTTAGCGCCTTCATCGCGCAAGCGAACGCGACCAAGGCGTCGATTCCGGCGCTCAACCAAGAGGGCGCCGAGCGCCGTTTTACGCGCGCCGGCGCAATGCCCGTCGGACTGCTGCGCGATGCATCGGCCGGCTCGAGCTACGCGCTCGCACTCCTCAATCCCGACGCCGCCGCTCCCGCCGTCATCTCGGGCGAAGATCTCTCGAAGGCACTCGACGGGCACGGCACTCCACTCGACGTCACGCCCGCCGTCGAACAGCGGGCGGTCATCGCCCCCTACGCGTCCCTACTGTTGCAGCCGCTCGAGATGCGCATCTTCGCGGCGGACAACCACCGCCAGCCGCCCCTCGAGGGGCCGGAACTGATCGCGCGCGCGGCGCGACCCGTTGCGATCGAAGCTGTTTGGCCGCAAATCGACGCAGGCCGGTTCCCGGTCAAGCGCATCGTGGGCCAGCGCCTCGAAGTCCAAGCCGATATTTTCCGCGATGGTCACGATTCGATTGCAGCCGTCTTGCAGTATCGCGAACAAGGCGTGAGCGTCTGGCGAGAAACGCCGATGGTGCTCTTCGACAACGACCGCTGGAGCGGCGCTTTCGAGCTCGAGCGCAACGCGCGCTACGAATACACGATCGAGGCTTGGCCCGACGACTTCGCTTCCTGGCGGCATGACGTCAGCGTGAAGCTCGCAGCCGGACAGGGCATCGAACTCGAGCTAATCGAAGGACGCGCCCTCGCCGGCGCCGCCCTCGAGCGTGCCTCGGGTGACGCGCGGGCGGCGCTCGAGGCGCTCGTCGCGCAGCTTGACGCGCGCGAGTCCGGCGCTGCTTGCGCCGAGTTGCTGTTGTGCGACGCGTTCGCAACCGCCCTCGCCCGCGTCCCCGATCGCTCGCGGGCCACGCGCTACGATCGCGTGCTCTTCGTCGTTGCCGACCGGCGCGAAGCCGCGGTCGGCGCATGGTACGAGATGTTTGCGCGCTCGCAGGGAACGCATCCCGGCGCGCCCTCGTCCCTAGCGCAGGCCGCGCGGCGCCTGCCCGACATTCGAGCGATGGGTTTCGACGTGCTCTACTTGGCGCCGATTCATCCGATCGGTCACGCCTTCCGCAAGGGGAAAAACAACAGCCTCGAAGCGGGGCCTGACGATCCAGGCAGCCCGTGGGCAATCGGAAACGAACGCGGCGGCCACACGGCGCTCGAGCCGGCACTCGGCGACCTGGCAGACTTCGACCGCTTCGTGGCCGAGGCGCGCCGGCATCGGCTCGAGATCGCGCTCGACTACGCTCTGCAGTGTTCGCCCGACCATCCCTACATCAAAGAGCATCCCGAGTGGTTCTCGTTTCGACCCGACGGATCGATCAAGTACGCCGAGAACCCGCCCAAGAAATATCAGGACATCGTCAATTTCAACTGGCACGGTCCCCACGCCGGCGCCCTGTGGCGCGAATTGCGCGACGTCGTGCTCTTTTGGATCGGCCACGGAATCAAGATTTTCCGCGTCGACAACCCGCACACCAAGCCATTTGCGTTTTGGGAGTGGATGATCGCCGACGTTCAGCAGCGGCATCCCGATGCGATCTTCTTAGCCGAAGCGTTCACCCGCCCCAAGATCATGCGGCGCCTGGCCAAGCTCGGCTTCACGCAGTCCTATACGTACTTCACCTGGCGCACGTTCAAAGGCGAACTGAGCGCGTACCTCGACGAGCTCGCACACGGCGAAATGGCCGAGTATTTCCGTCCCAACTTCTTCGCAAACACGCCCGACATTCTACCGCCGTTCCTGCAAAGCGGAGGCCGCCCGGCCTTCCTGATCCGGCTCCTGCTGGCCGCCACGCTTTCGAGCTCGTACGGCATCTATAGCGGATTCGAGCTGTGCGAGAACGCCGCGCTCCCGGGGCGTGAAGAATACGCCGACTCCGAGAAGTACGAGATCAAGGTTCGCGATTGGGAGGCGCCCGGCAATATCAAAGCCGAGATCGCGCATCTCAACCGCCTTCGCCGTGAAAATCCGGCCCTGCAGGATTGGCGTAACGTGTCCTTTGAACAAACAGGCGACGACAACGTGATCTTCTACCGGAAAAGCGCCGGGCAGAATATGCTGCTGGTGGCGGTCAACCTCGACCCTTTCGAGGCCCACGAAACCGAGTTGCTGATCCCTCGCGCGGAGCTCGGCGTCGGCAACAACGAGCCGCTTGCGTGCGAGGAGCTGCTCGGCGGAACGCGGCACCTTTGGCACGGCCCCACCGTGCGCGTGCGCTTCGATCCAAATTACAATCCGGCCGCCATCTACCGCGTTGCCGGCGGAATGCACGTCGACTACGCGTCGCCCAGCGACTGAATGATGCACGGCCGCGCGCTTCCGCGCTCTCGACTCGAGCAGGAGGTACTGCCGGCTCTGCTACCCGCACAGCGCTGGTTTGCCGATAAGGGCCGGCCGATCGCGCTGGTCCGGCTGGCCGACGCGGCCGCAATCGAGCGCGACGAATTGCAGGCGTACTATGCCACGATCGAGGTCGAGCTCGCCACGAATCGTTTTGAAACGAGCGGCGCAAGTGCGGTGCGTACCTACTTCTTCCCAATGTGGAGCGATGAACCTGACGATCGGGGCGAGCGTTCGTTCGGAGATGCGCTGGCCAACGACGCCTTTGCGCTCGCCTTGCTCGATGACGTCCGACGGGCGGCGCGGCGCCGCGGCGAGCGCGGGCTCTTCGTTGCGGAACCGACGAAGCTGCTGGGATCGCTCGAGCTCGCCGCGCAACCTCGCGTGCGGCGTCCGAACGTCGAACAGAGCAACTCCTCGGTCGTCATCGACGAGCAAATCATGCTCAAGGCGTACCGGCTTCTACAAACGGGCCCGCAACCCGAGCTCGAAATCGCGCGCTTTCTTGACGCCGCAGGTTTCCGGCACACGCCCGCCCTGCTGGGTTGGATCGACTACGTCGACACCGCCGGCGACTCGACCGCGCTTTGCATCCTCCAACGTTTCGTCAAGAATCAAGGCGATGGCTGGAGCGCAGTGCTCGCCTTTCTCGAGCGATCCTTCGTGCAACGCGGTACCGGGACGGCCATCGCGGAAGGCGCTGCCGGCGCTCGATCCGACGACCTCGCGCATTTCTTAGAGCGCATGCAGACGCTCGGCGCTCGCACCGCCGAACTGCACCGCGCGCTAGCAACGCCGAGCGGCGACCCAGCCTTCGAACCGGAAGCGGTCACGCAAAGCGATCTCGAAGCATGGTACGAACGCGCCCGTTCGACGGCACGTAGCGGCTTGGATTCGCTCGATCGGCAGCTCGAGGCCGCACCGCTCGAGTTGCATACGGCAGCGCGCGGCCTTCTAGGCCGCCGGCACGAAGCGCTCGCCCGGCTCGAGACGCCGTCGCTCGGTTCGCTGGAGCTTTGCAAGACGCGTTATCACGGTGATTTTCACCTCGGTCAAGTGCTCTTGGTCGGCCACGACTTCGCGATCGTCGATTTTGAGGGCGAGCCGGCGCGAGCCCTGAGCGTGCGCCGCGATAAGTCCTCGCCGCTTCGCGACGTGGCCGGAATGGTTCGTTCGATCGACTACGCTGCGCTTTCAGCACTACGGACGCCATCCGCCGCCGGCAGAGACGATGCGCCTTCGCTGCGCGCGATGGCGCGCGATTGGCAGCAGCAAGCGTCGCGTGCTTTCCTCGACGGCTATCGCGCCACGATCGGGAGCTGCATCTCGTATCCCAGCGATCCGCTATGGGGCCGCCGTCTGCTCGACCTTTTCGTTTTGGAAAAGGCCTTTTACGAGCTCTCGTACGAGCTCGCCCACCGGCCGGCGTGGCTTGGGATTCCAATCGAGGGAATTACGAGCCTTCTCGACGGCGAACAAAGCACCGATGACGTTCCAGCCGGATAACCCGGACGTGGCCGCGATCGTGCGCGGGGACCACGCCGATCCGTTCGCCGTTCTCGGTCCCCACGGCGGCGGTGAAGCCGAGCCGCTTTCCATCCGCACGTTTGCGCCGCACGCGTCGCGCGTCGAGGTCGTCGACGCCGGCAGCGGAGCAAGCCTGGCGGTGCTCGAGCGCATCGATCGGGCCGGCTTCTTCGCAGGCACGCTTCCAGGCCGCAAGCGCGACCTGCGCTACCGGCTGCGCGTCACAATCGGGCGCAGCGTCGCAGAGATCGAAGACCCATATCGTTTTCAAACGGTTCTCGGCGAGCTCGACATCTATTTGATCGGCGAGGGGCGCCACCTCGAGCTCTACCGCAAGCTCGGCGCGCATCCGCTGACGCTCGACGGCGTCGACGGAGTCGGCTTCGCCGTGTGGGCGCCCAACGCCAAGCGCGTGTCGGTCGTCGGCTCGTTCAATGATTGGGACGGCCGGCGTCATCCGATGCGGCGCCGTCATCCGACCGGCATTTGGGAGATCTTCATCCCCGGAATCGCGCCAGGGGAGCTGTACAAATACGAGCTGTTGAGCGCGGATGGACGGCTGCTGCCGCTCAAGGGCGATCCCTACGCGTTCGCGTGCGAGCGTCCGCCGGCGACCGCATCGGTCGTCGCGATCCCGGGTAAAGCGCAGTGGTCGGACGCGGCGTGGCTTGCGCAGCGCAGCGCAGCCAACGGGCGCGAGGCTGCGATCGCGATCTACGAGGTGCACCTCGGCTCGTGGCGGCGCGCCGAAGGCAACCGTTACTTAACGTACGCGGAACTCGCCGACCAGCTCATCCCGTACGCAACGTCGCTCGGCTTCACGCATCTCGAGCTCCTTCCGGTATCAGAACATCCCTTTGACGGTTCGTGGGGGTACCAACCGATCGGCCTATTCGCTCCCACCAGCCGCTTCGGCCAGCCGCAGGAATTCGCGGCGTTCGTCGAGCGCGCCCATGCCGCCGGGCTCGGCGTTTTGGTCGACTGGGTGCCCGGTCACTTTCCGTCCGACGAGCATGGTCTGGGGCTTTTCGACGGAACGCACCTCTACGAGCACGCGGATCCGCGGCAAGGCTTCCAGCCCGAATGGAATACGCTGATCTATAATTTCGGGCGCACCGAAGTGGCCAACTTTCTCATCTCGAATGCGCTCTTTTGGCTCGACGTCTATCACGTCGACGGGCTGCGCGTCGATGCGGTCGCTTCGATGCTGTACCTAGACTACGGCCGCAAACCGGGCGAATGGGTGCCCAACGCCGAGGGCGGGCGCGAAAACGTTGCGGCGGTCGCCTTCCTGCAGCGTATGAACGAAGCCGCGTACGGCAACGTGCCCGGCATTACGACCGTCGCGGAGGAGTCGACTGCCTGGCCCGGCGTTTCGAAACCGGTCTACCTCGGCGGGCTCGGTTTCGGCTATAAATGGAACATGGGCTGGATGCACGACACGCTCGCCTTCGCGAGCGTGGACCCGCTGTACCGTGCGCACCATCAAAATCAACTAACGTTCAGCTTCACGTACGCGTACAGCGAGAACTTCGTGCTCCCGCTCTCGCACGACGAAGTCGTTCACGAAAAAGGTTCGCTGCTCGGGAAAATGCCCGGCGACCGCTGGCAGCGTTTCGCAAACGTCCGCGCGCTCTTCGGCTTCATGTACGCGCAACCGGGCAAGAAGCTGATGTTCATGGGGGACGAGTTCGGGCAAGATCGGGAATGGAACCACGATCGCAGCTTGGATTGGCATCTGCTCGAGGATGAATCTCACCGCGCGCTGCAGCAGCTCGTCGGCGACCTCAATCGCGCCTATCGCTCGGAAACGGCACTTCACGAGCTCGACGCCGAGCAAGCCGGAACCGAATGGATCGTGTCGGATCGGGAGCGAAGCGTTGTGGCGTTCGCGCGCCGCGCTCGCGCTCCGCACGATCTCATCGTCGCGGTCGCGAACTTTACGCCGATCGTGCGCCACGACTACCGGCTCGGCGTTCCGGAGCCGGGGGATTACGTCGAGCTCATCAACACCGATGCGGCAGCCTATGGTGGGAGCGGCGTCGTCGGCGGACCGTACCGCAGCGAAAACGATTCCTGCCACGACAAGCCGCAATCGATCCGCCTCACCCTGCCGCCGCTCGCGACCGTCCTCTTGCGACGGAGCCCTCGCACGAACTGACGGCCCCGAACGTGCTTTCAGCCGGTGCCGGCGGGACCGTTCGTCTGAGGTCCGTTGCGGCGCCGGACGATGCGCCGGCGCGGCGCCTCGGTTCGCTTTGCGTGTTCGCCGGCGCTCGTCCCGTTCGTAGAGGCATCCAAAGGCACCGCAGGCGCGAGCACCGCTGACGGATCGAGCGCCGCTGCGAGCGTTTGCTCGATGATCACCGGTGCGGGCTCGCTCGGGTTCGTTTCAACCGCCGCTACGGGTTGCTCGACCGCCGCTACGGGCTGCTCGACCCCCGCCACGGGTTGCTCGACCGCGCCCACGAGTTGCTCGACCGTGGCCACGGGTTGCTCGGCCGCCGCCACGGGTCGTTCGAGAACCCCGGATTCGACCGCCACATCTGGCGATTCTGAGGTCGCAACAGGCTCGCGGGCCGCGGCCGCCGCCGCGCCATCGCCGGGAAGGTCCGGAGCGGGGCGTGGAAGCTGGGGCCGGATTCGACGCCGTTCGGCCTCGCTTTGCCAAGCCGTTAGAGCGAAAATCACGCCAAACGCAACCGCCGCGCCGATCAGTGCGAGCGGCGGAGCCTTGCGTAAGGGATGTGAACGGGCGGCGCCGGCATCCGAAATGGACAGCACAACGGCATCGACCGCCGGCTCGTCCGGCGTGACGAGAACTTCTTGCGGCGCCTGCGCGAGCAGGCCGGGCTCGTCAGGCTTCTGCGCGAGCAGGCTAGGCTCGTCGAAGAGCGGGTCAGATCCAAACTCGAACCGGTTGGGATCGAGCGCCGGCCCGAAAACCAGGGACGATAGCTCGGTCCGGATGATCTCGGGCGGGATCGTCCAATCGCCGTCATCCCGCCTGGCTCGCCTGTAGCGCGCGATTGCCATCCAGGTAACCGCGATGAGCCCGTACGCGACGGCCAGCGCCAAAAAGGTCTGCCACCCGGGAAAGAGCCGCGTAACCAAAACGGCAGCGCCCGCGCCGACCACAGCCAGCAGCGCCAGCCTTCCGGCAGCAGCGCGTGGCGGCGGTACCAGCAAATCGTGCGCCTCCGGATGCTCCTGCGGCGGGGCCGGATCGAGTGTGGGCGCGGGCACGGTGACTTCTTCCGCAAGGCTCACGCCAGGCGGTCGCTTCCGGCCCCTACGCGCGTCCCGGTTTCACGCAAAGCTCCCGCAACGTCGTGCCGGGCACGCGCGGCCAGACCGGAGCCGAGGCGATCGAGGTAAGCTTCCACGTCAATCACGTTCCATCCAAAGAGGCCGGTTTAGCTGTACTGTACCACCCCGACCAAGGGCTCCAATTGTAATTTCGGGTCGAAAGCACTAGGCCGGCCAGCGCCCGGCCCCTCATAGGTCCTTCGGGCACGCGCTTTCCGGCGCGCGAAGCGCTCGCCGCTGTTCGCAAGCTGTAACACGTTCCGCCATATGCTAGTCGCGCTCTCCGCATGGAGACTTTGCCTCTTGGAGTCGAAACGAGCTATGCGCAGAACCAAGGTCGCTTCCATCGCGCTTGCAATCCTCGCCGCGACGAGTGTTACCGGTCCAGCCACCGCAACCGCGGTCGTACCCATCGTCCCCGGAACGGCCATCGAACATCCCGGCTCGTTTTCGCAAGCCGGGCTCGGGGCCGTCGATTACCGAGGCCGTAGCGCCGGGCCCCCGGCGGCGGGCTGCTCCGGCATCGCCGCCGCCGCCACCCGTGGGAACGTGACCGTCAGCTTGGCGACGTCCTACCCGGCAACGCCCGTGACTCCGGCCTTTTGTGACGTACAGGGAACGATCAAGGGCGCGATCGGATTCGAGATTGCGCTGCCCGCGTCGTGGAACCGGCGACTTTACGTGTGGGGCAATGGCGGCTGGGCCGGCGAGCCCTACGAGCAGTTTACGACCAATCGCGACAATGCGCTCGCGGCGGGCTTTGTGTACGCCCACACCAACACCGGCCACACCGGTTGCTCGGCTGGCCCCGGCTGCGCGAGCGTCTTCACCAATCCAACCGTGCTCTTGGACTGGGCATATCTTTCGGTCCACCTGCTTGCAGGCGTCGCGAAAGCGGTTACGCGCGAATACTACGGCTTCGGGGTCGAGCATTCATACTTCGAAGGCTGCTCGACCGGGGGCCGGCAGGCGATGGTCGAGGCGCAGCGCTATCCCGCCGACTTCGACGGCATTATCGCGGGCGATCCGGCCAACCTCGGAACGAACTTATACCTGAGCGGCTCGTGGGTCGCGCAGGCCTACTTCAAGGGCCCTTTCACGCTGGCTCAAGCAAACACGATCGGCGCACGCCTCATCGCGAAGTGCGGCGAGCGCGCAAACGGCGTGCCGCTCGGCGTCATCGAGGATCCGCGCACGTGTGCGTTCGATCCGAAGAAAGACGGCGCCGGCCTCAGCGCGGCGCAGCTTGCCGCATACGAAACGATCGTCGGGGGTGCCGTCAACAAGCATGGCCGCATCGCCTATGGTGAAGTCCTCGGTGCCGAGTTCGGCACCGGCTACACCTACGTGCTTCCGCCCGCGCCGGTCAACATCGGCTACTGGACCCCCATCAGCATCGAAGACTATGCGAGCGGCTTCCTGCAATATCTCGCACCCTACAAACAGCCCGGCGCAACGTTTAGCATGACGGGCTTCGACTTCAACACGAACACGTACCAATTGGAGCCCATCCGCAAAGTCGTCGACTCGTTCGATCCTGATTTGAGCGCGTTCGCTGCGCGCGGGGGGAAACTGATCGGCTATCACGGCTGGGCCGATCCGCTGATCCCGCCCTACGACACGGTCGACTATTACGAGAGCACGTGGAACGTGATGGGCGAGGCCGCGACGCGCAACTTCTATCGCGAGTTCATGGTGCCCGGCATGGGTCACTGCGGCGACGTTCTCGGCGGTTACGGTCCGGACACGTTCGACATGATGACGCCGCTCGTCGATTGGGTGGAACAGGGCGTTCCGCCCGACGCGATCGTAGCGAGCAGCGCCCCGAACTTCGAGTCCGGCCTACCGTTTTCATCGCCGCCGCCGGGCCCATGGACGTCGCGCATCTTATGCGCCTATCCCGAAGAAGCGGCCTACGTCAGCGGCGACCCCTTCAAGTATACGTCCTTCAAGTGCGAGAACGGCTTGACGGGACTGCCGAGCCCACGGATCGACACGCCCGCGAAAGAGTTCGGCGGCTCGGACGACGCAGCGGGCGTGAGGGCAAATGCCCCGCCGCTCGCTGCCGCGGGACACTCCCGCCGCGGCCGCATCTGATGCGGCCGGATATCCTCGCCTGGCGATCGGGGGGCAGCAACTAGCGTCCCATCGCCTGTATTAGCTCGGTACGCAGGAGCCGCGCCTCTTCGGTCGCGGGATACCGCGCGATCAACCACGAGGCGACGTCAACCGAGCGGGCCACGCTCTCCTCGGTCGCAATCTTTCGGTACAGGCGGTGCAGCGCGAGCAGCGTTCCCGGCAACCAGTTGTCGGCCGGGTACTTGCTCTCCCATTCGCGTACCGTCTCCTCGAGCAGCGAAGCGTTCTTCATCGCGTCGCCGGTATCGTTCGCAGCCCCATCCGCGCGGAGCGCGGATGCCATCAGGCTGTTACGCACGCCCAGGACGCTCATCTTCAAGGGCCCGAAGTATTCGTCGGCGGGCGCTCGCCGAGCGACGTCCTTGCTCGTCGCGGCAGCGGACTGCGTCGCGAGCTCGGTCGTTTCGGCTCGCACGGGCGCCGCAAGCGAAACGACTACGAAGGCGCCAAGAATTGTGATGAGACGACGATGAGACAACTGCATGCCAGCGTCATCGACAAGTGCGACGCGATGTTAAGAACGAATCGAACTACGCGTCTATTGTGTGCGCGCAATCCGCGTCCGGAACCGCGAATCGTGCTCTCCGACGCGAGCGTTCTCGCTTGTCGAACGGCAATAGCTCGCTCGAGGCAGTTGGCAACGTGCGCGCGGTCGTGATGCGCGTCGCATCGGCGCGGGTGGAAATCGGGGATCGGGTCGCCGGCGCAATCGGTGCGGGACTTCTAGTGCTGCTCGGCGTGGCCGCCGGCGACGAGATCGGCGACGCTCGCTACATCGCGGGCAAAGTCGCCAACTTACGAATCTTGCGCGACGACGGCGGCGCGATGAATCGCTCGCTCGCGGAACGCGGCGGCGCGGTTCTGGTCGTCTCACAGTTCACCTTGCTCGGCGACGCTCGGCGTGGGCGCCGTCCGTCGTTCGTCGCAGCCGCCCCACCCGAGCTCGGGCGCTTACTGTACGAACGATGCGTGGAGGAGTTGAAGCTCCTCGGCCTGGCCGTGGCTACCGGCGAGTTCGGGGCGACGATGCGCGTCGCGTCGGTGAACGACGGACCCGTGACGATCCTGCTCGACAGCACCAAGCTGCTCTAGCGGCTGGGTCGCAGCGGCAGGAGCTTTACTTTGTCAGGCAAAGTAAAGCTTCGATGGAGCTACGCCAAGCGATCGCCGACCTCGCCGAGGTACGCGGTCGCCTCGCCACCGTTCAGCGCTTTGACGGATACTCGGGTTGGGCCGCCATCGCGTCAGGCGTCGTGGCGCTGGGCGCCGGCCTCGTCCAGTATCTGATCGCGCCGCACCCGCACACGGCCGCGGAACGGCATGTCTACCTGTCGATTTGGCTGACCTGCCTGGTTTTCGCGCTCGCGCTCAACTACGGCGCAATTCTGGCCTGGCGGGCGCGCAATCTGGGCGCTCAGGCTGCCGTCCAAATCCGTACGGTCGGGATGAGCATCGTGCCGGCGATCGCCGCCGGCGGCGTGATCACGCTCGCGCTCGTCGCGCGCGGTCTCATCGATATCCTCCCCGGTATGTGGTGTGCGACCTATGCGCTCGGGCTGTTCGCTTCTCGCGCGATGGTGCCGGCGCACGTCATCATCGTCGCCGTCGGTTTCGGCGGCCTCGCCTCCGTTTTGCTGCTTCTGCCGCGCACGGATCCGCTAGCCTGGTTCGTCATGCCGGTCGCATTTGGGCTCGGTCAGATCGCGATCGGTCTGATCGTCCGCGCGGACGCCTGGCCTGGAAGGATAACGACCCGATGAAGTCACCCGCACCCTTTGCTTACGAAGGCCTTGAGCGTATCTTTCACGAGCGCGGCCGTCTCGCCGTGTGCACCTGCTTGATCGCCAATCCCAACGGCATGAGTTTCAAGGCGCTGCAAGAGGCCTGCGCGTTGACCGACGGCAACCTCAACCGGCACCTGCACGCGCTAGCCGAGACGGAGATCGTGGTTCTGGCGCGCTCGCGCGGAGGCGGGCGCCCGACGACGACGGTGCGCATCACGGAGTCCGGCAAGCGGCGCTTTCTCGGCTACATCGATCGGCTCGAAGCGGTCGTTCGCGCCGTTCACGACGGTGCGGTCGAACACGAAAGCAGTCCGGGACGCCTGCGTTTGGCGACCTCATCGTGATCGAGAGTATCCTTGGCGCAAACGCCGCCGGCGGATCGCCACCGCGCCACGTTGCAATCATCATGGACGGAAACCGGCGCTGGGCGCAACAGCGCGGGCTGCCCCCGATCGCGGGCCATCAAGCCGGCGCGCGCCGGCTCCGGGAGATCGCACGCGCTAGCCTGCGGGCCGGCATCGAAATCCTCACCGTCTACGCTTTCTCCGAAGAGAATTGGAAGCGCGAAACGAGCGAGGTGGCGGAACTCATGGAACTGCTGCGCCTCTTCGCGCTGCGCGAGCGCGCTTCGCTGCGCCGGGAAAACGTTCGGGTCGGAACGATCGGCCGCATCGAGGCCCTGCCGCATGCAACCCGCGAGGCGCTCGCCAAGCTGCGCCGGGCCACATCCGGCAACGACGGTCTTCTCTTGAATCTCGCGCTCAATTACGGCTCGCGCACCGAACTGTGCGACGCCATCCGCTCGCTCGCGCGTGACGTCGTCGCAGGCAAGCTAAGCCCCGCAGCCGTCAACGACGAGGTGCTCTCGCGTTACCTCTACACGGCCGGGCTGCCCGACCCCGACCTGCTCGTGCGCACCGGCGGCGAACTGCGCGTTTCCAACTTCCTGCTGTATCAGATCGCCTACACCGAGCTCTGGTCGACGCCGGTATACTGGCCCGACTTCGATGCCGCCCTGCTGGAAACGGCCCTAGGCTCCTACGCCACCCGTCAACGCCGCTTCGGAACCTAGCGAAAGCCTGACGCGCCGGGCATTTGGTCTGCGGCTCCCCGCACGCGCGCGCGGCCTCGCTTCGCCGCTGCGGCGCATCCAGCGCCTTCGCGGCTGCTCCCGCGGCGCTCACGCCCTCCGGGCTTCGCGCCGCAAGAAAGCCACTCGGCCGCGCGCGCGTGCGGGGAGCCGCAGACCAAATGCCAGCACCGACAGGCTTCGCTACGTTCCGATCTGACCTGCCAAAAGTCGTAGGGCGTGGGGTTCGGAGAGTGCCGCAGGAGGCGCATGGTATACTTAGTTCATCATGACCCGGCCGGATATTCGTAACCTTGCAATTATCGCTCATGTCGACCACGGTAAGACGACGCTGGTCGACGCGATGCTCAAACAGAGCGGCGTCTTTCGCGAAGGGCAAGCGGTTGTGACGCGCGTCATGGACTCGAATCCACTCGAGCGCGAGCGCGGCATCACGATCCTTGCAAAGAACACGTCGATCCGGCACGGCGCGATCAAGTTCAACATCGTGGACACTCCGGGCCATTCCGACTTCGGGGGCGAGGTCGAGCGCGCTTTACAGATGGTGCAAGGCGTCCTGCTTCTGGTCGACGCGGCCGAAGGCGTCATGCCGCAAACGCGCTTCGTCCTGCGCAAGGCGCTCGAGCTCGACTTGCGGGCGATCGTCGTGATCAACAAAATCGATCGCCGCGAGGCACGCCCGGCAGAGGTCGTCAACGAGGTTTTCGACCTCTTCATCGAGCTCGGCGCGAGTGACGCGCAAGCCGACTTCTCGGTGATTTATACCGACGCCAAGCGCGGCATCGCCAAGCGTTCCCTCGACGATGCCAGCAGCGATCTCGAGCCCCTGTTCGAGACGATCGCCGCCCGCGTTCCCGAGCCTCCGGCCGAGGCGGGTTCGTTCCAGATGCTCGTTTCGGCCATCGATCACAACCGCTACGTCGGCCGCATCGGCATCGGGCGCGTGTTTCGCGGCAGCGCGCGGACGAGCGCTCCGATCGCAAAGGTCGCTCGCGACGGGACGATCGAAACGGGACTGCATCTGACCAAGCTGCTGACGTTCGCCGGTCTCGAGCGCAACGAAATCGACGAGGCTGCGGCAGGCGACATTGTGGCCGTCTCGGGAATCGAGGGGCTCAACATCGGCGACACGATCACCGACGCGCGAGAGCCTGAGGGGATCTACGTTGTTTCGGTTGACGAGCCGACCGTTTCGATGTCCTTCATGGTGAACGCTTCGCCATTCGCCGGCCGCGAAGGAAAATTCTTGACCTCGCGACAGATTCGCGAGCGCTTGATGCGCGAGCTCGAATCGAACGTGGCCTTGCGCGTCGCCGACACGGAAAGCCCCGACACCTTTGAGGTGCGGGGACGCGGCGAGCTGCATCTCTCGATCCTCATCGAGACGATGAGGCGCGAGGGTTACGAGCTCGCCGTCTCCAAACCGCAGGTCATTTTCGCCGAGCGTGGCGGCGTCAAGTACGAGCCGGTCGAGTACGTCGTGGTCGACGTCGGCGAAGCCTACGCAGGAAGCGTGATCGAAGCGCTGGGCAAGCGAAGGGCAACGATGTCGAATATGATCGCGCTCGGCGACGCGCGGCGCCTGGAATACACGATGCCGACCCGCGCTATCTTCGGGCTGCGCGGCGAGTTGCTGACGCTTTCGCGCGGCACGGCCATTATGTCGCATACCTACTACGACCATCAGCCCTGGAACGGTGAAATACCGGGCCGCAACGCCGGTACCTTGATCGCGAGCGAAACCGGCTCGGTAACAGCTTACGCGCTCGCCGGGCTCGAGTCGCGAGGCCGCTTCTTCATCGGTCCCGGCGTGGAGGTCTATGAAGGCATGATCGTCGGGCGCGCGGGTGACGATCAGGACGTCACGATCAACGTCGTCCGCGCGAAGAAGCTGACGAACATGCGCGCTTCAGGAAGCGACGAGAACGTCAGGCTCGCGCCACCCGAGGAGCTTTCGCTCGAGCGTGCGATCGAATTCATCGAAGACGACGAACTGGTCGAAGTGACCCCGAAGTCGATCCGGGTGCGAAAACGGCTGCTCCACGAGACCGAACGCCTGCGCAAGAGGAAGCGGGAAAAGGCACCGGCTTAAGCTTAGGATTCCATTAAATAGCGTTCTTGGGGGGCATTCCAGGCGTAACAGCCGCTTATAACGCGCCGTTACGGGGAATACACCGGAGGCTCGGAGGTTTTTGCCGGTCACCTGTCCTGCAGGATAGGCATGCCGCCGCGGGGTCAGCGCTTTTGCGCTGTTACAAGGCCCCTACGACGCGCCCGGGACAGCCGCTCGATTTGGTTCCTCGTCCCTAGGGAGAAGAGATGCAGAGATTTTTTAACGCCCTGTCTGCCGCAACAGGGCTGCTGCTCGTCGCAGCAGCTCTTCAGGCATGCAGTAGCAACAACAGCACAGGCGTCACACCGGTCAGGACGGCGTCGCCGACCCCGTCGCCCCTAAACCTGCTCGTTCCCGGCACTACGGCAACGTATACCGGAACGGAAACGGCCGCGGTCACGTTCGTGAGCCCGGGTTCCAAGAACCCCAACTCGAACGCATCGTACACGACGGCTGAAGCGTATTCGGTGGCGAGCTCGGCAGCGAGCGCGCCCGCGCCTTACCAGGTGACTCATGCCGTCAGCTACACGGTCAACAGTAGTTCGACGCCGACCTACGGCATCGAGCCCAAGAGTATAACGACCACCGACTACGAGAACGTAACGGCGAGCGGCGGACTGCAAACCGTTACGCTCACTCAGGCCGACGTGGCCGAGACGGGCACGAATTTAACGTCGATCCTTAACAACGGCGGGAGCGGGGCGTACACGTCGAGCACGACGACGACCTATTCGCCGAACACGACTCTCGCGATCTATCCGCTGACGACGGGCGAGACCTGGAGCACGAACGAGACTCGCTCGGTCGCAGCGCAGACGAGCACGGCGACCGCTTCGTCGGGGACCCAGAGCTCCAATACGACGACAAACTATCAGAGCGACGATTCGTTCACCGTGACGGGCACGCTCACCAACGGCGATAGCACGACCCGCTCGGAGCTCTCCAACGGGTCCGCTACGGTGACCAACACGGGCCCCAAGCCGCTGAGCGAGTCGATCGCCGTCCCGGAGCAATCGCCTTCGCCGAGCGGACCCTGGGTCATACCGGTAACCCAGACGGTCGGAAGCGGCAGCCCCGCGACGACCTACGCTGCTGACTGGTATTCCGGCACCCCCGCAAACCAGCTGCCCCCGTCGCCGCTCGGATCGACCGTGTACACCGTGGTCGGAGCGACCTCGTCGCTTCCTACCGGCTGCTCGGTCACGGGAAACTATCCAAACATCATCGAGTACGACTCAGCCACCACGGTTACCAACGTGATCGCCGCGACCTACGACACGGCGAGCGCGCGCTTCTTTGATTCCAACGGGCTCATCGTCTGCCGGCTCACGACAGCGACGACGTATAACTACAATACGGCGACGGGCCTCTTGGTGAGCACCACCACGACCAATACATCATCCTCCCTGACCAGCTACACCGCAAGTTCCAAGTACCGAAATCTGAAGTAACGCCACCAAACCTAGTTGGGGACAGGGCCCTCCGGCAGCGCGGCTGCCGGAGGGCCGTTTCGTTTAGGCTAAGACCGGCTCCTCGAGGCGCGCGCGGGGCTCCACGCGGAAGGTCAGCTCACCGCGTACCTCGTCGTAATCGACCCGCACGAGCGTCCCTTCGCCGATTTCGCCGGCAAGGATCTTTCGGCCGAGCGGCGTCTCGAGCTCGCGCTGTATCGCGCGCTTGAGCGGTCGCGCACCGTACACCGGATCGTAACCGACTTTCACCAGATGGCGCCGGGCGGCGTCGGTCAACTCGAGCGCGATTCGCCGCTCGCTCAAGCGCACGCGAAGGCGGTCGATTTGAATCTCGACGATCTTCTCGAGTTCGCTTTCGTCGAGCGCCCTGAACACGACGGTCTCGTCAACCCGGTTGAGAAACTCCGGCCGGAAGTGCCGGCGCAGCTCGTCGAGGACCGTCGCGCGCATGATCGCGTACTCGGCCTCGCTCTGTCCACGGTAGTCGAGAATACGATGGCTGCCGATATTCGAGGTCATGATCAAAATCGTGTTCTTGAAATCGACCGTACGGCCCTGACCGTCAGTGAGCCGGCCGTCGTCGAGGATCTGCAGGAACACGTTGAAGACGTCCGGCGCGGCCTTCTCGATCTCATCGAAAAGAACGACCGAGAACGGGCGCCGGCGCACGGCTTCGGTGAGCTGACCGCCTTCATCGTAGCCGACGTAGCCCGGCGGCGCGCCGATCAGTCGCGAGACCGAGTGCTTCTCGCCGTATTCGGACATGTCGATGCGCACCATCGCCCGCTCGTCGTCGAAAAGATAGCTCGCAAGGGCTCGCGCTAGCTCCGTCTTTCCGACACCGGTCGGGCCGAGGAAAATGAACGATCCGATCGGACGGTTTGGATCGGATAAGCCGGAGCGTGAGCGAATGACGGCTTCGGCAACTGCCGTCACCGCCTCGTCTTGCCCGATCACGCGCTTGTGCAGTTCCTCGTCGAGCCGAAGCAGCTTGCGCATCTCGCCTTCGAGCAGCTTCGACACCGGAATGCCGGTCCATCGGCTGACGACCTCGGCGATGTCGTCCTCGTCGACGACTTCTTTGAGCAGCCGCGGCTTGCCGTCGCTCGAGAGCGCCGCCTCGGCCGCCCGAAGCTCTTTCTCGAGGGAGGCCAACCTTCCGTAACGCAGCTCGGCGACGCGATTGAGGTCGTACTGGCGCTCGGCTTGCTCGATCTCGGTCTTGATTTGATCGATCTGTTCGCGGATACCGCGCAGCTTTTGCACGGCGTCCTTTTCAGCTTGCCAGCGAGCCTTTGTCTCGTCGGTCTGGGAACGCAGCTCGGCGAGCTCCTTTTCGATCCGCTCCAGGCGCGCCTTGGAGCCTTCGTCGCTCTCTTTGCGCAGCGCTTCGCGCTCGATCTCGAGCTGCATGATGCGGCGCGAGGCTTCGTCGAGCTCGGCCGGCATGGAGTCGATCTCAGTACGCAAACGGGCGGCGGCCTCGTCGACCAGATCGATTGCCTTGTCGGGCAAAAAGCGGTCGCTGATATACCTGTTCGAAAGCGTCGCGGCCGCGACCAAAGCCGAATCCTTGATGCGGACGCCGTGATGGAGTTCGTAGCGCTCGCGCAGGCCGCGCAGGATCGAAATCGTGTCTTCGACGCTCGGCTGATCGACGAAAATCGGTTGGAAGCGCCGCTCTAGCGCCGCGTCCTTCTCGATGTACTTACGGTATTCGTCGAGCGTCGTCGCACCGATCATGTGCAGTTCGCCGCGCGCCAGCATCGGCTTGAGCAGATTGCCGGCATCCATCGAACCTTCGGCGCGCCCCGCGCCGACGACGTTGTGCAGTTCGTCGACGAAAAGCAAGATCTGTCCCTGCGAGGACTGCACGTCTTTGAGTACAGCCTTGAGGCGCTCTTCGAATTCGCCGCGATACTTGGCTCCCGCGATAAGCGCCCCCATGTCGAGCGAGACGATCCGCTTATTCTTGAGGCCCTCGGGAACGTCGCCCCGGACGATTCGCGCGGCGAGCCCTTCGACGATTGCAGTCTTACCGACGCCCGGCTCGCCGATCAGCACCGGGTTGTTTTTGGTACGTCGCGAGAGGACTTGAACGACGCGACGGATCTCCTCGTCGCGCCCGATCACCGGGTCGAGCTTACCCTGCTCGGCGGCGCGGGTCAGGTCCTGACCGTAACGCTCCAGCGACTGATAGGTGCCCTCGGGATTGGCCGAGGTAACGCGCTGGTTACCACGCACCTCGCGCAGAGCGGAAAGAAACCGCTCGCGGCTCAACCCGGCGTCTCGCAGTAATTTGCCCGTGTCCCCTTTGTCGGCCAGCATGGCGAGCAGCAGATGCTCGACGGAGACATAGTCATCGTTGAGCTTGGCCGCTTCATCGGCAGCTTGGACGAGCAACCGGCCGGCGCGGGCCGACATCTGGGGCTGCGCGTCGCCCGCCCCGGAAAGCGCCGGCAGCCGAGCCAGCGCCTCCTCGACGTGGTGCGCAAGGGCCCGGACGTCGACTCCGGCCCGCGTCAAAAGCGCCGGAGCGATCCCCTCGTCTTGTTCGAGCAGTGCGGCGAGGATGTGCTCGACCTCCACGCTGGTGTTGCGCTCGCGTAGGGCGCGCGTATAGCCTTCATTGAGCGCCTCACGTACGCGCTCGGTCATCTTCTCTGCGTTCATTCTCGCCTCATTACAACACGCTGGAGGCTCAGGGCCGTTGCAGGAAACCTGCCGCAACGGCCTGCTGCGCCGCTGAGCGCGCTAACTACTCTTTCCCGTGTTGTGCGACGAGGTAGTCCACGATCGTCGCGACGTCGCTCTCGGGGACGGGCGCGCCGTACGCGTTGCGCATCTTGGCCACCTCGGCGGTCCATTGCTTGCGTGTCAGACGCGGTTGCGTCAGGACGTAGCTGGCCGAGTGACAGGCCGAGCAATCCTTCACAACGGCCTCGACTCCCGGGCCGGGCGCGTAGCGCCACGTGTCGGCCGGCAGCGCGATCGAGACGCTGGGGTTGCCGGGCGCACCTGAGGTTGGAGTTCCGCCCAGGCAAATGGCGCCCCCTAAGACTGCGACACCGAGCCCCGAGCCGAGCCTCATGCCGTCCTGACTTCGTAGCACTCGATCGAGTTGCGCAGGTAGCCGCCCGGATTCCAGACCGGCACCGCACGTTGCGTTTCGCCGCTGTTGGCCGTGGCGCGGCATGCGAGCACGTACGCCGTGCCGGGCTGGGCTACGAACTTGGCCTGCCATTGCCGGAACGAGTATGGCCCATAGTCCTGGCCAAGCGTCGCTGCCTGCCACGTATTGCCGCCGTCAGATGAGACGTCGACGGCCTTGATGCCGCTGCCGCTATCGAAGGCGATGCCCCGTAGCGTCTGCGGTCCGGTCCCGAGCGTCGCGCCCGAAATGAGGTTCGTGATGAACGAGCGTATCCGCAGGCGGTTGATCGGGATCGTTTTGTACCCGGTCTGATCGGGCGTCACCGAGTTGTCGGGCGTATCGGGGATGCGGTAGGCGGTTTTCATCCAAAAGCCGTCGTCGACCGTCTCGATTGCCTCGATTTCGCTAAGCATCTTCACCCAGTAGGTGGCGAACCAACCCGGCACGACGAGTCGTACCGGGTAGCCGTTAAGCAGCGGCAGCGGCGCACCGTTCATCTCGTAGGCAAGCAAAACCTCAGGCTCGCGCGCGACGTCGACGTCCAGCGCCTTGACAAAGGGCGGCGTGACTGGGAGCACCGGCGCATCGAGCCCGTTGAAGCGAATCTGCTTGACGCCTTGGCCGAGCCCAGCCTTCGCAAGGACATCCGCCAAACGTGCGCCCTTCCAAATCGCATTCCCCATCGCGCCGTTGTACCACTGGCCGCCCGGAATCCGCGGAGAAAACAGTGCACGGCTATTTCCCGAACACTGGTTGACCGCGGCCACTTCAACCGGCTCGAACTTCGTGCGCAAGTCGTCCAGGCTCAGCGCGAGCGGCGTGTCGACCGCGCCGTGAACGTTGATGCGAAAGCTTTGTGCGTCGACCGTCGTCGGAATGCCGGCCAAGTGCCAACGAACGAAGAATGCATCGTTCGGTGTAAAGACGCCGCGATCGAAGATCTCGAACGGCGTCTCTAGGAGCGGAGGCCGCGGCGAGAGTTCGAGCAGAGCCCGCTTCTGCGGGAATTTCACGAGCGGGCGCACGCAGTCATCGGACGGTGGACTGGCCAGATCGGCAGCGCCGGCCGCCCGTGACACCTGCATCAGCCCAAGGGCGCCTGCCGAGACCAAGAAACCACGTCGCGTCAAGCTCGTCGTTTCTCGTTTCATGCGCGCCTCTTTTGACGAGTCTCGGCGCGCTCATTTCGCCGCAGCTGCCGGCCCCTAGCCGGCCGCCGGTCCGAGAAGCGGGCGGCCTCCCGCCGGCCACGAAGCGACGACCCGATGCAACCCGCCGAGCTGGGGACGACCCCGCTTCCGCCGGCCGTTCGGGCCGGCGCATTTCACGCCTACTTCGTATACGACGTTGCCGACACGATCGATCTGGAGCGGCTCGGCGCGATCGGCGAAGGCTCGGAGCGCGCCCCGCTTCAACTGCGCCGCGAAGCCTCCTCGGCGTTTATCGGGTATCCGACGCCGCCCGTCGCAGCGCGGCTTCCGCGCAGTTTCGACGGCATCCAGCAGCGCGCGAAGATCTTCGACTACGGAGTCGTTTCGATTCGCTTGACGCAGTCGCTCGCGGGAGAGTGGGCCGACTACGCGAGCCACGCCCGTCTCCTGCGCAATGACGAGCGCTGGCCTGTGCTGGCAAATGAGACGCTGGAGCGCATCCTGGCCGACATCGCACCTGCTCTGGACGAACCGCATGCGCCGCTGCTCGAAGACTACTTCGCATTCGAGGTCGAGTCGTTCGTCGAGCCGGTGCGCGCGGCGGAACTGCTCGGCCCCTACGCCGACGCGCTGGCCAGCCTCGTGCTCGGCGAAGAGCGGCGCCTGATGCCGGCCGAGCGCGATGAAGCGTTGCGCGTAGCATTCGCCTACTTCGAGGACGATTTGGTCGTGGTCCAGTGGGACACGGCCTTCGTCTACGACCGGCGTGAGGGCGCCAACGCCGTCGAGGACATTCTTGAATTCGCCAACACGCAACTGGCGGAATTGCGAACCTACGACGCGCTGCTCGATTTCGAGCTCGACACCATTTACAAGCTCGACGTCAAGAAGTCGGGGCGTCGCTTCGGACGCAAACCAGCCCAGGCCGCGGCGGATCGGCTGCGCTACTTGATCGTCGACGTTCTCGAGCTGACCGACCGGGCGAGCAACGCGCTCAAGATCACGGGCGACGCATACTATGCCCGGTTGTACCGCGGCGCGGCAGGGCGCCTCGGCTTGGGCGACTGGCAGCGTCAGATCGACTCAAAGCTGCAAAGCGTCAACGAGATGTACCGTTTCTTCGCCGACCAAGCGCAGACCGCGCGCGGCGAGTTCATGGAGGTCGTGATCATCTTGCTGATCGCACTCGAGCTAGTCGTCGGAGTGCTGGCGCTGCGCCACTGAAGGGAGCCGCTAGCGGCCGATACGATCGCGTCGTGGCGGCTAGGTTTGCGCGCGTTCGCGCAGCGCGTTCTGACGCAAAACGCGGACGTCGCCGCTGCGTAGGGTGACGCCGCTCGCGTCGAAGAACTCGAGCAGCGGGACCGCGTACTTGCGCGACGTTTGGACCAGATCGCGGAATGCGGCCATCGTGATCTGCCCGTCGCGGCGCAGCGCCGCTTCCAACTGACTGCGAATCGCGGCAATCTGCTCGGCGCGGTACACGTCGTCGCCGGCCTTGACGAGTACCCCGCTCGCGAGCAGTGTGTCGAGCGCTTCGCGTAAGCCGACGATTTTTGCCACTTTGATGGAGGCGCTGAGTTCGGCGAACGGCACCGGCACGAACGGGGCTCTCGCATCTCCGCCGAAGGCCGCGTCGAAGAACGCGCGTTGCGCGGCGCTCAGCTCGGGAACGAAATCAGGCGTGGCGTAGTAGCCGGCACGGTACGCCAAGGCACCCTCCTCGACAAACGTTGCAAGAACGCGAACCAGGAGAGCTTCGGCCATCCCGAGCGCTCGGGCTAGCGTGATCGACGTAACGCCGAGCAGCCACGGCATTTCATCCTGCCGCTTGCGCATGCTCTCGCTTGCTCGCGCGAGGACATCCCGCGCGAGAGCCGCATCGATGAAGCCGGGCGGCTTTGCTACCTGCAACGCACGACCGTCGCTCACCAGTGCCGACAGCAGTGCGGCACTGCGATCCTCGCGCAGGTTGGCGACCGCGCCCAGGCTCGCCGCCGTTGCGCCCGGCAAACCCGCTAGCGCGAGCGCGGCCAGCGCCGCCGCCAGCTCGCGATCTTCCTCACGTTCGTCACGTTCGTCGAGGGACGCGGTACCCGAGGTCGCGATCGTTCCGCCGCCGAGCACGGTCTTCGGCGAAAGGCGGCGGACGACATACGGCGCGCCCGGAAAGACGACCGCCGGCGCACGCAGCGAAAGCCGTCCGCAGCGCTCGCCAATCGAATCCGGCACGCTCTCGAAGATGAGCGTGCCGAGGATCTCGGCGGAACCGATATATGCGCGCACCGGCGTGCGCCGTTTGAGAATTCCAAGAGCTACGGGCAGGGGGCGAAAACGCACGTCGAAGTCGGTCAGTGCGGAGAACTCCGAACTCGAGAGCACGACGCCACGGGCGATCTCTGCGACGTCGACCCCGGGGAGATTGGCGGCCACGCGCGACCCGCCCTCGACGCGCTCGCGCTTTTCGCCGAAAACTTGCAGGCTGCGCAGGCGCACGTCGCGGCCTGCCGGCGCAAGCTTGAGCACGTCGCCGACCGCGATGCGCCCTTGCATCAGCGTTCCGGTCACGATCGTGCCGTGCCCGGGAAGGGCGAAGACGCGGTCGATCGGCAGATACGGAGGCGCCTCGGGCGCGCGCCGCGGCAGAGCGGCGAGCGCATCGTGAATCGCTGCGCGAAGCGCATCGAGCCCGGCTCCGGTAACCGAAGAAACCGGGAAAAACGAGGCACCTTCCGCAACCGTTCCGATAAGCGCTTCGCGCGTGAGCTCTTGGCTGAAGGCGAGCTCTTCAGCATCGACGGCGTCGGACTTCGAGAGGACGACTAACGTTTTGCGAACGTTCAAGTACTGAAGTATCGCGAGGTGCTCGCGGGTTTGGGTCTTCGGGCCTTCGTTGGCGGCCACGACCAGCAGCAGCAGCTCCATGCCCGCAGCTCCGGCCAGCATGTTGTGCAGGAAGCGCTCGTGTCCCGGAACGTCGATGATGCCCGCCTCGACGCCGTCCGGATAACGAAGGTGC
>Ga0302325_10006182_pt1 | contig 26994 bp, 23 predicted proteins | sample Palsa_T0_2_FD_201948 | JGI IMG/M metagenome (GOLD analysis project Ga0302325, IMG submission 201948) | Peat permafrost microbial communities from Stordalen Mire near Abisko, Sweden - Palsa_T0_2 | ecosystem: Environmental > Terrestrial > Soil > Palsa > Peat permafrost | place: Sweden: Abisko... | reverse complement strand
TGTACTACCCCAATAGCGGCGCGTTCGGCCCCGTCGCCTACTACGACGCCACCGGCCCCGGCAACACCTGGACCGGCAACACCTCCGACGCCACCGGCAACACCATCACCTCCTAACCACCACCACCACACTTGGCACCACCACTAAAGAACCACCCGCACCACCTCTTGGCACTACCCGCCAGCGTCACCCGCCCGCACCACCGGGCAGGTGACGCTGGCATTTCGCCGCCCCGGCCACAGCACGCCAGCGGACCGGGTGACGCCACGACCGCCGCGGCCCGACGGCCCGCGGCCCGCCGACCTGCGGCCGCCGCCCAGGCCAGTGCTGCCCGGGCCGGCTGTAATACCTGATGGTGACATAGTGGTGGCGCAGACGATATACGCATGGTAGTTTCCTCGTCACTCAAAGCAGCCAGCACCGCCTGGGCTCGCCGGTTGGCCGGACGGAATTGAGGAAGTAATCGCCCAGGCAGAGGTGGCCCCCCAGGCATAAGCGAGGTTCCCACTGAAAGCACGCATTCTCGCCCTCATGCTCGCAGTTGTCGTGGCCGCCGTCGCCGCGGTTCTGGTCCTCCGCCCCCACCGTGCCCCGCCATCCGCAGCTGGACCCGCGCCGATCTCGCATGGATACACCGCTGCAGCCCATCCGGCCGGCTTCCCGGATGCGGCGACCACGGGGGTGCCGGCCGGGATGACGCTGAAGAATGTGCCGGGTCAGGTCTCCAGCGGCCGGGGCTGGCATTATGACTCCCGCGGCTGGGTCGAGGTCGACGGCAACGGCGCCGTGCTGTCCGGGCTGTACATCCATTGCAACCTGAACATCGCCGCGTCCTACGTCACCATCAAGGATGTCCGGGTCGTCACCAGCGGGCCCTCGTCGTTCGGGATCAGCCTTCGGCGCACCACGGGCGTCACGATCGAGAATTCCACCATCAGCGGCGTGAACGCCACCAACGGCCGGGTAGCCAACGCCATCGACGATATCTACGGCAATTCTCGCGGAATGGTGATCAAGGACAACAACATCGCGGACTGGCGGACCGCGGTGCAGGTCTCCAGCGGCCTGGTGACCGGCAACTACATCCACGATCCCGGGTATAGGGCCGGGGACCACGTCAACGGCATCTACGACACCGGCTCCGCCCAGCCCCTCACCATCAGCGGCAACACCATCTTCAACAGCATGAGCCAGACTGACGCCATCACCCTCGAGCCATCCAGGCCCGGCCGCGCCGTGGCGAACAAGACCATCGAGTACAACCTGCTCGCCGGCGGCGGTTACGCCATCTACGGCGGCGGCACCAAGAATAACTCCACCTCGCACATCGTCATCAAAGACAATAGCTTTAGCCGGCTCTACTATCACCAAGGCGGCAAGTACGGCCCGGTTGCCTACTTTGACGCTAACGGCCAGGGAAATGTCTGGGCGGGCAACATCTGGTGCGGGAGCGCCCAGTCCCGCAGTGTCCGGTCCGCTAGTATCCGGGACGGCACCGGCCGGGCCGACAAGGTCTTACTCGCTGCCCTGGGCGGCGAGGTACGCACAGGCCAAGTCAACCGGGGCGGATGAGCAATTACATAGCTGGGGAAAGGCGCTGAATCGCTTGTCAGACCATCGGGCCGATCTGGGATCGGCCGCGTTGCAGGCAATGCGCCAGGTCGCTGGCCGCTCCGCGGAGGTAGTCCGCCGGATGGCGCGCCTGCTTCCCCCGTCGGTGCACGGATGGCTGCGTGACGGCGTTACCTGGCTCGGCAGGCACCGGCAGGCGCCGGCGATCGAGGACTGGTCCAGGCCGCTCATCGCGACGGCCTCCGGTGCTGCAGGGCCATTCCAGCCGTTCGGTGCAGTGACCGGGCCCCAGGTGACCGGACCGCCAGGGCCGGATAACGCGGCCGCTGCTGGCGGCCATGACCGGACCGTTCTGCGGTGCCTGGTAGTGACCAGCAGGCTGGACACGGGCGGGCTGCCGGAAGTGGCCGCCTTCCTGGCCCGCCGGCTGCCTGCCTATGGACTGACCACAGCGGTGCTAGACGTGACGCCCCAGCCGTCCGCCAGCGGGCGGCCGACCGGGCAGCTTGGTCGGATGCTCCTGTCGAACGGCATCGAGGTGCACGAAACTGACGAGGGCAGCGCCCCGGGCTGGATCGAGCGGTGGCGTCCGGACGTGATCAGCGGCCACGGCGCGCTGCCGAAATGCGTACTGGCCACCGCCCACCGGGCCCGCGTGCCCTACGTGGACACCCTGCACGGCATGCATGACCTGTTCCGGGCGGACTGGCAGGCGGAGGCTGCGCGCAGCTCGAAACTGTCCGTGATCGTGTCCGTCAGCGAGCTCGTGCGCGATCAGTACCTGGCCGGTAACCGCCATTTCCCGCCTGACCGGATCGTCACGATCCCCAACGGGGTGGACGACGAGCGGCGATCGGGTGGCGACCGGGCGGCCGCCCGCGACTGGCTCGGCCTCACCGACGAGTACCTCTTCGTGTCACTCGCGCGCAATTGCCTGCAGAAGAACACCTACGGTCTGGTAGCAGCATTCGGCGAGCTGGCACGCCGCCGCCCGGAGGCGCACCTGGTGATCGCCGGCCGCGTCGATGACGTCCGCTACTACCGGCAGGTGCTGCGGCTGCGCGAGAGCTTGCCCTGCCGTGAGCGTGTTCACCTGCGCGGTCACCTGGCAGCGCCCGCCGCGCTGCTCGCCGCCGCCGATGGCTTCGTCCTCGACTCCTTCTTCGAGGGCTGGGCACTGGCGTCGATGGAGGCGCTCTTCGCGGGCATTCCGGTGGTGCTCAGCGACGTCGGCGGAGCGCGCGAGCAGATCGGCCATGACCCTGCGCGCGGGTACCTGGTGACCAACCCGCTGGGCGATCCGCTGAGCGCGGACTGGGAATCGATCGCCGCCATTCGCTACCGGCCGCAGGCCAACCAGGACGAGTTCACGACGGCGATGGAACGCCTGGTCGCCGGGCGGGAAGATTATCTGCGTGATCGCAGTCGGCTGGCAGCCGAGTCCGCGGCACGCTTCAGCGCGCGCCGCTGTCTCGCGCAGCATGCCGCGGTCTTGCGAGCGGCCGCTACGGGCGCGGACCTGCCGGGCAACGGAGCCCGCGCCGGAGCAGCCGGCTCCGTGGCGTGATCGGCCAGTTACCAGCGCCCGCCGCGGCAGGCACGGGAGGCCGCCGGCTACTTCAGCAGTGCCCGGGGCTGGCCAGGATAGCTGCGCTGAGGGTCAGGATAGCTGCGCCGAGGGTGCAGCCTACTGCGCGCAGCCCGCCGGAATGCGGGCCAGACCTCACGCGCGGCCGCCCGGAACGCCGGCTCGCAGTCGCGACGCTCGCGTATCGCGGCGAGAAGTTCCGTCGTCGAGGCGCTTTCCGTGCCGAGTTCGGGGGCGGCGAACGGATCAGCTGTCCGGGGCAGCGCGCTGATCGCGGCCAGCAAGGACCCTTGCGCGGAGGTTGCGTCCGGGTCATCCGCAAGGCTCATCCGCCCGCTGGCCGCCTGCCCGGCCGCCACGAATCGCGCTGCCTGGCCGATGTCACCGTCGACCGGCACGCCGAGGCGAGCGAGGCGTTCGCCGAGTTCCGTCACCGCGGCAACGGGGTCCGCCATCAACTCGCCGAACTGAACGCTCACCAGCGGCATGCCCTCAGCGCCCTGCAAGCCGGAACGGGCATAGCGCTCCCACAGCGCGACGCAGTGAGCTTTACCGAGGCCGTCACGACGGCGAAGGGAAAGAGCGACCTCCAGTGGTTCACGGTGGACATAGACAGCGACGGGGGCGTGCGGCCATACCGACCGCCAGAAGGGCAGCGTCAGGCATGTCCGCGGATCTTTCCAGACCCATGCAGTCGTGGGATGAGCATGCCTGAAGACCGCATCGGCCTCATCGCGCATAACCACCGCAGCCGGGTCGCTTTCCCAGCCATCGTGCATTGCCGCCGGCGCGATGAATCTTCCGCCGAAGAGGTCAAGCAGCCGGTCATTGAATGCGACCAGAGACGTGCTCTCCCAGTGGCCGGTTGGGTTGTCCGGTGCAGCGTAGATGTCATCCTCGCGGCAGAGTGGCAAGCCAAGCAGGTTGATCACCCGGGTCATTACCGACGTCCCGCTGCGGTGCATCCCGAGTATCACGACCGGCCGGCCTGATGAAGGCACGAGCGGTGTTACCTCCTGCATGAATAGCTCCCATCGCTTTGATCTGGCACGAAAGCCGCCGCAATCCGCGCGTCATGTCACGTCAGGATCGCATCATCGCGGCGGACGACGACGTAGCGATTCATGGGGCTGGGCCGTGCCGCGTCGAGTTCGCGGGAATGCGCCACGGAGACAAACCGGCCGAGGCCGCCGTCGTAGAATCCGATGTCATAGGAGAAGGCACGCAGCTCGTCGAGGACCGGCCGGACTTCCAGCCCATCCAGGATCATCGCCCAGCTGATGCGCCTGGCCCGGAACAGGCCAAATGCACCGAGCAGGACCGCGCGTTCGCCGCCGGCAGTATTAACTTTGAGAACGTCCACCTGGGCAAGGTCCAGGTCCGCAACGAACTGGTCCAGGGTGGTGACAGGAAAGTCGTGGCCGGTATTGTCCGCGGCCGCCGTAACCCGGTTGAGGTAACGCCGCTCCGCGGCGACGATCCTGCCGTTGCCCGCCTGCTCGCCGAGTGCCAGGGCATGCGTTCCGACCCGGCTGAGGAGGCCGTTGGCACGGATATTCATTTCGAGCATCTCCAGGTTGACCGGATCGGGCTCGCAGGCATGCACGGTCGCCCCGGTGCGGGCTGCTGACATCGTCCACGTGCCAATCGACGCGCCCACGTCCACCGCCACTCTGCCCGGCCCGAGCGTTGCGGCCAGAAGTGCTAGCTCTGGCTCGATGAGGTCCCGGAACAACACCAGCGTGGGTATCAGCTGAGACGGGTAGCGGAAAGAGATGCTCAGCTGATCACGGCTGGTCCGTATTTGCGCGTAATCGGGGCGGCGAACGGCAAGAACGGACAGCCGCGCCAGCCCGGCCGTGGTACGGGCGACGCCGACTTGGCGTGTCCCCCAGACGATTCTGCGCCTCTTCCGGGCTGCACTGGCAACGCCATTGAGCATCGTGCGACCTCCCTAGTTAGGCTGACAAACTCTATTGGCACGCTGACTTCGCCACGCGGTATCAGCAATCTTCGCCACGCGGTATCAGCAATTTTCGCCTCTTTGCCCGGATAGGCCAGCAACAGCATGGAAGGCGTTATATGCGATAATTGCCCATTCCGGCAATGGTCACTCACTGCCGCCCGGTGCACGCTAAGCTGCCAAATATGCTGCCCGACCTCGCGATCGTTATTGTCACGCATAACAGCGTTCATGTAGTAGGTGATCTGCTGGACTCATTGCCCGCCGCCCTTGACGGCCTTACCGCTGATGTAGTCGTCGTCGACAACGCATCAGTTGACGGAACGGCCGATCTGCTGGCAGCCCGGGGCGGGTGCCGTGTCGTTCGCTCGGCCAATATCGGATACGCCGGGGGAATTAACCTCGGGGTGCGCGAGGCGATGACGGCGGAGGCAATCCTTATCCTGAACCCCGACGTTCGTCTCTACGAGAAGTCGGTGCCCCCGCTCGTGGCGGCATTGCAGGAACCGGCTGTTGGCATTGTCGCCCCGCAGGTCCGGTCTGCGCAGGGGGCGCTTGAACTGTCGCTGCGGCGTGAGCCCACCCTGCCGCGAGCACTCGGACTCACCAAGACAAGGCTGGCAGTCTTCTCTGAGCACGTTCACCGGCGATCGGACTACGCCAGCCCGCGGACGGCGGACTGGGCACTGGGGGCTGTCCTGGCCATGTCACGGAAATGCTACGACACGCTGGGCGGCTGGGATGAGACGTACTTCCTGTACTCCGAGGAGACTGACCTCTCGCTGCGGGCGCGAGATGCGGGCCTGCTCACCTGGTACGAGCCACGCGCGGTTGCGGTCCATATCGGCGGGCAGTCCGGCCGCAGCCACACGACGCACGCTATGCAGATCGTCAACCGGGTGCGGCTCTACCGGCGGCGCCATAACGCGTTCGCCTCCTGGTGCTACTACTGGCTCGCGGTCGCGAGCGAGCTTTCCCGGGTGCCGCGCGGGCACCCGGAGTCCTGGTCCGCCGCGGCGGCCCTGCTCAGGCCCGCACGGCGTCCCGCTGAGCTCGGCTGCTCCGGCCAACTCATGCCGCAGTGATGTCGCGGGAAGCCGCAGTGATGTCACGGGAAGCAGTGATGTCACGGGAAAGGGGGAAAAGCCGTGACGGTGCTGACCAGCCCGCGCAGCAGGGTAACTAAGACACTCGGCGGATCTGACGCGGTGACGCTGCTGAGCTGTTACGTGTTCCTACTGATGATCGTCCCCTCGTCTCTTGTCGTCGGGTCCTTCGGCGCCGCTGGCGCACCATCCGCGCTGTTTGCCGGGGCTCTGCTGTGCTGGTACCTCGTCCTGCGGCAGAATTCTGCCTTTCAGCTGGACAGAGGGAAGCAGCCGATGCGGCTTGCCGCGATCCTCTTTGGCTGTTCCATCGTCGCCACGTACGTGTCGGCGAACCGCAGCGCGATGTCCCTCTTGCAGCAAAACGCCGCCGACCGCGGTCTCATCGTGGTGGCCGGATGGGTCGCCGTGCTGTTGCTGGCAGCCGACGGGATCAGGACCGCTGACCGGCTGAGGACTCTGCTCCGCCGGATCGTCGCGGGCGCCACGGCGATATCCGTGATGGGGATGGTGGAGTTCGTTACGGGATCCGATCTTAACAAGTACGTCGTCATTCCCGGCCTGACGGTGCACGCGCAGTTCACGGACCTGATGAACCGTGACGGCCTGTCCAGGGTAACGGCAACGACGGCGCAGCCGCTTGAGTACTCGGCGGTGCTGGCGATGAGCCTGCCACTCGCGATCCATCAGGCCCGCAACGCGCCCCGTGCCCTCCGGCTCCGGCGCTGGCTGCAGGTCGCCCTTATCGCGGTCGCCATGCCGATGAGCGTGTCCCGGTCCGCCATCTTCGGGCTCGCCGTCATTGCGATCGTGCTCCTTCCCACCTGGCCCAAGCGCGACCGGCGCCGGGCGTACCTCGCGCTGCTCGCGTCGCCATTGCTGGTGTGGCTGTTCGCGCCAGGCCTGCTGGGCGACTTCGGGGGACTGTTCAGCCAGATCGGCACCGACTCGAGTAGCACGTCGAGGACCGGCGCGTACTCGGCTTCCGTGCCCTTCATCGCCCACCATCCGTGGTTCGGCCAGGGGTTCCAGACGTTCTTCCCGCAGACATACTTCTTCGTCGACAACCAGTACCTCACCTCGCTGATAGAAACCGGCGTGGTCGGAGCCCTGGCTTTACTGACGCTCTTCGTGACGGGCTGGCTGACGGCGCGGAGCGCGCGCCTTGCGGCAGTCGATGCCCAGACCCGCGATCTCGCGCAGTGCCTGGCCGCATCGGTGGCCGCTGCCGCAGTATCGTTCGGGACCTTTGACGGGCTGGAATTCTCGATTGCGCCCGGCCTGTGCTTCCTGCTGCTCGGCTGCGTAGGGGCGGCATGGCGGCTTGCAGGCGGGCGGGGCCGACGCGATCACTCGTACTCAGCCGGCTGACTTGCCCGCCCTCGCTGGCTCGCCCGCATTGGCGGCCCGCCGAGATCTGCCGTCATTAGGTTCCGCGGGCCAGTGGTCTGGCTCCGCCAACGGCCAGTGGTCCGGCTCAGCGAACGCGGTAGCGCCGGATGGCCCCGCGGCGGCATGCCCCGGGGCTCGCTCAGAAAACCGCCGCGCAGGCCGGCTCCGCCGCCGGGTGATCCGCCCGTCGACGACAATCGGAATCCCGAACACGAGCAGCAGTCCCAGCGCCGTCACGATGACGAGCGGCCGCAGCGTCTGACTGACGCTGAGCGTCGCCCGCGGGGACCAGAATAGCGTCGCGGTCCGGACCTGGTCGCGTGGCTTGATGCCGAATTGCGACTGCAGCTGCGACAGCTTCAGGCTGAGCTCGCCGGTTACGGCATGCATCGTACTTTGCGCGGCAGCCGGGTTACTCCCAGTCACCGTGATCACGAGAACCGAGCCCGTGGTGGTCGACGAGTACGGTGCCAGCGCGACGGTGTACGGGTCGGCGAAGCCCTCGGCGGCGAGGCCCTGGATGGTGCCCGGCGCCATGACCTGCTGGCTGAGCGCGTCGGCGGTAAGGGTCAGCGAAGGGCTGAAGCTGAGATACGGATTGCCGCCGTTCTGCTTGGCGGCAGACTGTGACGCCAGCAGGACCACCGAGGAATCCGACTGGTAGCTCCGCGGCAGAGTGGCCACTGCATAGCCCGTGCCGGCCGAGACCAGGACGAGCAGCAGGACAGTCAGCTTCCAGCGCTTTAGCCAGATATAAGATGATTCGCTCAAATTCATTGAGACCGTCCAAATGGTCGAATCCAGGGGCACATGCTCTTCCGGAAACCGCAAGGGCCGGATCGCCGCAGCGCTAAACTCCTAGCACTGAAACAAGGGCCTTCAGCCTTCTTCGGGCTGAGCCTACAGCGCTGTAGATAGGCCGTGTCGCGCCTTAGCTGATTGTGACTACCGTATCGCGTAGGTCCGGTATCGTTCCTATCATGTCTGCAGTCTTAACGGGCGCCGCAGAGCAGCCGCGGGATCTGGGGGAGTGACAGATGAGCGTTGCTCCGGGTGCCGCGGGAAAGTTCCTGCGCATGGCAGCGATAGCCGTGGTGCTGATCCTGGCGGCCGGCCTGGGCTATGACTTCAAGAACACCCCGCCGACGTACCTGCAGACCGCAACTGTCATATTTTCCATACCAGAGTCGCGAACTATCCCCGATGCATATGAATCGCTCGCCCCGTCCCTTATATCAAGCGGTGCCGCGATGGCCCAGATCATGATGAGCCCGCAGTCTCAGCGCCGGATCCAGGCAAGGGGCGGAACCGCCGACTACGACCTGGCCCTTATCAACTTCTACAATGAAGATTACCCGAATTACAGTGACCCGGTAATCAGGCTCAAGACGGCCTCGCCGAGCCCGGCAGTTACCCGCCGTACCTTCTGGGTCGCGAAGCGACTGCTCAAGCACCTGCTCCGGGCCCGGCAGGTAAAGGCTGGCGTATCGCGGCGCTACCGCATTACTGCCCAGATCGTCGGGGATACCGGGCCTGTCGTGCAGGCAGGCTCGGCAAAGCGGGTGTATGGCGGCCTCGCGCTGCTGACGTTGGTGGCGGCGTCCCTGGTGTGGGGTTTCCTCGGCAGGCGGATAAACGCCCGGGGGCCCGTTATCGGTAATGCCCGATCACCGGCTGACAGCTGACACGCTAGCCAGGGTGCGCGCCCGCGGCCACCGGTATCGCGGTGGGGCGGAGTCTCCCCCCGGCCTGGGTACCGGCTAGCAGCGCCGCGGCGATGCGTTGTGCTGCGTGGCCGTCCCACAGGGCTGGCCGGCGGGGAGCGGGCGGGTCGGTGAGTACGCCGCGTGCTGCTGCGATGATGCTGGCGGGGTCGCGTCCTACCAGCTGGTTGGTGCCTTCGGTGAGCGTGATGGGGCGTTCGGTGTTGTCTCGCAGGGTGAGGCAGGGGACGCCGAGGATGGTGGTTTCCTCCTGGACGCCGCCTGAGTCGGTGAGAACGAGGCGCGCTGATGCCTGCAGCGCGATGAAGTCGAGGTACCCGGCCGGGGGTATGACGCGGATCTGGCTGCTGACGCCGGCGCTGTGCAGCCGGTCCGCCGCCCTGGGGTGGGCTGGCAGCACGAGCGGGCACAGCCGCGCGACTTCGCCGAGAGCCCGGATCATGGGGACCAGGACGGCGGGGTCGTCCACGTTCGCCGGCCGGTGCAGGGTGGCCAGGCCGTATCCTCCGGGCTTGAGGCCGAGCCGGGACAGGGTGCCGCCGCTGGTTGCCCGGTCGATGTTCGCCAGCAGGGTGTCGGCCATGACGTTGCCTGCGAGGTGGATCTGGTCGTCCCGGTATCCCTCTGCCTGCAGGTTGCCGACGGCGTCGGCTGAGGGAGCGAAGAGGTAGTCGCTGACCCGGTCGGTGACGACGCGGTTGATTTCCTCGGGCATCGACCAGTCCCGGCTGCGCAGGCCGGCTTCGACGTGGGCCAGCAGCGCGCCGGACTTAGCGGTAACCAGCGCGCATGCCATGGTGGAGTTCACGTCGCCGACGACCACGACGGTGTCTGGCCGCACCTGGCCAGCCAGCGGCTCGAATGCGGTCATGACGCGGCCGGTCTGGGCGGCGTGGCTGCCCGGGCCGGCGCCGAGGAAGTAGTCGGGCTGCCGGATGGCCAGGTCGGTGAAGAAGACGTCGTTCATGGCCGGGTCGTAGTGCTGACCGGTGTGGACGAGGATGACCTCCGCGCCGCGTTCCTCCAGCGCATCCATGACGGGCTTGATCTTCATGTAGTTGGGGCGTGCTCCCGCGACGCAGATGACGCGCATCCGTTCTGCGCCTAGAGGGTTTCGACGTTGTCGCCGGTGAGGGTGTGGCGGCAGTCGAGGATATAGGTGGCGTGGGCGGTGATCTCGGTGGTGTTGAAGGCGTCGTGGTCGGTGAGCAGGATGACGGCGTCGGCGGCGGCGAGTTCTTCGGTGGTGGGTTCGACCCGGGTGATGGCGGGGGTGCTGGTGGCCTGGCTGGTGTGCGGGTCGGCCGCGCGGACGTTGGCGCCCATGGCGTGCAGCAGTTGGGCGACGCGGAGGGCGGGTGACTCGCGGGCGTCGCCGGTGTTTTTCTTGTAGGCCAGGCCGAGCAGCAGGATGCGGGATCCGCGGACCGGGCGGCCGCGGGTGTTGAGCGCGAGGGTGAGGCGGCGGGCGACGTAGTCGGGCATGTGGTTGTTGATGTCGTTGGCGAGCTCGACGAAGCGGAAGTTCTGGCCGAGGGTGCGCTGGACGCGCCAGGACAGGTAGGAGGGGTCGATGGGCAGGCAGTGGCCGCCGACGCCGGGCCCGGGGGTGAACGGCATGTAGCCGAAGGGCTTGGTGGAGGCGGCGCTGATGGCTTCCCAGATGTTGATGCCGAGGTCGTGGGCGAACATGGCGAGTTCGTTGACCAGGGCGATGTTGACGTGCCGGAAGGTGTTCTCGATGATCTTGGCGAGTTCGGCCTCGCGAGGGGAGGAGACGGCGACGGTGTGCTCGACGATGCCGTGGTAGAACTCCTGGACTGCTTGCAGGGAGGCGGCGTTGATGCCGGAGATGACCTTGGGGGTGGTAGCCAGGGTCCAGGTGGTGTTGCCGGGGTCGATCCGCTCGGGGCTGTAGCCGAGGTGGAAGTCGGTGCCGGCGACCAGCCCGGAGCCGTCCTCGAGCCAGGGCAGCACCTGTTCCTGGGTGGTGCCGGGGTAGGAGGTGGATTCGACGATCACGGTCGCGCCGGGCCGCAGGTAGCGGGCCAGCGTGCGGCTGGCCGCCTCAAGGTAGGCCAGGTCGGGCAGCCCGTCGCGCAGCGGCGTGGGGACGGTGATCACCGCGGTGTCGAATCCCGCGCACGCCCGGGCCTCGCAGCTGGGCCGGAACGTCCCGGCCGCCACCGCCGCCGCGAGCTCGGCACTGGGCACGTCCTCGATATAGGACTCCCCGGCCTCCAGCAGCTTCACCCGCCCGCCGTCCACGTCATAACCGATCACCAGGTGACCCGCCCCCGCCGCCCGCATCGCCAGCGGCAGGCCCACATACCCCAGGCCAGCCACAACCACGGTCTTCATGCGCGTTCTCCTCGCGTAGTCGCCAGCCCGGGACCAGCCGCCTGGGAGGTGCCGCCCGGCGGCCGTGCCTGCTGGGAGGTGCCGCCCGGCGGCCGTGCCTGCCCGAGCTGGGCATCTCCCCGCAGCGCATCCCTGCGACGGGCCCGCCGGCGTGCCGGGCGGCGCAGCAACTCGCGCGCGACCAGGCCGATGAACCAGATGTTGGTGGTCAGGTAGCGGCGGCCGAGCCGGGCAGGTTCCTGCCACGCCCGGTAGAGCCACTCCAGGCCGTGATCCTGGTACCAGGCCGGAGCCCGCCGGGTGAGTCCCGCTAGCACGTCGAAGGATCCGCCCACCCCGTGCACGACGCCCGCCCGCGTGCTCTTGCCCCACTGGCTCACGAACAGCTCCTTTTTCGGCGATGACATGCCGATGAACAGCAGATGGGCGCCGGACCGGCGGATCTCCGCCGCGACGTCGGGCTCCTGCTCCGCCCGGAAGTAGCCATCCCGGGCGCCCGCCACGGCCAGGCCCGGGTACCGGCGGGCGATCTCGGCCAGCATCCGGTCGAGTACGTCCCGCCGCGCCCCGAGGAAGTAGACGCGGTAGGCGCGGCGGGCGGCTTCATCGAGCAGTTCGAGGAACAGGTCGATGCCGGCTACCCGTTCCGGTACCGGCGAGCCCAGCATCCGGCTTGCCCACACCACCGACTGGCCATCGGCCAGCACCATGCTGGAGCCGGCCACTGCGTTCCGCAGCCCCTCGTTCCGGCGCATCGCCACGACCTTCGCCGCATTGACCATCCCGACGGACAGGTGGCCCCCGTGCTCCACGGCATCGGTGCACCGGGTGACGGCCTGTGCCATCGTCAGCGCATCGACGCCGACGCCGAACAGGTCGCGCGGCGCCATCCCGACAGCCTCGTGATCCATCACGGTGCCGCCTCCGCCGCCACCGGGACCGCCGCCATCGCCGGCAGCCATGCATACAAGAGCCACCCCAGCTCGTAAGGCCGGCACTCGTGATCGACGGCTCCGGGACGGAACACCTGGTCCAGCGCCTTCAGGCGCATCCTGGGATGGAGCCGGGTGGATGCCGCGCGGACTCCGCGCACCACCTTCCGGCGGTCACCGCGCGCCACCTTGCGCCAGGTGACCGGCGGCTCATCGAGCAGCAGGCTCTCCGCGGTCTCGGGTGGCCTTGCCAGCCACCGCAGGCCACGGCCGATGGCCTCGAGGTGACACTGGCCGCCGGCGTCGGCGAGGTCGAGCAGCGCCATCGGCGCCATCGCATGCTGGTGCACGCTGTACACCGGGTAGCCCTCGACGACGCCTCCGGTGCGTGAGTCGTAGTGCCACCACCACTGCCCGGCCTTGCCCTGCGCGCGGCAGATCGCGGCTGCCACGGAGTCCGCGGCAGCCAGCGCCTCGGGATCGTCGGCGCTGCTGTGCAGCCGCGCGAGCGCCTGGACCGGGTACACCTGATCGGCGAAACTGCCGACGTGCGAGCGGTACCAGGACGACGTCCCGCCGATCACGTGCGGATAGACGGCGCCGCGAGCGGCCAGCAGGCGGTGCCGCGCGGCCGCCAGGTGCCGCTCCACGTCAGCCTGCGCGCGCGCCGCCACCAGCCCTGTCACTATCCAGGCCGCATCCACCACGTCCAGCGGGTCGGTGCCCAGGTCAAGCTCCGCAAGCCGCTCAAGCGCGTGCGGCAGCTCGCTGTGCTTGGCCTCGGCCGCCGCCCAGCACAGCAGCGCCACGTCGCCGCGGCTGGTCATGGCATCCAGCTTCGCGGCCAGGCGTCCTACCAGCCCGTGCCCGTCCTCGCCGGCCAGCACCTCGCGCTGGACCTGATCGGGCAGGCGCAGCAGGCCGAGCGCGGCGATGGCGCCGTAGCGCGAGCTGGTGCCTGACGGGTTCAGCTGCCAGCCGCCGCCGTGCGGCAGGCTCGTCCCGGACAGCGTGAACGCGAACTCGCCGTCGACCAGGGACTGCGGCAAGACGCGGACAGACAGCCGCAGCAGGCGCCGTACCAGGGCGGCACTTGACGGGTCGTGCCCGGCGATCAGGCCGAGCCGGGAAGTGTCCGTTGTCATCGCAGCGCCGTCCACGGAAGCTGCCTCCTCGCTGCGCAGCACCACGACTCATCGGCGTCGAGAGCCTCGCTCCCCACGTGGCTACACCCCTCCCGGTCTTGTATGGCCTGACTCCTGGCGATTGCCGGCGGGGCATCCGGGACCAGCCATGCTGGCCATGCGCAATCAGCGGACGCCGTCTCATTCGGCAACATCAAGTAATCAATCGACTACATCAAGTGAGATGGTAGCGGGCCTGAGTCGGTGCCGCTACGGTTTCCGGATGGACGCACTCGATGTCGATGGCGCCTGGGTCTTCACTCCGCGTATCCACAGTGACAGGCGGGGAAGCTTCCTCGAATGGTTCCTTAACGCAGAATTCCAGGCCGATCTGGGGCATAAGCTCGATGTTGCTCAGGCCAACTGCTCGGTATCCTTACGCGGGGCCATCCGCGGCATCCATTTTAGTGATGTACCTCCTGGCCAGGCAAAATACATTACCTGCGTGAGCGGAGCGATTCTCGATGTCGTCGTGGACATCCGAATCGGGTCCCCCGGATACGGGCGCTGGGCGGCGGTCCCGCTCAATGAGGAGACCCGGTGCGCCGTGTTCGCCGCCGAAGGACTGGGGCACGCATTTATCACGCTGAGCGACCAGGCCACCGTGCTTTACCTGTGCTCCACTCCCTATGCGCCCGCCCGCGAGCGCGGCGTGCACCCGCTCGACCCCGACATCGGCATCGCCTGGCCCGAGGGCGCGGCGCCGATCTTGTCGGACAAGGACGCGGCGGCGCCCTCCCTCGCGCAGGCACGCTCCGCCGGGCTGCTCCCGGATTACGCTGCCTGCCTGGCTCACGCCGCGCGCCTGCGCGGCGCCTGACGGCGTGCGCCTGACGGCGTGCGCCCGGCTGCGGCCGCCGGTGAGCGCCGTCGAAGTCCCGATGCGCCTACCCAGGGTCCATCCGGTGCGCGGCCGCGGTGCCATTGCCGGATGCTGCGCTACCAGAGCCGGGCAGGTTCCCGGTACGGTGGCGGCTTGGCCAGTGGCCGAGTCCGCGGTGCGGAGTCGCGGCCGGATCCCACTGCAAGGACGCGACGGTCGCCCGGTACAGCGGCATCTGCGCACCACCGGTGCTCCGGCGCGGCGGGAGGCTCACCCGGACGTCTCGGCGGAGCGATAAGGGCCCGGTGCTGTCGAACGCGGTGGGACGGGCGAGCCATGCGTCCGGCGGGGGAGACATGCTGGCCGTCTCGCCCTTGATGTCCATGCCCGCGGTCACGTTCCCCGGCGCAGCGCCGGCCGCGGCCGTTTCCGGCACGGGGTCCGCCGCGGGCTGCCGCTCCTGCTCGCCGGAGAGTCGCCGCAGCGATGCAATGACCGGCCGCAGGTAATACAGCAGCAGCCCGATCACTGCGACCCCCGCCAGCCCGCCGGCGATCAGTGCCGTCAGGTCGTTGGGTGCCACCCGTGCCGCCGCGCCGGCCAGCGCGCCCGCCAGCGCGCCCCCCGCCAGCGGAATCCATAGCCGGGCGGCGAGACCGCGCAGCCGGACGCCCGTCTTATGCAGCTCGACGATGTACCAGGGGAGCACGAGGCCGGCCGCGACGGCGGCCTCGGCCATGGAGAGTCCGGCGATGCCGCCGGCCTTGGCTCCTGCGACGAGCGCAGGGATCAGCACGACTATCCACGCCAGCTGAAGGGTGAAGACCACGCGGGATTTGGCAAGCACCACGAAGAAGTCATAGGTGAGCTCGAAGAAGATCTGCAGGGCCGAGAGCGCGGACAACCAGATCAGCGCCTGGGCCGCGGGCAGCCACTGAGTGCCGTAGATCAGCCCGACCAGCGGAATGGCCGCGGCGCTGATAGCCAGGCACACCGGCAGGGTTACCGCGCCGAGCAGTTCCGCCACGGACATGAATCCGGAGCGCATCGCCGCCGGGTCATGCCGGAGGCGGGAGAATGCCGCCGGTGCCACGTTGCGGACCGGCTGCGAGAAGATCGTGAGCGGCCAGTTCGAGAGATTCGAGGCCAGCGCGAAGAAGCCCAGCGCCGTGACGCCGAGTACGCGGCCGACGACGAGCTGGTCCACGTTTTCGACGATGAAGAGGATGACGTTCGATCCGGCCAGCGGGAGGCCGAATCTGAGCAGCGCACGGGCCTTAGCCCGGTCAAAGCCGAGGCGGAAGGGCTGCGGGGAGAACCACAGGAGCGGCACGAGGGCAGCGGCGCAGCCGGCCAGCCGGCCGATAGCCAGGCTCATCGCCCCGAAGCCTGACAGCGCCAGGACCACGGTCACCGCGGTGCCGAGCCAGATATTGACCTGGTCCACGATCATTCTCAGGTCCTGGCGGAAGTTCCGCGTGAGCAGCCCGATCGGCGTGGCCACAATGCCGTCCACTATCACCACGATGCAGAGCACCCTGACCACGCTCGTCGCGGCCGGGTCGCCCATCGCCGAGGCATAGGCGGGGGCGCCGAAATAGCAGCCTGCGTACATGGCGAGGCTGTTGGCAATGGCAATGGTGGCGATGGTCGGTGCGATCTCGCCCGGCTCGCCGGGCCAGCGCACGATGGCGAGGCCCACGCCGAGGTCGTTAAGGTTCACCAGGATCCGCTGCGCCACGTAGGCAACTGCGTAAACTCCGAATGCGTGCGGGCCGAGCAGCCGCGCGAGCATGATGCCGATTCCGATGGTACCGAGCTTGCCTAGGGCGCTGTTGGTGAAGCTCCACCCCAGTGCCCGGCTCGCCCGGCCTGCCAGGGTTGCTTTGCCGCCCGCCCGGTGCTGCGCGACGCGGGTCGGCCGGGGGTGCCGCGACGCCGCGTTTCGGAATCTGGCGAACCGTCGCCGGCCGTTGCCCTGCCTGGCATTGCGGGACGCCCGCCGCGCCCGCCGGCCGCCTGGCGGCATGCCGCCAGGCGGCCTAAAGGATAGCTTCATGAATCTCGGCGGCGCGATGGGCCCAGCTATGCCGGGATGCGAACGCTCTGCGCAGCGATATCAGGGCCGGTGACCTGACCTCGCGCAGCAGCCGTTCAACATGATCGGCAAAGACGCCCGGCTCAGCCGCGACCGCCACCAGATCGGTATCGAGCCAGCGAACTGCCGGCAGGTCCGTGGCGACGACAGCACGTCCGGCGGCCAGGTACTCCAGCGTCTTCAGCGGGAAGCTGCCGCGATTGAACTGGCTGTCGCAGTAAGGCACCACTCCGACGTCGATGAGCCGCAGGTAACTTGGCAGCACGCTGAATTCCTTCGGCCCTACCCAGCGAACGTTGGGCCGGCCGAGCAGGGCGTTCAGCCGCCTGGGCTGGAAGGCGGCGTTCTTCGGCCCGACCAGCAGGAGTGACCGGCCCCGGTCGGCAACCGCTTCCAGCATGCGAAGATCGATGCGCTCGTTGATATGGCCGACGAAACCTACGACAGGCCCGTGGAGTTCCACATCGGCCGGGAGCGGAGCGCGGTCAACGCCGGTGTACGCGTCCACGTCTGTGCCGTAAGGGATCAGCACTGTCTCATGACCCCGGGTCCGCCAGGTGCCGGCCACGACCGGGCTGGCGGCAACAATCAGATTGGCTGCCGCCGCCACCACGCGCTCCTGCGTATCGAGGCGCGTCGCATTCAGGCCGAACAAGGCGGCGCCGCCGACATAGTCATCCTGTGCCCAGTAAATCCGCACCGCTTCGCCGCAGCTACCGAAGACCTGATACTGCGGCCAGGCGGAAATGACCGCGCGAACCTGACCGCCCAGCTGGGCCGCGGCCTTGCGCAAATGGCGCCGGGTTAGCGCGGCAGTAATGGCGGTCATGCCGCGCTTGGACGCCAGCGGCGCCACGATTGGCGTCAGCCGCGCCAAGCCGGGTGCCTGCAGCCGGAGGCCTGGGTATTTCACGCAACTGACCGCTTTGCGATTGAGTAAGGGGGTAAGGCGCGATACCGGCGGATCCACGTAGAGCACTGGAACCAATCTAGCGAGATGCTCAGCCACGTGCTGGTCGGCCAGCTTTATACCGTCATAGCTGTTGGCTGCGCAGAGCACCACCATGTCGTCCCAGCGGTGGTCAGTCGCAGCGACCATTCGCACGTCTGGTTCCTTCCGACTGCATGACGAGACCATGGGAAACTCAGCACGAGACCATGGTAAATTCAGGTGCCTATTGGGATGGCGGCGAAACTGGCCGGCGGCCTACCCAGCTGATGCCAGCGTGCCTTGCAGCGCACTTCGCCGATTGCGGTTCTGTGACATGTTACAGGCAGCGCCGGGAAAAGATGCATGTGAAGCTGGCAGTTCGCTTTACGACAGCCTAATTTATTAGCTAATTAACCCGATCTGCGTTTTCAGCCGATAAGCTCGGGGAACGCCCGCTTTAGCGCGGCACGCCAGTCGCCGATCGGCTTGATGGCGCCGGAAGCCCAGCGGTCGTGGCCGAGCACGCTGTAGGCAGGCCGCGGCGCGGGCCGCGGGTAAGCACCGCTGGTGGTGGGCCGCACCCGTGCCGGGTCGGCGCCAAGCAGCCGGAAGACCTCCTGGGCAAGCCCGAACCATGTCGTCTGGCCCGAGCTCGTCGCGTGGTAGATGCCTGCCCCCGCTCCCGACCCTGCCAGCGCGATGATCCGGTCAGCGACATCGACCGTCCAGGTGGGCTGCCCGCACTGGTCAGCAACCACATCGACGGTCGGCCGCTCACTGGCCAGCCTGATCATCGCGGCGACGAAATTAGGCCCGTGCGCTCCGTAAAGCCAGGCTGTCCGCACCACATGGCCGGTTCCGGGAAGGAGCCCGAGCACCGCTCGCTCCCCGGCCAGCTTGGTCCGCCCGTAAGCGGTACGCGGCCCGGGGCGGTCATGTTCGGTGTAGGGCCGCTGGCCGTCCCCGCCGAACACGTAATCAGTGGACACCTGCACCAGGACGGCACCGCTGGCCGCGCAGGCGGCGGCGATGTTCTCCGCGCCCCGCCCGTTCACCAGCAGCGCATCGTCCTCGTGCGCCTCGGCATCGTCCACCGCCGTCCAGGCCGCGCAATTGACCACGACGGCTGGCCGGTGACGCCGCAGCGCCCCGCGGACCGCGGCCTCGTCGGTCACGTCGAGCTCGCCGCGGGCCAGGCTGGTGACGTCCGCACCCCGCTTGCGCAGGACGGTGACGAGATCCCGGCCGAGCATCCCCCCGGCGCCCGCGACGAGCCACTCACTCATGCGACGGGAACCGGGCCAGGCCGGCGGAGCGGCTGCCACCAGCCGCGGTTCTCCCGGTACCACCGCACTGTCGCGCTAAGCCCGTCCCGGAAGGGCGTGCGGGGCGCGTAGCCCAGTGCCCGCAATGCAGAGTCGTCGATGCAGTAGCGGCGGTCGTGCCCCTTCCTGTCCTCGACGCGCGCGACCATGCCCCAGTCCGCGCCGCAGCATTCGAGCAGGGCGCCGGTCAGCTGGATGTTCGTCAGTTCGGCGTCGCCGTTGATGTGGTACACCTTCCCGCGCTCGCCGCGCTCAAGGACCAGCTGGATGCCACGGCAGTGGTCGTCCACGTGGATCCAGCCGCGCGCGTTGCCGCCATCGCCGTAGAGCGGGACCTGCCGCCCGTCGAGAAGGTTGGTGACGAACAGCGGGATCACCTTTTCGGGAAACTGGTAGGGGCCGTAGTTGTTGCAGCAGCGGGTGACGCGCACATCGAGCCCGTGGGTCCGGGCGTAGGCCCGTGCCATCAGGTCGCCGCCGGCCTTCGCGGCGGCGTACGGCGAATTCGGCGCGAGCGGGGCATCCTCCGACCACGAGCCGTGTGCCACGCTGCCGTAGACCTCATCGGTGGACACCTGGACCACCCGCCGGACTCCCGCGTCCAGGCACGCCTGCAGCAGGAGCTGGACGCCGCTGACATTGGCGGCCACGAAATCGGACGCGCCAGCGATGGACCGATCGACATGGGTCTCGGCGGCGAAGTTGATCACGATGTCATGGCCGGGGACGACCGCCGCGAGCAGCACCGGATCACAGATGTCACCGCGGGTGAAGGTGAGTCGCGGACTGCCCTGCACCGGTTCCAGGTTGGCCAGGTTGCCCGCGTAAGTGAGCTTGTCAAGGACGGTCACCCGGGCATCGGTGAACCCGGGATACCCGCCGGCCAGCAGCGTGCGCACGTAATGCGAGCCGATGAACCCGGCTCCGCCCGTCACGAGGATTCTCATGAGCTGATCTGCACCTTACTGTGATCGCCGAGTACCAGGCGGTGTGCCTTGGGCACCCGTGGTGCCGGGGTTACCTCCACGTCGTGACCGATGAGTGATGCCTCGATGCGCCTGACCCCGCGGACGGAAGCCCCGCGCATGATGATGGAGTACTCGATCTCGCTGTCGACAATGACGCAGTCCTGCGCCACGGAGGTGAACGGGCCGATATAGGAGCGTTCCACCCTCGTTCCCGCGCCGATGATGGCGGGACCCACGATGCGGGAACGGCTGACCCAGGCGCCGCTCTCGATCACCACCCGGCCGATGAACTCGCTCGCATCGTCGACGACGCCCTGCTGCCGTGCTTCCACCCCTTCTAGCACTATGCGATTGACCTCGAGCATGTCGGCGACGTTGCCGGTGTCCTTCCAGTACCCCGAGATGGTCGTGGACCGCACCTTGTGGCCGTTGTCGATAAGCCACTGCAGGGCCTCGGTGATCTCGAGTTCTCCGCGGCCCGACGGCGCCAGGTGCCGCACAGCCTCGTGCACGTCGGGGGTGAAGATGTAGACGCCCACCAGTGCGAGATCGCTCTTCGGGTGCGGCGGCTTCTCCTCCAGCCCGACCACCTCGCCCGCGTCGTCGAGTTCGGCGACGCCGAACTGGCGCGGATCCGGCACGGTGGTCAGCATGATCTGCGCATCAGGCCGGCCTGACCTGAACTCATCGACCAGCGGGCTGATGCCGCCGACGATGAAGTTGTCCCCGAGATACATCACGAAGTCGTCGTCGCCGAGGAAGTCACGGGTGATCAGCACCGCGTGCGCCAGCCCGCGCGGGGCATCCTGCCGGATGTAGGTGACATCCAGCCCGAATGCCCTGCCGTCCCCCACCGCCGCCTCGATTGCCGCCGCGGTGTCTCCCACCACGATCCCGACGTCCGAGATGCCGGCATCCCTGATGGCCTCAAGGCCGTAGAACAGCACGGGCTTATTGGCCACCGGGAGCAACTGTTTCGCGGACGTATGGGTAATGGGCCGCAGCCGACTGCCGGACCCTCCTGCCAGCACTAAGGCTTTCATGGGTGAGAAACTAGCGTGTCCGGGCGCCGATCAGGCGGCGGTGGCAGAGAAATCTCGGCATTATCAAATGACGAGACAGCCGACCCGGTGGCATATAAGCAGACTATTCCGTGATGGCTGGCAATTCCGCGATTAAGCATCAATAGCCTAACTAACCCACATTTTTCCCGGCGCTACCAGATGGCCAGGCGGGGCGGCGGCCGGAGGTAGCCGGCGGCCAGCCGCGGGGACAGGCGCCAGCGTTGCCGTGCTTCTCGGCGACGAATCAGGGGCAAAAGCAGGTCGCTGCCTGAGAGGATGACCTGCGTGTCAGACACCCGGCGTCCGAAGCAGGGCAGCAGGCAACCGCACCTCACGCTCGTCCCCGGCGGTCAGCGGGCAGGCATGGCGGAGCTGGCCGAGTTCCGCGAGCACCTCGCCACCGCCGGGGCGCCGGCCGAGGTGCTGGAGATGCTGGACACCGCCAGCGACGTGGATGAGGCCATGCTGCGCCTGGCGGAGGCCGGCTTGCTGCCGGGTCCTGAGGACTCGGTGGCAGGGCTGCTGGAGGGCTGGCAGCCTCTTCTCGAGCCAGCCTGCGACGCGCTGAACGCCGAGCTTTGCGGTACCGAGTTCCTCGGCATGGTCCGCAGCGCGGCTCCTGATGATGTCAGACTGCCGGACCTGCTCATCGAGCTGATTGGCCAGGTCAGGGAATACGGCGGAGCGGAGGCGCTGGCAATGCTGCGGGTACTGGCCGTCATCGGGCCGCCGGAAGCGCGGCCGGCGGCGGCCCGCGCCGCTGACGCGCTTGTCGCTGCCGGGCTCACCGACTGCGCGTGGGTCAAGGGCCTGGGCTCACCGCGGATCGGCCGTTGCTTCGGCTATGCGGACGCCTTCGGCGCACAGGAGTCGATGGCAGTGACCTTCAGCTATGGCCGCAAGTCGCACGCGGTGGTGGTGCTGATCGACCACGACCTCGGCGGCGGCATCAAGGACTGCTTCCTGTCCGACCGTCCCGACCGGATCCGCGCTAAGTATCAGCAGGCCGCCCGGGGGTTCGGCCTCGAGTTCTGCGATTACCAGCCGGGCGAGGCCGGCGCGATCCTGGACCGCGCGCTGAGCATGCAGCCCTGCCCGGTAGAGCCCGATCAGATCGAGGATGTCAGGGACCACCTCGACTTGCTGCGGGCAAGGGTGGAACTTCTCCTCGCGGGCGGCGAGGCCAGCCCCATCCGCGGCGGCGGTGGCGGCAGACCCGCCGCGCCGCGCGGCGCGGCGGGCCTGCGCCCGGCACGCGGCGGCGGCGTCCCGGCGGTGCACCGGGTGAAGATCAGCTTGCGCGGTGCCAGGCCGCCGATCTGGCGCCGCCTGGAGGTGCCGTCCGGCATTACCCTGCTCCGTCTGCACCAGGCCATCCAGGCTGCGTTCGGCTGGGAAGACGATCATCTGTGGGTTTTCGAGACCCCGGCTGGTGACTACGGCAAGGCCGGCCGCGACCTCGGGCACCGCAGCGCGGCGGGGGCGAAACTGTCTGGCGTCGCCGCGCTGCCAGGCGACCGGATCCGGTACATCTACGACTTCGGCGATGACTGGGAGCATGACATCACCGTCGAGGACGTGCTGCCAGCCGAGCCAGGCGTGGCCTACCCGCGATGCACGGCCGGCCGCAGGGCCTGCCCGCCCGAGGACTGCGGTGGTATCTGGGGATACCAGGACCTGCTGGAAATCCTCGCGGACCCGCGTCATGCCGGGCATGCTGCCCTGCTGGAGTGGCTGGGCCTTGGCGCGGCAGCTGAGCTTGATCCGGCGCATTTCGATCCCGGCGAGGTCAACGAGTCGCTGTCCGGGCTGAGCCGGCTGCTGCGGAAGCGCTGACCACCCGCGCCGGCCAGCCGCGCCGGCCAGCCGGCCAGCCGGGCAAGATAGCTGCAACGGTCAGGGACCGGCCGCGGTCCCTACCCCATGGACTTGGCGCCGTCCAGGGACTCGCGGATGATGTCGGCGTGACCGGCGTGCTGCGCTGTCTCCGCGATCACGTGCAGCAGCACCCGCCGCGCCGACCAGCGCGCTCCGCGCTCGAACCAGGGAGCTTCCGGCAGCGGCTGGGAGATGTCCAGATCCGGCAGCGCCGCCACGATCTCATCGGTCTGGCGCGCCACTTCCTCGTACTCCTGCAGTACCCCGGCCAGCGTGTCCCCGGGCAGCATGCGGAACCTCGCCAGCCACTCATCCGCTGCTGCCTCCCCGGTGCTCATGGCCGCCGGGCCCTCGAGGATGAAGCTGGCCCAGCCCTTCTCGGTGGCCGCCACGTGCTTGATCAGGCCGCCCAGGCATAGCTGGCTCACGGTGGTGCGCTGGCCGGCTTGCTCGTCGGTGAGGTCACGCACGGTGTATCGCAGGAACGACCGGTGCGTGGCCAGCGTCTCCTGCAGGTCGGCGCGCTCGCCAGCGGTGGCTTTCCCGGTCTCGGTGGTAGTCACGCAGTTCGCCTCCTGAGAAGGGGCCGTCCTGACGCACAGTACGGCCAGGGTCTGACAGTGGATCACGGCGTCCTTGGCTGGCCCGCCGACGCTGCCGCATCCTCGAGCACGCGGACGATCTGGTGGCGCGGCAGGTCGATGAGGCGCGCGCCGAGCACGTCCCCCTGGCGTGCCCCGGCCCCCTGGCGCACCCCGGCCTCGACCACCGCCCGCGCGGCCCGCTTGGTGAGCGGTCCGCCGGCTAGCTCACGGCTGGCATCGATCAGTCCCTCACGCCACACGTTCCCGACCTTGCCGTGTGCCCGGCGCAGCATCCGCCCGGCAAGCCGGCCCGGCGGATCGAGTGTTTCCGCGGCGGCCGCCTCGGCCAGCACCATCGCGTGCCTGGCGTCGGGCTGGCTGCGCAGGAACCGCAGCCGGTATTTCGGCCGGAGCAGCGCGGTCAGCGAGCCCTGGGCGGCCTCGCTGGCCAGGTCGGGATGGCTGTTGGGCACCAGGGCCACCACGCGTGCGGCGTTGGCGGCCAGCAGGGCCCGCAGCAGCCAGGGGCCAGGGTCGCCCGAGAGGTCCGCGACCAGCGCGGATTCGCTCCCGACGGTGATGCCGGGCGGGATGCCTCCCGCCAGCAGGGTCCCGAGCCGGAGCCTGGCGATCTTCTCCCCGGCGCCTGCCCACCCGCTGCCGACCAGGATCCGCACCGGAAACCCCGCCTCGGACGTCACCTTCTGCACCGCAGCGGGGATCGCGTCAAAGGCGACCGTGTCCTTTTCCACGGCTTGCGGGCCACGGGTGTAGATACCCGGCGCGGCGTCAGCGCCGGGGCGATCGAGAGCCCGCCAGGTTCGCGCTGTCGGCCGCCATACATAGAGCGAGCTGGAGCTGCCCACCGCCTGCGCCCCGTGATAGCGGCTGAATCGCGGCAGGACCGTCTCGTAGGCCAGGCCAAGGCGGTGCGCCGCGGACTGCGCGCCGAATCCCAGGCTCGGCTGGCGGTCACTAAAACCAAAAGCGACGATAACGCGGCCATTGTCGCGATTGCCCAGCCCTTGCAGCCCCCTGGTGGCGAAGAGCTCCACGCCCTCCGGGGTGTAGGGCGGATCGGTGAAAACCAGGTCCGCGCAGCCGCGGGCGCTCTCCGGCAGGCCGAACCGCAGGTCGCCGGCGAGGCACCGCACGCCGATCCCCAGCCGGCCGGCCCGGGAGTCGATGAACTCGAGGGTCGCCTCGTCGATGTCCACCACGACCAGGTTCGCGTCCGGGCTGACCTGGCCGACGGCCAGCGACGTCAGGTCATGATCGCCCACGAACAGCACGACGGCGCCAGCCAGGTCATAGGTGCTGTCCATCCACAGTGCCCGCCGCAGCGCGGTTTCCGGCGTGGCCAGTACGTGATCGAGGTCGGTCCGCGCCCGGGGTGCCTCGGCGGCCAGCGCGGTCATGACCGCCGCGATCGCGGTCGCCTCGGCGAGCCGGCCCGCCAGCGGGTCCGCGAGTTCGGTGCGCGTCAGCTGGTCATAGCCAAACCGCTGACGGTAGGCGGGCACCTTGCCGGGCTGGATCGCCGCCTTGTCGCCGTCTTGGCATAGATCACCGGCAGTGGCGGACAGGACCTCCTGCACGGTCTGCCGGGGCAGTGCGCTGCGCTCTACCAGCGACGCCAGGTCCAGCGGCTCCTCGGTCAGCAGCGCCACGAGGCGGCGGAGGCGCCTGCTGTCGGGCCGGTGCTGCGCGACGAGTTCCGCGAGGACGGACATCGGCTCTGCGGGGGCGGCATCGCTGCCCGCTGGTTCATCGGCGGCCACGCCGCAAGTCTCGCATCAGCCCAGGCGCCGCGTACCGCATCAGAGGTGTGCGGGGGTACCTCGTCAGGAGCCGGTTGCCGCGTCGGCCAGCGCCGCGTCGGCCAGCGCCGCGTCGGCCAGCGCCGCGTCGGCCAGTACCGCGGCGACGCCGCGCGCCACGGTGACCGCGGTGAGGTCCCGGTCCATCTGCGCGGCGACCACCGCTCCGTCGTAGAGCAGCACGAGCTGCTGGGCGAGACGCTCGGCATCGAGTGCCCCCGCTGCCTGCCCGAGTTCGGCGAACAGCGACCGTAGCCAGGCGCGGGACTCACTGGACACTTCCTCGACCGTGCTTCCGGGGCGCGATTCCGCGCTGGCGTTGAGGAACGCGCACCCGCGGAACCCCGGCTCCGCGACCTGCTCGGCCAGCACGTCGAACACTCCCAGGAGGCGCTCCCGTGGCGTGTCGTAGCGCGCGAGCTTCCGCGTCATCCCCTCGCGCCGCGCCGCCTGACGGGCCGTGAGGTAGCAGCGGATGAGCTCGTCCTTGCTGCCGAAGGCACTGTAGAGGGTGGCCTTGGCCACGCCGGCCCGTTCGATCACGCGGTCGATGCCGACGGAGTGCACGCCGTCTGCATAGAACAGCTCGTCGGCCGCGGCCAGCAGCCGCTCGCGCGCTGACCGTCGATCCATGGTCTTGGTGGACATGGCTTGACAATAACAGACCTGTCTGTCTACTGTCGAGAAACATACAGACCCGTCTGTTCACGATCACCCGGATCCGGAGTAAGAATGCCCTCCACTCAGCACGGCGACTTGCAGGACCGCAAAGCGCTCGTGACCGGCGCCACGTCAGGCATCGGCCGCGCGATCGCCATGCAGCTGGCCGGTGAAGGAGCCGATGTCGTCGTGCACGGCCGCGACGCGGCCCGCGGCGACGAGACTGTCGAAGCGATCACCGCCGCCGGCGGCCGGGCTCGCTTCGTATCGGCCGACCTCAGCGATCCAGCCGACATCAGCCGCCTGGCCGGAAACGTCGGCGACATTGACGTGCTGGTCAACAATGCCGGGTTCGCCGTGTTCGGCGCGACCGCGGACCTCCAGGTCGGCGCGTTCGACGCCATGTTCGCCAGCAATGTCCGCGCGCCGTTTTTCCTCGTGGCAGCGTTCGCGCCTGGAATGGCGGCAAGGGGCACCGGCAGCATCATCAACGTGAGCAGCATGGTGGGCCAGATCGGCCTCGCGGGCGCCGCTGCCTACGGGGCGACGAAGGGCGCGATCGAGTCGATGACGCGCGCCTGGTCCGCGGAGTTCAGCCCCAGCGGCGTGCGGGTGAACGCCATTGCGCCCGGCCCGGTGTATACCGGGGGCGCGGCGCCCCAGCGCACCGAGGCACTCGGGACCACCACGCTGCTCAATCGCGCCGCGAGCCCTGAGGAGATCGCGGAAGTCGTGGGATTCCTCGCCTCGCCGCGCGCAAGCTACGTCACCGGCGCGGTCGTTGCCGCCGACGGCGGGCGTACGGCCATCTAGCCCCGGCGGACCTCACACCAGATTCACCTTGGCCCCCGAGCACCGTTAGCCCCTCCGCACCGTTAGCCCCTCCGCACCGTTGGCCCCTCCGCACCGTTGGCCCCTCCGCACCGTTGGCCTCTCAGCACCGTTGGCCCCCGAGCACCGTTGGCCCCCGAGCACCGTTGGCTCCTCAGCGAAAGAAGTTTCCGATGACATCCCCGCCCGC
>Ga0302325_10006181_pt1 | contig 26996 bp, 30 predicted proteins | sample Palsa_T0_2_FD_201948 | JGI IMG/M metagenome (GOLD analysis project Ga0302325, IMG submission 201948) | Peat permafrost microbial communities from Stordalen Mire near Abisko, Sweden - Palsa_T0_2 | ecosystem: Environmental > Terrestrial > Soil > Palsa > Peat permafrost | place: Sweden: Abisko... | reverse complement strand
TTTTCGTAGAACCCCGCGTTTTTCAAGGAAACTAAAGAAGCAGAATTATAATTTCAGGTATAAAAACATGATCCAAATACTCTTATTAACCTTCGTCTTATAAAAATAATATATTATAAAGCTAGGTTCCAGCTCGCGGATTTTGGGTGCGAAAGCTCCGCCTGCAGAAAGTCGACTTTTCACTGAAATCGACTTTTCACTGAAATCGACTTTTCACTGAAATCGACTTTTGGCTGTACCTCGCCTATTTTCTCTAAAATAGGCGGAAAGGTGGAAACCTCGCGATTATCTAGATCCAGACGATAATGACGAAGGTTCTGCACTGCTGAATTTTAAGGACGGTTTCAGGGATTGGCTTGGGATGCTATGAAATCAGAGAATGCCTCATCAATTCTCTACATTGATCTTGGATCTTCGATGCCTCTGCTTTGCTAGTACTTTGGAGTGTTGCAGGTGCCAGGACCCTGCTGCAACCTGGCCTTGCCCTGTGGCACCATCAACAGATTCCTAACTTCAAAACAAACTCCCACCAAAGCTCGTAGCCTACATGATGAGCCACAAATGTAGAAGCCTTATGCGAGTCGGCCCGGATACAAAGCTGAGAACCCCTCGTGAGGTGTCTGTAGAAATGTCCCCGTAAAGATTGCACTTCGGAGCTTACATGCCTTATCGAGGAAATGCCCACAGAGCCCCGAAGGGCGCTTGCAGGAGATGTATGGAGGCTTTGGTACGTTCCGGGGGATTCATGAGACACAGCAAAACCTCGACATAACGATACCAATTTTAGCCTCTTTTTCATCATTATGGAGTGTCACGTGTAAGCCTTACTAAGCATACTTTTCTATAAAAAGGTGCTTCGTACTTATTTAAAATTAAACCCAGGTATTCAAAACAAATCTAAGCCAGAAAAGGCGGTTTTTTGCTTATTCCCCAGATCCTCTTTTTAAGTTGCACCCAACGCACCTCCCGCTCCCAATCCCGGCCAAAAGTCAAGCATTTTCCACGAAAATAAAGGGGTGTTTTAACGATATTCTATATAAATTCTTAGTGCGGGAACGAGAATCTTAACGATATTCGTTATAAAGAGGATATCGTTAAATTGCTACCAAAATCGCGCGGGACCAACGATCGTATAGTTAAAACCGCGGATATCGTTATATCGAGGTTTTGCTGTAGGACATTGCTGCGTCATTATCTAGAGACAAAAGATCTTAGGATGAAGGGAAGTAACAATCTCGCCAGCTTCCTCTATGGCTTCTTTGCCCAGACTTCTGACCAAACAGGCTGAAGAAAAGATACACAGAGATGGCGTTTCAAACCTCTAGTGGACTTCTCCCGTTCTTTCATGCAAGCCCACGTCAGGCTCTCATCAGGGGGAAGTTTAAACCTGTCGATTATGACCTATCAGCACGGTTTCCGCAGGCCTCTCCTTCCGTGGTGGCTGTGATACGAAGTGCCATGTCCATGTCCCACGAGGTTTCCATGCAGCAATACGTGGTCTTTCAAACTGCCCCAATGCTCGTGTAATCCGTTGCAGGGTACCACCTGCTTGGAAATTCAACAGCTGGTTGTCTTCAGATCATCACAGGGTATTCTAAACCGAGCCAACTCCTTCATCTGCATATGATATCACTGGATATCAGAAGATTGTTGAAAATGTTGAAACGTCGGGATTTTCTTTTGATTGTTCCATAACTCTTCCAGGGTCTTTCTATGCAGTTACTCCATGCAGCAATCACACCTTCCCCGCATACTATTTACATCATAAGGTCGTAGTCCAATTAGAAAATGAAGGGTTAATGAAACTGTTGGTGGCTGCTGACTGCATCGATTTATCTGGAAGCGGATGGGAGACTCGTGGCAATCCAACCCCTGAATAGAAGGCTCGAGGAATGTTCTTCAATCCCTCCTCGGAGACGGTTCCCCGGCCCCGGGTCCACTCTTCAGCCTGACTAAGGAAGTTATCGCCTATCATACAGTATCATACCGAAAGAAGGCTGATGGGGTTAATATGTACAGTACCTCACCTTCTGACAACCCTGTAGCTCGAGTCAAAAGTACAGTAGAAGTTGCTCAGCTTGTTCCCCCTTTGAAGCTCCCGTTCCCTTCAGCTGTTAAGCCACTGCTGCAAGTCGCAAGCACGGGATGAAACTATCCCGACGTGGTCCAGACCAGACTTAACACGGTCCGATAAATAGTGGGAAAATGAGACCGAGAATCGGGGAGATCAGAGCGCTTGGCAATACGAAGTACGAAGCACGAAGTACGGGCAACTCAGCATAGCCCCGAGGTCTTTTCCCCTACCGAGGTTCATCAATCTCAATGTCTGAAGCAGTGTGTGCCGCCTTATTGCATCGGCGGACTTCATCAATTCGGCTCCACTAATAACCCAATAGGGCAGCGGAACACTCACTCCCAATACCTGCGTATGCGCACGCTGTTAAAATAGAGAGGAGAGTTTTCTTTGGCTAGCGCAGCGGACTAGAGAACGCAGGTGGCCATGGATTCCTCCCGGAGCTTGCGTAGGGGCAGGATTGCCTTCGGAGTGAATGCTTCTAATGACCTTTCTTTGATATTGTGAAGGCAGCCTCAAGTTTTAATGGGGGACCTGAATGGTGCGCTGCCCGATTGGGTTAATGAGAGTTGACTTACAAAGTATGGAGTCGACCTACGAAGTATGGAGTCGACTTACGTAGTATGGGGTCGACTTAGATGGAGTCCATCAGCGCCGTCAACTTTCGAGATCTCACTCGCTCCCGGCCGTCCCAATTAACCCTTGTTGCTTTGTTCCCATCATCTTGGTCGTGTTCTCTTTTCCACGTGGCACCCTTGTTTCATGTCCGCACTTCATTCCACATAGGTTATTTTTTGAACGAAACTTTCAGCTGCGGATTTTAGGCCCGTTGAAACCATGATTGCGCATTTCGACGGTGCAGCCTACAAGCCAGCTGCCTCATCTGGAAGTTTCATGACGATCGTTGGTCACCCACGGGCCTTTTCCAACCGCTCCAGTTCCCACAGGACAATTAGTCGCGAGACCCGTGGTGGGAAGCTTGCAAGCGAACCCGTGAATTCGGATGGCAGGACCAGGGCCGATACCGAGAAGGAAGTTTGGGGGCCAGAAGCCGAATGCAAGAAACCCGGTAATGTGATGAACAGGGAAGAATCTTCCAACAGTCAACATCAAAGTCAAGCGCTGAAAGGAGCGCAAACGACATTGGTGTGACCAGAGCTTTCTTATGCACGAGAAGGGGTCCCAGTAAATGCAACCTTCTCCGTGAATGATGTATCAGGACGTGCTTGGAAATACATCGTTTGATCTGAGCTGAAGCCGACCTGATTGTCCACCAAGCGAATCCTTCATATATCACACGGGCAGAACAGCGGGTGCCCCTGTTCTCGACATTGAGGCCGAGTGCTGTCACCCGAATTTTTGCTTTTTTTCCTCTTCTGCCGATGGGATTCGTCCGTGGAGAAAGCCCTTGTTTCTCGGGCTTAAGACCCCAGTCCTGCAGCTCCGGGAGCACACTTTCCAAGAGCCAGTGCTTCAAGCGTCTAGATCAGCACCAGATAACGAACTGCAAACACTTCTACGAAACAGGAACACATTACCAATTTAGGATTGAAGGCCTTTTTCAACAGCGGTACCGTGGCTTCAAGACATGTTTGAGGGATCTCACCCCCTGCATAAGCCTAGGATGTATTGTTGTGAAAAATATCACAAGGGTCAAGCTTCCATCCAGACAAGAGGAAGCAGGTCAATGGCAAAAAGGCAAACTCGTATAAATTGCGACAGTCAATTTTCGCGAGGGCTGCATAGTTGGAGGGGAAAGCAGAAAGGTCTGTGGGGGTTATCAGCTCTTCAAGTATGGAGGCTTTGGTTCCGACGATTCAAGTAAGATATCCGGCGACCAATCCATGGAGACTGCAGAAAGAATGTCCCAATCATATACCGACACCATCTCACCGTTCCTTTGGTGCAGGACTTTGATCAGTTCTCATCTCGTCAGCATCCTCTTGCCATCAATCAAATGGGCAATCGACAGCCCAAGGTGGGCCTCCACCCACTCCGTCGGCGCTGCAAAACCCAGAGCCATGGTCGCGGGTTATCCAGCTTCAACACCATTCCCGCTACAGTAAAACGTGCCGTCTCCAGGCTTCCTGGATTCTCGTAAAACAACCCTGGCAAAGATCCCATATGAACAGGGATACTAAGCTTGGGTTGCTCATTAATTATTTAAATTAAATAATTAATAATGGTATTTTGAGTATTTAATAGCATAAACTTATCCTAGATTTATACAAGTTTAAAATAAAATAGCATTATATAACGCTTTGAGGAACATCTTGATAAGAAGCTCTAAGGGCTCGGGGTCAAGGTTCCTTCTAGGGTTTTAGTGGCCTTAAAAGTTGAATAGAAAGCTTTAAAGCTCGACTTACGGCGTTGAAAAGCTAGGCCTATGACACTGATTACTTAGCTTGCTTATCAAATTATAATAAATTAAGCATTTAAATTAAAATTTACAAATACTAATAATTTAATTGGCTTAAATTGTATACTAGCTATTTTAGGATGTCACATGATAAATAATAACGAATAATAACGGTCTTATTCAATATATTTTTGATTACTAAATAATGGGCTGCCCATTAAATTCAATGGCGCATCCCTACCAGTGTCAAGGAGTGACCACTGTTTCGCTAGGCTTCGTCTCCTTCCCCTCATTTCTCTAGTGTCTCTTCCTTACCGATATGGGCCGCGTTATGTGCAAGTGTGTGCTCAGAGCTCGGGTCGGTTCCTCTCTGTTCCCCTAACCTCTAACAGCGCGCTTCCCGAAAATGTGGAGTGGAGCTCTTTCCAAGAGGCTGGACGCTGCCCGGTAGTGCTCTTTCCTCTCACCCTGCCCCTGTATACCAAGAAAGACTCCTAATGTCCCATATAATCCTCGCACGAAGCCGCTGGCTTCCTCTCTCCTCCGGTTCCCACTTCCGACCCATCTAACCGTACACCAACCCCGAAACTAAAGGCCTACCATGGCGTTTGAAAGCCTCGAGTTCACTGTTGAAGACATCCTAAATCTACATCGAGATTGGATTACCCAACTATATGTTCATGACCGAAAAACAGAAGTGGAGATAATTAGAGCCTTGAATGAGGGCCACCTCGTTGTCACGTGCGAGCTTCGCCCTACAATCACTTTCAACTAACTAACAGAGATTAGGCTTGCAGAAATTCAGCGCTGTATTAGAGAATGGGAGCTTATCCAACCTCCGGCTGTTAGTGACACTGCCGCATCGCCGTCACCAACACTTTCAGACGATTGGGAGCTTGTTTCCACACCACCAAAATTGGAAGCTCCTACACAGGGATCATACACTCCCAGCGACCCATCCCAAATAACAAAATATACTGAGAAGCCACTACCTTCACTCCCTACCCCGAAGATCTATCAGAACACTTCGAAGATTCAGAAGAGGAGGCCTTCTTCGACTACCGACCGTCTCAAGCTCACCTGCCACCACGGCCCTTCATCTTCAGATGTACACGAAGTGCAGACGTCACTGAAGCTGATCCCCGAAGGGGCTTCGCCATTGGAGACGTATGTTGACATTGAGCAGACCCACGAGCGAATTGCTCTTGGCTTGGACTCAGCCTTGGAGGAAGATGTACTGAAAGGCTACCGACGGGCAAATTCTCAGAGACCAAACCTCCCGAGATACCATAGCGCAGCAGTCAGAAGGGTGGTGAGGGATAGTAATCTGAACAGAGGCGGAAGCAACAGAAGTTGGATGAGGAAGCCACAGCAGAAAGAGGATGATCAGGAGAGGAAGGAACGGATGAAAACGCCACCTTCACCTTGTGATGAAGCATGACGTTGTACAGGGCATTGAGTGGTGCTTTCACTTGAACTGTTTTTGAACGAACGAGCGAGTTTATTTGTTGTTTTTATTAAGATTTTAATACCTGGAGTCAGGGAAAAGGGTTACTGGAATGTACAGTAGGAAGGGAACAAAAGATATCATGGGCCATGGCGATAGGCGATTTTGCATTGTACTTCTTTTGTTTCAGGTCATTGTCATCATAGACGCATTAGCCATTAACAAAGAAACGAGACTTTTCCCCTCCTTTCCAATGACTGCCTATCCACTGCTTCTTTCATCATTAAGCCTCGCATCCTTCGCTGTCCATCCTTACCACCCATTACCCCCGTCCCCAGTCCACACAGCATCCACCTAAGTGCACGGAATCTCATTACAGCAAACGCTGGTCTGACACTGGAAATCTCTTTTATATTCAGACACACATCAGCCTTCTGCTACCCTTATTTTTTTTTCAGAAAGGAGGGGAGAGGAAGGGAGACCACTCACTGAGCACCACATTTGTCGCATCCTTCGGTCACATAGCAACCGGGGTAGCATACTACGATCGTATAGGTTTGTCGTTCTTCCAGTGCGTTGGAAGGAGTAGTTGGGGCAGCGAGGGTGAGTGGAGCGAGGAAGGTGAGGAGGAGAGCGAGGTTGAGGAGTCGTGCCATTTTTGGTATGGTTCTGGGAAACTGCCTGCGAGGTCTTGTGCGTATGTGAAGGTGAGATGAGGCGAGGCGTGCTCGTGATTATGTGATTATGGTAATAGGTTTTGTTTCGGGTTGAGGAGATGGCGAGAACTTGTGTCGAGGGAGGGAGGAATAGTGTGGTGGGATTGGAGAGTTATTTATATGTCTGTATTTAAGCAAGCACGATTCATGATCTGACTTGGAACATTGAATGCGTAGTCACGACTGTTTGCCATCGCAGTAGAGTACATGCCGATCATTTGATAATCTTGGCAATGTAGTCGTGAGGCGGAGAAATAGGCATGCTGTACTTGCAATCCGTTTTCGTGGACGTCGATATTGAGTCGCCAAACTCAGGCACGAGACCATCCTTGTGTAATTCGCTGCAGCTTCCCTCTTCACAAACCTGTGGCCTTCAAAGGCTATGCATGAAGGTAATGCGGGGGCTCGCTATCAATCATATTCAGGACACTATAGTACAACTGCGCTAATCAGCAACAGAGTCGGACCCCTTCTACCCGCACTTCGCTACGCGCGACTCCGTCGGAGAGAAGAGAGTAAGTAATGCTCACAAGGCGCTCGTGAGACCAAAAGAGTAAAAATGTACAAGAACTCGTCCTGCAGCACTCCACCTCGTCCAATTACACACTTCGCTGAGCCGACGCTCCAGCAGAGTTGACACCTACTTTCCACCGCCGAACCAGCCTGAGAAGCCTGACTTCATGGCTTTGGTTGCATCCTCCTTGGCTTTCTCTTCGAATGCTGCCTCTTCTTTCAGCCATTTCTCGCCATTTTCTCGGATTTCTTTCTCCAGCAGCTCGTAATTCCTCTGCCCTCTTTCTCTCGCTTGATCTTGCAACATCTTCCCTTGGGCGAAGGCTTCGGCTGGCGTCTGCTCGTTGGGATCCATCATCATACTCTGATGCTTGATACCCAGCGCGTTGCCTAAAAAGCCAACACCAGAGTGCCTGGGTCTCTTCCGCTTTTCTTCTTCTAATTGCTCTTGAAACTTCTGTCGTGCGACAGATTCACGTTTCGCAAATTCGGTGGGGATGTGGGTGCCTTCGAAGGACTTGAGCGCTTTGCGCACGTCGGTGTAGGCCATGGTATGAATGTATTCAAGGAACGGGATGAGGGACACGAGTTCTTTGTCCTTAACGTCGCCTTCCCATGGTTTGAGTATTATGGCATTTTCGGGTTGCTTCTTTGCGTGGGCTGCTTTGGTGTCGATCATAATTACTTTAGATAGATCACGATTTAGATATGATAGATCCTGAAATTCGTCAGGTTTCTATTTTCAGTTGCCCAAAGTTTGGACTTACCTTGACATATTCGCCGTCCTCATAGAGTGTCGCTTCTCGGAATAAGGGCCAGGTGACGATATGATATGGATCCAATTTTCGAATTACGGGCTCTGCGACGGCCCAAGGTTGACTTGTGAAGATAACAAGCTCGTAATACTGGCTCAGATATCGCAAAAAATAATCCACTCCAGGTCGTTTCGCCATTCTCCATCCATGCTCTCTTGACCATTCGCTATGGATCAGTAAGTCCTCCAGACTGATGATTAAGGTATATGGACGCTCGAAAATTGGGTCGGGATTGGGCAAAAGCTTTCGGAAAGCAGGCTCATTGTAGTAATTCAACTGGTCTCCCAATCTTGCCCTCGCGCGATTCCACATGAATCCTAACGCCCAGCCCGATGGGGCATCTGGGTGCGCCGTCTCTTCCTCTTCCGACTCCCAATTCCTGCCCAGGTATATCGTTCCGGTCACCGAAAGACCTGCGAACATGGCATACATGTAATTTGCGAACTTTAATCGCTTTCGTTCCGATGACGAGATGTATGCTGATGCTGGGAGCTCTCCACGACCTCTGCCTCCAGATCCCTGTCCTGGCTCCTCCGCTTCAGTCAAGTTCAATGGCGATACAGACGATTTGGTGGCGCCAGTCGTCTCGAATTCTAATGTCGATGGGATGCCTTGGGTTAAATCCGGCAAAGGCCAGCTCTGTGCTTGAGCCTCTGCAGGATCAATGGCAGATGGAGAGGAGGATCGGGGTGCTGTGTTTTCGGAGGGCGAAGCTGTGGCCTGGGACTCGTCCTGCTTTGGTGAAAAATCTTGGGAACCAGTTTCTTCAGTAGCATTCTGCGCATTATCTTTCGCAGCTCCCCGACTACCAGCCTTTGAAGCGGTATTGCTTTCTGGTGAGGCGGCTTTGCTGATTTCATCCTGACTCTTGGAATAGTCGGTTCTTCCAGACTTATCACTACTCCTTGCACCCTGCTGCGGCGATGTAAAGCTGGCACCAACTCCTCCCGGCCGTGACGGCGACGGTGCTCCTGGAGGCCGTGAATAATCTGTCGGTTTTCTTTGACCATGATTGGGCCTGTTATTGCGTGCCATAGACCGAGTCCATACTGTCGACGAGGCTATTCGGAAGGTCGCGGGCCGCGCTCTTAAACCAGGGGTTTGCAAAGAGCGAATGACTGCTCTCGACAACATAGTGAAGGGATTCACGGTACAGCGGCAAGTCGCTTCAATCAAGAAGTTCCGCTGAATGGAGCGTGCTTCGAAGCTTTCAAGAGCTCCAGTGAGCTCACACCAGAAATGTTTCTGGAAGCTAACATGAATGCGGCTAGAGCCATGGGAGGCGAAGATAACTTCTCCGAACCCGCTAAATCCCCGCTCTCTTTCTTCCTTTCTCTTCAAAGTTGACAGACTGTAACGAAATTTAACTCGAAGCTCCTTTACGCCTCCGTGGACGCAGAGTTGAATACGCAGTCAAGATCGAGATGGCTTATTCAAGAATTGGGTGCTAGGCGACCGGTGCTCCAGAGTACCGGTCGTACCAGAGCATCACGATCCCGTTATACCTCGACATTCATAGACCTTCGAACCTTCTCCTCTTTCTCCTGAGGCATTGCCCTCCATAGTTACAATCATATTATTTAATCGCGCCGTTCCCTCGAGTCCTCGCCGTCCTATGACCTTTCAGGGCGCTCTGTCCCCGTGCACGAAACCACCCACTTTTGCTAAGGCGAGACCTGAAATCGATTACACAACTTCATGATGACGATCAGAAGAATAAACCGCAGAGAAATCATTGTTCCGCAGCTTCTTGATAGTGCTGCCACGACGCCGCGCTCATCGGCATATCCCTCTGCGTACCCGTCGGAAGATGAAGGCGACGCACCTCCGAAGAAGGTTGGGAAATTTCCCTTCCTCTCCCTTCCATCCGAGCTGAGGAATAAAATATATTCCCTGGTCTTTTCCGAAGCTTTGCCTATACTAGATCTCGACCCGACAATCTTCAAGATCTTCCATCGAACGCAGATGTTTGCCATCTTTAGAGTCTCCCGCCAATTCTATCGCGAAGCCCCACATCATTTCTTCAGCACGCATACTTTCCGCCTCTTCCCAACCTACCCGGGCAGATACTTCAAGACCAAGAGGCCTCTTCTTGCCCGTGTGCCCGCCTCCTACCGTAAGTCGATCACGTCGCTGGAGCTGCGCTTGGGGCCTGGATGGAATAATCCTCCGCGTGGATGGGTCGTGAATGATGCGTTGGGCCTGGAGGATTGTACGAGTGTGAGAGTCCTGAAGATCTTTGTTGAATGCGATCCCAGCGATGCTATTTTCAAAGGCTTCCGGAAGAGTGAAGGATTTTACGAAGGCTTTTGTGCAAATCTACTTGACGAGGTCCTGAAAAGAGTACCTAGTGTCCAGGTAGTGGAATTCGATGCATATACCTCCGTGAAGCGAACCGGGGATATGATGGCTGGACTGGAAGCGGTAACAGCCAAGTACGAGGGAAAGGTTGTCTCTTGGAGCTCAGAGCGCTGGGAGAAGGAGAGCGAGCAGCTCTGGCTCGACGCTCTTCTGATCCACGCTGCTTCTCAGAGAATGAGCAAAACTGTTGCTGTTCTTGCTTGATGGATGAATGAGTGATGAAGCTGCATTTTCAATGCTGCAACTTGATTATTTCATGGTTTCGGAGCAATAGTTTGAAATGAAACGTATATTCTCATCCACCATTTTGCCATATAACTCTCCTTAGCGGAGAGTGGAATGGAGATTGATATTGATGGCGATTTAGCAATGGGTGCATAGTGGATGTAGGTATTAGTTGTGCCTTGTTCCTCTTATGTTTAAAACGGGAATCTCTCCAGTCAAGTAATACTAGTGTATACAGCCTCGTCAATACCACAATCCCAAAAATTGTAACTTGATTTGCAAGGCTAAACACAAGTCGCGACTGTAGTCAGAATTCCTCTCTTTGCATCTTTCCTTGTTCCAACATCGGTCGTACGTTCTGGTCGCTGCTCATTTCATCCCACTCGTTCCATTTGTCCCATGAGTCCCAGTCGCCCCGTTCATCCCATTCATAATAAGTCGTTCTTGCCATGGCAATGGTTTTGTTGCCGGCTTCACGGGACCCAGCTCTCCACTCTCCTTCCTCAATTCCTGCCAAGCCTCAATCTCTCTCTGATCAACAAAATTGCCATGCAATCCTACACGGAGCTTGCATGATAGGTGGACAATAGCCAATGGTCCCTTCGCAAGATTCAAAGCATCGAAAATCAAGACATCATTTCGTAACTCATCCAAGTGGTTCAGAAGGCACATGAGATAACCATCTCCTTCAATGTCGGTAATCTTAGGCATAAATACCGGCTCTTGGAAGGTAGTTGTTGGACCAGCCCAATACACATCTTTCGTCCCCTCATCCCACGTGAAATGCCCGATGGCATTGAACAGTCCTCCTGCTGGCGACCCACATTTCTGGAAGTCGTATGGTCTCGTGGGATCAATTTGCAACTGCCAGAAGTGGTTGTACTTCTTAGTGACGAATCTGTCATCGCTCCGAGAAAACTCGCCACTGATGCCGAACAGTTGAGCTGGTTTGACGCGGCTGTCAGTCTTTGCTTTGGGATCAAATATCCAACGAACGGTGTCCGATTTGAGCTTGTTCCACTGCTGGAGACTTTCTCGAGGCGCGTCTTCTGGCGGGAAGAAGAAGAACACGTTGTCATCTGCTACAGTGAGATCGAAAACGATGTGCCCGTCCTCATTCTCGTAACATCCGGCGACATTACCATGGAAGCCTGACTATTTTAGTGACAAAATTTCTGTTTCTAGATGGTATCCCTTACCATTATCTGCTCTCAACCACACAATATCTTCTGGCTTGCCACCCCGCCTAGGTACGATCCCGTACAGCTGATCCTCCTTAGGATCCCAAGCGAAGTGGTTTCCCCCTTTCTTCAAGCGCTCAAGCGAGACTTTTAGGGCCGCCAAAGGCAGCACCAGATAGTTCTCAGAGACCCCGCAATCATGAATCATACCGCAAAAGGGTGCCTTGTACCAATGCTCCTCAGTTTTAACACCATTTTTGTCAATCGTGTAAACCACAATATCACAAGACGCATCATGGCCATCACCACCAGCTTGGTACTCAAAACACACCATCTCACCCGTCACTGGATCAAGCTTCGGATGTGCCGTAAAAGTGGGAGATATGACCTGGCCATCGAAGTCGTACCGACCGATAGTCTCAAGAGTCGCCGGATCCATCGCAAAAGGGGGTCCATCTTCCTTCATCGCCAGCAACGTACCTCTCCAGAACAAAACATTGGTATTCGAAACCGTCCTAATAACGCCTTTTACCATCTCGCTGTCCGTATACAGGTTTCTATACTTCCCAAACAGAGCCTTCCTCGCCTTCGTCTCCGCCTTAAAACGATCGGTCTGTACATAACGGTGCCTGAAGTCGACGTGACCATTCTCGAAACGAAATGCAGACACAGCACCATCACCACTGAATTGTATGTCCTCCTCATACATAGGCGGTAAGCGGTGGTCCGTTTGCACCCGGTAGAAAGTCCCATTGATGTCTTCTGGGATCATTCCCGTGACCTCGAGGTCGAAAATATCGGCTTCAAGTCGTGAGGGCTTTTTAAAGCCTTGGAACATTCCTGCTGAAGGAAATTTGGTTTGTTTGCTTGACTTCAGGCCATTGACGTAGTTGGGCTCCTCTACAGGAGTGAAAGCAAAGAGATGTGCCATTAGCACGTGACTCGTCCCCCCTTTTCTCAAAATTTGTATGTGGAGAAGGTTTTTGGTGGCTGTTTAGCTTGACTTACATGAGTGAGCGTTATCTCTGGACTTTTTTAAATGTTCATACGAATTGCCCTACACCCAGGAGCCGTAGGTGCTTAGACTAAGCCCATGTCGGATGCATCCTGCCGAATCCATCGGCAATTCAGAAAGGCAGAATACGAATTTCCTTATACGTGGCAACTTGTCCGAGTGATATTTCGGGTTTTTCGGGTTCCAATTTCTGTGTAATATTTAGTTACTCGAAGCCTCGGACAATTAATCACCCAGTTCTTTGGAATACTGTACAGGTCGACCCCGCACTTCGAGTTTCAAATCTCTAGCCTCAACTCCTGACTATTTGCATGTCGTTCGATTCGACCTCCACATCAAACAAATATTTGGAAGAGCAACCGAAAAATTACAGTAGACCAGCAGATCAACTGGAAATATTCATTCCTTGCTGTCTAGCATATTATTACCCTATTTTATAAGCTAGTCACAACAGCAAACATGGCTTTAGATCTCGTGACTTACGATATCTCGAAGACTTTCAAGGCTGCTGTTTATGGTGAGTGCTTCGGCCTTAATTTATGGTTCAACAGTAGTCAGCTCATAATTTCTCAAAGACAAGCCTGGACATATCAGCACCAAAGTCGAAGAGCTCCCAATCCCCGAGCCAGGACCAGGCCAGGTACTAGTCCGTTTGACTGTGAGTTCTAGAACTCTACTTCTCAATATTCATGTTAACGCAGCTCTCTTTAGCACTCAGGCGTCTGCCGCAGCGACCTAAGCATCATGACCAACGGCTGGCACTCCCTCCCCTTCCCCGTCCCCTCCGGCCAAATCGGCGGCCACGAAGGCGTAGGCATCGTGCAAAAGCTCGGCCCCGGCTCAGAAATCGGGACCGTCAAGCTCGGCGACAGAGTAGGCATCAAATGGGCAGCCGCCATGTGTGGCACCTGTATGCCCTGCCGAAACGGCTTCGATGGTCACTGCACAATGTTCAAAGTCTCCGGGTACTTCACGCCTGGAACTTTTGCGCAATATGCGCTTGCTCCTGCTAATTATGTCACTTCGATTCCCGAGAAACTGGGTAGTGCTGATGCGGCGCCGTTGCTTTGCGCGGGGTTGACGTCTTATTCTGCGCTGAGGAAATGTGGAGCGAACTCCGGGGACTGGGTGGTGATTTCTGGTGCGGGAGGCGGATTGGGGCATCTAGCTGTTCAAATTGGTGCGCGAGGGATGGCGTACAGGATCATTGGGCTGGATCATGGGTCTAAGGAAGCGCTTGTGAAAGATTGCGGCGCGGAGCATTTCCTTGATATCACGAAATTCTCATCTTCTGAGGACCTCGCGAAGGAGATTCAGAAATTAACAGACGGACAAGGAGCAGCGTCCGTGGTTGTTTGTGCGGGAGTTAATGCGGCGTATGCCCAAGGGTTAGGGATGCTGGCATTTGGGGGGACGATGGTTTGCGTAGGGATTCCGGATGGGGAGAGGAAGGAGATTGGGAATGCGTTTCCGGCGAATCTGGTGGGGAGTCAGAAGAGGATTGTGGGGAGTAGTATTGGGAGTCAGAGGGAAGCGATTGAGATTTTGGCAATGGCTGCTAGGGGGGTTGTGAGGACACATTATAGGTTGGATAAGTTGGAAAATTTGACGGAGGTGTTTCAAGAGATGGAGGAGAATAAGATGGAGGGGAGAGTGTGGGTTTGCTTTGCTTTAAAACGTCGAGATTGACTGCTGACTTTTTACAGGGTACTTGATCTGAGATGAACTGATTGGGATGGTCATATTGATGAATTTTCATACACTGACTTAAGGGAAAAGGTCAGTTGAGAAAGGGACTGCCAAATTAAAGTTGGTTGAGAGTATATCAGCTCTCTAATGATAAATAAAGCAGAAACTGCCAAATTATCGGGAGGACCATCTAAGTAGTACGGACGCCTTTCTGGATGACCTTGTGGAGTTTTGATATTCAGAACTAAGAATTATTGAAGAGGTGAAAAAAGGGTGAAGTTTATATAGTGTGATTAATCTGATACAATAACACCATACAGAATTTGCCCCCTTAACCGGCTATGACATTCCATCAAATGCATGACAAAGACCTGTGCCCAACATAAGCCTAAGTAGTCTCAAAATTAGGAAATAACCCAACAAAGAAGTCAAAATTTGGTTGAAACATATCACTCGCGCCTTGCATGGAAGAAACCTCCATATCCATGTTCATATACAAATCCATATCCATCAGGAACGAATCACCGAGATTTTCAGATCCTTGAAAAGTTGTCGCTTGTTCAGAATAACTATTGCTGTTCCTGGACAGGAGTCAGTGACGTTTCTTAGTCCTTGACGAGTAGCAGATGAAGCAACTTACGGAACAAATTCTGGCCATAAGTTAGAAACTGTAGTTGATTGCGCAGAATCCACTCTGACGTCCTCCTCATTTTGTTCAGTTTTAACGCCAAGCTGTACAAGTCTCGTTGGCAGTTCTCGCACCACACTTTTGCAGAAGCCAACTTGTTCCATGTTCTCGAGTATCGAGACGCAAAACTGGACATCTCGGCGAAGTTCCTGAGAGTCTGACTTTGCAAGCCCAAGAGCTAGAATCATGATGATCTTCAGGGTACAAACGCAGTCGAAGGTGATGAGACTCGAGATAATTTGTTCTGCTGACATAGTTTTTAGGACAACTACAGCATTCTTAGCTGCATCGATGCAGATTTTACCTAGCTTCTCGAACCGGGTTCTCTTCGGGTGATTCAGACTCGACCCTTTAATTACGAGGTAGAGCAAGAACGGCTGTGAGAGGAGCATCATAGCATTCCAGTAGTTGAGATGTAGAATTCCGATTGATCTTCTATGCGTTGGAGCAACTGGAACTCCCCATTTGAGATGTGATGGCATTTCTGCTAGCCATTGCTGAAGAGATGAAATGTAGCTCGTCACTTTAGGGAATGAAATTGTCCGAGAATCTGATGCTTGTTCAGGGTATATCGTTTGTATGATCTCACGTTTCAGACGGTTAAGCGATGTGGAGACTGAGAGGCAGCTAAGAGGGGTGTTTGTTCCAGGATTCAGTACTTGCTCAGATGGTAATGGTGTCTGAATTCTCAAACTCCTCTCATCACTGACGCAAGGACTTCCACGCCGTGAAGCAATCTCCTGATCCATAATATACAACGCCCACCAAATCCTTCGATTTATCTGCTTCGTGACTGGACTTTGATTTGTGGGTGATTTATCATGTTGAAGTCCAAGTGAAAACGCAATTTGCATTCTCGTTCCCATATATAAATATGAAGTGATTCGAAATCTGAAGGTGAGCAAAGCCAAACTCTATGATTGATGTTAGCATGTTGATTTTTGCAGTATTGGAGTGTGTCAATTACGAAAATGGCAAGAGCTCGAATACTATCAATGTCTGCTTCGTCATGGACAGCTGGGACGAGAGCTTTCGCTAGAGCTAGATAACTCTCTGACGTTTTTGCATCCGGAATCCACCGTGTCTCCGAAGGAACAAAATCATTGATCAGAGGATTCTGCGAGTTCTCATTTGAAGCTGCTCCAAGAGCGAATATAGCATATAGAGAGCATAACCATGAGCTTGCTGCCGCTCCGCTTCCGGTCACATATGTATCGTCCAATCTTGCATGAAATTGTTCTATCGGGTATAGCCAATATATGCAATGAACTTCTTCAAAGAATCGTGCAACGTAGTAGTCGCAGTATTCACGAGGTGGGAGGTATGGGCGGGTTGGTGAAGTGACTTCAAGGAGAAGTCTAGTTCTCTCTGGCTTTTGAGGAGGGAAATTCTCTTTTGGTGGTAGGATGATCTTCGAATCTTCGATTCCGGGACTCGGGGGGTCTTTTATCGCACACACTGCAGCGTTGAAAGCAATTTCAGAGTATGCTCCAACATAACCTATAAATGTCAGCCAAGTATCTGCCAGTACGTTCAATTTGTGACGAACGATATTCTCCCAGTGAGTCTTGCATCAAGCACCCCAACTGCTCGTGCAAATCCCCAATCTCTTCTGTATCAGGTTCTGAATCATTCTGAATAGCTTCTTCGGATCCTGGCGACTCATCTGTTGTCTTCGAGTCACGCCGCTGAGATGTCGGCTGAGTATTGGCTGTATCAATTTTGAGATCCTTCGCGATGGACCTCAAAGTTTCAAGATTTAGCTCTTCTTGCGGAAGAAAATGGCGTAGTATTTGCATAGAGCATCGATACTCTTCTTCTGAGACATGGTAATATGGTCTTTGCTTTGGTCGGGCGGCAACTCCACACTCAGCACCGATATGTGCACAGTAACGACATGGCCCAGGGACTGAGGACAAAGTTAGTTGCAGTATTTAAGATTGATGCTTTGCAGCAAAGCCATTATTCAAACAGAAATGATAGATATGAATTTCGCAGATTTTGAGAATGCACTTGGATCAATGCACTTCCAACTCGGTCAGCAGTGTTTCCAGGATCAGGGTGAGACCAGAACTGACTTTGGTCTTCCTACTCTTGCAACGATCACAGCTTTTCGGCGTTCGAACCTTCTTCGCTTTCAAGTGATTGCTATTCGAAGTCAAGCTAGCCTTCCGGCCCTCTGCCACGCGATTTTCAGTCATTGCTGTGGTTCATGCTCAGCAAAGAAAACTTTTGAAGAGTTTTATTAACAACAAAATGCCGAATAGTCATGCACCATTCTTCAACTCCATCTTGAAGATGCGTCGCCTGCGGGACGAAGTCCCAGACCAGAAGATGTGGGGGTACTGGTGGTGGGGCAAAAAGTATCGGGGAGGAAGCGGAGGACACGGTCAGGCTTCTCCCAATCCTGGATGTACTGTATGCGGAACTGCCCCAAAGGGTGCGGTTACCCCTGTGGAGAACGGCTGGCATGACCCTACCGGAGGGTACCCTAACACTGTTTGGGACCTGTGGCGGGCGAGGGCGGGGTAAGAAAAGTCGGCAGTTCTGAAACATCAAATACTGTTGAAGAAGTTTTGAAGTTTGACGATATCAGAGTCTAAATAAGATATTAGGATCTTCGCATTCGTAAGTCATGGTGATAAACAACGCTGCCATCAGCCTGAATCCCGCAATAAACCTGCATATTCTCTTTATCCCACCTAGCATGCCGTGGAACATTCGTGGCCTTATGAATCAATCTTGATAATCACTGACTTTGTTTCCAAGAAATTGTCCAAGCTGTAAAATGGTAATCCTTCCCTCCCTAAACCAGAGCCTTTATACCCTCCAAACGGCGTATCTTTTCCAGTAACAGGACTCGTGCAGTTTACCCCAACAGTTCCAGCCTCTAAACCCTTCGCAAATCTCATCGCTCGGTCGATGTTCTTGGTAAATACTGCTGCGTATAGGCCGTATTCTCTATCGTTGGCTTTGGCCATGACTTCTTCCTCGGTCTTGAAAATATTGATGTTGACGACTGGTCCGAACACCTCCTCTTTCATCATCTGCGAATCCTCCGGTGTTCTAGTGAAGATCGTTGGTGGAATGAAGTAGCCATTCTCGTGGGACTCTGGATTGCCTCCCATTATCAACTTTCCATCTTTCTTGCCGATTTCGAGATATTTGAGTACATTTTCGTACTGCACTTTATCGGCTTGGGGACCATGATTCGTGTCCGGCAGAGTCGGATCACCAATTTTGACTGGTCCGAACTTCTCCTTGAATAACTCGATAAATTTGTCTGCCACTGTATCCTGGACATATAGCCTTGAGTTTGCCATGCATGTTTGGCCACTATTGGTTTGGACCGAGTATTGAGTAGATTCGGCTGCAGCTTCAAGATCCGCATCTTCGAATACGATTGCTGGAGACTTTCCACCTAATTCAAGCATCACTGGTTTTAGATTCGATTTCGAAGAAGCTTGCTGAATTAATCGTCCAGTTCGAGTCGAGCCAGTGAAAGACAATGCTCGGACGTCCATATGGTGACTGAGAACCGATCCAGAGACATTGCCAAATCCAGTGATAATGTTGATGACACCAGGTGGAAATCCAGCCTCCTTGACAAAATGACTAACTCTGGCAGACTTTCGGAAGGTTAGAATCAGTTCTTCTTATATGAAATGAAAACACTTGCCGTTCATGGAGCCTTTTCACTGCTCTTCAAAACAACAGTATTCCCAACAGCAAGAGCAGGAGCAACTTTATTTGCAAAGAACAGTAATGGAACATTCCAAGGAATAATAGCAGCAACAACACCGAACGGTTGTCTAAAAGTCAAGTTGATATATCCCGGCGTATTCAAACTTGAAGTCCCTTGCATGTTATATCCAGACTCGGAATAATAGTCGAAAGTCTGCGCGAAAGCATATGCGTCGAAGTATGCTTTCACCGGCCGTCCCATTGATAAAAAGTCGAGTTTCAATCTCCTTTGAAGGTTTCGAAGCGTGGTGACCGTTTGCACCGTTCATGACGAGTTAGGGTGACTCAGTGAATAGAAATGGCTGTCAGAAAATGGGGGTATGAAGCTCTTTAGACTTTAGCGGGGGAGAAAGCATGGCGCGAGAAGAGCAGCTGGAACTTCCGCAAACATTTCAGCCAGCCTCAGCCCGACATATTACCAACCACGGCTGAGAATTGGGGTAAGGTGTACGCCTTCGTGCAGCCACCGTGTGGTGGGATCCGGGTCATGTGGCGTGGTTGATCGGCTTCATCCTCCCGATGTTACCGTTTGCGAGATCACTTCGGCAGATGAAGAATAGTCTCTAAGAGTGAACCAAAACATGGGGTTCAGGAGGATTCAGTCGAGAGGTGAGGTCGGCGGGTCAGGCAGCACATGAGCGACGTCTCCTCGACATCCACGATTAACGCCTGAAAAGCATGGATGAAGAAGGCGTAGAGTACATGCTTCTCTCGCTCACCTCCCCCGGCTGCCAAGGCGAGTTTGACCCTTCCAAAGCAGAAAAGATAGCAACTGTAGCGAATGACTACCTCGCTGGGGAAGTGAAGCAGAATCCGAAGAGATTTGGAGCACTGGCTGCGTTTTCGATGCACGATCCTGTGTAAGCAGCTCAAGAATTAAAGCGTGCTGTAAAAGAGCTTGGTATGTTCGGTGGCCTGGTCAATGATTTCCAGAGCACCAGAGAAGATGGAGGTGGAAAGGTGTATTTTGACACCGCAAAATTCGATCCCTTTTGGGCGATGGTGCAAGATCTTGATGTGCCGATATATTTCCATCCGAGATATGCGGTTCCTAAGGATCTGGAGCCGGGGACGAAGTATGGAGATAGGAAGCATCTGTTGGGTGCGGCTGTGCAGTTCTACTTGGATTTGTCATTTCATCTGTGCGCCATGTGTTCATCGGGCGTGTTTGATAGGTTTCCCAAAGTGCAAATTGTGGCGGGGCATTTGGGGGAGAAGTGGGTATTCTTGAAAATTATGAGACCGAAGCTGATGTTCACAAGCATTTCGTTCAATCTTTGGCGAGCTTGCCATTGGTATAATAATCCTAACAAGAAGGGATCGAGACCGTCGAAGGAGGATTATAAGTACTACTTCACTCATAACGTCCATATCACGACCTCTGGGAATTACTCAACGCCTGGGCTGAAGTTTTGTATCGAAGAGCTTGGAGTCGAGCGATGCTTATATGCTATTGGTAATACCCATTTCCCTATTTTCTGCCTAGGTGGTGGCTAATGATTTCCAGACACACCATATGAGAGTGTGAAGGAAGATCAAGATTGGTGGAAAACTGTGGATCTCCCCGGCAATCAGAAAGAACTTGTTGGGAGGACGAATGCGATTCGGTTGTACAAGCTCCCTCCGGAAGAATAATTTCGTCCAATGGGAATTATCGAGGAACAAAAGTTCAGGAGAGTGGCTATATTAAAAACTCAAATATTTCAGACCTCTGAGAATTAAGACTGGGATCATTTGGAATTCCTGCCGCAAGCAAGTATATCGCCTCCTAAAGCCTAAAGGTATTTCTAATTATAATCTGCCAAGGAAAAGACGGGTGCGAACAAGGTGAGCAGGGAACTCTTTTAGATGGAGAACACTTGCGCTAACTAAATATTGAAATCCAAAAGGTCATTGGAGGCGGCGAAGATATGCCGTCATTCTGTTGTATGATATGGTATCTTCAATACCTTCCGTCTCAAACCTTCTCACAATTTCTTCACAGTCTCCTTCAGCATCAAAGCCGGCAAGCTTGCCGAAACATCCTCCCCATACGCCGGTGCCCTCAAATCATCTTCTTTGACCTCCTTCCCCGTAACTGGACGTGGATAATGGAATGGAACCATCCTCGTATCAGGCCACAGCATCAACTGCTCCACGACCTCATTCGGACCAGTCGGGTTCTCCGGATATGTCTTCACATCGAACGGAACGAATTCCCCAATCTCTTTGTTGCTCCACCCTCTTGCGAAGTCTGCATGCCAGAATGGGAAATACTTCAGCTTGAAGATTCTCCAGACGCCGTCCTCTTTTATGTACTCATTTTCGTAGAGGCCACCTTCCCACCATTGCACGAAGCCACGGGGATGGGTGTCTGTGATGCTCTTGTGGGTCCCTGCGCTCATGAGAGCTCGGAAGCGTCCGCAGGCTCGGGTTCCGTCGCCAGTGATATCAATTACGTCTTGCATTTGGGCATGGTCGAGGAGGAAGCCGTGAACTGGGCCATTTCGTCCATTTACAAAGGCTTTTGCGAATCTTCCGACGTAGAGCCTGTGCATCCCCTCCTTCTTTCTGTATCGTCCCCCAATGAACTCGACGAATGTATCTGGATAGTCCACATAGAGATCAACGACCTAGACCCAAATCAGCAAGAAATATTTTGTGATATCTCTGAGATCCTCACCTCCTAGTAGAGGCACTTGTCTAAATAATATCCATATTTGAAATGGAGTTTCTTAATCTCGTTTTCGTCTGAATAAATATCAGTATTTTCGATAGCCAATTGAAGAGCCAGAGAAGCCCACCACTCAAACGAGTAACTTCCTTACTCAAAGACTCCACGAACTTCTTAAGTTCTGCAACTTCACTGCCCATTTTTAGGTTTGAAGTGTGGGGTTAAGGGTCCAGCGTTACGCAAATGATGCGGATCAAATCTGGGGTATGGAGGAATGGTGGCGCTAGGTGATATACCCAAGTCTAATCCAGCCGCGAGAATGTATCCGATGGCATTCCTCATGTTGAATGATTCCAAAAGGACGATCACTTGTATTCTACCATTCCGAGTAGAATTGAGTATCGGTTGCATTGGCCCGAGCATCTGATTGGCTGCCGATACTCTAAGTCGGATTCATCTTCCAGACTCGGAACATTGATCTGTGAGAGAAAACAATTCAGCCATTATTTCGGAGGCGTTCCTTCGACTACGCCTCTTCGCTTGAATGAACGAGCTCGTGCTCCATAACATTTGCGGGGTACTTGGACCAATCGGGGGGAAGTGTCGGAAAGGAACCAGGAACAACCCAGCTAGTGCTGTTCCTTCAAAATCTACCGTAGCAGACTTCAAAATTCAACAGCTATCGATCGTTCCCATTCTGCTTTCCCTCGACAAAACTTGGCATTTCCTTTTGCATCTGATGAGTGGGAATTCTGGACACCAAATTAGTTCTACCATAATCATCAAGAAAATTGCCGAAATAGTTGAGCAAGTTGCCAGCAGCTGCGAGAATGGTGACTTTTATAACAATAGCTCAAGGTTCGTTTCAAGAACTCAACACAAAAACAGCAGAAACTCTGCATTCATGTGCGCAGTTTGATTGCAGTCAAAATCAAGGCTTATCCCAATCAGAAGAATGATTATAATAAATGATAACATCACGAAACATACACTCCCGCATTCGAACAATTCAGAAAACTAAAACAACAATCAGTTATAGTTAAAAAGAACTAAACAAATGCAATTAAAAGGTACTAAATGTTATGTTATATTTGGCTGTAATACTTTAATTTTTTGTACAGGAGTTGCACTTTTGAAGTTTTTTGGTGACTTCGAGTAAATAAGCGAAGTATTACTAGAAGGGGAACTGCAGCGGATCACTTGTATTATTAAAGGCTGTTTGCTGTGTAGATTTCTTGAAAGAACTGATTTTGTTTTGTCTAAATTACTATAATCAAGTCGAGATCTGAAAGAACGCGCCTTGCGCAGAAGGCACTCAACCAATTCGTGTGTATGGCAGAGTACAGAGCCTTCCCGATTGCCTCAACGCTCGCGTTACAGTAAAACAAAAATTAATTTTAATACTGTACAGTACATATATAGACAGCTTGTTTTCCTGAAGATCCCACAGATTCCCGTTGCACTGGACGCCCTCCGATATATTTTTATGGACTAATAATGTACAAGATGCTGCTTTGCCATGAGATGCAAACAAGAGGACTTGAAAAAACCGGGCTGGGCTTGAAGAGAAGTAGAAAAGAAGTGTACATCCATTGAAGGTCAAATTCACTCACAAGGGCCCTCCTCTACAGCTAGGATGTCTTTCTTTGACGCGTTGAACGAGAGAGTCTAGGTTGATGTCTTCCGTGAGGTCCTCCGGATGGTCCTGAGTGATGTGATTTTTAACCGCGCTCCTGGTTCCAAGTAGGTCGCCACAGTATGGGCATGGTAGCATCGTACAATATGCATGTCGTCTCCAGACTCCATCCCCGGGTTTGTGAGATATTCGCTCTCGACGAAGTCTGACTAACTCTCGAGCGCATTTTTCTACTTCTGGAGCAATATCATCCCGGGCCATATAAGTTCGGACATGTTGCTCAATGAATACTGCAGTTGTCGGCTTGTTTCCTTTCCGGTTCGGATGCCATTCAGCCATGCCCAACCCGCCTACTTCTTCTCCACCAGTCCATCGATAGTAGTGATCGAAACGGAGTTGGTGCATCACGTCAGAGACCCATTGATGTGCCCGTTGACTGTCTGTTGATGTATCTTTGAGACTCTTTAATATTGATGAGAGTTGTTTGACGGGCTTGAGCGAGGAGAACCTCGGAAAGCGGTGCTTGACCCTCAACCGCTTCGTTGGCTTTTGCCCTGCTCCAATGCTAACAACAACACTAAGGGCTTGGTCGTATAAAGTCTTTCCGGCCTTGTCAGTGACCTCTCGAAGCATCAACATGACAGGGTTGTTGTTGCCGACGCCTCCATCGGAGTACTCTTTGTTTTCTATCTCAATAGGGTCGAAGTAAGTGGGAGCCGCAGAGGTAGCTCGAGCAACCTTCCAAATTTCGTGCTTATCTGCTGGTCCAGGATTGTAAACGCCTCGTGTCGTACTATAATGGGGGTAAGTTCGAAATAAGTATGGGTTGTTTGCAACGCCGTCGTCCTCATTTGCAACAACAACTCTGAAATCCTATCAGCATGGCATGCTCTGAGGAGTGAGGAGTAGTTCCCTTACGTCTTGCATAAATCTTGGGGCGCGTGATATTTGTCAAATGCGAATTCGGGTTTTAACGGAGTGCCATTAGATGGTGTCCTATGATTGACGATCTTTTTGATCTCTTCCTCCAGTCGAGCGCTGTCATATTTCGCACTTGTGAAGCTCATCAGTCTGGAGAATTTGGACCGCTTTTGGCCAGAGAATATATTGCGGGCCATCTCTGGGTACCTTTCCAGACATTCCTCCACCCGCATTCTAAGACGTCCTAACATTATGGCGTTGAGTCTGGATCAAGGATTGTGAGAAATAGAAGTGAATATGTTGGTCAATAGAAACACTTACCCTCCCGTACTGGTGCCAGCAATGTAGTCGAAGTAATGGCAAGGCAGATATCCTTCTTCGGTTTGCGAAGAGCCATCTGACTCCGTATTTTCTGAGGATTGTAACTCCATGCGTTGTGCCTGGCTGGTAGTCCGCCTGAAAAATCTATTGGTATTGCGAGGGTCTAGATTCGAATTCGTGCGGGCTCTGGTCGGAGGTGTTGTAGGTTCTGATGCATCTGCGTGTTGATGCACGGCTGCGCCATTGGGCTCGTGAGCTTGTTGTAACTTGGGCCCAAAGCTTGACTCATGCGGTGGGTCTTGTTCCTCCTTTTCCACCTTTTCGATAATCTCCATAAGAATCTTCAGTATCCAAAGACTAGCGTATCCTCGAATACCGCCGCCATCTAATAGTCGTTAGTGAAATAGCTGCTAATGTTCCGCTGGCTCCATACCAAGCGTAAGCACACACGACTTCAGCCAGGGGTCTGCCGTGTGCAGATATGACGCATCCGCTCTGTTTTCGTCTGATTCTGGAAGCCTAGCTCCTGAGTGGTTTTCTGTCATAACTGCTTGATTTATGGAGTCCACGGTCATTTGCGATATGAATTATACAACGGAAACATGCACACTGTCCTTTGATATGGAAAGAGAGCGCACAGAAATTGGATTTAATTAATAGCAGCACAAGAGCAGGCAAGGCTATGCGACTGACAGAACCAGGCTGGCAACCGCATGGCCCGTCCCGCACCTCTAACATATGTGCGAGTTGCCAGCTTGACGAGGCAACTACTCAGCTTTCCACCCAGAACTCAGCCTCCGTGGTAGAGCTCTCTGATTCGAGATGTTTGTAGTTCTGGGCGTTGATGAGGCGCTACACCGAACATCAGGCTGGCCGCGAGACACTCACGAAAACCGCTCCAGAAGGGCATCGAGAGAAGAACTGCTTCTCTCGAGGGCGCCATGACTTTAGGATATTCCAAAATAAGGCGATGTATGACGAGGAGGTTGCTCTATCTCATCATAACTGAACTCCTAAGTTTATAATCTTGTTGAATGAAGGTAAGGCTCGGTCGGTAAATATAGTACAGTCTGGTAGCCGAATGCCTGGGCGCAAACGTTTACCGCTAATCTTGCATGCGGAACAATGGCAAAAGGAAAGGGGTTCAAAAGATGAGGAAAGAAAAGCAAAAAATTAATGCGCCCAAGTTGGGAATAATGGATGCATCTCCTGACATCCATTCCCAGCCAGAGCGGGTGGAACCAGAATGCCCTCCACGAATGAAATTAGCGTGGCTGGGTCTTGGAACGAAAGAGTCTCGCACAGCCCGCCAAAGAGCCTAACCGCTATTCGCACCTGGCCAATACTGCATGAAATGGCTGATCGTTGGGTCTGGGTCATGTTTTCCAATCATCAAGATAAAGGCTCAGTGACAGAACATGAGGTGGCTCGGCCCCACTTAATACTTACCTGCGACCCCTTCCCAGATTTTCCTCACTTCATATCCTGTTCAGCTTTCTTGCAGTGACAATACTACACTACAGATGGCGACATGCGACGAAATTATAGACCTCAACTTAGACCTCCTAGCACATGACGAGCTACTTGAAACCGCCAAAGGACTCCAGAAATGTTGTCAAGATTGCCGCAGCGAGAATGCCAGAAAGGATGAAGAGTTGAAGCGTGTGTTGCGAGCAGCCTCATTTCCTTCCTCTGTTTCTTCTTCTTTCGACTTGAAACCAAGTTGGATTCGGGCGAATGTTGACTCCCCCGGGGACATGTCATGGCATTGCTTCGGTGAGCGAAGCAAGTACCGAATGGTCATTGTGTATGACCGCAGCGGTAGTTCTCTTGGGATACGGGATCGCGAGGCGCTCAAAGGTGAGTTTCTCAACTTGTCTGGTAGCAGGTTGCTAAGGCACACGGTAGACGAATATGGAGTCATATACTGCAGATTACCGACACAGAGATGCAGTACTGTTTATGTGTTCGTGGAATGTACTGTTTCCAATGGCTCTTCCCAAAATTTCCGAGTCTCCGCCAATGCTCGATCACCACCCGGGTATGTTCAGCACTGTACGATCCATCTCAAACGTCTCAACTGGGGAACCAGAGCCAAAGTGTGGGCTGGCCAAATCAAATGGCTGTATATTCTACCCAACCTTGAAGCAACGAAAGATTCCCCACCGGCTCACCAACTAGAAAAGTGATTCTCCTTTCCAATACGCTGATCAGTTGGATCCACGTGACCCTTCACTCAAGGCACTCACGTCCTCGGTCACTTTTGTATTTAGGTAGATCTTGCTTGCGGGCTCTAATAAATGTGTTTTTTCGGTCTCATAACTGTGCGTCGGTAGGAGTTCAAGCGCTTCCAGGTGTCTGCGTTCGCAAAGGGCAACTTATTTTCTACTTTTTTTGTTGCGTGAACAGGGGCTTGCCCAGGGTTGAATTGTTCGTCTGGTTAGTTCTGGAACGCCGCTTGAGCGATTGTTTTGATTTGAGGCACTATGACTTTGCAACTTTTGTTATATCTCACGAGGCAAAATAGTAGGCTTTTTCAATATAATATGGAAGCTGAGTACTTTTAATACGTTAGTTCTTGGTATAAAATCATTACCTAGAATGATTTTAACACAAATAAGATTCAAGCCAAAGCCTT
>Ga0302325_10006180_pt1 | contig 26997 bp, 39 predicted proteins | sample Palsa_T0_2_FD_201948 | JGI IMG/M metagenome (GOLD analysis project Ga0302325, IMG submission 201948) | Peat permafrost microbial communities from Stordalen Mire near Abisko, Sweden - Palsa_T0_2 | ecosystem: Environmental > Terrestrial > Soil > Palsa > Peat permafrost | place: Sweden: Abisko... | reverse complement strand
AGTGGACTTCGAACTGCTTCCTGAACCCTCTGAGGAAGGACAGGCTGTCATCTCTGCCTTAAGGTTGAAAGTGGGTGATTTGGAGATATTGGATAATGTCCCCACGAGCAGTTGGAATAAATTTGTTACGTACTGGCACGGCGGGGATAAACGCAAGAGGGAGACTGCTAGTGCTATGGTGGACCTAGAAGTCCTTAATGTGAAGCCAATGCAAAGCTTGAGTGCAAGCGAATTGGCTATCAAGGTTTGCTCGTCTTATGATTTCCTAATGGTAGGCGAGAGTATTGCCCCTGAAACTGCATGTGGATCAGGATACATTGGACTTCATCACCCGTTTCTTCGAGTTCAAAGACGAAACGGCGCAACCTGGCAACGGAATAGTCCCTGAACCCCCATTTTTACGTATACTATCGGCTGACCTTTCTTAACAGTAGAACGCGTTGAAGTCTTCTCTGTGAACATAATGCTGGATTATAAACCGAAGAAGGTCGATTACGCTGGGCTTCGATCGGGACGTACCACAGAATTCATGAACTTTTTCACTCTTGAAGAAGCAGAGATCCTCCTACGGCATATTACGTTGTACGGAATCAGTGGATACCCGAAATTATTCCTGAAACTCAATGATTTCTGGATGCCTGATATACGCGGCACACAGCTTCTCGATGTGCTAGGAGGGATCAATTATGTCCGTCCTTTTGCCAATATCGGCGGAGGTATCAAGGATCTCATAGTTGTACCTATGAAAGAGTATCGCAAGGATGGCCGGATTCTGCAGGGGACTGGTAAGGGAGTCGTTACTTTCGGGAAGACTTTTGCGAATGAAATTGTAAAAGTCGGCGCGAAAATGGCGGTCGGTGCACAGAAGGGTTTGGAATGGGGCGAAGGATTGATTGAGGGAAGGCCTGCTAACCCTGTTCGCCGAGAAGGTTTGCGGTTTGAGGATGATGATATGGATGACATGGAGAGTGATCCTCGCGTCGTCACACTGTCTCCGTATGCTGATCAGCCGGCCAATATCAAACAAGGTAACGACTTTTCAGAGAGAAATTTCTGATACCTAGGAATCAAACGTGCCATTGAAACATTGATTCGGAACGCAAAGTCCGCAGGGGAAACAGTCATCGCCATTCCCCAGGAAGTGGCAGAAAGTGGCTCAGCAGCTGGAGCAGGGAAAACAGTCCTCAAAGCTATCCCAGTCGCCATTATTCGGCCTCTCATCGGTGCCTCGGGAGCAGTATCCAATACTCTTATGGGTATACATAATACATTAGACTCTAATAATCAACGGAACATTGAGGACGTATACCTTTTTAGCCCAGCCTGATCTGACGATTAGAAATATAAGCGTTGATTGCATTTGCGAGGGCGGGATACCCAAGGTTGTCGGTCGCTTTTTCTTGTCTTTGAGGGTATTCAGCATTTTGGAAGAGGTTCGTTTGCATTTGGCTAGATCGGCAGCATTCTTTTGCCGTTGCATTGCGTGTTTTGGTAATAATAGTCGATGTTGTAGGACAATGCACAAATCGCCGTAAACGGCAACCCATCACTGGCAGGAATTTAGGAGTATTTGAACCTTGTGACGACAACTCAATTCCAACGAGTGTATCCAGAACCCATTATATTAAGAAATCATGCGGCCCAGTTCAACGGTTGTGGTAAGCAAAGGACAGCAGTCAATTTACCAAGTGATTTAATATGCTACAAACTTATGACTAGGATCACAACCTCATACTTACGTATTTATACGATCGACTATATCACCTTATTCAACCTTTGACCCTCCAACCGACACTATATTATGTTCCTCTGAACCAGTTGAGAGACTCTTCCTCGGCAATCCAGTTTCAACACCAGAAGTCATTCCGCCGCCTTCCATGTCCCTATCTCTACTGACCAGAGCACCCTCCGTAATAACTTCAAGTCTCTCAGATTCCTCTGGCAAGGCCAAGTTGAGGATCAATGAGATAACACCAGCAAGCGCATACCCTGCCTCCATAAGTAAAGTAATAGCATCCAAAAACCCTGCCAAAGCTTTGTTTGGACCAGAGTAGGTAAAGAAATAACTAAACCAGTTCGGAACGAGGATCGCTCCGAAGCCGAGAGACAACGCGCAGGTCATAATAAATCGGTTTCGGCGGGAGAATTCGCAGATGGCTAAGATACGGATACCGGATACTGCCACGGCGGTGAATAGGAAAGTTGTCATTCCTCCAAGAACGGAAGCAGGGATCGCGACAAAAACTGCGGCAAATTTGGAGAACAGTCCCATGATGAAGAGAAAGAAGCAGCAGCAGTAGCCTGCTTTTCTGTTGGCGCAACGAGTGAGTGAGATGACACCATTGTTTTGTGCAAAGGTTGACATTGGAGTAATAGTCAAGAGACCAGCAATAAGACCATTCAATCCTACTATTAGTACAAGTCGATGATGTACAGTACCATCGGCCAGAATGCCGCCTTGGATTCGAGAGTCGTAGAGCAATCCTTCGACTTCTACTCTGATCTGTTAGACTGATCCCAGACGGTTTGTACCGGCTAACGTCGCAGGTTGCAGTAATATCTCCAATAGCTTCCATCATCAAGATCAGGAAGACTGCCAGGAACGGCAGGACTATCGGCCCTGAAACCGATAACTTGAAAGTTTTCACCCAGATGAAGGTGGCCGCCGGAGCAGAATTGATGGCACTGTTATCGAAATATCCAGCGCCAACAGAGATGATAATCCCCACAACCAGCCCAAGGACAACGGCACAAGATTTCATCAAAGGGCTGCCGAAGCGTTCGATAATGATAATGGTGACCCAGACACTGAATCCCAGACCTATGAATTGAGCGGAGCCCCAAGGAAGTGCATGTTTTCCAGTGTTACTGGGACAAAGCATGAAATCTCCGCTGGTAGGACGACCGTAACAGTTGCCACTTCCTCCTCCCCAGCCTTCGAAACTACAAAATTAGTGAATTCTCCGGTGGCATTACCCAGTGCCGATGAGACTCACGCCAATGAGAAGTACGACGGGACCGGTGACTAGAGGTGGGAAAGCCTTCTTCAAAGCTTTTGGCGGCATGAAACTTAACCCGATTTCAAGTAATGCGCACACACAAGCCGTCCCGAGAATAGCACCGTATCCGTCTGGACAAGGAAGTCTATTACCGGATGCATCTGAGGGGCACGTTCCGTTTGCGTACCATTGCGCAAATGCTCCAGTGGCGACTGGGATTGTCGCAAAAGATGTTCCAACAACACTATCATCAGATACCGTTTGTTAGTTGCATACCTGATAAGTCCAGTGCCAAGATAATATGGAGTCTTGTAGAAATGAAATCGAGTGATTTGGATAGAAGACAGAATTCCGCAAACAATGAGTGAGGCAGAGATCAGGTATTGCTGGGTATCTGGATCGAGATTCGCTCCTCCGGCGCCACCAAGGATGAGAGGTGGTGTTACGATCCCTGCTAACATGGCCAGTGCATGTTGAAATCTACCACTTTAGATTTGTCGACTGGAGGATCCAAACCCAAGGATTATAGCAAGGAAAATCGGTAGATTAGATTCAAGTCCATAAAACGGAGCTTGTCTATCTTTCTTCTTCATGAAAGGGAGATTCGGGGTGACCAGAAACAAGTAGTCCTACGTTTAGTGAGGCAAAGCAGAATGGTACATAGTCACCAATCCACCCCTCTTTAGTTGTCCAATATCTCTTGTAACTAGCCAACTTCTCTTTGAAAGTCGGCTGTCGCAATGGTTGAATGTTAGGCACCGTTTCCAACTCCGGATATTTCTGCGATGTCATCGTCTCAGATACGTCGAGCTACACTAGGCAGGACCGTCTTCCTTTTTAAAGAGTAAGGCAGGAGCTTATCTAGATACGCAGTGTATCATGTGGCATAGATCGGCCCAAAATGCTCTTCTCCCCCACAAACTCTTTTTGCGGCGACTCCCGAAGCGAGATTGTGCGAGACGTGGATTGGGCCCAAGCGAACGAGAGAGTGTGATCGGCACAACTGAGATCGTCGTTCCTGATAAGCAGATAAGCCTCCCTTTGTGATTTGTATACCACGAGTGAATGGACAACCTAATTGCGTAACACGACATAAGTCCGTTTCCGACCGGTGCTCGGATACCATCAATCGGGCTGGTGATGTGGCGTACAGTTCTCCGTCGAATATAGTTTGGGAGTCTAGAACGCTCTTCGGGGGTGGATTGTGGGAGCCGCGGCTCCTCCGCGCTCCGTCCGAGCGCGTTTTCGCGTTTCACAAACGCTGGACAGAAGGGCCATGTGGGGACTAAACTAATATTATATAATTAGATGGTCTTCTACCTTTAGATAATAAGGGACTACCCCAAACTTTAACCTTCATTTCGGCGTTCGCTTTCCGTCAAATTTGAGGTCGGGTGGCGTGGCCGGTTAGTCGGCCGAATGCGCATCCTTTCTGATGTCATTGACGACATCCATTGACAACCACATGTATCATGCTGCCCGAAGCTGTAAATTTCACGTTGAATGTCGCTTGTTATTGGCGTTATTCCACAAGATGGCGAACCAGCTTTATATGCCGTGGACGAAAGACTGAGCGGGTGAGATGTAAAAATTTGAATGCTTCAGTAAGAGTCCTGCTTCAGTAAGAGCCCGCGGCGGACACTTTTACAAAGAATGGGCGGCGCTCGTCTCAGATCGTCAGATAAACTGAATCATTCATTTTTCCCTCTCCTAACTAGTTAATCTCAATGCATAAGTAATTTAGCCCAACAAGGCATTCCATAGCTCCCCCGGATCATGAAAATGAGCGAAATGATTCACTCCCTCCATCACAGTAACCTAAACGTCAGATCACCTCCTACAACAGATAGAATACCTTACAAATACCCCCGCCATCCTCAATCCAATCTCTTGAGAGCCAACAACCCTCCAAATTTTCTGGAACGGCTCTTGTCCCGTACAACACCTCCTTCACCACCTCCTTAGTACTTCCAAGTAACCGATGCGCCTCTCTCGCCTTTTCTTCAACCAACGAGACATCATTCGCTATCCTTGGATGGCTATTCGCCTCCCTTGTGCTCATATCAACTGCCTTCTCGGCCCACGCAGCGTATTCCGGAGAATCCAATGTTGATCCCTCGTAGGGAAAGACTTCTGTTGATTTATTGGGGGCGCAATCCGTGAGATACTCAGCAGGATACTTAAAGAACAAGGCGACGTAATTGATGAATGTTGCGGGATTGAAGAGCGCTCGACCAGTTGGTGTGGGAGGCTGCCCGTGAACGCCAATTGTCGGTGGATCCCAGAAAATTGTTCGTTCCAGGAAGGGGAAGTAGGTCTTTGTTTTAGGGAGATGTTCCGGTGTGAATAAGCCCATTATCACGGCCGTTGACATTGACCAAGCAAGGATCGTGACACCGTTGGGGACATTTAAGTCTCTCTGCATGAATGATAAGACGGAGTGGATGTCGGAGACGAGGATGTCGTAGAGTTCGCGAGGCGGAGAGGATAACTGAGAGGGTGTGAGTTGAGTGGAGCCACGAAGACCGCGTTGAGTGATTGCGATTGCGCGGACATTTGGAGGACATTTATTGAGGAGATTGCTATAGCCGTCTAAAATGAGTTGAAGGGGGTGAAAGAGTCATGTACAGGCAGTGTGGGCAGCGCCGGGGACGAGGAGAAATGTCCTGTAGGATTCGGTGGAAGGCACGCCGGTATCAAGATACTCAATCTGGGTGTCACCGATCTTGCAATGGCCGTGAGAGTATCCCATGGTTAATCTGACGAGATGAAGTAGTCTGAGGGGATTGAGACACAAGTGCTAAATGTCCCTATAAATCAAACAATTGTGGGAAGAACCGTTCCCCCCGCGAAACACTCCAGGTCCCGCCGTTCGGCATAACCTCGATCCGTGTTAATTTGCTCCACGACAGCACGTTATCCAGCAAGCCTCAGGGATCTTCACCGATGATCCCTTGGACAATTTTTGCATCCCCCTGATTCTATTCGTATATTAGAAGAGAGATGCGTTCAATGTCAGCGCCGTGAAATCACCGATAATGTATTGGCCAGCATGTTGAATGCAATGAATCATTAAACTACCAATTTCTGTGTAATACCAAAACTCAATGTATCAATTCCAAAGACGCTGAACCAGGAACTACTTTCCCTTTGGAGCATGTCCATGTACTGGTTGTTGCTGGTTCCCCGTCCCGCCCGGCGGAGGAACGTGATTATGCTGTCCAACTTGTTGTCCACAAGTACAACATAATCCATCATCCTCGCCATCATCCTCATTCTTCGTCGGACTTTGTTGTCCTCCCGGGGGAGGTGCAGCGGGCAAAGGCCCCTTCTTTCCCTTCATCCGTGCTTTTTCCAACATCTTGCGTCGTTCCCTGCGTAGCCTTATTTCAGCATTGCGCTTACGGTTGTATTGTCTGATTAAATAGCGCGGTTCTTCACCGTAGATAAACCCATAAGTGCAGAACTGGCAAATGTAAATGTCATCCTACAATGTCAGGCGTGTGTAACATGGCGAGGGGTACAGTTTCAGGTTTGGGGCCCATGCGGTAGCGCTCGCGGAGTTTGGTTAGTTGGGCTACGCGACGAGCTTTTTCGGAGTTGGGATGTTTTATGCCTTGGGGTGGGAGACGTTGTTGCTGTTGATTTTGGGGATAGGGTTGTTGAGGGGGTATATTCTCCTGGCCTGGCACTGCTGGCGGAGGAGGTGGAGGGACCGGTAAGGAAGCTGTCGGTGGTGCAGAGGGATGGGCAGTATATGGTGTGCTTGTAGGGCCCATGGGAGGAATAGGGGGACCGGTGGGACGACTCAGTGGCGATGGACAGCTGAATGAGAATGGGCCAGAGGGGGCTGGACTTTTGTAGATGTCCTTATGAGGTGTATTTGTTTGTTCGCCGGTTGTCTTCGCGGGAGTCACTGGGTAGGCTATGTTGCTATTCTCGGCGTCTGTGTGTGGTTCGGCGGAGAGGGATCGTGATGCAACCCTTGTTTTCCGTCGTGTATACCCGCCTTCGGTCCGTGCAGTGGCACTAGGAACTCTCCAGCCGTTCAGTCTGCCCTTTGTGCTGCCTGCTCTCCCCATGGCCGCCGAGGAAGTTATTTCTGCGACGGCAGTACTGAAATTTCCCGAGTTTGTAGCACTGAGTGGAATCTTCCTCTTCTTTTTATTCTTAAGGTTGAAATCTTCTCTCCCGACGCTCGAGGTCGTCGAACCCGTCTCATCGAGGTCATCGTCCGACTCTGACGACTCATAGTCCCCGGGGAAGTGAATGTACGTCGTAATGTGACGCGTCGTTGCAGGCGGGTAAGTGTGTGTGAAAATCTGCGGCGGAGGAAGGGGAAGGGTGGTGCTGGAGGCAGCGGCAGACGACGAGCCAGTGGTGGTTCCGGTGGTCGACAATGCAACTCGACGCTTCGGAAGAGGAAGGATGGGCCGTGATGTGTTTATGAGCGCAGGACCGAGCTGTGACGAGGCAGACGAAGAAGAGTAATGCTGCTGGGGTGCGTGGACCGCTGCTGGGGCAGCCGAGGGCATGGCCGCTAATCCCGTTTCGTTCGACAAAGGCCGAATGCGCGATCAGGGAGATGGGCTGGACGTAAGGCAGGTGTCTTCTACCGTCAGTATGCTCGAGACAGGGCGTCATGTAAGCGTACCTCTCGACCTGACAGGGATGCAAGCAGGGGCAAGCAAGTCTTTTGTGACTGTTTGAAATCAAAGATCGAAATCCGATTCCCGACTTTTGAAATCGACTAACGAACGGGTCGTCGCCGGTCCGGTCCGTCGTCTGTGCCAACGACGACGTGGCTGTTATACGATGTGAATGTAGTCAACGCAATGGGGACCAGTCTGGCAAACACGGAGAACAGGACAAGATCCTAGAAGCCCGAGAGAAAGCAGTCTTTGCCGACGGGGGATGGGGGCCGGTACAGGTGGAGCTGCAAGTGTCGATTACTAAGATCCGCCACGAGATCCGATTCCCTGCAGCCTCGGGCAGATGTCCAAATTAAGTACTAAACATTTTCCTCGATCAAAGGCGTCATCGTTTCTAGTCTTCTAAAAATGGCATGAATTTGGAAAGATATGTATTTATCTCGGGCTCAGATCATTGCAAAGAAAACATGTCCCCGAGATTACATCTGTTTCCCTCAAAAAGGGAACGTTGTTCACTTCAGATTGCAAACTTTGTACATCTATCCGCAAGTCTCATCCTTTGGCACCTTTAATAATATAATGTATGGAATCTATTTACTGGGTTATGTTCACTGGCCTAGCAAACTGCGTATCATATGCTCGTATTGACCGCGATGTGCGACCTCGCCAATCTCGCGATCGGCACATTACATAGTTGTCAGGAACGAGCTTTTTGTATGATCACTTTTGGTTGCCCACTTTCTTCCATCCTTACGCATGGGACCGACGATACGAGCCGAGCACGATTCACCCTTTCCAACGGCCACAGACGAAACCGTGGCCGTCGTGAAGAGTGAAGACATTCGAAAGGCGCTGAAAGGGCACGATCTTTCTCCTTGTCTAACTCTCATGTTCAGTTTGCCCAAGACTTCCACAGTCTTTCGCCTCACTCCGTTGTTGAACACTGCTGAAGAAAATTATGCCTTGATTAACCAAGAACGACTTCGGCTTCGTTTATCTTCGCGATACGTTCTTTGCGAGGACAACTTCGTCGTTGTCAAGGCCATGCCATCGCACCTGCATGAGAGGATTACACGAGCAATAGAATATGAATTGAAAAAAGTGCTGCAACCCTACATGCCTACTGGCCCCCAAAATGAGCTCCGTATGCTCGGTGGTTCCAGTAATCAACCTTTTTTCTCAGTTATTACTTCCTTCTCTTAGAACTCGTTATCGCAAACTTCCGAGGAGAGGCGGACGGGGGTCTCTGTTTTCCAGGAATAAAATCTCCATTCATAGTGTTGGAAACCGGGGGTCACTGATACTGGGAGGAAAACCCGCGGACGAGTGTGTCATTACCTTACAAGGGCAAGAGGCGATGTATTTATCCTGCCAATCTACCTGCTTACTTACCATCCAGATTTCAATCGGAATTGCGATTGATCTTAAGGCCGAGGTTGATAATGCAGTCCCGAATACACATATTGCGAAGCAACAACAAAACTATCTATTTGTTTGATATCAGTACTGGGGACGAGTTATTGTTTGTAAAGGCTATCGATCAGATCATTGCAACGGATTGGAAACGATGTTTGCAAGTAAGTATCCTTCTTTGATAATGACATCGACACTACAACTTTTGTCCTCAGCGGCGACATAATTTACTCAACAGCCATGCTCTATCAGTCAATGTCCATGTTAAACTATGTAATCTATCATATAAACACGCTATGCACCATTTTCACTTTTAGCCGCCCCGAGAAGAACACTGAACTGTCCTCCCGCACCACCAGTAATCATTTTAACCCCCTTGGTCGCGGTATTCTCAATCTTTGTAGGAACATCAATATCCCCTGCAGAAGGTCCATGTCCGACCTGCCAACTCTCACCGTATCCCCAGGAATAAGCTTCCCCGGCGTTAGAAATAGCGATATTATGATGCGTGCCACAGGCCACGAAGACCATGGGTGGGATGCCCGGGATGACAGTCGGGACAGGCAGGTAGCGCGGGTTGGGCTGTGGTAAGGCTGTGGAGGGGAGTTGTGAGCTGGGGAAGCCAAGTTGGTTGATATCTAGACGGCCCCAGGATAAGACTTTTCCGTCGCTGGTGAGAGCGAGGGAGTGGTGTTCTCCGCCGCCGATCCAGGTTATATCGTGACCCTTTAGACCTTCGACGAGGGTGGGAGTGGTGACACTGGCGCCGTCTTCTCCACCTTGACCAACTCCACATTGTCCGAATTGGTTTAATCCCCATGCAAAGGTTTCTCCAGACATGTTGACTGCGAAGGAATGGTAACTTCCTGCGCCGATGAGTTTTATTTTGGAGAGGGCGAGGGGACGCGGGATAAGTCCGTTGGATCGGGATCGTTCAATGACTCGACGACCCATTTGGAATTGTTGGCCGTTTCCCCAGGCGTAGACTCTTCCGGTCGTGCTGAGAGCTAATACGTGGTCTGTACCACATGCAATTTGACATACTGAGAATGGTGGGAATGATGGAATGGCAGTAGGTCTCGACGCAACCTGACTTGATTTTGAATATCCCAATAATCCATCTGACGCCTAATAATCAGTAAGGTCTTAGAGTATAGGGATGCATACACGAAAAGTACCCCAGCTATACACTTTTCCATCATCAGCGATAGCAACGGAGATACTATCCCCACAAGCCAATTTAACGACCTTGACACCCTCAGGAAATCCGTCCACCACCCCGGGCGTACTCTCCAAAGGATTCAAGTCCTCCTCATCGTCACTATCACTGTCACTCCCATCATCCTTCATCTTCGTCGCTGTAGGCACAGCACTCTTAGTGTCCCTACCCAAACTCCCCTGATCATTGACTCCCCATGTCCATACCTTGCCATCCTTATCCAAAGCAGCAACATGCATTCCTCCCACCGCAAGATCCACAATCCCCTTCCCCTGTAAATGCACATTCAGCCTCGGTCTCTTGACATTCCTATCTTTACTTGTCGCACCCAATCCCAACTCTCCCATACTCCCCGCGCCAAACACAAACACATCTCCCTCGACCTGTTCCCGCACGGGCAAATCATTTATTACCAGATCCCCCCTTCTTGAAAGAGTACTGACAGTCGATCGCCTCGAAGTAATACTAGCAGTGCTCATCGGCGAATGTCCATTCAGCTTTGATCCCAGCTTGGATGCCGGGGTGCTTGGCTCAGATGGTTTTGTTTCGGCGTGTTTGCGCTTTGTGCCGCTTGGTTTGAGAGGCAATGGATGCGAGGGCCCGGTGGTGTCTTTCATGGTGCGCTTTGTGGCGGGTTTCGAGTCTGAGGGAGTCTTTTTGTGCGTTTTTGTTGGGTCGCGGGGCGCCATGCTGGAGGATGCGAGGAGGTCTGGCCGATGATGGATTCGCGGGCGCATTTTTTGTGGTGAAGAATGACGCTGAAAATAAATAAAATAGGGTCAAGACCTAGGATTTCTTGCCAACTTGCGAGATCTCACGAGAACTGTGGATCTCGCCGAGGCTCGCTTTGGCCCGAAGGGATGAATTGCCAATTTCGACTCATTCAATTGAGAGGAATTATACATTTATCTTTCCCAGACGCTGGCTAAATAGTTTGCAAGCTCAATATCTCAAATGCAACATCGATCTCTCCCGGGTGCCATGTCTCTGGACCCATTACCTTCAAGTTAAATCGGATGATTCAGAGGCATGAACATCAAAGTGAATTCCTAAAACAAGAAACTATTCCGAACTAAAGTCGGAGTCAGAAAGGCTGGCCTATCCATCATCACAATCACCGTAGATATACATCAAAGCAAACCACGCATCTGCTCCGGCAATCCTGAAACACCGGCTCTTAATTTCTTCAGCACACCAACACTTGACCAAAGTGAGACGGAAATGCCACGCAAGTGCAGCCTTCAAACGCACCAGATCGGGCACCCGCGCCTTCAACTTGTCTTCAGCACAATACCAGCCCGTCGTCGTGTAAAATTTCAGACCATCGTGAAGAGGATTCCTAAAGATCTGCCATATATACGATCCATCCTGAAGATTAACAAACAGGTTTGTCCTCCCTTTGGCCTGACGCTTTGGGTCTTACATTGAGACAGCAAACACTCCCTAGGAAGCGAGAGAACAAATAGTCTAGACCGGGGTCAAGCAAAACAGCGACTTCAGGGTCCTCAACTCGGAATTCGAATCCTTGCGTCAGGACCGATTGCCTCTAAACAAATATTAGCTTCATGAAGGACTAAACCTGTATGAGCGCTTTCGGAATTATGTAGGACGTCTTGCACATGGAAGGGTGAACTTTCGTAATAATACAGGTAAGATCACGATTACTGACATGCCGCTCAATGAATTCGCTTGATGAACCGGGGCATGGTGGGATAGCAGGCGATGCCGATGGGATAGCAGGCGACGCCGGTGGGATAGCAGGAGACGCTGGTGGGATAGCAGGAGACGCTGGTGGGTTGCTGGGAGCTGTTTGGGCCGGCGTATTCTCTGGGGGTGGCATTGTGGACGATTTCGCCGGTGTAGTCTATACGTTTCTTCAGTAGCACTTTGGCTTTCTTGTTTACCTTGGATAGGTCGAGATTAGGTTCTAAAGCAATGAGACAAATACATACGTTGAACTCACCGGCATCCGTATCAAAGATAATGCAATAAGTCCCTTTCGATATTCGATCGTCGTCCTCCAACACCGGCCATGCCATCCTCGTAGCGTCATCATCTTCGTCGAGAGATTCGACATTTTTGACAATTGGACTATGAGTGATTGTGATTTTTTCATAGTCGACATCGAAGATTGCCGCACAAATGATGCAGAGATAGGAGACTCGGGTAGAATTGAATGTCAAATAATCGAGTCGATTAAATTGCATTACGATGGGATCTGAAAGGCCGAGATTACTACTGTCCTCATCTAGCAATCTGACGACTACAGCAGGACCCCAGACGGGAGCTTTTCGGCTGACAACGGTGGCCCTTCTCGGTCTTTTTGCAGGGGGTGGTTCCATGTCGCCATCCATGAGGATCGTTGATGAATTTTGGTGAAGTGAGCAAAGGATCTAAATAAATAATTGCCAGAGAACTTACAAAACTGCAATTTCTGACGACTTTTGTGGGTAGAACCCTAACATATTTCTACTTTTGCCAGAAGTTCCTCAGGAAACAACCCGAAGGTAGAATCCGGGCAATGGACAGTAATACCTCATTCACATCAATGGTTAAAGGGAATGTTGTTCGATCCTTGGGTTATGAAGTTCTGTAGTTCCTGCAGTTCGGCCTGTTCTCCAATTTATGTTTCTCCAATTGGGGGTCGAAATCGCCGATCCCAGATCTCATAAACCCTCTCCTTTGTTGAGATCAGCAGAGAATGATGAATCGTTTTAGAAACCTTATACTTGCCTTCCACAGGCTCCTTGGGAGGCAAGCTTTCAACATAGACTTGGGAGGTGAAGCCCGCTAAAAGTTCATTGTTAGCTAGTACGCTGGCTGGCTATGATGGCGGGCTTTCTGCTCCCCTTGACAGTGCTCCGCCTTGCGGAGCTAGTGCAAACTACCGAGGAGGCTAAGCAGAGCTGCCGACAAGAGAGCTTCTGTCAAGCAGAGGCTAGTGGGAAATGGTCAACGTGCACGAATAGCACGAGTTCATTTCAGTTGCCGGACCACTCGGCGGGATCTGAAACAATGGGCCGGTTTACATGGCGCGGTAAGATATTAAGGGACCTTTCATTTAACACTCGGGTCTTCCGAATGGCCGTTGATGTCAAGTGACGCGCGATTATCCGTTCGCAATTATCCCATCGCTCCCATTGTTCTTCATGCGGGACACGGACATTATTTAGCCACAATCATCTAAGCTTGTTCTAAATCTTGAGCTCTGGCTTATTGTCCTTTCCGTTGCATTGTCGGCGTCCTGCGATCGTGGATGTGATTGGCACCACCCCCTTAACCAAGGAACGAAATCGCCGTGACCCAGGCGAAATTAAAGTTTGACGCGGCCTGGTGATCGGCAGGCAGCATCAACAAAGCGAGTGCAGGCGGTCCGAGTGACCGAGTTCACCTTAATTTTTAATTTGGCAAAGAAACCCGCAACGGGGTGTCTGAATAGGGAAAAATGATATCATTGTTTGCCAAGCGATGTCCGTGCACACACGCGTTGAATCCAGCATTTGTTTCCTATCGTATCGCGATGGGTTACCCGGTGGTTGAAGCGGGTTTTTTCAGTGAATGCACAGCAGACAATCAAGTCCCCACGTGGGGAATCCCGCCATGTGTTACCCGATTCACCTTTTTTCGCCGAGACACAGGATTTCGATTTACGGCATACATGAGTGCGGGATGAGGATACCCAGACAGGGTAAAAAGAAGGTTGCGGATTTCACGTGAATAAGAAGAATATGTACCGGCTCGGCCGATATATTCTTTGCTGGAAGGATCGGCACGCATGAAATTGGCAGGGAGGCGACTTATGTGCGTGCAGAAGTATGCAGTGATGATAATGCTAATTTCCAAGATTACGCCTAGCCTCGTAACATTAGTTAGGCTGCTAAGGCAGGGAAATGAGGTTCCATAGCGAGAGGATGCATTGACAGGCAATTGCGATTGTTTCAGTGCATTCATTTACAGTTCGTTCAATATTTTACGTTCTGTGCGGTGGGAGGAACCTAATCCCAGTAGTGCGGCGGATGGTTGCAGCACGATCGTCGTGGTTTTGAACATGAAACGACGGCAGGAACGCGGCTGAACGATGAGGAACTAGCAGCGAAAAGGCGTTCGCCGTTTATCTTTGAGGGATTGCTTTAGCACCTCCCACTTCAGCCGTGTGTTACTGTAGTATCTGGTCCGTAAGAGCAATTTGAAGACGGATTATGGTTTTATGCAGATGTATTTAAATGGGGTGTGTTTGTAACAATCCTGGCAGCCACACACGCGCGAGGGCATATCCTAACGAACGGGCGTGCAACCACACGCAACTTTATATGTAACGCTCCAATTTTAGCCTGCCCGTCCACACACACACGCCGCCAGCCAGAGCCAACCACACGACTAAAAACCGAAAGCCTTGTTGCCCGAAAGCTTAAAGCAGCCTTCGTTCCTTCCCCGCCGTCCCAGCATCCGCCGCCTCAATCAACCTTGTTCCCAATAATATTTTATTTATTATAAGAGAACAGACACTCGTTCAGATAAGGCCTCAACTGCTGCTGCTTGCCCGTCTCCGTCTCCGTCTCCTGCCTCTCCTTGTCCTTGCGCATCTCGTCCACCCTTTGGCCAACTTGTTCGCGGATAAAGTTCGACGCCCCAGCAGTTTGGCCACCTTCTTGGCCGAAATCGTTCTCGATTTGGATAGTCAGTGCTGTTGACGAGTGTGGCAACTGGGACTCCTCCGGGAAAATCAAACCAGCCTACACGTCGTTTCGCCACAGCTCCTCCGTCCGAGACCCGAAACCTTCGCTCCACAATCAGCTTATTCCGCCGTCCGCTGGTCTCAGAACTCGATTCCCGACCGTCCGGCCTCGCAATGGCAACCCAATCCAATGGCATTCAACACCGCACGCGGACCAAGACAGCTCCATCCTTTCCTCGGGAACGACAGCTCTCGCAGCAGCACCAGCAGCAACCGCAACCGCTCCAGCAACAGCCCCATCTGGGACAAGCCTATTTCCTCCCACAGAACCCGCAGTACCTCCCGTCCCACCAGCGAAGCGACGTCGACGGCTGGTGCTTACAAAGCCTGCAATCTGCTCCCATGTCCGGCCCGCCTCGACGCTCCTCTCGGGGCCCACGAACAGCTTCTCCTACTCGGTCTGTCGACTCGCAAGGAAGAGTATTCACCTGGGATCAGTCTGCTCACTACCCGCCTCGGCAGAATTTCCGACGCAAATCCGTAACCTCGAATACCAGCTCCTCGGACCATCACACGCTCCTCCGTTCTCCACACCCAAGTCGAAGTCCCTCTCCCGGAACACCACGAACCTCCTTATCACCACGAGCCCTCCGAACGCCAGCCACTGTCCACGAGTATAACAAACGAACAAACAACCACAAGATGACTGGTCAATCAAATGGCGGGAGCAGTGCTGCGTCCGGATGTCGTTTTGAAACGGCATTAGTCAATTCTCGGAGACGGATACCATATTCGGTGGGCTCGGATACGCTGACTGTTGTACCACCAGGGAGCTACCTTGCGAAACTGGACGAAAAGGACGAACGGTGTTTGACCGTGGATATCTGGGAACTATATCATGTATGTTCCTCGCACGCATTTCCTAATTGTAGCAACTCTTGCCGACCGAGGAGACCGAAGAGAGACGCAAGTTTTTCATCGATAAACTTAACAAGATTCTACGGCGGGAGTTTCCTAATTGCTATTCAGAAGTTCATGTGTTTGGATCTTCGGAGAACCGGCTCGGAACCAACAGCTCTGATGGTACGACTTCCGCCTGCCTGCGATGCTGATCATAGTCGATGTATGCGTAGTAACCACGGCGAAGGATATGGATGACACATGTATGCTTGCAAGTATCCTTGACGAGAGTATACTCCTTCCTCACAAGGCTTATGTTAGATCGTTTCGAAAAAGTGGTGTGTGTGGCAGCAGCAAAAGTTCCCGTCGTCAAGATATGGGATGCTGACTTGTATTTCCCTCCATGGACTTGCTAAATGTAGAAATATACACTGCGATATAAATGTTAATAATTCTCTGGCAATCGAGAACACTCGGCTGGTAAAGCTATACGTCGACATCGACGACCGTGTTCGTCCGCTCGCGATGATCATCAAGTACTGGGCGAAATCACGGTTACTTAACGATGCTGCGGGCGGAGGAACATTAACATCTTACACATGGATATTAATGGCTATCAACTTTCTACAGACTCGGGATCCTCCTATTTTACCATCGCTGCATAAACTTCCACATCGACCAAGGATGAGTAATGGAATTGACGTGGGGTTCTTTGACGATATTTCCAAGTTACGGGACTTTGGGTCGAAGAACGAGGAAACTCTGGGGGGTCTATTATATGCGTTCTTCGTTAAGTATGATCCCCGCATCTTGCAGTGTTGACATTAGATTTGCTTTCCAATTTGATTACAGCCATGAAGTCATCTCGGTTCGCACAGGTGGCAGTCTCCAAAAAGAAGCAAAGGGATGGCATTTGATGCAAAACAACTCCCTCTGCGTCGAAGAACCATTCAACACCAACAGAAACCTCGGGAACACCGCCGACGAAGCAACGGTTAAAGGCCTCCAACTCGAATTCCGAAGAGCGGTTCATTATCTAGCTGACCATGCATCCCTCGAACTGACATGTTGGCCCTATCAATTCCCCACGGCCGAAAATCCACGACCGGAACGTCATCTTCCGAATATCCCGCCGCAGTTCGGGAAAGTCACGACGAATAATTACCGGAATAGAAAGTATCCTCGTCAACTGACTTCTTCGCCTCCATTCAAGAGTCCTAAAGCACGGGCTCAGGATATGGGACAACAACGGCTTTATAACTCGTTCGGGGCCTCGAGACAGCAATATCCTTTTAATCCGTTGAATTTGAATCCGCCAGGTCAGGTCCCTGTTCCGTCGACTCCGCAGAGTGGTATGTCGAGCAGTATTTCGAGTATCTCGCCTGCTGGTGATATGCATAACGCGTATCCTCCTACTCCAGTGGATCAATTGCACTATATCGATCCATTCAAGAATCGACAGTTGACGTACTATATCCCGGCTTTTGCTCCGAATGGACTCCCGGTTTATGTTCCATATACGGAGGATCCCCTCATTTATGCCTCCCCTCCTCAGACACCAGCCATGAGCGATGCGTCTCTCTCTCATCAGCCGCAATATCCGAGATCTCAGCAATTCGGATTCCCGCCTCAGCAGTACTATCGCGGTCAAAGTACCCAAAGGGGCCGGCCTACTCATCGTGCTGGGGATGCTGAATCTCCTTCTACGTTCCGCGATGCTCAACCTCTTACTGGAATTGGAATCACTACTCCTGCCTTGTCAACTGTTGGTCCACCCTACGTTCCTCAACCGATGAAACGTCGTAACTCATTGCCGCCGAATAATAGGCCTAATGTCCCTGTTCGACCACTGAAGAGTACCACAGACTCGTCATACACACCAAGTTCCTCGTCGATCTCCCAGGGACTAGCAACCAGTATGGGTTCCGTTGGAGGAAGTGATGTATTTGAGGAGGAGTATCTTGATCAGAGGTACTTGGAGGATTTACCAGAAGTGAGTGAGACGCCTAGGCCGTCTACACAGGTAAACGGCGTCGGTAAAAGTGAGGCTATGAGATCCCCGAAGGCGTCTCCTGTATTACCTACAGGAAAGTCGTATGCTGCTGCGCTGTTGAATATCACGCCCGCAACTCCAACTAAGGCACAGTCTCTGTCGCCGACGCTTTCAGCCAAGGCACAACCGGCGTCTTCAAACCATGTTTCGGAAAAAGATAAGAAGACGAATGAGATCAACGACAAGCCGCCGTTCTTGACCTTGGCTGTTCCTACAAGTCCACTTCTCAGTCCGAAATCTGTCAACTCGACTCGGCTTACCAGTCCTGCCGATGTGTATCGAAAACCTTCAGGAGCACAATTACCATGGAGTAATAATACTCTTCATCCAATGGCCATGAGCCCCACGAGCCCTACGCCAACCTCTCCTACTACAACAAACGCCCGTCGTCTGAGCATCCACTCCAATACAAGCACCAACTCTCCCAAGAAAGGCTCCCGTCCCACCTCCAAATCCGAACTTGGCCGCAAGCCCAGTATCGCCACCATTGCCGATTCTACCTCTACCACGACCACCGAATCCACGACCCCCAAAAAATCCAAGAAAAGACGAAACCAAAGAAAGAAAGATAATACCGTCGCAAATGGTCTCGTCAACACTCGTCGTCAGTCCGTCACCACAAACGCATAGACTCGACTCGACACCCGAGAAAGAAACAAAAAGAACGCAGGAGTATTAGACATGTCCCGAACGATGAAGAGGAGGACACCAAAAAAGATGTATAGTCGCATTGCAAAACTGGAGCATTGGGAAAACTCGTTATAATTTTACAACAAAAAAACAAATTTTCTGTTGGTGTTGTGTTTCCTCATTATATTATGTTCTTCGATAGTTTCTCTTCTCTTTTTTTCTATGAATGTTTGTTGGGGATGGTCATGGATATCCGTTGGGATACAGCAGCAAAATGTATTTGGTCCTATAGCATGCGTAGTAAAAGTGAATGTACTGCATAACTCATGTACTTGATGTGCCTCCCCGGTTTATCGCGGTTTGTTGGCCAAATAAGGCACATGTTTTCACGCGCCGCGGTGAGATGAGGCGTTTTCTGAATTAGGTCGAGATCGGAATCTCATCTATGCCTTGCTCCGCAGATTATCGACGGCCAACATCGCCAACCCAACAATTCAACAGAGACCATTTTGACTGCCTGAGACAGGTGGAAGGGCAACAACATGGCATCAGCCGCGTATCTTGATGTGCCGACGGGCGACAGCGACGTCACTCGTCCCTCAGAAGAATCACTAGCGATACGGTCGCCCCGACGGACGCCAAGCCCAAGTCCGTTTGGGACTCCACGGAGGCGCAAAAAGTCTGGACACAAAGGCGAAGCTGGCTTCGGAAGCAGTGTCATCAATCTTGCAAACACAATATTAGGTACATACTAAACTCTTCTTTTCAGGAAAGTGCTGATAACTAGGGGCGGGAATATTAGGTACAAAATCTTGGGTCCGATGTCTAACTTATAGCGATGCCAGCGGCGATGTCTTCCATGGGAGTCTTTACTGGAGTCTGTGTCATTATATTTGCGGGTTCAACTAGTGGGATCGGTTTATATTTTCTTTCACGATGTGCTTTGAGGATCGAGAGGGGCCATTCCTCGTTCTTTGCTGTTGCCAAGCGGACTTATCCAAATGCTGCGATCGTGTTTGATAGTGCTATCGCCATCAAGTGTTTTGGTACATCTTTCAGAGTCCTGACTAATTTAGGTGTCGCTGTGTCGTATCTTATCATCATAGGGGACCTGATGCCTCAAGTTATTGGAAGTATCTTTCCGGGATCAAAGTCAATGCCGTTCCTTCTTGATCGTCAATTTTGGATCACTGCTTTTATGTATCACTATTGCTGCGCGGAGCTGAACATAGGCTTGTGATTATCCCGCTTTCGTTTTTGAGGAGACTGGACTCGTTGAAGTATACTTCGATCGTTGCGCTGCTTGCGTTGAGTTATCTGGTCTTGACGGTCGTTGCTCATTTCCTCATGGGCGACACTTGGGAACAACGAGGGGAAGTACACTTTTTCAGATGGCAAGGACCAATGCGATTCTTTTCCAATCTACCTGTGATAATCTTTGCTTTTACCTGTCATCAAAACGTACCTCCATACCAAGAATCAACTAATGATAGATCTTCACTATTGCGAATGAAATTCGCGATGAGAAGGAGATGAATGGAGTCATTGCTACGTCAATAGGCACCGCGGTGGGATTGTACCTCCTTGTAGCATTCACAGGGTACCTTTCCTTCGGCTCCAATGTATCGGGAAATATAATCTCAATGTACGCCAACTCCGCAGCAGCTACATTTGGCAGGGCAGCCATCGTGATTCTAATGCTGTTCTCTTACCCCCTTCAATGTCATCCATGTCGAGGTTCCTTGGACAAGGTATTCGCATGGCGTCCAGGGCGAGGACAAATACAACTTCCTCCTCCGACCCCCAAGGCCGGACCTTCTCCAATGAGGTATTTTCCTCATGATCCGCTGCTAACTTCAGTGATCCTCGATTCGCAGTGATTACGGCATTGATACTGACAACATCGTATTCAGTTGCCATGACTGTCGCATCACTAGACAGAGTCCTCGCTTTTGTCGGCTCAACCGGCTCAACAGCAATATCCTTTATTCTCCCCGGGATATTCTACCACCGGATGACCCGACCGGGCGGGCTTCTGCCCCGTGCGCCCGAAGACGGCGCAAAAGACGATGACGACGACGATAGCGTTTCGGTTATCGAAGACGATGCCTCGCACGAGAGCAGCAGTACCCATTCCAGCGACTCGGATTCAATGGTTGGCAAACGACGTGCGACACGAAGAAAAATCCGACGTGGTGCGGCCGTCGCATTGGTGGTATATGGGTTTGTGATAATGGCGGTGTGTTTGACTATCAATATCGTGGTGGGAAAGGGGGGTCATTGATTGACGGGAGGGAGCGTTCGCGGTTGATTGAGTTTGGTGGGACTGGAAAATGTACATTAACGTACACGTACATTTAGCATTAGCGTTGGAATTTTAATGACACATTTACTGATGAAGACACCGCATACATACCAATCACAATGTAGTACGCTTGGAGCTTTGTCGGTTGCGGAAGGACGGATGAGAGTTGCGGCGGAGAGTGGCGGAGGGTCAGAAGGGAAATTACCCGCATGTGTTTCCGTGATAATTGGTGTCATTTGTGCAAAAGCATCGATGGCTGTCGTCCTCTTCGGGTCCCAAGCCCCGATGCATGGCTCGGCTATCTGCAGGGTGTCATTGACTTTGCAACGACACGGGATTGGATAGGAGCCCGTACGGACCCTCTTAAGCACGCTGCACGGTCCTTTAACTGATATGATCGACGGGGCCTTCGCGCCGCAGAAATGAACGTTTCTGCTTCATTTCACGGAGAAGTCGCAAAAATAGCAACACGCGGCAACATACATAAATACTGCGCGAAACCCCCACAGTCTTGGAAAATAAACATGGAGCTGCCATTTTATGATCAATTCCACCAGGCTCGACCAGCGTTGCAACCACTTCCTAATGGAAGGTGGGTTTATCACCATCAAAATCAGATGGTCCCATCGCAAGACCCTAAAATGTACAACACCGCCCAGTTTCAGGCGGGGCATAACTTGGTTCACACTCAACACGGTTGGACTCCGGAATGCTTTGTTCAGGGGAGACCAGTGGCTAACGGTCACCCGGGGAATGGTCCTCCCTTTCATCAGATGGCGCCTGCGGCAAAGCCGGCGTGGGGGGCCGTATAATCTGTTATAGTGTGGGCTAAGAGTAGGTTAAGAACAAAGTGATACAAAAGCAGACAGCGAAAACGTTAGCGAGACCTCCTACAGTAGCACAAATCGCAAGGGAGAACATAGGAAGGCAGCAATATGGTCGGAACATCACATGGCCTATGGGACCTCCTAAATTCCTTGAAGACCCAAGATATTCAATCCAGAGAAGTCCTGCTTTGGAAGATCGACAGATAGAAGCTCCCATGACTGGTCCTGCGATAACTGCGACTTCTCCCTCGACTTTCCATCATCAAACACCAACGACGTTTGACCCTGATATCGCATTGTCTATCTCACAGTTCCAATTCGAGCAACCCGCGCAAAGTAGAGCCAAATCTTCGGCGAATCCAGTTTCCTCCCAAACACCCGCGCAAAGTGGAGCCACCCCTTCGGTAAATCCAGTTTCCTCCCAAACAGAGGGACTTTTCGTTTGGTCAAGAGGGAATCCTACCAGAACAGACAGTCAGCCCACCCCTCCATCTCCATCATCACCCCATTTCCCATCGTTCTTTCAACCCCCCCGGCCAAATGTACCAACTCCGCCCCCCGAAACGCCGAACCAGTCACCTACGAACTCTTCATCTCAGCCAGATCCTGCAAAAAGTCCATCCTCAACGGACCAACTCTCCTCATCTCGGGAGTTTGAAATCCCCCTTACACACTTGCATCTTCCCTCTGGTAAGTCCACCTTTCCCTCCCGTGTGAACTTCTTTTGACCGCCAGACCAACTAGAAAAACTCTCCGAATTATCATGGGCCATGAAATTCTTCGAAAGGATCCTCAAACAGACTCCTGCAGAGGAGCCCACGCTGCGCAAAGTCTGGGATATCCTAATGACACGGTTCATGGAGGCGAGGAGGTATTTTGTGGAGAAGGAGGAGAAAAGGATGCGGAAGCAGGTTCTGGTGGATTTGATTAGGAGTTGCAGGAGTCAGATGGAGAATGCGGTTGCTGTGGGGAGGAGGGAGGGGAGAGTGAAAGGGGGGGTGGCGGGGGATATTCTGAGGAGTTGTATGGAGGAGATGGAGAGGGCTGTGGAGATGATTAAGGAGATTTGATTGGAGATTTGCATGGACTATGTATGAATGGTGTTAGTATCAAGTAATTATAATCTGAGGATATCATCATTGCGTAGCAAGATAATGTTTTTCAACAAAACCAAGGGGGTACCATAAGAGCCACCATAATACCACGCGCTCCTCCACTCCAATGAATAGAGCATTAAATGCCTCGGACTTGTTTTCAGCGACCAATTCATTGCGACTTGGATGTAAATGTGATAAGATTGCTACCTACCCAGTTAATAACAGAGTAATAACACCGGTTGTCGATCCCCCAAAGATCAACAAATTTTGTACCAGAATTGACTCCCAACCAAACAACAAATAACCAACACGAAGCTAATAAATGCCACATGGTCCACTAACCATCAGTCATCATCTCCTCCCCCCCCGTTCTGCGGTTTGCTACCAACCCAGTCTTGTGAATCAACTTCGTCAAGGCCCATTATCAACCGGGATAGATCAACTCTCCAAGTTGAGATAATTGCTCGGCGCAATGCCCCTTGTTCCATCTGCCTTACGCACCGTCCACCATTTACTCGTGATATCCGCACTGACCTCCAGAACCTCGCCCTTGGCAAAACTAATCTCGTTGGGGTCCTTCATGTCGGCTTCGTAGGCGTAGATTGCCTTGGCGCGGTGCGGATACGAGGTCGGCTCCTCGATCACGCTGTCCACGCGCGCCGAGTCGGCGAAGGTGTCGCGCTTGGCGAGACTCGATTGAGGCGCGTAGGAGGCGATGGTGCCGCCTAGACCACCGCCGCCGCCGAGGTTGCCGACGGATAGTGAGGGCGGTTGGAGAGAGCTGGTGTATGCAGCGGAGGACATTTGCGGGGGTTGTGTTTGTGGACGGGGACGTGTGATTGCGTAGGAATCGACCCATGCGTGCGGTGCGGCTTGTGATGTTGTTCCAAAGTAGAATATCCATAGGATCTAGTTGTCAGCAAAAGACGGTGGAGAAAGGGGTTAAATACATTGACGATGGAGAGGAATAAATGGCCTGAAGCAGCGGCCTCGTCGGACGATCTCGGCGAGTAAATCAGTGAATTCGTGATCGATGTCGTAAAACTCAGAGCAGCAGCAAGGAATCCCACCAACTTGTCGTCAGCCTGTGTCTCTCTTAAAAGGGAAGGTACAGCCATCCGGTACGCCTCGATGGTGTCATATCCGACCACCAGTACCACACCGATTATACAGCCAAGTTCATATACGATGGCCCACCATGCGAAATGCGGAAACAAATTACTGGTGACATTCGCTGCAATCGATGCTGCGAACGCAATCACCCAGCCAATCTAAACGCCATGTCAGCAAAACCGGCAAAGAACACAGGGGTGGGAAGAGGGTACCGCTGCGATGGATATTGTGGTGAGAAAGAAGGGGTCTCCGACGATATACCCTGTTGTCCAGGAACTTCTCTGTCGGGGCTGCATTACATTTCCCTTATTCATAGTCGGATACGCAGGGTAATTTGACATCGCCGAGTGGTGCAGACGCCAAGGGAGGAAGAAGGTGAGGATGACAGCGGCGGTGGTGGTGCAAAGTATTCAATATAACGAGAGGACAGGCAGAGCCACGCAGCGGCGGCCGGACGAGACGACGATTTCCACCGAAATGGCCGAGAAAGGGAATGTAACAAGTGTCCGCCTGGCAATGAAAATATCTCGTGCCCGCGGGGCTGTAGCTGTGTAGCTGTCCGTCTACTGCTCGTGAATCGTTCGTGAGTCGATCGTTCGTGAGAAATCAAGGAGAACCGATGGCGCAGCCCTTTCCCCGTCACTCAAAAAACCTGAAACCGCAGCAGTGTCTGGGCGCAGCAAGAGCAAGAAAGAACGAACGAATGCGCTGCGAGGGTGCAGACACTTTGGCCTCTTTTGTGCTGTGTCTGCGTGTGCGTGTGTGTGTGGTCCGAGAGCAAAGCGAGAGCAAAGAATGTGTGTGTCTGTGTCTGTGTCTGTGTGTGGGAAGGGGCGTGTTTTGATTTCAGGGGTTGCTTCAAATTTCTGCGTCACGTAAGCGCGCAGCAGGCCGGAAATAATAAAACGCCCCTTACACACAGCGTGACACACGCGCGCCGCACTAGCTGTGTGTGGACGATTAAAATTGCTGGAAATGTGCAATTTTGGAGAGAAGGCTCGTTTAAATAAGGTAATTTGTCATTATACTTTGTTCTGACGATGGCGGTTTCGGAGTGCTAAGAAGACTCGAGCATGGGATAAGTATAACCAGTGTGTGTGCATGGAGGCTCTTGTGCCTATCGCTTCGCCAGCTTGAAGGAGAGCGATTAAGTATCAGCCGTCGATCAGTCACTCGTCTTTGGGGGTGGGTACATTTTTCAGCACAGACAGTTGGTTGCTCTTTCATTTGTTGGGCATGCCGCATAAAATGGAGCTGTGCGTCATTCCGTATCCCGCTGATCGACAACTTATTAACGACCATCCCCAAGGCTATTGCCAACCGTTGCTATCCACGCGTACGCGCCATGCACAACGCAACACTCATATATAAACCAACGGTCCAAATTCACGTCCATTCCCTACGGCTCTGAACTCCTGAACGCTTTATACGAATACAACGAACGTCTTAAACAGACTGCAACGATCTAAAATACTACTCCTCCCTGTTGTTGGTGACTTTCACGTTATCTGTCCCCTTCCCCGTGTCCGTGCCGTTGGATTTCCTCACAGAAACCCATTTCTTCTCCCCATCCGCAGCATTCAAGTCCGTTCTATTAATCTTGATCCCCACAATATCGATCCTCTCCACACCCCCAGTCCCAGGTTCCAACTCTTCCTCCCCCCGCGCCTTCAATCCACCACCAACCCGTTCACCAACAACACCTGCATCCCCGTTCTCCCCGTCCCCCTTGTCCTTGTCCTTCTTCTCCTCTGCATCCTCAGCAGCCATCAATATCGCCAGAACATCCGCAAACCCAACATTCCCCCCCTCCCCCCCTTCCCCTTCCTGTCCCTCCCCCTCCTCCTGCGTCAAACTCCCAACATACGGTCCCAACACCGCTAACATCCTCTCCATCTCCTCATTCGACCACCCATCCAACGAGAACCCTCCCTCCGGGTCCGCGGCCGCTGAGTCGGAGGGTGGATTTGGCGAGTCCCCCTCCTGCGGCGGCTCCGGGACACGTATTCCCAGGCCCCGGAGTAAGTTAAGTGTCTCGGTTAATTCACGCAGGGTCTCTAGGTCCGGAATGGGGATGCCGTCGTGGGCTAGGATGAGGGCTGTGGTGTGGAGGTCGGGGGGTAAGTTGTTGTCCAAGTGTAAGTCTAGTGTGTCCCCGTGGCCGGTGGGTGACGTATCCCCGGGGGAGCAAGGTTGACTGATGTCGTTGGCGTTGCCGCTGGTAAGGGAACAGGAACTCACGCATCCACAGTCAGAGTCTTTGTTGCCCACTTGAGGACCCGGGAGAGGCAGACGAGGACGACCCCAGGGAGTAATTCCCCCCGCGGTATCCCCTTGGGGGAGTACTAGTCCCAGTGTCGACGAACCGCATACTAGGAGACCAAAAACCAGTGCAATAGATGTTTTGAACATTGTACGTTACCGAGCACAGGAGGTGAGTGAGTGACTTGTTTGAGTAGGGAGTAGAGGTGAGTGACTATTGTTTTTTTTTTTGGGGGGGGGGGTGAAGTAAAACTGATGGGGGATGTCTCAGTTGCGCGGGTCGATGGTTCAGATGCATGCATACATACATGCATGGATGCGCGAATTGAACGCGGACTTTTTCACATCGAAGATATAGTATCTTAAGTTCTGTATTGACACGTACACATCTGAAGTACATATATACCACTGCTATCCTTGCCTAGCTAAATAAAGATCTATCAAAGATTCCATATAATTTTTATGGATCTCAGGTTTCTGCTCTCCTTACACTCTCCCTCCGAGGAATAGGTTACTCTGCTGTTCTCTTCTTGCAATCCGTGCTCTCCATTGCACTTACACCTTCCATCTGCAGAACTGAATTCAACAAATTTTGTCCATGTACTTCGAATCCCTCTTCGGAACTTCCCATCTGAAATCTCCAACTGCAGCCTTGTTTGATCACATACGTGAGACTCTCAATATTGTCACTTGCATCTTCAATCCGGATATCCTTGCTACTTCCCAAGACACGAACAACAATGCATATGGTTGTTCATTCCTCGTATCCACCACAGTATTCGCATTCTGCACCGCAACAAACCCCGTCTCACTCCCCCGTTTCAGCTTCTCAGTCTCGTCCCCCTTGAGGAG
>Ga0302325_10006179_pt1 | contig 26999 bp, 29 predicted proteins | sample Palsa_T0_2_FD_201948 | JGI IMG/M metagenome (GOLD analysis project Ga0302325, IMG submission 201948) | Peat permafrost microbial communities from Stordalen Mire near Abisko, Sweden - Palsa_T0_2 | ecosystem: Environmental > Terrestrial > Soil > Palsa > Peat permafrost | place: Sweden: Abisko... | reverse complement strand
AACTTGCGCGTGCTGAGCATACCATTGGTGCCTGTCGGTATCAGGAAGATGGGACCTGCTCCCCAGATAATGGACGGGGGATGGACCGGGGAAAGAAAAAGGCTTTCGGTGGAATCGCTCAAGCCGGTCTGGGTCGTTCGGCCAGAAACATTTTGCTGATATACGACTGGGATGGTTGTCCGGCTGAGCAGGTTCCAGTCGTTTGAAATCTGCACGGGATAGACCGGTTGGGCCTCCATCGTGTAACGGAATCCATCCTTCCTGGGGCCGAGGTTGAAATCGAACCAGTTTTGGATGGGGACGCTGATCATTGCGGCAAGAGGATTCGTCAGCCGCTGAGCGATCTCAGCGGAGTCGTTTGTCTCCCCGGCGACCGGAGGCTCTGAGACAGCGCCATCGGGCTTGCCGGCAACTGTTGTCGGCGCTTGTGCGGCAAGTAATGACGGGGTCAAGAGCAGAAAGGAAACAGCCTTCGCGATGGCCATTGGCATCACGGTCATAGGGCCTCTCAAGGGGCTTGCGCATGTAGATCAGGCCGCGTGGGGGACGAGTAGAGGCGCAGGGTCAGCCAAATGGAGCAGGGCGAGTGTATTGGTGGAGAAGATCTTCTCGCGATCTCCGGCATCGGGGATGGTTTCGTCTACGAGGTCGATGTGCAGCTTCGGACTCATAGGAACCGGACCGAAATCGGTTCCAAACAGGACGCGGTCAACGCCGCACATTTCGATCATGGCCTTGAGGCCGATCGCGCTTGGACCCATCGTATCGACATAGATATTCGACTTGAAGTACTCCGAAGGCTTACGCAGGTTCTTGTCTACCTTTTCGATCGGTGGGTTTTGGATGCCTTTGTAGTTCAACTCCCAGTTCCAATCGAGTCTGCAAATGACAGGGGCGAGAGCGCCGCCCATATGCACGAAGAGGACCTTGAGCTTCGGGTATCGATCGAAGACGCCGCTGTAGATCATGCGGGCCGCCGACACCGTCGTATCGAATGGGCGGCCTAAGGCTTCGATGAGTCTGTACTGCTGCAGTGCGGCAGCGCCTACCGAGACCAGTGGCGGATGGATATGAACCAGAACATCCTTGTCCTGTGCATACTCCCATAGCCACTCGGCCTTGGGCGAGTCGAGGAATACCTGATCTGCACCGGCACCGTAGCTGCTTGAAATGCTAATGCCGTATGTTTCCTTGCCGGAAATCAGCGGATCGATGACATCGCGCGTATTCTCTTCCAGGGCATGTGCGTTGGCCATGCAGGCAATGTCCTTGGGGAACCGATCTCGAAGCTCGAAGGACTCGTCATGCAGGAACTTGAGCGTGTCGATGGTGCTCGCTTTAATTACGCCATGGGCGAACGTCTCTATCTCACCGCCATAGCTGTTCAGACAGAGCGTAACTCCACTCTTCTGCTGAATCTCCATCGAATAGTCAACGTCAACCGACTCGCGATAGAAAAACATCTCGCCTGCGTTTGCCTGCGGCAATGGCTTTGTGTCATCAAAGCCTATATTCTCAACGAACTTCTGACGCAGCTTCGGACCGAAAATGTGCCGGTGCGTGTCGATGATGCTTCTGGTTGCCTTGGATTCAGACATTTGTAATACCTCTGCTCGAAGTCTCTATCAAATGCCTGCCTTCGTCTGTGTCGCTTTGCTCAACATCAGACAGGCGGCCGCTACCCCGGCAGGGAACTCCTTTCCTATGACTGCCTGCCGTCGATCGAGAGCTTTGGTGCGGACAATCGCCATGACAGTCATCCTCGCCCCCAACGACCGCCGGGAGCCTGTTCGCTGATTTGCTTGAGGTTACGGGCAGGCCGGAAGTAATTCTCGACTGGCGCTAACAGCCTTTGGCGCTCATTGACCTATTCCGATCGATCTTCGGCAAGTAGACGAATAACCGGATCTCCAACAAATGACCCGACACGACGAGATGGGCCGTCGTGTCTGAAGGTCCGACCCGCTGTCCTCTTGACGATCGGGAGGAGTTTTGTGTAACCTCTCGATTATCAAGAGGAGTCGAGTCGGGATGGGCCAACGAGACGTGGTACAGGGCACGCTGGAAATGTTGATCCTGAAGACCCTGGTATTGGAGCCGATGCACGGCTACGGAGTAGCATTGCGCATCGAGCAGGTGAGCAAAGGCGTCTCGCGTCAACCCGGGATCGTTGCTGCCGGCGCTGGCCCGCATGGAGCGTGCAGGGCGCGTCAAGAGCGAGTGGCGCGCCAGCGAGAACAATCGCCGCGCCAAGTACTACATGTTAACTGCTCGCGGACGCAAGGCGCTCTCTGAGGAAGCAGAGACGTGGAACCGCCAAATCTCTGCCATCGCCCGGATCATGGAAGCCTAAGTGAACTTACCGAAGGAGCTGGAATGGGGCTGCTCAGCAATATTGCACAGGGAATCCGTTCGCTGTTCCATCGAGACCGTATGGAGCGCGACATGGACGATGAACTGCGTGGGTTCGTCGAGGCGTCCACCGCGGACAAGCTGCGTCGTGGCATGCCCGCGGTGGAAGCCGCTCGCGCCGCTCGGGTTGAAATGGGCAGCTCCAACGCGGTCAAACACCATATTTGCTCCGCCACATGGGAGTCGAGAGTAGAGAGCTTCTGGCGCGATCTGAAACATTGCGTTCGCGGATTGTCGCGCAGCCCTGGCTTCACGCTGATTGCCCTTCTGTCGCTGGCGCTTGGCATCGGCGCGAACACGGCGATCTTCACACTGATCAAGCAGGTTCTTCTTGAGAGCCTCCCGGTGCGCGATCCGCAGCGGCTGGTCACGTTCGGCCAGTCCACCGGGGGAGGCATTCTCGGCGGCATCGATCTCGGCACTGCCGATATGTTCACCTACGATTTCGCGCGGCAACTCGAAGCCAATCCCGGCCCATTCCAGGGCGTCGCCGCTTACAGCAGTGCTTCGCCAAGAGTGAGCGTTCGTCTCTCAGACACCGCCCGCGCGCTTCAGGTTCCCGCCAATCTGGTGTCCGGCAACTTCTTTAGCGTTCTGGGCGCGGAGCCGCTACTTGGCCGCGCCATTGCGCGGTCGGACGCGGATGCTCCGGACCGCAGCGCGGTTGCGGTCATCAGCTATCATCTGTGGCAGCAATCGTTCTCTTCCGACCCTGCCATCCTCGGCAAGTCCATTTCCATCAACGCCACGCTGTTTACGGTGGTCGGGGTGATGCCGGCGGCGTTTCACGGCATTCAACAGGAACTGGAGCCGGCCGAGATTTGGGTACCGATCACCATGGCCCGGGAAATCTTCTTGCAGCCGGGCTTCCTGGAGCCGCGATCGTTCTATTTCCTGCATATGGTCGCCCGGCGTCGCCCTCAGTCACAGCTCGCCGCTGACCAGGTGTGGCTCGATGGTCAGATTCGTGACTACGTTCGCGCAGGCGAAGGCCACAGCATCCCTGCCGCGCGACAGCAGGAGATCGAGCGCATCACCGTCCGCCTCGTCTCTGGCGCACACGGAGTTTCGCGGCTCCGCTCTCAATACGGCGACTCGCTCACCATCCTCATGGCGATCGTAGCCGTCGTTCTGCTTATCGCGTGTGCCAACCTTGCTAATTTTCTGCTGGCTCGAACCATCGCGCGGCAACGCGAAACTATCACGCGTCTTGCCTTGGGATCGAGCCACGGGCGCATCATCCGGCAGAGTATGTTGGAGGCGCTACTGCTGTCGCTTTCAGGCGGTCTGCTCGGACTTGGTCTGGCTTTTACCGTCACGCGGGCTCTCATCGCTTTTGTCGCGCGGGGCGCAACGTATGTTCCGCTCGATGCTTCACCGGACTCTGCCATCCTGTGGTTCACTCTGGGTGTGTCGATTTTCGCGGGTTTGCTTTTCGGTCTGGCCCCGGCATTGCACGTGGCTCGCGCCTTGGCGATGCCGGCCATGAACGCCACTACCCGGACCGCTGCAGGCAGCGGTGGACGTACCAGCCGCTGGTGGCCCAAAGCGCTGGTTACCTCGCAAATCATGTTTTGCCTTCTGCTGCTGGTGGGAGCGGGACTGTTTCTGCGCACGCTGCGCAATCTGCAAAACCAGGACTTCGGCTTCGAGCGCACGCACCTGTTGATTGCCGACTTTGCTCCCGACCTGGCAGGCTACAAGCCGGCGCAGATCCCCGCCTTGAACCGGCGCGTATTGGAGCGCTTGTCGGCGATCCCGGGCGTTCGTTCTGCGGCTCTCGCGGGATCACCGCCCATCAGCTTCGGTACGTGGAATTCGACCATCTCCCTCTCCGGATACACACCGGGCCCAAAGGAAGATATGGGGTCTGTGCTGAATCGCGTTTCAGGCCAGTACTTTGAAACCGCGGGAATCTCGATCGTCGCCGGTCGGCCGATTAGCCCCGCCGACACCGCCAACAGCATGAAGGTAGCTGTAGTCAACGAGACCATCGCACGCAAATTCTTTCCCCATGGAGATGCGGTCGGCCGCACGGTGAAGATCGACATTAATACGGTCGAGGGTCCGTGGCAGATCGTAGGCATTGCGAGCGACACCAAGTCCGGCAACCCGCGCGAAGATCCCTATCGCATGGTGTATCTACCGTTAGCGCAGATCCTCGGCCAGCACGGCGAAGGCATTCAGGACAGCTTTGCCGATGCCATTCTTCTGCGCACGGCGGGCGACCCGGCGTCGACGATCAATGAGCTTCGGAGCGCGATTGCAGGCATCGACCTCAATCTGCCCATCCTTCAGGTCCGCACCATGCACGATCATCTGCAGACCTTCACCAGCCAGGAGACACTGGTCTCGCGGCTCACGGCCATCTTTGCTTTGCTTGCGGTGCTGCTTGCAGCCATCGGACTATATGGCGTGATGAGCTTCAACGTGGTGCGCCGCAGCAACGAGATCGGCATCCGCATTGCTCTGGGTGCTACTGGGGGAGGTGTGCGGTGGATGGTGCTGCGTGAGTCGCTTGCCTTGCTCACCGCGGGTCTCGTCCTCGGTATTCCCATCACCCTCGGCGCCGCTCGTCTGATTCGCACCCAGCTCTATCGGATGAGTCCTTTCGATCCCACGATTTTCATTGCCGCAACGGCTGGCATCACGGCCGTCACGGTGCTCTCGGCATGGCTCCCCGCGCGCCGCGCAGCCGCCGTCGATCCCATGGTCTCATTGCGGTGTGAATGACTGCGAAGACCTGGGCAATGCCCGTTTCGCTTTTTCAGTATCCCGCGGCTTTTCCGAAGGTGTGGCGTTTATCCTGTCCACCTTCGATCAACCCGGTCTTGGGATCCACCGCGATGCATTCCCCGTCGCTCCAGTGATGATCTTCGCCGTCTCCACCCTGGATGGTGTAACCCATGACCCGGAGAGCCTGCAGGGTTTTAGCCGGAAATCCCGGCTCCACAAAAACGACATCCGGCAAGTATTGCTGGTGAAACCGCGGAGCATCGACCGCCCGCTGGATATTCAACCCGCCGTCCGCTGCGCTCAAAAAAATATTGGCCACCGTGGTGATGATGCGAGGCCCACCCGGAGACCCGATGACAAAGCGAACTTTATGATCCTCAAGGACAATGATGGGAGTCATGCTCGACAAGGGACGCTTCCGGGGAGCGATGGCATTCGCCGAACCTTGCATCAATCCGAACATATTCGGCTCGCCCACCTTGGAAGTAAAGTCATCCATCTCGTCGTTGAGCAGGATCCCGAGCCCTTCCGCGGTCGCTCCGGACCCGAATGAATTGTTCAGCGTATACGTAACCGACACTGCATTCCCGGCCTGGTCAAGCACGGAATAGTGAGTCGTTTGCTTGGACTCAGGCGGAACGAATCCCGCCGGCCGGGCGAGCGCGCTAGAGGGGGTCGCGGCCTTATTGATGCTCTTCCGCCAGGCAGCGGCGTAATCCTTGTCGATCAACTGCCTGGTGGGCACAGACTGAAAATCAGGATCGCCCAGGAACGAAGTGCGATCGTAGAAGGCGCGGCGGAAAGCCTCCAGGATCAGGTGCAGGGAGGCGGGCGTACGGTCGCCCAGGCTAGCCAGATCAAAGCCTTCCAGGATATTGAGAGTTTCGAGCAGCGCAATGCCCCCTGACGACGGCGGAGGCGGAGCAAGAATTTCGTACTGACGATAGGTGCCGGTCAGAGGCTGGCGATCTTTTACCTGGTAAATAGCCAGGTCTTTTTCGCTCACCAGTCCGCCACGTTTCTCGATCGCCCGGGCCAGGTCGCCGGCCAGGGCGCCGTGGTAGAAACTCGCCGGATCCTGCTCGATGCGAGTGAGTGTGCGGGCCAACTCTGGCTGCCGGAAGACCTCTCCGGGTTGATAGAAGTTTCCATCGCGCTGGAAAATGCGCCGCGACTCCGCGAACCGGGAAAGCAAGGGATCGTGGAGCATGGCTGCCTCTTCGGCGCTGAGGACGTAGCCTTTCTCCGCAAACTCAATCGCCGGAGCCATGACCTGGGCAAGAGAAAGCTTGCCAAACCGCCGCTCCGCCTCAACCAATCCAGCAACAGTGCCTGGAACACCGACCGATAGATACCCGACCGTGGAGGCTTCTGGAATGATCTTGCCATTGCTGTCGAGATACATGTTCGCAGTCGCGCGCAGCGGCGCCTCCTCGCGGAAGTCGAGGAAGTGGGACTCACCGTTGGCCAGCCGCAGCATCATAAAGCCCCCACCACCCAGATTGCCTGCGTCGGGGTAAACCACGGCCAGCGCAAAGCCCGTCGCTACGGCAGCGTCGACTGCATTCCCTCCCGCTTGCAGCATTTTCAAACCCGCGTCGCTAGCCAGGTGATGAACGCTCACGACCATGGCGTGCTGTGCCTGGGCTGGCGGCACGTCAGGCAATGCTCCGGTTTGCGACCCGGCGGGGAGAAGCAGGAAAAAGGGAACGAGCAGGAACAGTGCGGGCTTGGCCATGAACGATAGTTTCTCCTATTTCGCACGAAAGAGCCGATGACATTCTTCCCTATTCAACAACCTCTGTACGGGTGCCCCCCTCGCCCATTGTGGTGAAGCCGGCGGAAAGCAATGGAAGAAAATCGTTTTCGTCCCACGTACGCTGGGGCGAACGTGGGGCACCCGTACAGTGTTGTTGAGGAGGTAGGGGAAATTAGTCCAGGGAACGGAAGAGAAGCTCGCGCGCGGCTTTGATCTCCTGCGCCAGCACGGTGTGAGGACGGCCCGGATAGCGCTGCAGTCGCACTTCAGCGCCCATGGCCCGGAACTGGTCTGCCGACTCCACTACCCGGCTCCAGGGCACATGCGGGTCGGGATCCCCGGAACTAAACAGCGCCGGCATGCCTGCGAAGTTGCCGGGATGGTGCAGGTCCGCATCCGGCGGCCCGATCAATCCCCCGGTGAAGGCAACGACACCGCCATACCGTGCAGGGTTTCTGGCCGCAAACTCCGCCGACAGGCAAGCGCCCTGGGAGAAGCCACAGATAAAGATGTGCTGCAGCGATACGCCGGCGTCGACAGCCTGTTTCACCAGCGAACCCACTTTGGTCAAAGCCGACGATAGCCACGGCTCGTTGTCCTTGATGGGCGCCAGGAAAGAGAGGGGATACCAGCGATGATCGGCAGCCTGCGGGGCGAGATAAGCGACCCGCTCGTCGTACATCTCGGTTGCCAGCCCGAGTATGTCTTCTGCCGAGGCACCCCGCCCATGCAGCAGAATGACGGCCGCGGCTGCTTGCTCAAGCCGGGCGCCGAGTGTGCGGACAGGCTGATCACGATGGGGGTCGTTCACCAGCTTTCCCCTTTCCTATTTGCGTGTGTGCAGCGCAATGGGAGGCAGCAGGCGTTCCACCCGCGAGCGCTGCGGCTCCAGCCACGGTGGCAACTTGAGAGCCTCACCCAGAGAAGCGACGGGCTCATCCAGGGCAAAACCCGGCGGATCAGTCGCCAGCTCGAACAACACCCCGCCCGGCTCGCGAAAGTAGATGGAGTGAAAGTAGGTGCGGTCGAGCACCGGTGTCACATCGAGCGAACTCGCCACCAGCACTTCGCGCCATTCCAGTTGCGAGGCATCGTCGGCGGCGCGAAACGCAATATGATGCACGCTGCCGGCGCCCATACGGCCATAGACCAGCTGAGGCTGAACCAGCACATCGATGTGATTGCCCAGCGCAGTGCCCTCCGCGGCAAAGCGAAAGCGGGTCCCGTGCTCGCCGATCTTGTGGAAACCCATGGTGGCCAGCACGGCTACTGTCTTCTCGTAGCCGCCCTCACAAAGCGTCACCCCGAAGAAACCCCGAATCGCGTGTTCGGGCGAAATGTCGCTGGTGCGCGGGGCCTTGGCCTCCCCGGCGTCGTGATGGCCGACAATCTCCAGGCGCATGCCGTCAGGATCGCCGAAGCTGAGCACCTCTTCCTGGAACCGCTCGCCGCTACGCTCCACCGGAATCCCGGCGCCCAGGAGACGCTTTTCCCAAAAACCCAGCGAGGCATGGGGAACACTGAAGGCCGTGGCACATGTCTCTCCAACGCCAACGCTGCCGCGCGAGGCCCGAGGCCAGGGAAAGAAGGTAAGAATCGTTCCCGGCGAACCGGCGTCGTCGCCAAAGTAAAAATGGTAAGTTCCCGGATCATCAAAGTTGATGGTGCGCTTGACGAAACGAAGCCCCAGGACTTCGGTGTAGAAGTCAAGATTCCGCTGCGGATCCGAAGCAATCGCTGTTACGTGATGGAGACCAACGATGGGTTTTGGCATGGGAGCCTCCAGTTGAGTGTAAGACAGTCCGCTCACTATGGATGATCTGTCCCGGGGAATGATCTGGAGCAAAAGCAAAAAAAAGAGGGGCGCCAGGTTTGGGCGCCCCCGTAGATCGACGTTGGATCGATGGTTGTTGCCTACGGCAGATAGTAGCGGAACGAAGTCCAGAACATGTTGTCTATGCCTTTGGCGCCGACACCGTTGGGGCCGTTGGTGGAAACCGCTGCGCCCGACCAGCTTTGGCGCAGGGTGTAAGCGTACTGCATGCCCAGGCGCACACGGCCATAGTCGCCCTTGTAGAAGTCGTACCAGTAGCCGGCGGTCCCTTCCTGGACGTCTTTGGTCTGGGCGCCACAGCTTCCGCCGGGGTAGTATCCGGTGGAACTCCCGTTGTAGCCGGGAGCGGAATTGGTGAGGCAGGAGGAGTTGTTGAGAAGGTAAGAGCCGTAGCCGACTGGCGCGACGGCTGGCGTTCCCCAGTGACCACCCCATACCTTGGTCGCGGCATTCTGGGTTGCCGTAGGCGCGCCCAGTGTTGTGCCGGACCAGGAGTCGCGACCGGCGTAGTCCCCACCGTAGTTCAGGTAGACGACCAGGCGAGGAGTGGCGGCAATCTCGACCGTACCCAGGGCGGAGAGGTTGTGCAGGGGTGAGAATTCACCGCTGTTCGCGGAAGTAACGTCAGAGAGCGTGGTGCTGCCATAGCGGCCAACACCTGGTCCGTAGAGGCCCTTGATACCCACTGTAAACTTGCTGGCCACCGTCGCACGGGCGCTCGCGCCCAAGCCGCCCAAGGCGATGTCGTTGGTGTAGCTGCCGGCCGTGGAAAGCGCCGGAGTGACCGTCGCTCCAGTGACGATGTCTTTCAAGCCACCGTAAAGTTGGCCGTTGGTGGTTTCGCCGGGATAAACGGTCTCGTGAGCGTAACGTCCGATGCCAAAGATTTCATAGTGGCCGATGCCGGGATCAAAGGCCGCTTTGACGATGATGTCTGGCATGACGTTGAAGGAGTAGTTGTTGATGTTGGTGCAGGCGTTGACCGTCTTGTAGACCGGCAGATAGGTGTTGACGCCGCCATTCAATTCGTTGGTGTAGTTCACGATGCTGGTCGATGGCGAGCAGGTGCTGATGGCGGAGTTGTAGAGTCCACCATTCGTACCGGTGCTGCCCAGGACGGCGTAGGGAGTGTTGCCGGCCAGCGTGGCGCTGTAGAGCAGTTGGGGATTCTCGGCGGCGATGCCGAAGGCTGCGTGCGCCATGGTCTTGGTAACCCGGAAGCCGTACTGGCGCTCCCAGACGAACCCCGGAACGTAGTTCGGATCTATGGTCAAGGGAGTGAGAATGTCGCCGGAGAGGTTAGAAAGGCCCTTCTTGTCTTCCGTGGCCAGGGACCAAAGCTGGCCGCCGGTGAAGGCCCACCCATTATTGAGCGCTACTTGCGCCCACAGAACGCGCTCACGGAAAACATAGCTATTGCTCTCGTTGTTATTCGAGGTAACGCCTGTACCGAGCCAATCCGCCTCATAGTAGCCGCGGAGGGTTGCCGAGCCAGTCTTGCCTTCGGCCATCAGAGCGACGCGCGACTGGCGTGCGGTGCCAAAAAACTCGCTCAGGGCGTAGGCATCGGCATGCTCGTACGGCAGGGAACTGAAAGGGGTGGGAATGTCGCTGGCGGTGGCGTGGGTGCGATACACCGTTTCACCCGCCAGATAGCTCCCGGTCGGGGAGAGCGTGACCCCCTTATAGTGGATGACGTCGGGATGCTCGATCTGCTTTTCCACCTTGGCCTGCTGGTCCTGGATCGTGCTGGCCAGCGAGGTGCTGTTGGTCTTCAGGTCGGTAACAGCGCCCTGCAGGCTGTTGACCGCCTGCGTGTTCTCGGTCACGGTTGCCGCCTGTTGCGAAGCCTCTTGCTGCGCCTGGGTGGCCGCCGCCTGGGCTGCCGCCGCTGCTTGCTGAGCTTGCTGCAACTGCTGGTCGCGATCGCTCAGCTGTTGCTTCAACTGTTGAATCTGCGAATTCATGTCGTCCCGCAACGATTCAATCTGACTCTCCAGGGAAGGCTTCTTGGCTACTGGAGGCTTCCGGGTGGTGCGTTTATGGGTCGTGGTACTGGTGGTACCGGACGCTGTTGTCTGTGCCAGCCCGGCAGACAATGCCGAGACAAGCGCCAGCGTCGCCAGCGTCTTCAGTTGGATCTTCATTTGGCCTCTCTTTGCTGTTTAAATCGCAGTGCAACCACGATGCAGGAAAAGTCTGGTACAAGCGCACGCGCGTGCATCCCGTTTCGACGGGGTACCTGAGCGCTCGGGGGGCCCTTTTCGCTCCTGTGAGATTCGCAGCTGCCTGTGAACATCTGAAGAATTTGCCGTGAAAAACAGAAGAAACAGAGGCGGCAAGACCTTTGTTTTGAGTAGGTCGCGCCAGGAGGGGAAATGGGGTTCCGTTCAACGTTTCGAACTGCGTGCCATCCACGGATCTCCCTCCGGCGTTCTTCTCATGGAAAGCCTGCGACAGTCGCCGGGCGGGGCGTAACCTAACGGCGGATACGATCGTCCTATGCAAAGGAAACTCACGGGGATCTATGCTCATACGAAAATCGAACGCTATTCCTTCCTCTGAAATCACACCGAAGAGCGTGTACCTCAATCGCCGCGCATTCATGGCCGGTGCCGCGGCTCTGGGAGTTGCCGGGATGCTCGAACCGCATCGCGCAGCAGCCGAGGCGACCAAATTGCAGACGGTTAATAGCCCGCTCTCCACTCCCGGGCTAACGCCCACCTCCTACAAAGACATCACCAGCTACAACAACTTCTACGAATTCGGGGTGGAAAAAGACAATCCCTCGCATAACGCGGGAAAGATGAAAACCCGCCCGTGGAAAGTCACCGTGGACGGACTGGTCAAGCAGAAGAAAACCGTCACCATTGAGGAGTTGCTTAGTTTCAAGCCCATCGAGGAGCGCGTTTATCGCCACCGCTGTGTCGAAGCCTGGAGCATGGTGATTCCCTGGGCCGGCTTTTCGCTCTCCGAGTTGATTAATTGGGCCGAGCCTCTGCCCAAAGCCAAATATGTTCAATTTTTGTCCTACGAGGACTCGGCCATCATGCCCGGGCTGTTTCAGATCAACCTGAACTGGCCCTATTCCGAGGGCCTGCGCATGGATGAAGCCATGCATCCTCTCACTCTGCTTACGTTTGGGCTGTACGGCGAAATGCTGCCCAACCAGGATGGCGCCCCGGTGCGCGTCGTGATCCCGTGGAAGTATGGTTTCAAATCTGCCAAGTCCATCGTGAAGATTCATTTCACGTCTGATCAGCCGCCCACCGCATGGAACGACATGGCGCCCCGGGAATACGGTTTCTATTCCAACGTCAATCCCAACGTCGACCATCCCCGCTGGAGCCAGAAGACGGAGCGCCGCATCGGGGCCTCACTCTTCCAGCAACGCCAAGCCACCCTCATGTTCAACGGCTATGGAGACCAGGTCGCCAGTCTTTACAATGGCATGGATCTAAAAAAGTACTTCTAGCGCATGGACAAACGAGCCATCGTTGGCCTGAAAGTTGCGGTCTGGCTCGCCTGCCTGGCTCCCCTGGCAAAACTGGGCTACCACGGGTTCACCAACAATTTGGGACCTGACCCCACGGCCACGGTTACACATGCCACCGGCTTTGCCACCTTGCGTCTGCTGGTCATCTCCCTGGCTATCACTCCGTTGCGCCGGCTTTCCCCACGGCTTTCCTGGTTCGTGCGTTTTCGCCGCTTACTGGGCCTGTTCGCTTTTTTTTATGGGTGCCTGCATCTGCTTACCTGGCTCTGGCTTTATTCCGGTTTTAGTGTCGCTGCCATGGCAGATGACCTTGCCAAACGCCGCTACATCATGGCGGGTATGGCAGCGTGGGTGCTCTTGCTTCCGCTGGCCGCCACTTCCACCAACTGGTCGATCCGCACACTGGGGGGAAAGCGCTGGCAGGCCTTGCATCGGTTGGCGTATGTCTCGGCCATCCTGGGCGTGATTCATTACTGGTGGATCGTCAAGAGCGGAGTTCGTACTCCGATTACCATCACCCTGGTACTGGCCGTGCTGTTGCTGTCGCGCGTCGTCTGGTGGCTGCGCCAGAGTGACGGTTAGACACGCTGCGCCAAAGTCTCTGTTGCGAGTAGACCCTCAGCGGCTAAAGCCGGGCCTGTTTTCGATCGGATATGTACGAGCTAGACGCGACCCTTCAACAACCAGAGTTTCCCGCAGCCTAGAGAAGCCGTACCCATCGGCAGGGGCTAAAGAGGGTGTGTGAGAACCGGGTCCTGCCCGGTCCGCACCTTCTGGAAGGGCACGGCTTCAGCCGTGCCCCCCCGGACTTGAAGTCCGGGGATGCCCAGGACTTCGTCCTGGGTTATTCTCGGTCGTCCCTAACGGGACTGGTTTCTGGGTTGAGACCCGGTTCCCAGGACTGCGTCCTGGGCTACTCTCAGTCGTCCCTGCGGGACTGTTCCTAGTGAGATCCAGTGTCCTGGGCCGCTTTGAAATGTAGAAACTCGAGGGCACGGCTTCAGCCGTGCCGTAAATAACATGGCGTTACCAGGCTTTAGCCGCTGAGGTACGTTTTTTCTATCCTCAATTCTCTTGTGCGCTGATAAGAAGATGCCCTCAGGGGCTAAAGCCCGGGAACTCCTAATGAATTACGGCACGACTGAAGCCGTGCCCTTCCAGAACCGACTTCTCACACACGCTCTAAAGCCCGACGTATTGGCAGTGATTTACGGCTCGACTAAAGTCGTGCCCTGATACAAAACAAAGTTTTCCTAAGATTGAATGGCGCGGACAAATATGAAGGTCGCAGTTTGAGTTTCGACCGAGGAATACAAAACAGAGTTTGTCCAGACGGTTAGAGCCTATTCTTCAACCCCGGCGAACATGTCAGGCTCGAGCGGAGTGGAGCGGATACCCCGCGTAGCAGCCAGCAGATACTTTTCCTCGCCGCCGGTCTTCTCAAACACCGGCTTCACCTTGGTAAGTAAATCAGCCTGGGTCTTATGCTGCATAAAGGCTTCCAGCTTCTTCGCTTTCAAATCGCCTACTTCCAGCACCAACGAGGCCGGCATGAGTGCGATCCTCCGCGCCTCTTCGGCGTCCGCATGGGCCAGAAAAGGAGCCGCGCCGTAGTACAGCTTTTGCGCGCGGTAGGGAAGCAGCCCCTGGGCAATCTGCTCCGGGGCAAAATTGTTGCGCCCTGCCCAGTGGAAGGCAGCCGTGGCAAAAAAACAAACCATGGTGTGGTCGGGATGAAGATTAACGTTGCCATCGCCACCAAAGGTCAGCACTACGTGCGGCCGAAAGCGCCGTATGTGCGCAACCAAAACCGTAGTGACCTGGGTAAAGTCCTGGCGCACCAGGGCGCCATCGGGATAGTCCAGCACCTCACCATGGTCGACGCTCAATACGCGCAGTGCTGCGGCGAACTCCTGTCGCCGCAAACTGGCAAGCTCCTCATCGTTGCGGGCATTGCCGCGATGCGATCCCGCACGCCCTTCCGTGAGGCAAACCACGCTGGTTTCGACGCCACGTTGGTGGGCCAGCATCAAAGCGCCGCCAAAGGCTCCACACTCATCATCCGGGTGGGCAGTAAAACACATGAGTCGAAGAGGCAATGGGGTTAGTCCCACGGAAGGCAATTTTCGGCTACCGGGCGAAAGCTTCTGCGATGCAGTGGGGTCGGCCCGTGCGCCAACAGAGCCTGCTTGTGCTCTGGTGTGCTGTAGCCCTTGTGGGAGGCCAGACCATAGACCGGGTAGTCACGATCCAGTTGGCGCATGCGATCATCGCGGTAGACCTTGGCCAGCACCGAGGCTGCGGCGATGGAGATGCTCAGCGAGTCGCCATAGATAATGCTGGTCTGCGCACAGGCTAAATCAAGCCGCAGGGCATCCACTAACAAATGATCCGGCGTCATCGGCAGGCGGCACACTGCGGCCGTCATGGCCACCCGTGTGGCCTGGTAGATGTTAATCCGGTCGATGGTCTCCGCATCGACTTCCTCGATCGCAATCGCCAGCGCCCGGCGCTCCACAATGCGCCCCAGGCGCTCGCGGTCTTCGCGGAGGAGTTGTTTGGAGTCGCGCAGCCCTGGAATGCGGCAGCCTTCGGGGAGAATCACCGCCGCTGCCACCACTGGACCGAACAGGGCGCCACGGCCAACCTCGTCCACCCCGGCAACCACTGTGGCACCGCTGGCGCGCGCCGCCTTTTCATAGCGGTTCCCGCACACCAGCGACTTGAGCATCCGCATCTTGCGCGCCGATGGGGAAAGTTCACGCTCCAGCGCTTCGGGCTCAATCAGAGCGCCTTCACTTCTACTCTGCACAGACTCTTGCATCACCAAGATCGAGTGTAGATCAAATCAACTTGAGGGCTCGCCCAGCGAGATGTGGGAAAAGCGGGACGTAATCAAAAAGAAGCACCCCGCCCCCCAAAAAGCCCCAAAAAAGAAACGCCCCGGGAGGGGATACCTATCCGGGGCGCCACTTGTCTGCAAATAATCCTATTTGCGCTCTACTTCTTTCAGGCGGGCCGCCTTGCCGCGCAGGCCGCGCAGGTAAAACAATTTGGAGCGCCGCACCCGTGCCGACCGAACCTTCTCAACCTTGTCCACCACCTTGGAGTTAAAAGGGAAAATACGCTCGACACCCTGGCCGAAGCTCATCTTGCGCACCGTGAAGCTGCCTTGTGCGCCGTTCTTGAGGGCAATCACAATGCCCTCAAACGCCTGCAGGCGTTCCTTGTCGCCTTCTTTGATCTTGACTTGCACCCGCACCGTATCGCCGGGCACGAACTCGGGCAGGTCAGTGCGCCGAAGCTTGTCGGCCAGACGCTGCATAACTGGATGAATAGACATGATTGCTTCCTTAGGTCGAAGTTCTTAGTTTACACGGAATCTTTGCTTTGTACCTCGAGCGCGCGCAGAAAGCTCCGCTCTTCCGGGCTCAGTTCCGCAGCCTGCAGCAAATCAGGCCGGTTGCGGAGTGTCTTCCGCAAAGCCTGCTCGCGCCGCCACCTGCGGATTTGCTCGTGGTTGCCACCGCTCAGCACGTCCGGCACCGCCAGCCCGCGAAACTCCGCTGGACGAGTGTATTGGGGATGATCCAGCAACCCCCCGGCCCCGCCACCCACTCTTTGTACCGAGCTCATCTCAAAGCTTTCGTAGTCGGAAGATGCGTCGTTGCCTAGCACCCCGGGCAGCAGGCGCATGGTGGCGTCCAGGATCACCGCGGCGCCTAATTCACCCCCGGACAACACGTAGTCACCAATCGACAGCTCCTGGTCGGCCACCAGTTCGTTCACCCGCTCGTCCACTCCCTCGTAGCGCCCGCAGAGCAGAACCACTCGCCGCGCCTGAGCCAGTTCGCGGGCCACGTTCTGCGAGAATCGGCGCCCCTGCGCCGAGAGCAATATCACTGTTTCGCCTTGCCCGGCTCGCCCGGCCCGCTCCGCCCGGGGCGCAAGCCCAAGATGCTCCACCGCCTCGGCCAATGGTTCCGGCTTCAGCACCATACCCTCGCCGCCGCCAAAAGGCCGGTCGTCCACCGTGCGATGCCGATCATGGGTGAATTCCCGCAGATCGTGCACGGCAACCTGCAGCAAGCCGGCCTGGATGGCGCGCTTGACCACTCCATGCTCAAAGATGCCGGCAAAAAATCCGGGAAAGATGGTAATGATGTCGAATTGCATGGCCGCTATTCCGTGTCTTCTCGACCGCGAGCCTGCAGGTCCAGCAGTCCGCGAGGCAGATCCATTTCCAGCCGCTTGCCTTCGAGATCCATCTTCCTCAGGTAGGCGCGCACAAAGGGAATCAGTAGTTCTTCCCCCGCCGGGCTGCGAACCACCAGCAATGCCGGACCCGTGCCTTCCGGCTCCACATCGGTGATCTTGCCTGCATCCACCGCCCCACCCCCGCTGACGTCGATTACCTTCATTCCCAGCAGGTCGCTCACGTAGACGGCATCGCCCTCCAGCGGCATGCGTTCCTGGCGCGGAACCACCACATCGAAGCCGCGCAGTTTTTCCGCATCGGCAATCGAATCCACCTGGCAAAATTTCAGCACCACGCGTCCCTTATGGAGCCAGTGGGAATCCACCTTGGCTTCCCGCATGGCTTGGCGTGGACTGGCCGCAGGAGGACGAAGACAGAGTCGCTTGCGCTGAGCGAAATACTGCGGGAAATCGGTAAAGAGATCTGCCAGCACTTCACCGTTACGGCCCTGCGGGCGCACGATGTGAGCCAGAAGAACCCAGTCTTCGAGCGACGCTGTCACCTTGAGCACACCGGAGACAAAAGATGGGGACGAAGGGAAACCAGGCCGGCGTCAGGAGTCAGCCGGTGTTCCGGCCTCATCCTCTTCCAGAATATCCAGCGTGTAGCGATGGTGAAGCTTCATGCTCACCGCGCTCAGGATGGTACGCATGGAGCGCGCCGTTCGGCCTTGTTTGCCGATCACCTTACCCACATCCGCAGAAGCGACACGCAGACGCAGCACAGTGTTCTCGTCTCTGGCTACAGCCTGCACTTCGACTGCTTGCGGATCGTCCACCAGGGCCTTGGCTATCTCTGTAACTAGCTGTTGCATATCGTCATGATTCGGTTCTTGCATCATCAGACTGCCTCAAAGACCTAACCAATGCAGGATTGTCTCAGCAATCTGCTGCCAGCCTGATGCGATTCAGAAACAGGCGATGGCTCGAGTCCTTTCATGACCGAGCATTAGACCGCGTTTCCTGTGGTTGTGTCCAGAGTGTTTTTGCAGGTCCTACGCGGCGGCTGTCGCGGGGGTATGAGCCGCCACCAGCTTGGCCACGCGTTCTGAGAGTTGTGCTCCCTTACTGGTCCAGTGGTCGATCCGCTCCCGCTTCAGATCGACGGTGGCGGGATTGGTGCGGGGATTGTACGTGCCTACGACCTCAATCGACCGGCCATTGCGGGCCCGGTCCTTTTCAATAACAACCACACGATAATACGGCTGCTTCCGTGCACCGAAGCGAGCCAGACGAATCATCAACACAGGCGTAAATCCTTTCAGATCTTCTTCCCTGACAGGGGTCAAATCCGGGTGGGGTTTGGGGATAGCAAAGCGCGGGCAAAAAACCCCGATCGCGCACCGATCCCAACCATCAAGTATCGCTGGATCGAGCACATTGCGCAAGTCGGTAACCCATGCGAGGGTGTTAAGCGACCGCGTCCAGGTAACTGGGAAACAGTGGGGTTGAGTACTCCTGAATGAAGGCCGTGAGCCGTACCATCATGGCGCTGTAGGTCGCGACCGCGCGGTGAGCATTCACCGCGGCCCCAACGGAGGAAGCGGAGAACAGGTATTGTCCTAGTGCCAGCAGAACGCACAGGCGGATCTGGAACGCGTCGCTGCGCAACCCTTCCAGCATCTCCATATCAACCCCTTCACCGTGCTCCGCGGCGTAGTCTGCCAACTGAACCAAGACCGGGGAATTCTTATACATCGCCCACAGACCCCGGCAGCCATGGATGCGCTGCCAAACGTCTTTGGTGGTGACTTGAACTTCGCTCTTGTATAGAAAGCGCTCGCTGATCTCTTCAATACCCCAGTCGTTGCAACGCAACTGGCTGATAATCCCATTCCAGCTCTTGGCGCGACGCATGGTCTGTTGCCTTCGCCAGAATGCGGCATAGGCAATCAGTAGGGCAGAAAGGATTACCTGGATCAGTGGCAAAAGCATGTGTTTATTTCACCTTCATCCGGACAAGTGCCGTCGGGCGAGCTTTGCCCGTCCAGCAAGTGTAACCAAAAACTGCTCCATTTGTGGACTAAATTCGCGCCGTCGTACCTCTTTAGTTGTAAATGCCCACAATAAAAAGCCGAGTTCCAGGACGTAAGCGAGTGCCCGAATATGCTCCAGGTTATCGGAGCCGCCAGAATAGCGTTCCACCAGACTCACAACCAGGTCCACGGCCGAGTAAAACGAAAGGGCGGTGGCCAATTGGAGCACGCGATTTCTCCACCCAATGCCCAGCAATTGGGCAAAGGCGGCCGTGGCCACGAAGATCAACATGCGCAGCAAGCCAACCACCAGGTCGAGCGCCGCCTTGAAATCCTTAAGCTTGTTGCCCGTGTTACCGAGATGCCATGCGAGCAGAGCGCCACTCAGCAAGGCAAACACGACCAACCCGCTGAAGACTCGAAGACTGCCCGACGGAAGAGAGACATGAACGGGGCGCAAGACATTCCATGCAATTTCCAGAAGGACGCCCAACTCGAGCAGATATTGCAGTGGCAGCAAACCGAGAGCGATGGAGAGCCCCATATGCGGCTGGTAACCCATGAAAGCGCCCAAGCCTATGTCATAGAGCAAATTGAATGCAATGTAGAGGGTAAAAACGGGGAAGGTTTTCCATTGGCGCCGGGTAACGAGGACGACAAACAAGCCGATCTCTGCGAGAACACCCAGCAGACTGACGATCGCTACCAACGCTTGCATTTTGCACCTTGCCAGATGCAGAATAGCCGCAGGTCGTACACTTCTCAAAGCCCACTTTTGTAATTTTGCGCAAAAAGTTCCCTTGTGCGCACCGGATCAAGGCTTTTTAGTACGCAAAGGCACCCTCAGGCACCAGTGTGCCACTGCGGATCACTGCGTAGAATCCGCAACCCACAAATCAGGCGCCCTTGATGACTACCACTTGAGAAAATAGCTCCAGAATATGGCGCTCGCGTGCGCAGAGGCGGACATGGCGACCAAACCAGCCACAGTCAAGGCGCGAATGAGGTTCATTTTCATAGCAAATTCCTTGTGCGCAGGTAGCGCGTAAGCAGATGTTACCTTTGAAGATGCCTGGTCGCTACAACTTTTAGGTGATTATTACTTAGTATATACGCCAGGACACAGGTAACGCGAACAGGGGTCGCATGCAGGGTTCTGCCAGGGTATGCAAGGCCTCGTGGCGCGAAATGACCGTAAACAGATAAAACTGAAGGCACTAGGTCGTAGAACTTTGGTACTGTTGACCTGAAAAGCTGACTATTTTAGGGGATTACGGTTCCTTCCGGTTGTGATTATGATCAGCACATGGATATATCTACCGCGGTTGCAACCGAACGTCCTATCGAGCTCCGCGCCGCGGTTCGCTTTCCCCTGTGCGTACCGATTACCATTTGCACGGAAACAGGAGACCTCCCGGCGGTTACGGAGAATATTTCTGCGAACGGCGTCCTGTTCGAGCTAGCCACACCTTTAGTGGTCGGCAGTATTGTGAGCTTCACCATCAAAATGCCCGCAGAGGCGATGGGCACCCCCACCGATGTTGTATTGCACTGTACGGGTCGCGTGGTACGCTGCACACCAGATGTAAGACCAGATGTAAAGACGACGCATGTCGCAGCGGTCATCGACAAATATCATTTCAGTCATTGAAGCTGTTTTTTAATTGAATCTATTTTGGTCTCTGAACCTATGGTATCTGCCAAACCTGAATTTCCCGAAGCCGGTAACGCCGACGGCGCTTACGAACCCGATGAGGGTGCAGACAACGCTGCGATCAGAATCGTTCTCGCTGATTCGCAGGCTATCTACCGGGTAGGTATCCGGAAGATTTTTGCACTCGAAGACGATATCCGCGTGATCGCCCAGGTCGATACTCTGGCCGGTCTCCACGGAGCTATCCAGCGGTTTCCCACCGATATGATCCTGCTCGAAGGCAATTTGATCGCGGGCACGGTCGATGCGATTCCCGAGCTGGTGCGCCGCGCGCCGCAGCTGAAAATCATCGTCCAGTCAGCTTCGAACGATGAGTCCAACACCGTCGAGCTTTACCGCCGCGGTGTCCGGGGCATCATTCCTCGCTCCATTTCGCCTGACCTGCTGGTGAAATGCGTGCGCAAGATCGCAGCCGGGGAAACCTGGATCGACAACCAGTCGATCAACTGGGTCATTGAGGCCTACCGTTCGCAGGCCACTGCGCTGACCAGCCCTCGAACCCAGCCGCGTCTTTCGCCCAAAGAGCTGGCCATCATTACCTGCATCACCCAGGGCAAGCGCAACAAGGAAATTGCCTATCAGCTTGGTACCACCGAGCAGGTCATCAAGAATTATCTGCGCAAGGTCTATGACAAGCTCGGCGTTTCCGATCGCCTGGAACTAGCGCTCTACTGCCTGCATCATCAGCTGCACAAGAAGGCTGCCGGCACGGTGCCGGCGGGCACTCCCTCGGCTTCCGAGCCGATCTTGGTCAATAACGTCAAGGCATAAGGCTGCGGTATAAATCCAGGTCTCGAATGCGAGACCTGGACCACCACCCGTGCGGACCCGTGAGCCCGCGACAGGCTGAGGGGTTAGGCCTGCGGTATCCTATCCTTCGCAAAGAACGCGAAGGATAGGGCACCCGTCGATTGCCCCGATTTCCTGACGCAGCTCTGGACAGGACCACGTGTGCGCCTTTCTTTTAAGGAAAGGCGCATGAAGTGCAGGGAACCCACGAAACTCCACAGGAAATCGGGGTTGGTGGCGGGGATAGAGCCCAAATACCGGGCCTTACCGCTTGACGCCAAAGAACATCCACACCATGAGGCAGATCACCAGGGTAAAGAACGCCAGCAGAAATCCGCCCAGGGCCAACGCAACCGCGCGCTGCTGTTCCGGCTTCGGCCGGGTGATCCCAAAGCCGTTCACAAAGCTCTCGACCAGGAAATTCAGCAATTTCATATCAGCCAGTATCGCCCTCAGGGGCTGTGGTACGCTCACCTTTGTCGTGAGTGATCCAGAAGCATGGCCGGCCCCCGCCCGCGAGGAACTCGAAAAGCCCCCGCTCAATGCCGAAGACCTGGAGCGGGAAATAGGCGATTCCGAACCCTGGGACGAAGCCTCCGAAGACAGCGGCGACGACCCCCATGACTGAAAGTGTGGTTCTGATCAATTACTGTTACAGATAGCTCACCCCTCCGGCGTCTCCCATGCCCCCGATTGCGCGGAACGAAAAACGGCTTCGATCACGGCCATATTTTTGATCGCATCGGGGAGTGGAACCGGCACCGGGGTACCTTCCCGCACGGCTCTGGAAAAGACATCGCCCTGGATGGTGTACTGGTCGCAGACGGGGAATATCTCCTGGGTAATGCCGCTGCCAAACAAGTCGCGCCCATCGTCGATGGAAATCCGGCAAGGCCGGTCGTTGGGCGCGTTAAAGGGAATTTCAATCTCCATCCGGCCCTTGGTTCCCAACACTTGCATTCGCTGGTAGGGAGCCAGCTGAGTGCTGCAGGTAAACGACGCCTGCCCGGAAGGGAATTCGAGTATGGCTGAGGTCAACCGGTCCACTTGGAAACCGGGGTCTCTCTCCACCACTCCCGAAACCCGCAAAGGCTCTTCGCCAAACAGGAAGCGGGAGGTGTGGATGGGATAGCAGCCTATGTCCATCAGGGCCCCGCCTCCGCATTCGGGCTGGTTGCGGATGTTTTTGGGATCGGTATTGAAGTAGCTGAAGAAACCCTGAATCGAACGCAAAGGACCAATGTGTCCGGACTTAACCAGCTCCCGTGCACGCAGCCACTGCGGATGGGTGCGCACCATAAAGGCTTCGCCGATCGTCACTCCGGTGCGCTGTTGCACATGCAGTAGTTGTTTGGCTTCGGCCACAGACATACTGATCGGCTTCTCGCACAGCACGTGTTTTCCCGCTTCGGCCGCCTTGATCGACCAGGGAACATGCAATTGATTCGGCAGCGGATTGTAAACCGCTTCAATCTGCGGATCGGCGAGCAGCTCTTCATAGGAACCGTAGGCTTTGGGAATGCCGAGGGTTCGGGCAACTTGCTCGGCCTGGTGCAGGTCGCGGGATGCGATTGCCGTCACATCCACCCATTCCCCCTTTTGCATGGCCGGCACTACTTTCTTAACCGCGATACCGGCGGTGCTTAGAACTCCCCAGCGCACTTTGTTTCGCATACAGGGAAATAATAGCCGCAACCTTTGCCGGATGCTGTTGCCCAGGGTGGGAGACTCAGCTGGTGGGGCTACTTCTGCTTGGCCACACCGGTTCGCGTTTGTCCAGAAAGGCCTGCAAGCCTTCGCGGAAATCAGCACTGTTGCGGATTTTTTCATTCCATCGCATGGCCCGCGCCAGATCGCGATCCAGCCGCTCCTTGGCAAAGGAGCACAGCAGCTTCTTCACCGCACTCATCGATTCCGGGCTGTTCTTGAGCAACGAAGCAGCCAGCGATTCCACCCGGGTCATCAACTCGCCCTCCGCCACTACCTCGGTCACCAGGCCGATCGCCAGCGCTTGCTGCGCGTCCAGAATTCTGCCCGACAGCAACAAATCCTTAGCTTTTTTTTCTCCGATCATCTCCAGCAAAAACACCGAGACGATGGCCGGGATGAAACCAATTTTCACTTCCGTGTAGCCGAACTTCGCCTGCGGCGCGGCCAAGGTGAAATCACATAAGGTTGCCAACCCTGTTCCACCCGCGATGGCTGGACCGTTCACCGCCGCGATGGTCGGCTTAACCAGCTCGTACAGCCGGCGCATCATCCACATTGTCGATTCGGCATCTGCTCGCTGATCCTCGGGCCGCTGCCTGGTGAGTGACTTCAGATTCTCCAGGTCCATGCCAGAGCAGAAAGCAGTTCCCGCGCCTGTCAGCACGACCACCCCGCAGGGACACAACGCCGCCTCTCCCAAGGCGTGGATCAGCTCGGCAATCAGCTGCGGGTTCAAGGCATTCCGGCGTTCCGGCCGGTTCAAGGTAATGGTGTGGATCCCGCCGGCTTCTTTGATTTGCAGGGTTGCGTAATTAACGGCCACGGTGGTTGATGCTCCTGAAGTGGTTCTAACACGCCTTGGCTGCAGCAAATCGATCAGCCAGGTTGCGGCCCATGGTAAGCAACTCATCCAGCGGGCCCAGGGGAGGCAGCTCAGCCCCCAATCTTCTCAGTTCGGTGATCGCCGCTTCCGTGGCCAGGTTGCCCACCAGCGCGTCCTGGGCGAAGGGACAACCGCCGTAGCCCCCCAGGGCACTGTCCAGGCGCCTGCAGCCCGCCCTGTAGGCCGCAGCGACCTTTTCTGCGGCATGCAGTGGCCGAGCATGCAGGTGAGCGCCTAGCTCCACTCCTGGCACTGCCGCCAGCACCGCGCCCAAGAGCGATTCGATCTGCTCCGGCTCGGCTACTCCCACGGTATCTGCTAGAGAAATTTGCTTGAGTCCCAGCGCCTGCAAAGTCTGGCAGGCAGCGATCACATCCTCTTGCCGCCAGGGTTCGCCATAAGGATTGCCAAACGCCATAGAGAGATAAGCCACCACGTCCAGGCCGGCCTTCGATGCCAGCGCGCAAATATCGCCCAGCGTCTCCAGAGCCGTCGCTCGCGTCTGTCTCTGGTTCCGCTCCAGAAATGTGGCAGAGAGGGAATAGGGAAAACCCAGCGTGTCGACCACGCTGCTGCGGATGGCGCGCTCCGCACCTTGCTGGTTGACCACGATGCCGATGACCTCCACGTCAGTGTCCGGGTCCAGCATCGCCAGCACTGGTTCCGAATCGCTCATCTGCGGCACGGCAGTGGGAGAAACGAAGGAGACAGCATCCAAATGCCGGAAACCCGCCCCGATGAGAGCGCGCAGGTAATCCGCCTTGATCTCGGCAGGAATTTGTTGCGGCATCCCTTGCCAGGCGTCCCGTGGACACTCGATCATCTTGACTGCGTTGGTGGTCATTTCCGCGCCAGTAGCCACAGTACGCCGAAGCCCAGGAGATGGAGGGCCATCAGCTGCATCAGTACTCCCCAAAGCGGCCTCCACCGAGTCGCCACGCTAGCATACAAGCCGTAGAGCGGGTACTGCGCATACAGCATTATTTGCGACCAGCTATCGCTTGTCTGCTCCGGCAGACCCAGCTGGGGCTGCTTCAGCAGCATGGCAAACGGATAAAGCAGTTGCAGGCGCAGCAGCCCATCGGCGCCCATCAGGGGCAGGATCTCTGCCGTTTTGACGGCAGCTAGTGTGATTGCGATCCCAGCCAGCAGAGGCCACCACGCCATCCATCCAGCCCGGCGCGTCTTTCGTTTCCTGTTGCCGGGTCTCTTGGGACGCGCCAATGTTTGCGAGCTCATGTTCCGAGCATAATGCCCGTAGCTACCGCAGGCACTGCGCGCGCACCTTACTAATCACATCAAAGTAAAACTTCCCAAACATTTCCAAGAAAGAGCATCCACACAGAGATCTCTCCACTGCGCTCCCCGGATTTCCTGTCGAGGTCCGTGGCGTTGATTGTCTTCATGCGGTTTCCTTGAAGGGAAACCGCACCCGTGGTCCTGGCGAGTGCCGCGAAGTAGGAAATCCGGGTACGCTTCGGTCGAGATGACAATTCTGTTGTGGCCGCAAGAGCTTCAGCGGTAAATCCTTGTCCCCTGCAACAGAATTGTCATCCCGACCTGAGCGTAGCGTAGGGACCTGCGGTTTCTCTTCCTTTGACACACAATCGACGGGTGCCCCATCCTACGCGTTCTTTGCGAAGGGTGGGATCGACAAACCTCGCCGTTCCACCTCGCACAACAGCATTTGTTCATTAGAACCAGAGCGCCGCGCAGTGGAGAGATCTGCGCTTCACTCATGGAAATATTTTTTGCAGGAGCAAGAGGGAGCAACTACCGAGGCACAAGAAAGCTATCCGGAATGGGCGCTTCATCCGACTCCTGGCGCTTGTTCAACCCGCCGTAACGGCGCTCACGCCGCTGATAATCGGCAATGGCCTCGAGCAGATGAATGCCGCGAAAATCTGGCCAGAAGCGTTCCGTCACGTAAATTTCGGAATACGCCATTTGCCACAGCAAAAAATTAGACACACGAAATTCACCGCTGGTACGCACCACCAAATCCGGATCAGGCATATGTGCGGTGTACAGATGGCGGCTGATATCCGCTTCGCTGATGTTCTCGAGCGTCGTCCCTTTGCCCGCGGCCTCCCGGGCCAGCGCCTGCACCGCGTCCACCAGCTCCGAACGCGCCCCATAATTGAGCGCCAGCGTCAACACCGTGCCGTTGTTGGGTGCCGTCGCTTCGGCGGCCCACTGCATTTTTTCCTGCACTTCGGAAGGCAGCTCATGGGTGCGGCCAATGTACGCGATGCGCACATTGTTATCGTTCATGCGTTCCACGTTGTCTACGAGATAGGACCGTAGCAAGCGCATCAGAAAATTAACTTCGGTTTTAGGACGGCGCAGATTGTTCTCGAGCGAGAAGGCGTAAAGCGTGAGCCAGGGCAAGTTGATGCGCGAGGCCGTCTCAACCACAAACTGAACCGATTCGGCACCCTGCTGATGACCCAGGAAGCGTTTCAAACTGCGCTTGCCTGCCCAGCGGCCGTTGCCATCCATGATGATGGCGACGTGCTGCGGCAGGCGAGCCGGATCCAGTTGGCGGTAGATGGCCTGCTCTTCGGGAGATAATTCGGCTACGCGGCTCGTTGGCAGGAATCGCAAAACGATTGCCTTTCCATACGACCGTAGCACATGCTCCGCTCCCCCGCAAAACCGCTCGGCGCTAGCCACAGCAGGGTCAGCACCGGCGCTTCAAAAGGGGGAAATCGCGCAGCTTATGCGGTTCGGCGGCGGCCCATCGCCAGGTCGCGCACCTGATTGAGGAACATCGAGCGCTGCAACGTATCCATCTGCGAAATGTAGGGCGCAAGCTCGGCCAGAAAGGGATCGCCGAGAATCGATGCTGTCTCTTCATGCTTGCGGCTGCGCGCGTCCCGCAGCAGGTTACAAATATCGATCTCCAGCGCAGCCGCAAGCCGAGCCAGGGAAGACAAGGTCGGCATCGCCTTGCCGTTTTCGATTTTAGAGATGTAAGTACGTGGTACTTGCATGCGGCCGGCCAACTGCCGTTGGCTCAGATTGCGGCCTTTGCGAAGATCACGCACCGCGCGCGCCACCTGAAGGCCGTTATCTTCGGCCACGGCTTCTTCCGGCTCGCCGGCGAATTGCGGAACGAGCCGTTCCGGTTCTTCGACTTCGAGCGGTTTGTGGCAGCGCCTGCATAAAGAGTTCGCAGTGCGAAACTGAACCAGGGTGCAGCGTTCACACCGTAGAACCTCACGCGCTTCGATGGTTGCTAAGGTAGTAGCCATAATTTTTGGTAACGGAGCGCCAGAGCAAGGCGGTCCCGGTAAAGAAGCGCCGCTTTTTAGATCACCTGCACGCTTCCGTGCCAAGTATCCGTTTAACGACGGTTCCCTACCTGATTCATGATTACAGTGATGCAGGGTATTCTCAATGTCAAGTTAAAAAGTAGGGTCAAAGCGGA